>FWWL01006108.1_pt1 | contig 17859 bp, 12 predicted proteins | sample 2228331 | NCBI WGS metagenome assembly FWWL01 (sample SAMEA103939775, study PRJEB20133) | metagenome
CGAGAGGAGGATCATGAGGTTCGCGCCGTGGCCGATGAGGGCAAGCCCGATGATCTGCCGCACGATGGAGCGGCCGAGCAGCAGCCACGTGCCTGCCGCGAACAGCGAACCCACGAACACCGGCAACAGAACCGTCATCGCGGGCGCACCAAAAGCAGGGTGCGGGCGGCACTCACGGTAGCCGCCACCACCAGCACGTACACCCCGAAGTCAAACAGCAACGAGGTGGTGGTCTTCAGGGGCCCCAGATGGACCAGGCTGTGGGTGAGGAACGGGCGGCCCAAGGCCGCTGGGAGGAATCCCGTGCCGTACGCGATCCCAAGACCCGCGGCAAGGGGCCGCAGCCAGTCCTCCGGGATCCGTTCAAACCCGAAGGCCACGGCCCAGATCAATAGCGCCATGGCGGTCATGAGCCCCGCCACGAATCCCCCTCCCGGCCCGTAGTGGCCCGTCACGAGGAGCACGAGGGCGTAGGCGGCGACCGCGGGAGAGGTGACCTGGACCGCGGTCTCGAGGATGAGTGACCGCACGGGTACCACGAGGTGGTGGGCGACCCGGGTGCCGGGCCGGCTCGCAAGGGCCAGGACCCCCAGGGCCGCAATCCCCAGCACCGTGATCTCCCCCATGGTATCGAGACCTCGGAAGTCCACCACGATGAGATTCACGAGGTTGCGGCCACCCGCTTCCGGTGCTTTCTGCACGAAGTAGGGGAAGAGGTGGCGGCTTTGCGGTCCGGGGAGAACGAGGGCCGCGAACGCCGCGGTGAGGGCCCCCACCCCGAGGGCGATGAGGAGGTCCAGCGCCCAGGCAGGGTGCCGGTCCGGTTCTTCGGGATGACGGAGGTGCAGGACCACGGCCAAGAACAGCACCAGGGTCACGGTCTCCACCAGGATCTGGGTGAGGGCGAGGTCCGGTGAGCGCAGCCCGATGTAGAGCAGGGCCACGGTGTAGCCTACCGCGCCCACGGCCACCACCTGTGCGACGAGACTCCGGGCCAGAACCGTGAAGGCCACGGCACCCAGACCCAGCCCTAGCACCACACCCTCATAGGGCGCCAAGCGGACAAAAACGACGGGGAAGGAGGGATCGGCGAGGATCACGATCCCCGCCCCCACCAGGGGGACGAGTAGACTTGTCGCGAGGTAGTCCCGAAGCCGGCCCGTGATGGTGAGGCGGGTGAGGAATCCAGAAAGGCCCAGCACCCCTGCGTACACCCGATCGAAGACCGCGTCTCCGCCCCAAAGCGCCGGAAACACCGCTGGACGCGCCGCCCACGAGGCCAAGACCCCGCCGAGCAGCACGCTTCCCACCGGTACGGCCACCTTCTCGAGGGTGATCCCGGAAGAGACGTTCGCCGCCGGGTGGAGGAGCACGAGGGCCTGTTCGTAGAGCACCGGGAAAAGGCCGAGCACGGGGCCAGCCGTGGCCATCACCAGGGCCGGCAGGAGGAGGGAAGGAGCGTCATGCCCCTTCCGCACCTTCCCCGGTCCCCAGAACACCCGCAAAAACCGGATCCCGTAGGCTGCGGTGAGCACACCACCGGCGAGGATGGCCGTGTGCGGCCACCCGGACATGGCCTTCTCGACCGCACCCTTCGCCACAAACCCCGCAAACCCCGGGATCCCCACCATCGAGGCCACCGCCAGCACCGCCGTCCCCGCGGTGAGGGGCATCCTTCGGCCGAGCCCTGAAAGCGCAGAAAGCCGGCGCGTCCCGACCTCGTGCTCCACCGCCCCCGCCACCAAGAACAGCGTCCCCTTATACGCTGCATGGGCGAGGAGGTAGGCCATGGCCGCCAGCTCCCCTTCGGGTCCCGTGCCCGCGAGGGCCGTGGCCAATCCCAGGGAGGCCACGGTTCCGTAGGCCAGGAGGGCCTTGAGGTCGTCCTGGAAGAGGGCCAGGAGTCCCCCGAAGAGGTAGGTGGTCATGCCCACGGGCAAAAGCCAGGCCCGCCAGGCCTCCGTACCGCCCAGGATCGGCGCGGTGCGGAGGAGCAGGAACACCCCGGCCTTCACCATGGTGGCGGAGTGGAGGTAGGCGCTCACGGGCGTGGGCGCCACCATGGCCCCGGGAAGCCAGAAGTGGAACGGAAGCTGGGCGGACTTGGTGAAGGCGCCGAGGAACAGAAGACCCACGATCCAGGGGTAGGAGGGGCTTGCTCGGATGCGGTCCGCCTGCCGCTCGAGCTCCGAGAGCGCGAGGCTTCCGCCCGTGGCGGCAAGGAGCACAAATCCCCCAAGGAGCGCGAGCCCGCCCACCACCGTCACCAGGAGGGCTCGGGGGGCTGCGGCACGGGCCTGGGTGTCCTCGTGGTGGAATCCGATGAGGAGGAAGCTCGCAAGGGAGGTGAGCTCCCAGAAGACGTAGAGGACAACCAGGTCGTCGGCCAGGACGAGGCCCAGCATGGCGCCCATGAAGAGGAGGAGGAAGCAGAAGAACGCGGGCGTGCGCGGCTCGTGGGCCATATACGCCATGGCGTACAGCACGATGAGCACGCCGACCCCGGCGATGAGCAGGGCAAAGAGCATTCCCAGCCCATCGGCCCGCAGGGCATACGCGGCACCGATCCCCGGAAACCACGCCGCGGAAACCCTCACCTCGCGTGCACCCGCGACCGTGGGGACCAAGCTCCCGAGAAGGATCAGGGTAGTCCAGGAAACGCCGAAGGCCACCACCCCCGCACCCCGCCGGCCCGCGGCTACGGCGAAAGCTGCCCCGAGCAAGGGCAGAAGCGGAACCCACGCGAGCACGCTCCCCATGGCGTGAAACCGGGAACCGAGCTCCGGATCGGAGCCACTCCCAGGCTACCCGAGCCACGGATGGGCGTCAAACCCGCAGCCGACCGGGTTCGGCCGGTAGGGTGGTACATCCCCGGGATTCGTGCCAAGCTGGAGGTGCCCGAAGGCGGGGAAAGGAGGGGGAAGGATGCTGTGCCGGGAGCGGCTCCAGCAGATGCTCGAGGAGGCGGGGGTTCCCTACCAGGTGATGGTGCATCCGGTGGCGTACACGGCCCAGGAGGTGGCGGCGCACCTGCACGTGAGCGGCTATCAGGTGGCCAAGGTGGTGATGGCGAAGGCAGACGACCAGCTCGTGATGCTGGTTCTGCCCGCCCCGTACCGGGTGGATCTGGAGCGGCTTCGCCAAGCCCTCGGGGCGACCTCCGCCCGCCTGGCCCACGAGCCGGAGTTCGCGGAGGTGTTCCCCGACTGCGAGGTGGGGGCCATGCCGCCGTTTGGGAACCTGTACGGGATCCCCGTGTACGTGGACCGGTCGCTGACCCGCGATCCGGAGATCGTCTTCAACGCGGGCACCCATCGGGAGACCCTCCGCATGCGCTACGCGGACTACGAGCGCTTGGTCCAGCCGAAGGTGCTGGACTTCGCGGTGGGTCCATAGAGCCCGCGCCACGTTGACGGATCTCTGGCGCTCCACCTAGACTGGTGGCGCAAAGCCCTATAACCGGGGGGTGTGGGGATGAACCCGGATCCCATCGGTGGAGCGGTGCCCGGGCAGATCGTGGAGGGCACGGTCGCCCGGATCACGCGCTACGGGGCGTTCGTGGACCTCGCGGATGGCCGCACGGGCCTACTGCATATCTCCGAGATCGCCGACACCTTCGTCCGGGACGTCCGAGAGCACCTGCAGGAGGGTCAGCGGGTGCGGGTAAAGATCCTCGGCGTGGATGCGCGCGGAAGGTTGGACCTCTCCCTGAAGCGGGCCCGTTCCCCGGAGGAACGGACGGACCGCTCAAGCCACCGCACCGCCTTCGAGGAGAAACTGAAGGCATTCCTGCGGGAAAGCCAGGAGCGCCTCGCGGACCTCAAGCGCAACACGGAGGCCAAGCGGGGCGGCCGGCGACGCCGCTAGAAGGCCCTCTCCAGGCCCAGTAGGTGCACGACGCGCTCGAACGCCTGCCAGATGGCCTCGTCCTGGGCGAGGCGTCGGGAGTCCTCCCGGATCCCTGGACGGGCCTTGAGCTCCTCAAGTGCGGTGTGCAGGTCCGCGAGGGCTTCCCGGATCTCCTCCAGCTCCGGGGAGAGGGCCGTCTGCGGGAGCAGGGCCGCCACCCGCTCGAGGGCCTCCCGTTCCACCCGTCGGGCCAGGGCGTCCAGCTCCGCGCCTCCGAGCCGGGCCGAGGCCACAAGCCCCCGCCGCTCCGCATACGCCTCCTTGACGATGGCCCGGATGCGGGCCAGAACCTCCGCCTGCGTCATGAGGATCCTCCCCGGCATGCGGCTGTGGTCCTTCCGGCCTGCAGCCGATAGAGCTTCGCGTAGATCCCGTCCCGGCGTAACAGCTCCTCGTGCGTCCCCTCCTCCACGAGGCGGCCCCGATGGAGCACCAGGATGCGGTCCACGTACTGGACCGTGCTCAGCCGGTGGGCGATGATGAGGGCGGTGCGATCCCGGAAGACGCGGCGGAGGGCCTCCTGGACGAGCCACTCTGCCTCCGCGTCCACGCTGCTGGTGGCCTCGTCTAGGATCACCAGGATCTCGGGGTTGTAGGCGAGGGCGCGGGCGAGGGCGATGAGCTGCCGCTGCCCCGCGCTGAGCCGCACGCCCCGCTCGCCCACCTCCGTCTGGTAGCCGTGCGGGAGCTGCCGGATGAACCGGTCCGCGCCCACGAGCCGCGCCGCCTCCTCCACCTGGGCAAGCGAGATCTCGGGGTTGAAGAGCCGGATGTTGTCGGCAACGGTGCCGCTGAACAGGAACACATCCTGCAGCACGAGCCCGATGTGTCGCCGCAGCTCCTGCTGGCGGAGCCGTCGCACGTCCACCCCGTCGAGCAGCACCTCGCCCCGCTGTGGATCGTAGAACCGCAGGAGGAGGTTGACGACGGAGGTCTTGCCCGCACCCGTGTGCCCCACCAGGGCCACGTGCTCCCCCGGCGCGATGCGGAAGGAAATCCCACGCAGGGCCCACCCTGTACCTCCGTAAGAGAACCACACGTCCCGGAACGCGATCTCCCCCCGTACCCGCGGAAGCGAGACGGGCTCAGGCGGGTCCTCGACCGTGACGGGCTCGTCCAGCAGCTGGAAGATGCGCTCGCTGCTGGCCATTGCCTGCTGGAGCAGGTTGAACTTATCCGCGAGCTCCCGCACGGGCTCGAAGAACCGCTCCGCGTACTGGATCATGGCCACGAGCACTCCCAGGGTGGTCACACCCTGGATTACCGCTCCGCCCCCGTACCACACCAACAGGGCCACCGCCAGGCTACCGAGGAGGTGGATGGCGGGGTAGAACTGGGCGAAGTTGGTGAGGGAGGCAAAATGGGCCTCCAGGTAGCCGCGGTTGAGGGCATCGAACCGCGCCAGCGTCCGGGCCTCCCGGGTGAAGAGCTGGACCACGGGCATGCCGGTAATGTGCTCGTGGAGGAAGGCGTTGAGCCGCGCGAGCTGCGTGCGCACTGCCCGGTACGCCTCCCGGGCCCGGACCCGGAACCGGTCCGTGACCCAGTACACGAGGGGGAGCACGCAGAAGGCCACCACCGCAAGCCGCAGATCCAGCCAGAGCATCGCGACCAGGATCCCTACCAAGGTCAGGAGGTCTCCGAAGACCGCCACAAGTCCGGAAGTCAGCAGCTCGTTGAGGGTCTCCACGTCGTTCGTCACCCGGGTTACCAGCCGGCCCACGGGGTTCCGGTCGAAGAAGCGCACGGGGAGCCGCTGGAGGTGGGAGACGAGATCCCGGCGCAGGTCCGCCATGGCCCGTTGGGCCACGGCCTGCATCAGGTACTGCTGCAGCCACCGGGCGCAGAAGGCCGCGGCCAGCACGAGGAGGTAGACGAGGGCGAGGAGGGAGAGGACCCACGGGTCCACGACCCCTCCGCGCCGGAGGGCCGGCACGATGGCCCGGTCGATGGCGATCCGATAGAGCTGCGGGCCCGCGAGTTCCAGCAGGGAGGCGAGGATGAGCAGGACCAGGGCGGCCAGCACCGTCCGGCCGTACGGCCGCACGTACGCCACAAGCCGCCGCACGAGCCGGTGGTCGTAGGGGCGGCCGAAGAGCTCGTCCTCCTGGACTCCCCTCATGCCTCCTCCGCCTCTAGGGCCTCCCGCAGCCGCTGCTTCTCGTAGAGGTCCGCGTAGAGCCCCCCTCGCCGCAGCAGATCTTCGTGGGTGCCCTGCTCCACGATCCGGCCTCCCTCGAGGCCCACGATCCAGTCCGCGTCCCGGACGGTAGAGATGCGGTGGGAGACGATGAGGATCGTCCGCGATCGCGGGAGGGCCTGGAGGATCTCCTCCTCCGTCTGGGCGTCCACGTTGCTCAGGGCGTCGTCGAGGACTAAGATCCTGGGGTCCCGCGCCAGGGCCCGGGCGAGAGCCGTCCGCTGCTTCTGGCCGCCTGAGAGGGTCACCCCGCGCTCGCCCACCACGGTCTCGTACCCCTGAGGAAAGGTCGCGGCGTCCCGGCTCATGCGGGCAATCTCCGCGGCCTGCACCACCCGTTCCCCGTCTGCGGCATCCACGCCGAAGGCGATGTTCTCCCAGAGGGTGTCGCTGAAGAGGAAGGAGTCTTGCGGCACGAACCCCACGGCCTCCCGGAGGGTGCGGAGCGGAAGCCGCCGCAGGTCCACGCCGTCGAGCAGCACCTGGCCGGAGGTGGGGTCCATGAGGCGCGGGATGAGGCTTACGAGGGTGGTCTTCCCCGCACCGGTGGGCCCGACGATGGCCACCTTCTTTCCCGCGGGGATCCGGAGGGAGATCCCCCGCAGCACGGGCTCGCCGTCGTACGCGAACCATACGTCCCGGAACTCGATCTCCCCCCGCACCGCGTCTAGCCGCACGGGGTCTACTGGGTCGCGGATGGCAGGCCGGATCTGGAAGATCTCCTCAAGCCGCTCCATGGATGCGCGTCCCTGCTCCCACAGGCTCAGCACCCACCCCGCGGCGACCATGGGAAAGCTCAGGCGGGCGAGGTAGTAGGAGAACTGGACCAGTTGTCCCAAGCTGATGCGTCCTCGGATCACCTCCCATCCTCCGGCCCACAGGAGCACCACCGCGGCGAGCCCCAGAACGAACCCGATCCCGGGCCAGAGAGCGCCTTGCACCCGGCTCAGCCGCAGGTTCGTCTCCGCCAGCCGCTCGCTCTCCCGACAGAACCGCTCCACCTCCGCCGCCTCCCGGGCGAAGGCCTTCACCACCCGGATCCCGCTAAAGTTCTCCTGAGCGCGGGCGGAGAGGTCGCTGAACTGCGCCTGCACCTCGTCGAACCGCCGGCGGATCTCCCGCCCAAGCCCCACGAAGAGCAGGGGGACGAGGAGCAGGACGGCCAGGGTGAGGAGGGTGAGGTGCACGCTGATCCCCACCATGAAGGCCATCGAAGCCAGCACCATCACCGCGGTGTGAAACGCCCGCATGAGGCCCATGCCCGCGAACCGCTGTACTGCTCGCAGGTCACTCACCGCCCGGGCCATGAGGTCTCCGGTCCGCCACCGGCGGAAAAATGCCGCGTCCATCCGCTCCAGATGCTCGAACAGGTCCCGGCGCAGGTCCGCCTCGATCCGGTAGGCCGCGCCGATGATCCGCACCCGCATGAGGTAGCTGAGCCCGGCCTCCAGCAGGGCGACGGCGGCCAGGGCAACCCCGTACCAGGGGGCGCGGGGATCGTGCCGCTGGATCCCGTCCACCGCCACCTTCAGGATCCAGGGCGCGAGCTGCGCCATCCCGATGCTTCCCAGGGCCGCGGCGTAGCCTAGCAAGTAGTCACGGCGGTACCGACGGACGGCGGCCCAGAACCTCGGGCTGCGCATGGAGGCTCAGGCCCTCCGGGCCCGCTCCGTCTCCGCGAGGGCCCGGCGCAGGATCTTTCCGATGAGGCTCTTGGGGAGCTGATCCCGGAACTCCACGGCCCGGGGGACCTTGTGGGGCGCGAGTTCCCTCCGGCAGTGGGCGATGAGCTCCTCCGGGGTCGCCTGCATCCCGGGTTTGAGCACCACGAAGGCCTTTACCACCTCCCCCCGCTCCGGATCCGGAGTGGGAACCGCGGCGGCCTCTTGCACCGCGGGGTGCCGGTACAGGACCTCCTCCACCTCCCGCGGGTACACCTTGAGCCCACCCACGTTGATCATCTCCTTCTTGCGGTCCACGATGTAGAAGAAGCCGTCCGGATCCATCCACGCCATGTCCCCGGTCAGTAGCCACCCGTCCCGAAGGACGGCCGCGGTCTCCTCCGGTCGGTTGAGGTATCCCCGCATCACCTGCGGCCCCCGCACGGCGAGCTCTCCGATCTCTCCGGGCGGAAGAACGGCTCCGGTTTCGGGGTCCACGATCCGAGCGTCGGTGTCCGGAAGGGGGATCCCGATGCTCCCGGGCCTGCGCTCTCCGAGGATGGGGTTGCAGTGGGTGACGGGGGAGGCTTCCGTGAGCCCGTAGCCTTCCACGAGCCGGCCGCCCGTAGCCTCCTCCCACCGGCGCTGCACCTCCTGTGGTAGGGCCATGGCCCCGCTGATGCAGACCCGGATACTGCGCAGGTCCTCACCCGAGAGCTCCGGGTGATTGAGCAGGGCCACGTACATCGTGGGAACCCCGTGGAACATGGTGGGCCGGTACTTCCGGATGGCCTGAAGCACTACTTTCGGGTCGAACCGCGGGAGGAGGATCACCGTCACCCCGCTCCAGATCCCGTAGTTCATCACCGCGGTCATCCCATAGCTGTGGAAGAAGGGGATCACCGCCAACGCCCGCTCCCTGCCCGGATGGAAGTCGCTGTTCCATGCCGCGGTCTGCAGGCAGTTGCAGACGAGGTTGCGGTGGGTGAGGATGGCCGCCTTCGGCGTGCCCGTGGTCCCGCCCGTGTAGAGGTACACCGCGGGGTCGTCCGGCCCGACCTCTACGGGTTGAGGCGACCCTTCCCGCAGGAGCTCCCCAAACGGCCACACGCCTGGGCCCTTGCGCACCTCCACCCACTGCCCCTCGCGTTTGGCCTTGAGGGGGTAGAGGAGGCGCAAGAGCGGCGGCATGAACTCGTGGATCCCCGTGTACACGATCTCCCGCACATGACCCGTGCGGGCCGCTTCCGCCACCCGCGGGTAGAGCAGGGAAAGGGTGATGGCCACCTCCGCGCCGCTGTCGCGCAGCTGCTGGGCAACCTCCCGCTCCGTGTAGAGGGGATTATGCGGGACCACCACGCCGCCCGCCTTGAGGATCCCGTAGTAGGCGATGACGAACTGGGGGCAGTTGGGGAGGTGCAACGACACCGGGGTTCCCTTGCGCACCCCCAGCCGCTGGAGACCTGCCGCGAACCGATCCGTGAGGATGTGAAGTGCCCGGAAGGAGATGCGCCGGCCGAAGAACACCAAGGCCGTCCGAGCCCCGTACTTCCGCGCGGCCTCCTGGACAAGTTGCCCGAGCGAAAGCTTCAGGTAGTCCAAGCTCGCCGGCACGCCCGGATCGTAGAACCGGATCCACGGACGCTCTCGTACCGCTTCTGCCTGAGCCGCCATCTCCCTCACCCCCTCACAGCGGATACCCCTCCGAGGCCACCACCGCCTCGGCCACCTCCCGCTGCAGCGCCACCAGGTTGGCGGGCGTGTGACGCAGCAGCCGGCGCAGGCCCGCAAGGGCCGTGCGCAGCTCATCTCCCTCCTCCGTGGCCGCGAGGACGTTCCGGGCCGTCGCCTCCACCCGGGGGAGGCTCAGGTGGAGGACGGTACGGGCCAGGGTGGCATGGAGCGGCGCGCGCGGGTCCTCCCGGAGAACGGCCTTCTGGGCCCGCAAAACCGCGCTTTCTACCGCGAAGGCCTCGACGACGAGGTCCGCGATCCACCCCACGATCTCCTGCTGCTCCTCGAGCTCCGTGAGGTACCTCCGTACGGCCGCCCCCGCGCTCAGCAGGGCTGCGCGCTTGATCCCCTCTGCGAGGGCCGTCTCCTCCGCGAGCGGACCTTCTTCCCCGAACCCTTCAAAGGCGGTGAGGCCTTCGAGGACCCGCTGGATCGCGGGCAAAAGCTCCAAGCGTCCCCGCTGGGCGCGCTTTGCCAGCATGTCCACGATGAGGAGCCGGTTGATCTCGTTGGTGCCCTCCCAGATGCGGTTGATGCGGGCGTCCCGGTAGGCCCGGGCTGCGGGGTAGTCCTCGATGTACCCGTAGCCGCCGTAGATCTGCACCAGCTCGTCCACCACCCGGTCCAGCATCTCGGAGGCGAAGACCTTGTTGATGGAGGACTCGACGGCGTACTCCTCCAGGGCCCGCACCACCTCCACCCCGCCTCGGATGCCGCCGATCGCCCCCTCCACGAGTCCTCCGGTCCGGTACACCATGCTCTCCGCGGCATAGATCTCCGCAGCCATACGGGCGAGCTTCTGACGCACAAGCCCGAACGCCGCGATGGGCCTTCCGAACTGCACCCGCGTGAGGGCGTACCGGGTGGCGAGCTGGAGGGCATACTTGGCGGCCCCCACGCACCACGCGCCCAGCTTGAACCGGCCCAGGTTGAGGATGTTGAAGGCGATGCGGTGGCCCTGGCCAACCTCCCCCAGGAGGTTGGTCACGGGGACCCGGGCGTTCTCGAAGAACACGCTGCGGGTGCTGGAGCCCTTCATCCCCAGCTTGTGCTCTTCCTCGCCCAGGCTCAGGCCTTCCGTATCCCGGTCCACGATGAAGGCGGTGAAGTGCTCGCCGTCGACCTTTGCGTAGGTGATGAAGACGTCCGCGATGGCCGCGTTGGTGATGAACTGCTTCTGGCCGGAGAGGAAATAGAATCGCCCGTCCGGGCTCAGGACGGCCCGGGTGCGGATGGAGAGGGCGTCGGAGCCGGCCGTGGGCTCCGTAAGGGCATACGCACCGACCTTCTCCCCCCGGGCCATGGCCGGGAGGTAGCGGCGCTTCTGGTCCTCGGTGCCGAAGAAGGCGATGGGCAGCATGCCGATTCCCACGTGGCCACCGTAGGTGACGGAGAACGAGCCCACGCAGAGCTGCTCCGCGATCACCAAGGAGGCGAGGCTATCTAACCCGCTGCCGCCGTAGGTCTCCGGAAGATCTGGAGCTAAGAACCCCATCTCCCCCAGTCGGCGCAGCAACCGCCGGCTGACCTCCCAGTCCTGCCGTTCGATCTCCTCCAGGTGGGGCAGGACTTCCCGCTGCAGGAACTCCGCGGCGGTCCGCCGGATCATCCGGTGCTCTTCGCTCAGATCCTCCGGAGTGAACACCTCCTCCGGCGGCGTGCGCCCGAGGAGGAATCCGCCTCCAACGGGCATCGTCATCGACCTCCCTCCTACGGTCGCATGAACACGCCGGCGGCACCCATGCCGCCGCCCACGCACATGGTCACGACCCCATACCGGGCGCCGCGGCGGCGCATCTCGTGGAGAAGGGTGGCGGTGAGCTTCGCCCCCGTGGCGCCCAAGGGGTGGCCCAGGGCGATGGCTCCGCCGTTGGGGTTGGTGCGGGCGGGGTCCAGCTCCAGCAGGCGCATCACCGCGATGGTCTGGACCGCGAACGCCTCGTTGAGCTCCACAAGGTCCACGTCCGAGAGTTCGATCCCCGCCAGCCGGCAGGCCTTCGGCACCGCCTCCACGGGGCCGATGCCCATGAGCTCCGGCGGCACACCGACAACCGTGAAGGACCGGAACACCCCGAGGGGCTGCAGCCCCAGGGCCTCCGCCTTCCGGTCGCTCATCACCACGCACGCCGCGGCGCCGTCGCTCATCTGGGAGGCGTTGCCCGCGGTCACCGTGCCGTCCTTCGCGAACGCGGGCGGAAGCTTCGCCAACGCCTCCAGGGAGGTATCCGGCCGGACGCCTTCATCCACTTGGAAGGCCACCTCCTCGGACACCCACCTCCCGTCCTGCTCCGTCCACCGCCGGACCCGCACGGGCACGATCTCGTCCCGGAAGCGTCCTTGCGCGATCGCCGCGGCGGCCCGGCGGTGGCTTTCGAGGCTGTAGCGGTCTTGCTCCTCCCGCCCGATCCCGAACCGCTTGGCCAGCAGCTCCGCGGTGTTGCCCATGGACAGGTACACCTCCGGCCAGCTCTCCACCAGCTCGGGATGGGGGGCGAACTTCCAGCCCGTCATGGGCACCATGCTCATGCTCTCCACCCCGCCCGCGATCACCACCTCGGCCCAGCCCGCACGGATCCGGCCCGCGGCCTCCGCGATGGCCTGCAACCCGGAGGCGCAGAACCGGTTCACCGTAACGCCGGGGACGGAGTCCGGTAGGCCCGCCCGGAGCGCAGAGATGCGGGCTACGTTGAACCCCTGCTCGCCCTCGGGGAACGCGCACCCCAGGATGACGTCGTCTACCTCCCGGGGATCCAGGCCCGGAGTGCGCTCCAAGGCCGAACGGATCACCTGGGCGGCCAGCTCATCCGGCCGGGTGTCCTTCAGGGTCCCCTTCCGGGCCTTTCCCACCGCAGACCGCACCGCGGTCACGATCACCGCCTCTCGCATGATCCCCCTCCTAGTTCCGCAGCGGCCGACCCGTCTCGAGCATGTGCTTGATGCGCTCCTGGGTCTTCCGTTCTCCCAGGAGGCTCAAGAAGGCCTCCCGCTCGAGGTCCAGCAGGTACTCCTCTTCGACCCACGCGCCCTCCGGTACTGCCCCGCCCGTGATCACGTACGCGAGGCGGCGGCCGATGTGCTCGTCGTACTCCGTGATGTGCCCACCTACCCGGAGGTTGTAGAGGCCCGCGTAGAGGGCGGCTCGCACCCGCTCCCCGCCCACCCGGATCCTCCGCCGCACGCCCGGCCGGTAGCCCGTCTCCACCAGGGTTAGGGCCACCCGTTTGGCATCCGCCAGGAGGCGATCCGGGTTCGGCGTGATCCCGTCCCCCTCCCGCAACAACCACAGGGTGCGGGCATCCTCCGCGGAGGAAGAGACCTTGGCCCGGGCGATGGTCTCGAAGGCGTACCGCACGAGGGGCAGCAAGTCTGCCTCCACCTCCTCCGGCACCCGTTCGCAGGCGCGGAGGGCCATCTCCTTCGTCCCACCGCCCGCGGGGATGAGGCCTACGGCGACTTCCACAAGCCCCAGGTACGTCTCCTGGGCTGCCTGCACCCGGGGCGCGTGCAGCACGAGCTCGCATCCACCTCCCAGGGTGCGGCCGTGGGGAGCCACCACCACGGGTTTGGGGGCGTACTTGATGGCGAGGTTCAGCTGCTGGAAGGCCCGGAGGGCCTGCTCCAACTCGTCCCAGTTCCCCTCCTGGGCCTCCAGCAGCAACAGGGCCAGGTTGGCGCCCGCGCAGAAATCCGGGCCCTGGTTCCCGATCACCAGGGCCTCGAAATGGGTCTCGAGCTCCCGCAGGGCCCGCTGCAGCATCCGGAGGGCGTCCTCGCCGAGGACGTTGAGCTTCGTGTGGAACTCTACGCATCCCACTCCGTCTCCGAGGTCCACCAGACTCGCCCCCGCGTTGCGGGCCACCACCGCCCCCTGGGCTTTCCGCTCCGAGAGCACGATCACACCCGGAGGCCACGAAACCGGCCGGTACGCCTTCTCAAGAGGGTCGAAGGCCTCGAGCACGCCGTTCCGCCGCCGGTAAAAGGTCCCCTCTCCGTACCTCAGCACGTCCTGCACGAGGGGAGGGACCGGGAGTCCTGTGCGCTCCAGGCGGTCGGCCAACGCCCGAACGCCCAGCGCGTCCCAGGTCTCGAAGGGTCCCAGCTCCCACCCGAACCCCCACTTCATGGCCCGGTCCACGTCCACGACCTGGTCCGCGATCTCCGGGACCCGGTGGGCCGCGTAGACGAGGACGCCCAGGAGCACCCGTTCCAGGAAGCGGGCGGTCCGGTCAGGGGTGGAAAGCAGGGTGCGTAGCCGCCGGCCTGGGTCGTCGATGTGGCGGGCCATCTCTACCGCAGGAAGCTGCGGCTGCCGGCGGGGCCGGTAGGTCAAGGTGGTGTAGTCGAGGGCCAGGATCTCCCCGTCCTCCCGCCGATAGAATCCCCTTCCGGCCTTCTCCCCGACCCACCCCCGCCGGATCATCTCCTCGAGGAACTCCGGCAGCAAAAACACCGCCCGGGCCTCGTCGTCAGAAAGCCGCTCGTAGGCATTGCGGGCCACGTGGGCCAGCACATCGAGTCCCACGAGGTCCGCGGTGCGGAAGGTGGCGCTGCGGGGCCGTCCCAGAACCGGACCGGTGAGGGCGTCTACCTCCTCGACGGTGAGGCCCCCCTCCACCATCACCCGTACCGTATGCAGGAAGGCGAAGGTGCCGATGCGGTTCGCGACGAAGTTTGGGGTGTCCTTGGCCCGCACCACGCCCTTGCCGAGGAGGCGGCAGGCCACCTCCTCCACCCACCGCACCACCTCCGGGTCGGTCTTTTCCGTGGGAACCAGCTCCAGGAGCCTGAGGTAGCGGGGCGGGTTGAAGAAGTGGGTGCCGAGAAAGTGAGCCTGAAAGGCCGGGGAGCGGCCCTGTGCGATCTCCCGGATCGGGAGTCCGCTCGTGTTGGTGCTCACCACGATCCCGGGCTTCCAGTGCCGCTCCACCCGCTCCAGCACCGCCCGCTTCACCGCCAGATCCTCCACCACCGCCTCCACCACCCAGCTGCACTCCTGGATGCGGGGGAGGTCGTCCTCGAGGTTGCCGACCTCGACGAGCTTCGCCCGCTCGGGGGTCGTGAAGGCAGGGGGACGCAGGCGCAGGGCCCGCTCGAGTCCCTCCCGGGCCAGACGGTTTCGGGCCTGTGGGCTTTGCCGCTCCTCCTCGGTGAGCTCCGGGGGAAGGATGTCCAGGAGCAGGACCGGGACCCCCGCGTTCGCGAAGAGGGCCGCCAGTTGTGAGCCCATGGTTCCGGCTCCCAGGACCGCGGCGCGGCGGATGGCGGGCATCTCCGACCTCCTTGTGGCCGCAGGAACCAGAGGGAACCTGCGGCGAAGTGATGGTACGGCGCCCTCGGGCCCCTGTCAAACGCCGGGAGCCTCTCGCCCGAGGACCTGCAAGGGGGAGGACCGACATGGAGCATCTTCAGGTGGTCCAGGCCCTGATCAACACGTTAGGACCTGAGAAAGTGAGTAATGCGGAGTCCGTCCTGGACGCCCATGGTCGGGATGAAGGATATCCGGAGGTCCGGAGGCCAGTGGTGGTGGCATTCGCGGAGTCCGTGACAGAGGTCCAGGAAGTACTCGCGGTGGCACGGAGGTTCCGGATCCCGGTGATCCCCTTCGGAGCCGGTACGAGCTTGGAGGGAGCGCTCGTGCCCGTGGGCCCGGCCATCAGCCTCGACCTCTCCCGCATGAATCGGATCGTAGAGGTGCGGCCTGAGGACTTCCTCGCCGTGGTGGAGCCCGGCCTCACCTACGTGGCTTTGAACCGGGCCGTGCGGCGCTTTGGGCTCTTCTTCCCCGTGGATCCTGGGGCGGAGGCCACCCTGGGCGGGATGGCGGCCACCAACGCCAGCGGCACGATGACGGTGCGCTACGGTGGGATGCGCCAGAACGTTCTCGGCCTGCAGGTGGTACTCGCCAGTGGGGAGGTGCTGGAGCTGGGGCGGGGCGTACGCAAGACGAGCTCCGGATATGATCTCAAGGACCTGTTCATCGGGTCGGAGGGAACCCTGGGCGTGATCACGCGCCTCGTGGTAAAGCTCCACCCTCTCCCCGCCCACGTGCACACCGTGCGGGCCTTCTTCCCCTCCCTCCAGGCGGCCGCGGAGGCCGCCTACGCCCTCATGGCCTCGGGGCTCCCAGTGGCGCGGTTGGAGCTCCTGGATGGGGCTGCCATCGCGGCCCTCAACGCGTTCCTGGGCCGGGACGACCCCACACAACCGGTCCTGTTCGTGGAGTTCCACGCCTCCACGGAGGCCTCCATTCGGGAAGAGGCGGCCTCCGCCCAGGAGATCGTTCGGACGAGCGGGGCGACGGCCCTAGCCGTGGCCAGCACCCCGGAGGAGCGGTCCGCCCTGTGGGAGGCACGGCACAAGGCGTACTGGGCCTTCACCCACCAGTTCCCGGGGCATCGGTTCCTCACCACGGACGTGGCCGTTCCCCTCTCGCGGCTGGTGGAGACCATCGCCTTTGCCCAGACGCTGCTGGAGGAGCTGGCGTTACCGGGCCGCATCGTGGGACACGTGGGCGACGGAAACTTCCACGTGCTGGTGGCGGTTCGGCCCGAGGAGTACCACCGGGCGGAGGCCTACAGCGAGCGGCTCGTCCAAAAGGCCCTGGAGCTGGGCGGGACCGCGACAGGCGAGCATGGGATTGGGCTGCGCAAGCGGAAATACCTGGAGCTGGAGCACGGGGCGGCCGCGGCGTGGATGCGGCGGCTAAAGGCCCTCTTCGACCCGGACGGCCTCCTCAACCCCGGCAAGGGCGCGGCCTGATCGTTACAGCCACTCCCCCATGGGCAGGACCTCGATGTGGGCCTCCTCGAGAGCCGCCCGCACGGCCCGGGCCAGGGCCCCGGCGCCAGGGGTGTCGCCGTGGATGCACAGGGTGTCGGCCTCCACCACGAGCTGCCCACCGTCCACGGTCTCGATGGGCTCCCCGTACGCGATGCGCACCGCCCGGGAGGCCACCTCGAAGGGCTCCACCAAGAGTGCCCCCTTCTCCCCCCGGGGAACCAGGGTCCCGTCGCGGCGGTAGCCCCGGTCGCAGAAGGCCTCCCGGGCAACCCGCAGCCCCGCCTCCCGGGCCACCCGCTCCATCACGGACCCCGCGAGCACCACCAGGATCTTGTCCGGGTAGGCCCGCTTGACGGCTTCTACGATGGCCAGGGCCACGGCCTCGTCCTTCGCCGCCACGTTATACAGGGCGCCGTGGGGCTTGATGTGCTGGAGGGAGGTTCCCTCCGCCCGCGCGATGGCCTCCAGGGCTCCGATCTGGTACAGGCAGTAGGCGGTGATCTCCTCGGGCTCCATGGGGATCCTCCGGCGGCCGAACCCCACGAGGTCGGGGTAGCCGGGGTGGGCGCCTATGGCCACCCCGTGTTCCCGGCACCGCCGCACGGACCGCGTCATCTCCACGGGATCTCCCGCGTGCATCCCGCAGGCGAGGTTTGCTGAGGTGATCACGGGGAGGACCGCCTCGTCCTCCCCCAGCCGCCACACTCCAAAGGACTCCCCCAGGTCGCAGTTCAGGTCGATGGGCCTCGCCATCGCTTCCCTCCGCCCGTGTTTTTCCACCCCGAGGCCCGCTTTCCTTGTCACGTCCGCGGGCTTCCCGGAAGATGGAGGGGGGTTGACGACTGTTGGCGGATTTTTATTGTCCAATTTGGGTGTGAACATATGTTTGAACTTCATGAAGCCTCCGGGCCGGGTATGAGCCCGAGGGATCAGATGCTCCAAGAACCGGCGGTGGCCGGAAGCCCCGGCGGGGAGGGCACCGAATGCGAAGGGATGGAGGTGACCTTTTGCACCCGGATCCGGGACGAGCGAGTCTACCCCGCCCTCGATACCATCGCCAAGCTTTGGGGGCAGCTGCAGCGCCGGCTGTTCGTGGACCACTGCGTGGGAGGCGTCCCACTCAGCGAGTGCAAGAAGCGCTACATCGCCCACTACGGCTTCACGGCCCGCCCGTTCAACGCCCTGAGCGCAGACCTCCGAGGCAAGGTGGATGCTGCCCGGGAGTCCGCGCGCAACCGCGTTGCCGGCCTGGAGAGGAGGATCAAGGCGGCAAAGGAGAAAATCCGCCGGCTCGAGAAAGCACTGAAGAAAGCGGGTTCCTCCGAGCGCAGGCGGAGGCTGGAGTTTATCCTGCACCAGAAGAAACGCAGGCTCAAATGGGTCGACGGCATCTGCTTCCCCCACGGCCAGGAAGTGATCGACCACGCCTTCCAAAGCGGGCAGCCCATCACGTTCCGGTTTGTCCGCCGCCTGCGCAAAGGGAAGCCCGTCTGGTACCTGCACGCCACCACAAAGAGGCCCGCGGTGAAGCCCACCACGGACCGCCGCAAGGGTTGCCTCGGGGTGGACCTCAAT
>FWWL01000880.1_pt1 | contig 17858 bp, 18 predicted proteins | sample 2228331 | NCBI WGS metagenome assembly FWWL01 (sample SAMEA103939775, study PRJEB20133) | metagenome
GCGACGGGCAACTGCTGGCCGTCACCCACTCGCCCCAGGTCGCGGCGCGCGGCGGCACCCACTACCGCATCGCCAAGTCCAGCGAGGGCACGGTGACCCGCACGTCTGTGGAGCGCCTCGACGAGGCAGGCCGGCAGGAAGAAATCGCCCGCATGCTCAGCGGCGCGGAGATCACCGACGAGGCCAGGGCGCAGGCGGACCGTCTGCTCGAGGGGGTGTGATGTTCGCTTCCCGCCGGTCGTTCATAGGTACAAGTGCGCTGGCGATGCTCGTCGCATGCGCGCCCAAAACTGGAGCATTGGCTATGGAAGAACTCGCGACCGAAGACCTCTACGGCTTGATCGGCGAGATCAAGGCGGCACCGGGCATGGGCGCGGAGCTGGCTGCGATCCTGCAGGAAAGCTCTGCCAGCGGGATGCCCGGCAACCTTGCCTATCTCGTTGCTCTGTCGGTCGAAGATCCGGACTCGATCTGGGTCAGCGAAGTCTGGACCAGCAAGCAGGCGCATGATGACAGCATCAAGCTTCCGGCGGTGCAGGCAGCGATTGCCAAAGGTCGCGCGATGATTGCTGGCTTCGGCACGCGAATCGAAACGCGTCCGTTGGGTTTCGGCGTCTGAGGTGCATTGGTGATGGGACGGCAAGTTATCGCGGTGTTGGCTTTGCTTGCCGCAGCTTGTGTGCACGGAGGCGAAGCTGTGAGCGACCATATCCTGAGCGCAGGCGGTGCAGCCTGGGGCACCGATGCCAACCTCGCGGCCTCGCGCCCAGATGCGATCCTGCGCTTCGGCGACAAGCCCCGCGACTATGCCGAATTTCGCCTGCCTGAAGGCAAGGGGCCGTTCCCGCTCGCGGTAATCTGGCACGGCGGCTGCTGGAAGCAGGGCGTGGCCGACACCGCCTATATGGCGTCGCTGGCGACGCGGTGGCAGCAGCAGGGCGTCGCCACGCTCAATGTCGATTATCGCGAGGTCGGCGACGGCGGCGGCTGGCCGGGCAGTTTCGAGGACTGGCAGGCCGCCAGCGCGCTCATCGACCGGGTAGCCGGGGTCTACCCGATAGACCGCGAACGGGTGACGCTGGTCGGCCATTCGGCAGGGGCGCTGCCGGCGCTGTGGCTGGCGGCAGAGCGCGGATCGGATAGCCCTGTCGGCGCGCTGCCGCCGGTCAAGGCGCGGGCCGCGATCGTGCTCGACGGGCCGGGCGATGTCGGGCCCGAGCGCGAGGCCTTCGATGCGCTGTGCCAGTTCTCCTCGGTCGATCCCTTCATGGGCGGCACGCCGGACGAGGCCGCGGCGCGCTATGCCGCAATCTCGCCGCGCAGCCATGCGCCGCAAGTGGCCGAAGTGCTGTTCGTGCAGGCGAAGCTGCCGATCCCTTCGGGCGAAACACTCGCCGCCATCGCGGCCGCCGGAGCAAGGGTCGAAACCATCGCCAAACCCGATGCCAGCCATTTCGCCATCATCACCCCCGGCCACCCGGCGTACGAGCGCAACGAGGCGGGGATGCTGGCGGTTCTGAAGGGGAAATAGATGACGGCGCTCGACCGGCAGGTCTGGCACATGCTGCAAGGGCGGCAGTCGCATCTGGCGCTGGGCGATACGGCGGCGATGCGGGTCGATCCTCGCTATGGTCCCTTCGCGGCGGCGCGCGACGACGGGCAGGAAGCGCAGGCCGCGCTGGCGGCGTTGCTCAATGATGCCGATGACCAGCTCTGGCTGATCGAGCCTGAGGAGTGGTCGCCGCCCCCGGGCACACGGCTGGTGCGGACCATGGAATTGCTGCAAATGGTCGCAGATGGCGACCAACCGCCGACCACGGAGCCCGATCCCGATATCTTCGTCCTAGGGGAAAGCGATGCCGCAGCGATGGCCGAAATCGCCCTCGCCACCGAGCCGGGCCCCTGGCGCTCGCTCACCCACCGCTACGGCCAATACTACGGTATCCGCATCGACGGGCGATTGGCAGCGATGGCGGGTGAGCGGATGCTGCCCGCGACCGGCCTTGCCGAAGTCAGCGGTGTCTGCACCTGGCCCGAATACCGCGGGCAGGGCCTTGCCCGGCGGCTGATCGAAAGGGTGATGGCGGCCCAGCGGGCGCGGGGCGATGTGCCCTACCTCCATTCCTACGCCCACAATGCCGGAGCGATCGGGCTGTACCGGTCGCTCGGCTTCCGGGCGCGCCGGACGATGTGGGTAACCGTCCTCGCACCGGCCTGAGCGAGTCGAGGAACAGCACGGCGCCGTCCGGCGTTGCTCCGCCATGCGCATGCACCTGGCCCTTTCGGCAAGCATGGTCCCGAGCCTCCTGCTCGGCGCCTGTGCGTTGCCCGTCAATCACGAGCTGATACGCGCGCCGAATACGGTTGCCGACGATGCCCGGCATCCCGAACTGGCGCTGCTCGAAGTCCGGCTGGCCGAACATTTCGCCAAGTTCGCCGACAAACCGCCGACCACCTGCGCCGGATTTGCCCCGGGGACACCGGTCGACCGCAGGAGGGTAGGCGGCCTCGCAGACGGCGAAGAGCGGCGGCTGATGCGGCGTTTTCCGGCGCTCGCCCCCTTCGACCGATGCTCGCCGGTCACGCACACCGACGGCACGCCGTTCTACGTCGACAGCATCACGGGCGAGCCGGCGGCCATGGTCGACGTGCACGGGCTCGATTGCACCGGACCCGCGGAATGCCGGGGCTATGCGGGCTACAGGCTCGACGAGACGCGTAACGGTTGGCGGTACTATGTCGCACGGTTCTCGGACGGCAAGTGGCGGGTGCGCGAGGAGGAGCTGGACATCGTCGTCACCTAGGGCTTTTCGGGTCTATCCGGTTGCGGCATAGCTGCGCGCGATGACCGATATTTCGACCCTTACCGAAGCCGAAGCCGCCAACGAACTGATGCGCCTGGCCAGGCAGATCGCCTACCACAACCGGCGCTATCATGCCGAAGACGACCCGGAGATAACCGACCAGGAGTTCGACGCCCTGGTGCGGCGAAACGAGGCCATAGAGGCGGCGTTCCCGCACCTGGTGCGCGAAGATTCGCCGTCGAAGGGGGTGGGCCATGCAGTCGCCTCCTCGCCGCTTTCCAAGGTAACGCACGAGGTTCGCATGATGAGCCTCGATAACGCCTTTTCCGACGACGAGGTGGCCGAATTCGTCGCCCGCGTGCGGCGCTATCTCAACCTCGCCGAGGGCGAGCCGCTGGCCTTTACCGCCGAGGACAAGATCGACGGCCTCTCCTGCTCGCTGCGTTACGAGAACGGCATGCTGGTCCGTGCCGCGACGCGCGGCGACGGGCAGGTGGGCGAGGACGTGACGGCCAATGTCGCGCATATCGCCGATATCCCGCAGCGCCTTCACCACCCCCCGACCCCCTCCTCTGAAGAGGAGGGGAAGAAGGACGGCGCATCCAAGGAAGCCCCCTCCTCTTTAGAGGAGGGGGTTGGGGGTGGTGATTTTGCCTTCCCCGCCGTGTTCGAGGTTCGCGGCGAAGTCTATATGGCGAAACAGGACTTTTCCGCACTCAATGCGGCGCAGGAGACTGCGGGTGGAAAGCTGTTCGCCAACCCGCGCAACGCCGCCGCCGGATCGCTGCGGCAGAAGGATGCCGGCGTCACGGCAAAACGCCCGCTGCGCTTCTGGGCGCATGGCTGGGGTGCCGCGAGCGAGGTGCCGGGCGCGACCCAGTCGGAGGTCGTGCAGCAGTTGGCCGCATGGGGCTTCCCGGTATCCCCCGAATTCCGGCGGTGCGAAACGCTGGACGACATGCTCGCCGCCTATGAAGCCATCGGCAAAGGGCGCGCGGCGCTGCCCTATGAAATCGACGGCGTGGTCTACAAGGTCGACAGCCTTGCCTACCAGCAGCGGCTGGGCTTCGTCGCCAAGGCGCCGCGCTGGGCCATCGCCCGCAAGTTCCCGGCCGAGCAGGCCGAGACCACGCTGGAGAGTATCGACATCCAGGTAGGCCGCACCGGCAAGCTGACCCCGGTCGGCCGGCTCGGCCCGGTGCTGGTCGGCGGGGTGACGGTGACCAATGTAACGCTCCACAACCGCGACGAGATCGCCCGGCTCGGCGTGCGCCCGGGCGACCGCGTGCTGGTCCAGCGCGCCGGGGACGTGATCCCGCAAGTGGTAAGGAACCTGACGCCCGATGCGGAGCGCGAACCGTTCGTCTTCCCCGATCACTGCCCGGAATGCGGCAGCGAGGCGGTCAATGAAGAGGGCGAAGTCGATGTCCGCTGCACCGGCGGGCTGATCTGCCCGGCCCAGAGGACCGAACGATTGAAGCATTTCGTCAGCCGAGCCGCGCTCGATATCGAGGGGCTGGGCGAGAAGACGATCGACCAGTTCTTCGCGCGTCGCTGGCTGGAAAGCCCGGCCGATATTTTCCGCCTGCACCAGCGCCGCGAGGAGATCCTCGCGCTGGAGGGGTGGAAGGACAAGTCTGTCGATAACCTGTTGGCTTCGGTGGAAAACAAGCGGCAGCCGGATGCGGCGCGGCTGCTGTTCGGGCTCGGCATCCGTCATGTCGGCGCGGTCACGGCGCGGGATTTGATGAAGGAATTCGTGACATTAGGTGCGTTGCGCGAAGCGGCCGAACTGTCCTCGCGCTCGTCTCCCCCTCCTCTTCAGAGGAGGGGGCCGGGGGGTGGTGAGGAAGCCGCTTTCCCGTCGGACGACGCCCACCACCCCCAAACCCCCTCCTCTGAAGAGGAGGGGGCTGCCGAAGCCTTGGCCCGTCTCACCAGCATCGATGGCATCGGCGGCGCGGTGGTCGAGGCGCTCGGCGACTTCTTCCACGAGGACCACAACCGCGCGGTGTGGGACGATCTCCTCTCCGAAGTCAGCCCGCCACCCTACATTGTCGAAACGCTCGACAGCCCCGTTGCGGGCAAGACGGTGGTCTTCACCGGCAAGCTCGAAACCATGAGCCGCGACGAGGCCAAGGCGCAGGCCGAACGGCTGGGCGCCAAGGCCGCCGGCTCGGTCAGCGCCAAGACCGACCTGCTCGTCGCCGGGCCGGGGGCGGGGAGCAAGCTGAAGAAAGCGGCCGAGCTCGGCATCGAGGTGGTCGACGAGGCGGGCTGGGCCGCGATCGTCGCCGCGGCGGGCTAGGCCGGGCGGGGATAAGTCCGCATGGCAGGCAAGGCGAAGGGATTGTGCCGCTATGATGGCGCGATGCGGACCGTTTTGCTTCCTGCGATTCTAGCCATGCTCGCGCTGCCGCTGACGGCGTGCGGCGATGCCGGGGCAGCGGACGATGCCGGCCCTCCCGCTGCCGCGCAGTACCGCGAGCGCATCGAGACGGGGTCGGGCCGAGAGCTTGCGGCTGGGCCGTCGGCGGAGGAAAAGGCGCTCGACGATGCGCTGTTCGCGCAGCTCAATGGCTTCGACGGCTTCGTCGGGGTGGCGGTGCACGACATCGATCGCAATCGCACGGTCGATTTCAACGGCGGCGAGCTGTTCCCGCAGCAGAGCATCAGCAAGCTGTGGGTCACGCTGACCGCGCTGCGCATGGTCGACGCGGGGGAACTCGACCTCACCGAACCGGCGATGATCGGCTACCGCGACCTGACGCTGTTCCATCAGCCCGTGCGGCAATTCGTCGCCACGCGCGGATACTACCGCACCGATTACGCCGACCTGATGGCGCGGGCGATCACGCAGAGCGACAACACCGCCAACGACATGCTGCTGAAACGCGTCGGCGGGCCGGCTGCCGTGCGGGCGACGATCGCCAAGGCCGGCCTCGGGGCGATCCGCTTCGGACCGGGCGAGCGCGAGATGCAGAGCGCGATTGCCGGGCTCGAATGGCGGCAATCCTTTTCGGTCGGGCGCAGTTTCTACCAGGCGCGGGCGCAGGTGCCCGAACTGCAGCGCCGGATCGCCTTCGACGGCTATGTCGCCGATCCGGTCGACGGGGCCAGCCCGCGCGCGATAGCCGTGGCGCTCGGCCGTGTCGCTCGCGGGGAAATCCTCCAGCCGGCGACCGCCGGGCACCTCCTGATGCTGCTCGGCAAGACCAGGAGCGGACCGCGCCGGCTCAAGGGCGGGCTGCCGCAGGGCTGGACCATCGGGCACAAGACGGGGACGGGGCAGGAACTCGGCCATGAACAGGCGGGCTACAACGATGTCGGCATCCTCACTGCGCCCGAGGGGCATCGCTATGCCGTCGCCGTCATGATCGGGCGGACCGCGGTGCCGATCCCGCAGCGGATGGAGATGATGCACGCGGTGGTCCGCGCCGTGGCGACCTATCATTACGCGGCGCTGGGGCAGGCGGCGCCGGAGCCTCCGGTATGAGCCTTCTGGCCGAACTGCATCCGCAGGCGCTGCGGATCGCCGCCCCCTTGCGCGCAGGGGGCGGAAAGATCGCCGTCGCCGACGGCGCGACCGGGGGGATGATCGCGGCGAGCCTGCTCACCGTACCCGGCGCGCTCGATTTCTTCGTCGGCGGCGGGGTGGTCTATTCCTTCCGCGCCCGCGACGTGCTGTTCGCCCTGCCGCGCGGCGCCTATGCCGGGATGCGCGGGGCGAGCGAGGAATATGCCCTGCTGCAGGCGCGCGCCATCCGCGACAACTTCGGCGCAGACTGGGGCATCGCCGAAAGCGGCTCGGTCGGCGGATCGAGCCACCCGAGCGGCGCGGCTGCGGGCACCAGCTGCGTGGCGGTTGTCGGCCCGGCCGGCGAATTCGTGCATGTCACCGAAACCGGCAGCGACGACCGGATCGCCAATATGGAAGCCTTCACCCGCGCGGCGCTGGCGTTTCTCGAAGAGGTCCTCGGCAGCTATTCGGGCGTATAGTTCGGGCGGCGCTTTTCGAGGAAGGCGGCCATGCCTTCGCGGAAGTTGGCGCTGCCGCTGGTCATGATCTGGTTGCGGTTCTCGATCGCCATGGCGGCCTCGAGGCTGCCGGCGTCCATCGCGATCTGCAGGCCCTCCTTGGTCATGCGCAGGCCCATGGGCGAGGCGGCGAGCAGCTCCTCGGCCCAGCGGGTGCCGGCCGCTTCCAGCTCGTCATCGGGCACGATCTCGCTCACCAGATTGGCCGCCAGCGCCCGCTCGGCGTGGATGAAGCGACCGGTCAGCATCAGCTCGCTGGCCAGCGAATGGCCCACGAGGCGGGGGAGGAAATAGCTCACCCCCATGTCGCAGGACGACAGGCCCAGCCGGATGAAGGCGGCGTTCATTCGCGCGCTCTCCCCCGCCACGCGGATATCGCTGGCGAGCGCGAAGGCGAAGCCGCCGCCGCAGGCCGGACCGTGGACCAGCGAGACGATTACCTGCGGGCAGCGGCGCATCTTCACATAGACATCGGCGAGATAGCCCTGGAAGCCGAAACCGCCGCCGAAGGGGATTTCGGCGCCATTGTCCCCGGCGCGCTCCTTGATGTCGAGCCCGGCGCAATAGGCCTTGCCCGCACCGCGCATCACCACCACGCGCACGCTGCCGTCGTTGTAGAGCCCGCCGAAATAGTCGTTGAGCTCGGCCACCATCTGCAGCGTGATGGCGTTCATGGCTTGCGGCCGGTCGAGCGTGAGCCAGTCGACCTCGCCGCGTTTCTCGACCGTGATGTTGGTGTAGGTCATTGGCTTTACTCCCGCTCGTCCCACATCCGTTCGTGCTGAGCCTGTCGAAGCACCGGCCCGTGGCCTTCGACAAGCTCAGGCCGAACGGAGCGGGGTCCCTTTCGTCATCCTATCCCATCCGCCGCTTGCGCAACCACAGGATCGACCAGTCGCCGTTGACCAGCCGCCGCGCCAGCCGGAAGCCCGCCTTGCGACAGGCGCGTCGGACGTCCGCCTCCTGCGTTTCCAGCAGCCCCGCCAGCAGCATGTGGCCGCCCGGCAAGACATGGTCGGCGAAATCGGCGGCGAGGCCGATCAGCGGCCCGGCAAGGATGTTGGCGATCAGCAGGTCGTAGGGCCCGCGCGCATGGATCAGCGGGTCGTCCATCCCGTCCGCGATGATCATGGTGACTTCGCCCGCGCCACTGCCCATGGCGATGCCGTTGGCGGCGGCGTTGTCCTCGATCACCGGCACGCAGATAGCGTCGATGTCGGTCGCGGTGGCGTAGGCGCGCGGCCACAGCGCCAGCGCGGCGAAGGCGAGCAGGCCGGTGCCGGTGCCGATATCGGCGATGTTGCGCGCGACCACGCCCTCGCGCTTCATCAGGTCGAGCATGGCGAGGCAGCCGGCGGTGGTGGCGTGCTGGCCGGTGCCGAAGGCCTGGCTGGCAGGGATGGCGAAGTTGACGGTGCCGGGCGAAGTGTCGGGCGGGAAGTCCGGCGTGTGGACATGGAAGCGCGCCGCGCGGATCGGCTTCGCGCCTTGCTGGCTCAGCGTGACCCAGTCCTCGTCGGGCAGTTTCTCGACGGAGAGTTCGGGAGCGCCTTCGGCGAACAGGGCGGCGAGGGCGGCCTTGTCCGCCTTGCTCGGCCTGCGGGGATACCAGCCTTCCAGCACCCACTCATCGGGCCGGTCCTTGTCGACCTCGCGGCCCGAGACGATCACCTCCCAGTCCCAGTCGTCGATCTCGTCATGCGCCAGCAGCGCCGCCTGCACGACAGGCTTGGGCGCGTGGGCGGCGATCTTCCAGCTGGTCACTTGGCTGCGGCTTCCTTGGCGAGGCGATCTGCGAGCCGCATGCTTCCGCGTGCCGAATAGGCGACGCATGCGTTTGGCTCGGCCAAGGGCGACGTGCCAGACAGGCGCGCAAGCAGGTCGCTCTGTCCTGGGTGCGGCGTGAGCATGAAATCGCACGGCAGCCGTTCCATGATCCGCAGCCCTTCGCGCGCCGCTTCGACACGTTCGGGGTGATCGCTGAAATGGTAATCTTCAGCGGAGATCGTGCTGTTGGAATCGGCCAGCGCAATGGTCAGGCATTTTGCGCCCTCGCAGCGGCGCCAGCTCCAGCTTGTCGAGCCCGGCGAGTGGGTCGGATTGGCATGGAGCGTGAAGCGGGTGTCTCCGACCGGCAGCATCTTGCCGTGACCGAGGATGCGGCTGACCCTGACTGGCTCCATCGGCTCGGCCGCTAGGAGTTCGGCCTGCGGGTCATCCGCTGCGGGCCTTCCCGTGCGCATCACCTCGGCCGCTGCCGTGCCGGTGAGCAGCCTGGCACCCGTTGCCCGCAGGATTTCCGCCATGCCGCCGACATGGTCGAAATGTTCGTGCGTCATCAGCACCCACTTTACACGCCGGGGATCGAAACCGAGGGCCTTGATATTGGTGAGGACATGCGGCGCGGCTTCTGCCGGTCCGGTGTCGATGAGGACCAGCCCGGCCGAGGTTTCGACCAGCACTACCGTGATTCCGCAAGTGCCGACATACCAGCTCCGCCCATGGATATGGGCGGGCGGTGCCGGGTCCGACCAGCCATCGCGTAGGCCGCAAGTCCCGGCGATGTCCTTGCTCGCCGCTGAGCGCTCTGCCGGTGCGAGGGGTGCGGCGCCGAGCAGGGACATGGCGATCAGGGCCGCGAATGCTTTACCGAACATAACTGGCTCCATTGGCATCGAGGGTCGCACCGGTCAGGCTCGGCGGGGCCTCCAGTGCCAGCCAGGCTGCGATGTTGGCGATCTCCTCAGGCTCGGCCACGCGGCCCAGCGGGATGTCGGCCAGCAGGCCCGGCCCGCCGCGGCTCGAAAGATAGTCCCCCGCCATCGCTGTGTCGGTGAAACCGGGCGTGACCGCGAAGCTCAGGATTCCCTGCGCCGCATACTGCCGGGCGATGGTCTTGTGCATCGCCAGCATCCCGCCCTTGGCCGCGGCATAGTGCCAGTGGGCGGGGCTGTCGCCGCGATGCCCGGCGCGGCTGGCGATGTGGACGATTCTTCCCTCGACGTCGCGCTCCAGCCAGTGCTGCACCGCGAACCGGCTGAGCAGTGCGGCGCTGGTAAGGTTGATCCGCAGCGTATCTTCCCAGTTGTCGAGCCATGCGATGTCCGACCCGTCGAGCGGGTTGGCGGCGAACAGCCCGGCGTTGTTGACCAGCACGTCGATGGTGCCGCCGGCCATGTCGAGCGCTTCCTCCCACAACTGCGCCGGGGCGCCGGGATCGCCGAAGTCGGCGGCGATCTCGCTTTCGCCATCGCCGCGGGTCGAATGGCCGATCACGGTCGCCCCGCGCGCTTCGAGCAATTCGCGCGTCGCCGCGCCGATGCCCCGGCTGGAGCCGGTGAGGAGGATGGTGGTCATGGCAGTCGTCTAGTCCCGCCTGCGCATATATGTCGAGCGAGCACGGGGCATAAATGCGCAGAGCCGTTGCAGATTATCGACTTCGCGTGGCGGTCGCCGCCGCCTAGGCTCTCGCCGTCGATGTCCTGCCATGCCGCAACGGTGCACCGCCCTAAGCCCGTTCTTGCGCGTGCCGCTCGTTCCGGTAAGGGAGGGCACGATTCATCGAACCGACCCGTAGCGATACGATCAATGTCGAAGGCAGATTTTATGGCGAACCGCCCGCTCTCACCGCACCTCTCGATCTGGAAATGGGGCCCGCACATGGCGGTCTCCATCCTCCACCGCATCACCGGCGACGGAATGGCGCTGGTCGGGCTCGCGGTCGGACTGTGGTGGCTGGGCGCGCTGGCAAGCGGGCCGGAAGCCTACGAGCTGTTCCAGGCCGTGGCTTCCTCGATCCCGGGCCAGATCGTGCTCGTCGGGCTGACCTGGGCGCTGTTTACCCACATGATGAGCGGCCTGCGCCACTTCGTGCTCGACATAGGCGCGGGCTACGAACTCGACAGCAACAAGATGTGGTCGATCGCCTCGCCGGTCATCGCCATCGTCCTTACCGTGGCCTACTGGGCCTTCCTCTACCTGAAGTGAGATCCTGACCCATGGGTAACGGAACCTCCATCGGCCGCGTGCGCGGCCTCGGCTCGGCCCACGCGGGGGCGCACCACTGGCTGGTGCAGCGCTTCACCGCGATCGGGAACCTGATCCTGATGCTGTGGCTGATCACCAGCTTCGCACTGCTGCCGGGCTACGATTACGAAACGCTGCGCGGCTGGCTGTCGCAGCCGGTTTCCGCCGCGGCGATGGCCCTGCTGATCATCAGCACCTTCTGGCACGCCCGCCTCGGCCTGCAGGTGCTGGTCGAGGATTACGTCCACGAAGCCGGGACCAAGTTCGGCGTGCTGGCCCTGCTCAACCTCGCCACCATCGGCGGGGGCGTGTTCGGCGTGTTCTGCGTCGCCCGCCTCGCGCTCGCCGCTGCCGCCCCCGAAGCCGCCGCTGCCATTCCTGCTGGAGCACCGATGTAATGGCCACTGAAGCCAAAGCCACCCCCGCCTACACCATCATCGACCACACCTACGACGTCGTCGTCGTGGGTGCGGGCGGATCGGGCCTGCGCGCCACCATGGGCGCGGCCGAGGCGGGCCTGCGCACCGCCAATATCTCCAAGGTTTTCCCGACGCGCAGCCATACCGTGGCGGCGCAGGGCGGCATCGCCGCCTCGCTCGGCAACAACAGCCCCGACCACTGGACCTGGCACATGTACGACACCGTCAAGGGGTCGGACTGGCTGGGCGACCAGGACGCCATCGAATATCTCGCGCGCGAAGCCCCGGCTGCCGTGTACGAACTCGAGCATGCCGGCGTGCCCTTCAGCCGCAACGAAGACGGCACGATCTACCAGCGCCCCTTCGGCGGCCACATGCAGAACATGGGCGAAGGCCCCCCGGTGCAGCGCACCTGCGCCGCGGCCGACCGCACCGGTCACGCGATGCTCCACGCGCTCTACCAGCAGAGCCTGAAGTACGACGCGGATTTCTTCATCGAGTATTTCGCGCTCGACCTGATCATGAAGGACGGCAAATGCGTCGGCGTGATGGCGATGTGCCTCGACGATGGCACCATCCACCGCTTCAAGGCGCAAGCCGTGGTGCTGGCGACCGGCGGCTACGGCCGTTGCTACTACACCGCGACCAGCGCCCACACTTGCACCGGCGACGGCGGCGGCATGGTGCTGCGCGCCGGCCTGCCGCTGCAAGACATGGAATTCGTCCAGTTCCACCCGACCGGCATCTATGGCGCAGGCGTGCTCATTACCGAGGGCGCGCGCGGCGAGGGCGGTTACCTGACGAATTCCGAGGGCGAGCGGTTCATGGAACGCTATGCCCCGTCCGCAAAGGACCTCGCCAGCCGCGACGTCGTCAGCCGCTCGATGGCGCTGGAAATGCGCGAGGGGCGCGGCGTCGGGCCGGATGGTGACCACATCTACCTCCACCTCGACCACATCCCGGCCGAAACGCTGGCCCAGCGCCTGCCGGGGATCACCGAGAGCGGCAAGATCTTCGCCGGGGTCGACCTGACCCGCCAGCCGCTGCCCGTCACCCCGACGGTGCATTACAACATGGGCGGCATTCCCTGTAACTATCACGGCCAGGTGGTGACCATCGGTGCGGACGGCAATCCCGATACGGTCGTGCCCGGGCTCTATGCCGTGGGCGAAGCGGCCTGCGTGAGCGTTCATGGCGCCAACCGCCTGGGCTCGAACTCGCTGATCGACCTCGTCGTGTTCGGCCGCGCGACCGGCCTGCACCTCAAGGAAAACCTCAAGGCCGGCGCGGCGCACGATCCGCTGCCCGCCGACAGCGCCGAACTGGCGCTGGCCCGCGTGGACCATTTCCGCCACGCCAAGGGCGGCTCGCCCACCGCGCGCATTCGGGAGGAAATGCAGAAGGGTATGCAGAAGCACGCCGCCGTGTTCCGCGACAGCAAGCTGCTGAGCGAAGGCGTCGAACTGCTGGCCAACGTCAACAAGCGGCTGCAGGACGTGCACGTCTCCGACCGCTCGCTGATCTGGAACAGCGACCTCATCGAAACGCTCGAGCTCGACAATTTGATGAGCCAGGCCAACGTCACCATCGCCAGCGCCGAAAACCGCAAGGAATCGCGCGGCGCCCACGCTCACGAGGACTTCCCCGAGCGCGACGATGCGAACTGGATGAAGCACACTGTCGCCTGGTTCGACGGCTGGGGTGGCAACGGTGGGTCGATGAAGATCGATTACCGCCCGGTCCACGAATACACGCTGACCGACGATATCGAGTACATCAAGCCGAAGAAGCGGGTGTATTGATGCGCCGCGCGGGCCTGTCGTTCGTCGCAGGCCTCGCGGCCTGCCTCGCCGTCCCGGCAACAGCGCAGCTTAGCGCGCCCGAGCGGGTCATGATGGATACCGTTGCATCCGGCTTCGAGGCGGATGCGGCGCTGCTCGAGCGGCTGGTGGTGCAGAATTCCGGCACGCATAATCATGCCGGCGTGAAGGCGGTGGCCGACATGCTCGCGCCCGAATTCGAGGCGCTCGGCTTCACGGTCCAGTGGATCGATCAGTCGGCCGCGGGGCGGGCAGGGCATCTGTTCGCGCGCAAGACCGGCAAGGCGGGCACCGCCCGCATGCTGCTGATCGCCCACATGGACACGGTGTTCGAACCGGACTCGCCGTTCCAGGCCTTCACCCGCGATGGCGACACGGCCACGGGGCCGGGCGTGGGCGACGACAAGGGCGGGATCATCGTCATCCTCGCCGCGCTGAAGGCGATGCAGGCGGCGGGCACGCTGGCCGATGCCAATATCGTCGTGGCGCTGACCGGCGACGAGGAAGATGCCGGCTACCCCTTCGAGATTTCGCGCAAGGATCTGGTCGAGGCGGCCGAATGGGCCGACGTCGCGCTCGATTTCGAAGGGCTGTCGGTGGTCGACGGCAAGGACATGGGCGTGGTCGCGCGGCGCTCGTCCAACGACTGGACGCTGAAGGTCACGGCGCGCAGCGGCCACAGCTCGGGCATATTCGGCAAGGGCGTTTCCTATGGCGCGATCTACGAACTGGCGCGTATCCTCGACCGGTTCCGGCAGGAATTGCCCGAGGAAAACCTCACTTTTAACGTCGGCGTCATGGCCGGCGGCACGCCGGCGACGCTGAGCGAGGACGGGCTGGCGGCTGCGGCGCAGGGCAAGGGCAACATCATCCCCGATACCGCGGTGGCGAGCGGCGACCTGCGCACCATCTCGCAGGAACAGTCCGACCGCACCGTTGCCGCGATGAAGGCGATCGTGGCCGACAGTCTCCCGGGCGCCTCGTCGGAGATTACCTTCCAGTTCCGCTATCCGCCCATGGCGCCGACCGAGGGCAACCATGCCCTGCTGGCCCGGCTCAACGCGGTGAACGCGGACATGGGGCTGGAACCGATGGAGGTGCTGCCGCCCTCGCGCCGCGGGGCGGGCGACATCAACTTCGTCGCCCACCTGGCCGACGGCATCGCCGGGCTCGGCCCCGATGGATACGGCTCGCACGCGCCGGGCGAAACGGTCGACCTGCGCAGCTTCACCCGGCAGGCGCAGCGGGCGGCGATCCTGATGACGCGGCTGTCACGGGAGGCCTATCCGGCGAAGTAGCATGTTGCGCGTCCTCATCGTCGGCGGCACCGGGAACTTCGGCGGATACGTCGCTCGCAGCCTGGCGGGCGATGCGCGGATCCAGCTGATCCTGGCCGGGCGCGACGGGCGCAAGGCCAAGGCTGCCGCCGAGGCGCTCGGCGCCGCCAATCCGGCAGAAGGCGCGGCCTACGACTTTCACGGCCCGCCGGGCGCCCTGGCGGCGCTTGCGCCCGACCTCGTCATAAACATGGTCGGGCCGTACCACACCCAGAGTTACGCCGTGGCCGAAGCGGCGATCGCCTGCGAGGCGCATTACTGCGACATCGCCGATGCGCGCGAGTTCGTCTGCGGGATCGGCGTGCTGGACGCCGCCGCCAGGGCCAGGGGCGTCGCGGTGCTGGCCGGGGCGAGCTCGGTCCCCGCGCTGACCGCGGCCTATTGCGACGCGGCGCTGCGCAAGATGGCGGTGCTGCGCCGGGTCGAATACGGCATCAGCGGGGCGGAGCAGGCCAACCGCGGGGCGGGGACGGTGGCGGCGGTGCTGAGCTATGTCGGCCAGCGCTTCACCCGGCTGCGAGGCGGCAGGATGGAGGAGGTCGCCGGGTGGAGCGGGCTCCATGCGGTGCGCTATCCCGAACTCGGCCTGCGCTGGTTTGCCGAAGGCAATGTGCCGGACCTCGGCCTGTTTCCCGGGCGTTATCCGGGCTTGCGAGACCAAGCCTTCAGGGCAGGGCACGAGATCGCGCTGCTGCACTTCGGCACGTGGTTCGCAGGCCTGCTCGTGCGCACCGGTCTCTTGCCGCGGCTCGACCGCTTCGCTGCCCGGCTGGCGCGCTTCTCCAGCCACTTCAACTGGCTCGGGCGCAGCCGCAGCGGCTTCCACATGGTGATCGAGGGCGAAAAGGGCGATGGCACGCCCGCGGTGCGCCGTCACTGGATCATCGCCCGGCAGGGCCATGGTCCGATCATTCCCTGCATCCCGGTGATCCTTATCGCCCGCAGGCTGGCCGCCGGGGAACGCTTCGCGCCCGGCGCGCGGCCGTGCCTCGACGTGATCGGCCTCGACGAATACCGCGCGGAGTTCGCCGGGCTCGACATCAGCTGCATCGACGAATGAAGCGCGAACCCTACAGCTACCGCGCCGATCCGGCGGTGCCCGCGTTCGACGACAGCCATCCGCTGTTCGTGTTCGACAATGTCTGCGTGCTGTGTTCGGGCGGTGTATCGTTCCTCATGGGTCGTCGTCGGGCGGACCGGATACGCTTCACATCCGCGCAGGGGCCGCTCGGGCAGGCGCTATATCGGCACTACGGCATGGCGATGGACGACAGCTATCTGTTTATCGTCGATGGCCGGGCGACGTCGATGAGCGATGGCTATTTCGCCGTGGCGCGCGAGATGGGCGGACCGTGGCATCTGGCGCGGGTCCTTCGCATCGTGCCCCGCGCAGTCCGCGACGCGGTTTACGGCCTTGTCGCCCGCAACCGGTATCGCTGGTTCGGCAAGACCGCGGAAGCCTGCGCCCTGCTGACCGAGGGTCAGCGCAACCGCCTCGTCTGATCATGCCCGTTCGTCAGGGGTCGAATGTCGCCCGTCGAAAAGGACCGGACATGAACGCCCATTCATCCACGCTTCAGATTTACAACCGTAGTCGTTACGGCTACAGATGTAGTCGATAGCAGTCGGGAGGTTGGGGAGCCATGGTCGATCCGGTCGAAAGCAGTCCGCAGATCAGCGATGCGGAGTACGCCGTCATGGAAGCCCTGTGGGCCCGCCATCCGCTGACTGCCGCCGAAGTTTGCCAGAGCGTTTGCGAAACGCGCGACTGGAGCCTGCCGACGGTCAAGACGCTGCTGTCGCGGCTGGTCGGCAAGGAAGCGGTCCGGACGGAACCCGACGGTCGCCGGTTCCTCTACACCCCCGCCATCGCGCGCGAAGATTACGTCGGAGGCGAGAGCAAGCGGCTGGTCGATCGCCTGTTCGGCGGCCGCGCCGCGTCCTTGGTGGCCCATCTGGCGGAACAGGAGGCCCTTACCGAGCGCGACATCAGCGAAATCGAGGCACTGCTCAAGGAGTTGAAGCCGTGAGCGTGTGGCTCGTGGACACGCTGGTGTGGACCGGCGTGCTGCTCGCGCTGGTCATGGTCGCTCGCCGCCCGGTGGCCCGCCATTTCGGTCCGCAGGCGGCCTATGCGCTGTGGGCGCTCCCGTTCCTGCGATTGCTGGTCCCGAGCATCACCTTGCCGGCCTGGATGAACCCCGTCTTGACCGTATCCATATCCTCGTCGGTCGAGGTTCCCGCCGCCTGGGCGGACGGGACGGCTGAGACGGCACCCGACGTCGTGATGACCGCTGCGGGCGCCGGTCCCGACTGGGCGATGCTCGGTCTGGGACTGTGGCTGGCCGGTGCAGCGATCTTCCTCGTCGCCCGGTTTCGCGCCTATTTCGCGATGCGCGACGAACTTCTTGCCGAAGCGCGGGAGGTCGGCCGGATCGACGGCGGAAGGCTCGGGCCGATCCGGCTGGTGGAGACGCCCGCCACCAATACGCCGCTGGCATTCGGCGTGCTCGACAGGGTCGTCGCGCTCCCGCCGCGTTTCCTTGCGCTGGCGGAACGGCCGATGCGCGACCTCGCGCTGGCACATGAGCTGGCCCACCACCGCGGGGGCGACCTGATTGCGAATTTCGCCGTGCAGCCATTGTTCGCGCTGCACTGGTTCAACCCGCTCGGCTGGGTTGGCTGGCGCGCCATGCGGCGCGACCAGGAAGCGGCGTGCGATGCGCGCGTCGTGCGGACTGCGGACGCCGGGCTGCGCGCCACCTACGCGCAGACCATCGCCAGTTTCGCGGCGGGACCCAAGGTGGCGCTCGCCGCGCCCATGGCCTGCCCGGTGCTTGGCGACAAATCGATCATCCATCGTTTGAGGAGTCTGACCATGTCCGATATTTCCGCGCGCCGCCGCTGGGCGGGGCGGAGCCTGCTGCTGGCCGGTGCGCTCGCCTTGCCGCTGACGGCCTCGATTTCCTATGCCGAGCCCGCCCCCGAGCCGCCGATGCCGCCTGCGGTGCCCGATGCGCCCGATGCGCCCGGTGCGCCCGACTGGGCCGACGTTCCCCCCGCCCCTGACGCGCCCGACGCGCCCGAGTGGGGCCCCGGCGACGATGTGAACGTGACGATCACCGACACGCCGGACGGCAAGCAGATCGAGCGGCGGATCGTCCGCAAGACCATGCGCACCGATGGCGAAGGCGGTGCCGGCAAGGGCGAGCGCGTGATCGTCGTCAGGACGCAGGACAAGGACGGCAAGGTCCGCGTCGAGGAACGCCGCATCCGGGGTTTCGACTTTACCGACGATGAGGCCGAGCGCGCGTTCGAAGAGGAACTCGAGAAGCGCATGGAGGAATCCATGCGGGCGAAGGAAAAGGAACTCGAAGCGATGGGCGAGCGCCTGGAGCGCGAGATGAAGATCCG
>FWWL01006110.1_pt1 | contig 17853 bp, 15 predicted proteins | sample 2228331 | NCBI WGS metagenome assembly FWWL01 (sample SAMEA103939775, study PRJEB20133) | metagenome
CCCGCCATCGCCGGCCTGGTCTGACCCCCCCATCCTTCCCGTCCGGACCCGAAGCCCCTCCCCCGACCCACCCAAAATGGAACAGTCACGAGGCGGGATGCGGGGCCAGGCGTCAGTCCCCAGTCCAGATGTCGGGTCCTTCCACTTGAGCGGAGGCTACGGGCGGTTTACTTTTGGGGGAGAGTGTGTTAAAAGAGTGGGGCGGCGGATAAGTCCACGCCGTGAGGGGTTCTCATGGACGATGCCATCTTCATCAGCCCCGAGGTCCAGGCGGCGGAGGTCCCCCTGACCGTCATCGGGGAGGACGGTCGCTCGGACCCGAACCTGGACCCCGACCTGCCGAAGGAGTTCCTCTTACGGATGTATCGCACGATGGTCCTGAACCGGGAGCTGGACGACCGCCTGTTCAAGCTCCAGCGCCAGGGCCGCATCGGCTTTTACCTGACCTGCACGGGGGAGGAGGCGGCCGTCATCGGGAGCGTGGCGACGTTGAACGACGAGGACTGGGTCTTTCCGTCTTATCGGGAGACGGGCCTGCCCCTGTGGCGGGGCGTCCCCCTGCGCAAGTTCATGGCCCAGCAGTACGGCAATGCCGAGGACAACGTGAAGGGCCGCCAGATGCCCGTCCACACGAGCTTTCGGGAGGCCCGTCTGATGTCCATCTCCAGCCCCGTCGGGACCCAGGTCCCCCAGGCCGTCGGCTTTGCCTGGGCGGCCAAGATCGTCGGGGACCCCATCGTCGTCCTCGTCTACTTCGGGGACGGGGCGACGTCCCAGGGGGACTTCCACGTAGCCTGTAACTTTGCCGGTGTATTTCGGGTCCCGGTCGTCCTCTTCTGTCGGAACAACCAGTACGCCATCTCGGTCCCCCTGAAGCGCCAGACGGCGGCCCGGTCCATCGCCGTCAAGGCCGTCGCTTACGGCTTTGAGGGCGTGCGGGTCGACGGCAACGACGTCTTGGCCGTCTACGTGGCGACGAAGCGGGCCGTCGAGAAGGCCCGGGCCGGCGGGGGGCCGACTCTCATCGAGGCCCTAACGTACCGGGTCGGGGCCCACTCGACGTCCGACGACCCCCGGCGGTACCGGCCCGACGAGGAGGTCCAGCAGTGGTACGCCCGGGACCCCATCGACCGCTTCCGGCGGTACCTGGAATGGCGGGGTTACTGGAGTGAGCTCCAGCAGGAGAGCCTCTTGGAAGAGGTCCGGGACCTCATCAACCGCACGGTCGAGGAAGTCGAGAAGGTCCCGCCCCCGCCGGTCGAGTCCCTGTTCGACGACGTTTACGCCCGACTCCCCCGTTACCTCCAGGAGCAAAAGGAGGCCTACCTGGCGTACCTCAAGGAGGCGGACCGATGGCGGTCATGAATATGATCCAGGCCCTCAACGACGCCCTCCGCCTGGAGATGCGCCGGGACCCCCGGGTCGTCGTGATGGGCGAGGACGTGGGCCGGCTCGGGGGTGTCTTCCGGGTGACCGTCGGCCTGCTGGACGAATTCGGACCCGACCGGGTCATCGACACGCCCCTGGCCGAGGCGGGGATCATCGGGACGGCCATCGGGATGGCCCTCTACGGCCTCCGGCCCGTCGCCGAGATCCAGTTCGCCGACTTCATCTACCCGGCCTTCGACCAAATCGTCAACGAGCTCGCCAAGTACCGGTATCGGTCGGGCGGCCAGTACAGCTGTCCCCTGGTCATCCGGACGCCCTCGGGCGGCGGCATCCGGGGCGGTCACTACCATTCCCAGAGCCCGGAGGCCTACTTCGTCCACACGGCCGGCCTGAAGGTCGTCATCCCGTCGAATCCCTACGACGCCAAGGGCCTGCTCCTGGCGGCCATCCGGGACGACGACCCCGTGATCTTCTTCGAGCCCAAGCGGATCTACCGGGCGGCGACGGGCGAGGTCCCCGAGGGCGACTACACGGTGCCCATCGGGAAGGCCCGCGTGGAGATGGAGGGCAAGGACGTCACCCTCATCTCCTACGGGGCCATGATGGTCGAGTGCCGGGAGGCGGCCCAGAAGGCCCGGGAGAAGTGGGGGATCTCGGTCGAGCTCATCGACCTCCGGACCCTGCTCCCCTTAGACGTCGACACGGTCGTCCAGTCGGTCCAGAAGACGGGCCGGGTCGTGGTCGTCCACGAGGCGCCCCGGACCTGCGGCCTGGCCGCCGAGCTGATCGCCCTGATCAACGAGAAAGCGTTCCTGTACCTCGAAGCGCCCCCGGTCCGGGTCACGGGCTTCGACACGCCGTTCCCGTACACGCTCGAGCACGACTACCTACCCGACACGGGCCGCATCCTCAAGGCCCTCTACGAGACGGTCCACTACTGAAGGGCGATAGGGCCATTCGGCCGTTCGGGACTTCGGAAGTCGGCAGTCCGGGAACTCGGGAGCTCGGCCATCGGGGGTCCGGCGTGGGGAAAGTCGGGACCTGCCTCCGGGCTCCCGAATTGCCGGACCGCCGAGTTCCTGAACTCCCGAGCGGTCGCGTTCCCGGAGGGTCGGGCATGGCGTGGGAGTTTCGACTGCCGGACATCGGGGAAGGCATGGTCGAGGCCGAAGTCGTCAAGTGGTACGTCCAGGAGGGGGATACCATCGAGGAAGACCAGCCGATGGTCGAGCTCATGACGGACAAGGCCAACGTCGTGATCCCCTCGCCCCGGAAGGGCGTCGTCCTGAAGCGCTTCGGGAAGGAGGGCGAGGTCGTCAAGGTCGGGTCTGTCCTCGTCGTGATCGGCGAGCCGGGCGAGGCGATGGCCGAAGGCCCCGTCGAGGTGACGGCGGCCGTCGCGGCGGCTCGGGAGGCCCCGTCCGCCCCGCCGGGTCGGGTCCTGGCGACGCCCGCCACGCGGCGGCTCGCCCGGGAGCTTGGCGTGGACCTCCGGCAAGTCCCCCCGACGGGGCCTCACGGGCGCGTGACGAAGGAGGACGTCATCCGCTTTGTCGAGGCCCAGCGCGCCCCGGCGGCTCCCCCGACCCCGGCACCGGCCCCGCCGCCGGTCGAGGCCCCCGTCGTCCCGGAGGTCGGCCCGCCGACGGCCTTGGAGGAACGCATTCCCCTGCGGGGACTCCGGCGGGTGATCGCCCGGCGGATGGTCCAGTCCAAGCACACGGCGGCGCACTTCACGTACGTCGAAGAAGTCGACATGACGGAGCTGGTCCGTCTGCGGGAGCAGATGAAGCCCGTCGCCGAGGCCCAGGGCGTGCGGCTGACGTACCTGCCGTTCATCATCAAGGCCGTCATCATCGGCCTCAAGCGGTTTCCCATCATCAACGCCTCCCTGGACGACGAACGGGAGGAGATCGTCCTGAAGAAGTCCTATCACATCGGTATCGCCGTCCAGACCGACCAGGGCCTGACGGTCCCCGTCATCCACGACGCCGACAAGCGGTCCCTGCTGGACCTGGCCCGGGAGGTCGAGCGGCTGGCGACGGCCGCCCGGGAGGGCCGGCTGACCCTCGATGAGGTTCGGGGGAGCACCTTCACGATCACGTCGCTGGGCAAGCTGGGGGGCCTCCTGGCCACGCCGATCATCAACTATCCGGAGGTCGCCATCCTGGGCGTCCACAAGATCGAGCCCCGGCCCGTCGTGCGGGCCGGCGAGGTCGTCGTCCGCTCCATGATGAACGTCAGCCTGTCCTTTGACCACCGGGTCGTCGACGGGGCCGTCGGGGCCGAGTTCACGCAGGTCGTCCGGGAGCACCTGGAGAATCCGCACCTCCTGTTCTTGCAGATGTGAGGCCGTCGGGCAGTAACGCCTTGCCTGACTGCCCGACGGCCCTTCTTCTGGGGGGAGCGATGGACGAGGCCGTCCAGACGGCGGAGGCGATGGTCCAAGTCTTGGACGAAGGGGGCGTCGTCGTCGACCCGGCCCGGGAGCCGGACCTGCCGGCCGACTTCCTCTGGCGGGCCTTCGAGGGGATGCTGACGGTCCGGGCCATCGACGAGCGAATGCTCCTGCTTCAGCGCCAGGGCCGCATCGCCTTCTACGGGGCGGCGACGGGTCAGGAGGCGGCCATCGTCGGGAGCGGCCTGGCGTTGGAACCCCAGGACTGGGTCTTTCCGGCCCTCCGGGAGGTCGGCGTCGCCCTCCTGCGGGGCTATACCCTGCAGGACCTGGCCCACCAGCTGTGGGGGACCCGGGACGACATCCTGAAGGGTCGCCAGATGCCCTGTCATTACAGCGACCGCCGGGTCCGGCACGTGGCCTGGTCGAGTTGCGTCGGCAATCAGGTCTCCCAGGCCGTCGGGGCGGCCCTGGCGGCCCGCTATGTGGGAGACCCCGTCGTCGTCATGGCCTACCTCGGGGACGGGGCCACGTCGGAAGGGGACTTCCACGTAGCGATGAACTTCGCCGCCGTCTTTCAGGCGCCCGTCGTGTTCTTCTGCCAGAACAACCAATGGGCCATCTCGGTCCCCGTGACCCGGCAGACGGCCTCGAAGACGATCGCCGTCAAGGCTGTCGCTTACGGGATGGAGGGCGTCCGCGTCGACGGCAATGACCTCTTGGCCGTCTATCAGGTCACCCGCCGGGCCGTCGAGAAGGCCCGGGCCGGTGGCGGCCCGACTCTCATCGAGGCTTTCACGTACCGGGTCGGGGCCCACTCGACGTCGGACGACCCGAGCCGCTACCGGGACGCCGAGGAGGTCGAGCGCTGGCGCCAACGGGACCCCATCGAGCGATTTCGCCGTTATCTGATCCGCAAGGGCCTGTGGGACGCCGACCGGGAGCAGGCCTTGGTCCGACGGATCCGGGACGACCTGATGGCCGCCATCCAGAAGGCCGAGTCGACGCCGCCCCCGCCGGTCGAGAGCCTCTTCGAGGACGTGTATGCTACGCCGCCCTGGCATCTGCGGGAACAGCAAGAGGCGCTGCAGGCTTACCTGCGGGAAAAGGCCCGATGGGCGGACCCGTGACCCGCTCGGTGTGGGGTTCGGTTCGGGGGATAGGGACAGCGATGCGGCGAGAGGACTCTCGTAGGCCCGGTCTCGACCCTTCCGGGTGGGACCCTCCCCCCAGGCCCATCGTCCATCCTCATGTCCCTACGCCTCCAGACCCAACGGTTCCATATAGACACCCGACACCCAGCACCTAACACCCGACACCGGCCCAGGGGGACAAGGGACTGTGGAAGGACCCGTCACGACGGCGGCCGTTCCCGAGTTTGAGCGACCGATCGCCGAGCTGTTGAAAGAGATCGACGCCCTCCAGGCGCTGGAGTCCTCTGACCCCAAGGTCCAGCGGAAGCTCGAGCGCCTTCGGAAGAGGCTGGACACTTACCGACGTCAGATTTACAGTCGGCTGACGCCCTGGGAGATCGTCCAGGTCGCCCGCCATCCCCAACGGCCTTACACGCTGGATTACGTCCGTCTGGTCTTTGACGACTTCGTCGAGCTCCACGGGGACCGGAGGTACGGCGACGACCCGGCCATCGTCGCCGGGTTGGCCTTCCTGGGGGACCAGCCCGTGGCCGTCGTCGGCCATCAAAAGGGCCGGGACATGCAGGAAAAGCTCCGGCGCAATTTCGGGATGCCCCATCCGGAGGGCTACCGGAAGGCCCTCCGGGTCATGAAGCTGGCCGAGAAGTTCGGTCGTCCCGTCGTCACCTTCGTGGACACCCCCGGGGCCTATCCCGGGATCGGGGCCGAGGCCCGGGGTCAGGCCCAGGCGATCGCCGAAAACCTTCGGGAGATGTCCCTCCTGCGGGTACCCATCCTGGTGTTCGTCATCGGGGAAGGCGGAAGCGGCGGGGCCCTGGGGATCGCCGTGGGCGACCGCATCTACATGCTTCAGTACGCGATTTACTCGGTGATCTCCCCCGAGGGCTGTGCGTCCATCCTGTGGCGAGACGCCGCCAAGGCCCGGGAGGCGGCCCAGGCCCTCCGGCTGACGGCCCGGGACCTCCTCGAGCTGGGCGTCATCGACGAGGTCCTCGAAGAACCCCTGGGCGGGGCCCACGCCGACCCTGAGGCGATGGCCCGCCGGATCAAGGACGCCATCCTGCGAGGCCTCCAGGAACTCTGCGGCGTCCCGCCGGACGAACTCGTCCGACGCCGGTACGAAAAGTTCCGTCGCATGGGCGTCTTCGACGTATGGCGTTGACGACGGGACGGCATAACGACGGGACAGACGGGATGGGGTCATGGTCCTTGGGAGACGGTCTCTGATGTGGCTCGCCTGGGCCGGACTCGGGGGCCTCGTCGCCTGCGGTCCGGCCCTCCAGGAGGTCCCGAACCGCTACCGGCGGGGCGACATCGAGCTCGTCTTAGACGGCTACCCCCTGCGGGGCCTCCCGCCCGTCCGGACCCACTTCATCGCCACCGTGCGGATGCCCCGGGACGTCTACGAGTCTCACGGGGGATGTTTCGCCGAACACTGGGACTTCGGGGACGGCGCTGAACTTCGACGGGACCGCCATTGCCCGGAACCCGTCGAGCGAGACCCCCGGGGCTCCGTCGTCTTGGAATTTTTTGCCGAGCATCCCTTCTACCGGCCGGGTAGCTACGACGTCTTTTTTGAGCTCCGGCCGCCGGACGCGGCGGGTCCTACCCTGATTCAGGGCCGCATCCGGGTCGCCGTCCTGTCCCAGGGAGGGTAAGCAAGGGTTGCGCATGGCGGATGGGGAGTCGACGCTGGGGACGGGGACTGAGGGGTGAGATGTTGGGTCGTGGGCGTCTCCGGACCCCCACGACCCAGCACCCAACCCCAGACATCCCCATGAAACGTTGGGTCGCCGTCGTCCATCTGCCGCCGCTTCCGGGCAGTCCCCTCTACGAGGGTCCCCTGTCGGCCATCGTGGACCGGGCCGTCGGGGAGGCCCGTCAGCTCATAGAGGCCGGCGCCTGGGCGGTCCTCCTGGAGAACTTTGGAGACCGGCCCTTCTACCGGCGACGGGTGCCGCCGATCACCGTCGCCGCCATGACCCACGTGGCGAGCCGGGTCGTCACTCAGGTGGGCGGTCGCCTCGGCATCAGTATGCTCCGCAACGACGCCCTCTCGGGCCTGGCGGTGGCGGCCGCCGTCGGGGCCGCCTTCCTTCGGGTCAACGTCCTGACGGGGGTCGTGGCGACCGACCAGGGCCTAATATCGGGCCCGGCGGCCGTCCTACTCCGTTACCGGCGATACTGGTCGGCCCCGTCGGTCGAGGTCTGGGCCGACTTTCGGGTCAAGCACGGGCGGCCCTTCGTCGAACGTCCGGTCGAGGACGAGCTGGCCGACTTGCTCGAGCGGGGCCTCGCCGACGCCGTCATCGTCAGCGGTCCCCGGACGGGCCAGGCCCCTGACCCGGCGTGGGTCGAGACCGTCCGACGGGCGGCGCCGGAGGCCGTCGTCTGGCTGGGAAGCGGGGCGACGCCCGAAAATCTGGCCGACTTCCTGCCCTTCGTCGACGGCGTCATCGTCGGGAGCTACCTCCGGGACGGCGGCGTGGCCGGCCGGCCCTTAGACCCCCGGAGGGTCGAGCGATGGGTCCGTGCCTGGCAGACATCGAATCCGTCCGGGTCGAGCGCATCTCCGTCCCCGAAGGCGCCCCGACCGAGGTCCGGCGGGTCCTGATCGTCCAGAATCGGCCCGGCGAGATTCCGTGGGCCCGACTGGAGGAGACCCTCCGGCGGGCGGGGGCGGACCTCGTCGTCTTCCCCGAGTATGCCTGGTACGGCCCGTCGGACCGTCATGCCTCGGTCGCCGACCGCTATGCGAGCCTCCTCGCCGGGGTCCAGACGGCGACCCGGGCGTGGCCGGCCTGGGTCGTCGCCGGGACGTTCCTCCGCCGTCGGCCCGACGGGGCCCTGGAGAGCGTCAGCCATCTGCTGTACGGCGGCGAGGTCCGGGGCGCCTACGTCAAGGTCAACCCCACGGACCGGGAGCGCCGGGTCGGGATTCAGGCCGGTCGGGAGCTAACCCTCTGGGAGGTCGGTCCCTATCGCTGGCTCCCCCTGATCTGTGCCGACGTCTTCTGCCAGGACCGGCTGACGGCCCTCTTGGGGCCTTCGGGCGACGTCGGCCTGCGGGTCGTCGTCGTGCCGACGGCCTCCCCCTATCGGGCCGGCGAGCCCGTGGAGGCCAAGTGGGAGCGGGACGAGCGGATTTTTCAGGCGCTGGCCCGACGGGTCGGGGCCCCCGTCGTGAAGGCGTGCTGTACGGGCCTCCTGTTCGGGCATCGTTTTCAGGGTCGGAGCCTCGTCGCTATGCCGGTGGGGATTCTCTGGCGGGTCGCCCCGGAGGCCGAGCGGCTTCCCCTCCTGGCCGTCGTCGACCTCCGGGGAGCGACGCCGCCCCTCATCGAAGGCCTCCCCTGAACGGCGCCACCGGGGACCGCCTTCCTACCTCCTCGCCCGACGGCCTTAGGGCCCGGTCATCAGAAGGTCTCGACGATGAACTGGAGGGGATTCAGGGGGTGGTTCTGGTAGCGGACCTCGTAATGCACGTGGGGCCCCGTACTGCGCCCCGTCGAGCCGACGAGGCCGATGACCTGCCAGCGTTTGACCATGTCCCCCTTGCGGACCAGGACCTTCGAGAGGTGGCCGTAGTACGTGAAAATCCCGAAGCCGTGGTCGATGATGATCAACTGGCCGTACGTCGCCTGAGGCCCGGCAAAGACGACCTGGCCGGCGGCCGTCGCCACGACCGGCGTCCCGTAAGGCGCAAAGACGTCGACCCCCGCATGGAAATCCGGGGCCCCCGTGAAGGGGTCGACGCGGGCCCCAAACCCGCTGATGACGTAGCCGCGCACCGGCAGGATCGAGGGGGTCGACGACAGGGCGACGGACTTCTGCTGAAAGACCTCGTAAAGCTGATTGAGCTGGTCCTGTAAGGCCTCGGCCCGGCGCTGACTCTGGGCCAGGAACCACTGCTGTTCCAGCATATGGGCCCGGCCGACCGTCGCGGGCGTAGGGGCCGACTCTCCGCCGGCGCCGGCGACCTGGGGGATGTTCCCCCCCACCGTCGCCCCGGCGATGACCTGGAGGCGGCGGACCTGCTGTTCCATCCTTTCCAGGTCCGACTGCAGGCGGTAGGAGTACTGGCGGACCTTCGTGAAGTCCCGCTTCATCTGCTCGTATTCGTCCTCCATCCGGACCAGACGCTGGTACGAGCGCTGAAGCCAGACGTAGTGGGTCGTCACGAAGACCGACCAGCCGAGGAACCCCGCCCCTCCCAACAGGAGGACCGATAGGAGGCGCCGATGGAGGCGAAACCGGACCGTTTCCTGAGCCGGGTCATCGGGAATCAAGCAGACCGTCCACCCCCCCTCACGACGAGCCCTTGGGTTCATGAATCTGCCCTCCCCCGTAAAGAATCTCGTCGCGATGGCCCGATCCACGGAATCGAAAAAGCAAAGCCCGCCTATTATGCCGGAATCGGCCGGAAAAGACAAGCCCCCCGCCGGGCAGGGGGGATTTCACCGGTGGCGTATGGCGACGGGCTCCGTCCCGACTATAATGGCTCCCACGAGCGCGCCTTCGGTCCCTACGCCTCCCCGTGTGGACTCGGCGGACGTATATGATGGAGGGGCGGGATGCGGCACGGTCTACGCCGTTTCGGGGGTGGCTCCGGGAAGGCCTTCCTTCGGGTCCTGGGGCCAGGTCTGGGGATGACCTTTTTGATCGCGGAGACGGCGTTCATGGCACGTCCGACGAGCGGTGCCCCGGCCCCGCCGGACGTCCGTCGGGCCCAGCGGGTAGCCGCTATCCAGGCGGCCCTTCGGGAGGCGGGCCTCGACGGTTGGCTCCTGGCCGACTTCCGGGGCCGGAACGTCCTGGCCAGCCGGGTCCTCCGGCGGGAGACCGAACAGCAAGACACGCGCCGGTGGTTCTACTGGGTCCCGGCCCAGGGGGACCCCGTGCGCATCTGTCACGCCATCGAGCCCCGGTGTCTGGACGGCTATCCGGGGGCCCTCCGGCTGTACGCCGGCTGGCGTCAGCTCCATGAGGCCCTCCGGGAGGCCCTCCGAGGCGCCCGGCGGGTCGCCATGGAGTATTCCCCGAACAACGACATCCCTTACGTGAGCCTCGTCGACGCCGGGACCGTCGAGCTCGTCCGGGGCTTCGGCGTCGAGGTCGTCAGCTCGGCCGACCTCGTCCAGCGCTTCGAGGCCGTCTGGACGGACGAACAGCGGGCGACCCACATGGAGGCCGCCCGTCGGCTCCTCCGGGTCAAGGACCGGGCCTTCCTGTACATCCGGCAGGCCCTCCTCCGGGGCCGTCCCATCACGGAGTACGACGTCCAGCAGTACATCTGGCGGCTGTACCGTCGGGAGGGCCTCGTCGCCGACCATCCCCCCATCGTGGCCGTGGGCCCGAACGCCAGCAATCCCCACTACGCCCCGACGAAGACGGAGCATGCCCCCATCCGGATGGGCGACCTTATCCTCATCGACCTCTGGGCGAAGCTCGACCGGCCGGGCTCGATTTATGCCGACACGACGTGGATGGCCTACGCCGGCAAGGAAGTCCCCCCGAAGTACGCCGAGATCTTCCAAATCGTCTACGAGGCCCAGTCGGCGGCCTATGACCTGATCGCCCAGCGCTTCCGGGAGGGCCGGCCCGTCTACGGATGGGAAGCCGACGACGCCGCCCGGGGCGTGATCCGCCAGAAGGGCTACGAGGCCTACTTCATCCACCGCACGGGCCACAGCATCGGCCAGGAAGTCCACGGCAACGGGGCGAACTTAGACAACCTGGAGACCCGGGACGGGCGGCAACTCCTGCCGGGGACGGGCTTTTCCATCGAGCCCGGCATCTACCTGCCCGAGTTCGGGGTCCGAAGCGAGATGGACGTGTATCTGGACCCCGAGAAGGGCCCCGTCGTCACGACGGCCCCCCGGCAGACGGCCATCATCCCCCTCCTGAGTTGGCGTCCGGCGGCGGCCCCATGACCGAGTCGGCGGCGGGATTCTTGGCGGCCATCGGCGTGGGCTTCCTGGCCCAGCTCATCGACGGGACCCTCGGGATGGCGTACGGGGTCGTCTCGACGACGTTTCTCCTGAGTCTGGGCCTCCCGCCCGCCGCCGCCAGCGCCAGCGTCCACACGTCGGAGGTCTTCACGAGTGCCGCCTCGGGCCTGTTTCACCTGCGGTTCGGGAACGTCGACCGAGACCTCTTTCGGAGGCTCGCCGTCCCCGGCGTCGTGGGAGGCGTCCTGGGGGCCTACGTCCTGACGGCCGTCCCGGCCCAGCGGGTCCGACCCCTGGTGGCGGCTTACCTGACGGTCATGGGCGCAACCGTCCTATGGCGAGCCCTGGGGCGACGGCGGTCGGGCCCTGGGCCGACCCGAGCGGGGACTTCGCTGTTGGGCCTTTGCGGGGGGTTCTTAGACGCTATCGGGGGCGGCGGCTGGGGTCCGGTCGTGACCTCCACTTTAATCGCGCGGGGCGACCACCCCCGCCTCGCCGTCGGGTCTGTCAACCTGGCGGAATTCTTCGTGACCGCCGCCCAGGCGACGACGTTCTTCGTCATCCTGCGCCTCACGCACGGGCGCATCGTCCTCGGCCTGATCGTCGGCGGCGTGATGGCCGCCCCTGTGGCGGCCTATCTGGCCCGCCGGCTCCCGGCCCGGCTCCTGATGGCCCTCGTCGGAGTCCTCGTCATCGGCCTGAATCTACGGGTCCTCGTCCAGAGTGTCGGAGGGATGAGATGACAGGACCCGTCCCCCTCCTTCACGACCACCGACGGACCCATCGGAGGATGCCCTCGCGTACGGACTTCCGGTGGGTCGTCCCGACCCGGCGGTCGATCTCGGCTCGATGGGCCCGATACCACTCGTAGCCCTTGACGAGGGCCTGGACGTTGCTGTCCCGGGGCTCCCATCCCAGGAGGGTCCGGGCCTTTCGGACGTCAAAGTAGAAGTCCTTGTCGGGCGTCCGGTAGTGCCAGTCCGCTAAGGGCGAGAGGCCGAGGTGGTCGAAGAGCCATAGGGCCGTCTTGACGGGTCCTGCCGGCAGGGGGCACAGGCGGGCGCCCGTGCCGGCGTGGTCGATCAGGCCCTGGAGGTCTTCCCGCAGGGTTCGGTACTCGGCGGCCCCGACGTTGAAGTCGTCTCCCCGGATGAGAGCCCGGGCGGCCCGGACGCACGCCTCGACGAGGTCTTCACTGCTGATGAGCTGGAACCGGTTCGTCCCCCGACCGATGAGATAGACCCGGCGGCCCTCGGCGACGTGCCGGAATAAGAGCGTCAGGATGCCGCCCCGGCCGGGTCCGATGACCGTGCGGGGACGGAGGACCATGACGTCCAGGCCCCGGGCCCGGAATTCCCGACACACCTGCTCGGCCCGGGCCTTCGACCGGCCGTAGGCGCCCAAGGGCCGGAAGGGGGTCTCCTCGGTGACGGGACAGCGCCGGGGGGACGCCGTACACGGCACTGCTCGAGATGAACACGACCCGGCCGACCCCGCTCTGCTGACAGGCCTGGAGGAGAAGACGGGTCCCGGAGACGTTCACCTCGTCGTATACCCGGCCTGCCTTCGCCACCGGCAAGACGGCCGCCAGATGGAATACGACCTCCATGTCCCGGACGGCCCGGCCCAGGACCGAGGGGTCCCGGATGTCCCCCTCGACGAAGTCGGCCGGCCGGACGAACCAGGTCTCGTCGGGCGGCTCCCGGTCCAGGATACGGACGGCGACACCCTCGTCCTGCAGACGATGCACGAGCTGTAAGCCCAGGAAGCCAGCGCCGCCGGTTACCAGAGCCGTCTGCATGGATGGGTCCCCCGCCCCCGCATCATCCGATATCTTGCATCTTGCATCCCGTGTCTTGCATCTTATAGGAAGCCGTTCCGGATTTCATCGTCGTTGAGTTCAACGGCGACTCCATCCTTCCTGCTTCGACGACCGGGTACTCGTAGACCGGACCCCCCCTCCCCCGTCCCCGGGGGAGGTCGGGAGGGGGGCCCGTTCCGCCGCAGAGCCAGTCTCCACAGGCGTGACTTCCCGCCGAACTGGCGGTAGGGCCCGTCCGGTGGGCCAGCCCGACTCGAACCGGCTGGGTTTTTGCCGGCGACGGAGGTCATTTTACCGGATTTTCAGGCCAAAGCAAGAGCGCAGATGAAAGAAACGAACGATCATAAAATGGCCAGCAGTTGGCAGCCCCTCGGAGGGTCCACCTTGGGGGTCTACCGATGCCGTCCCTGAGCGGCCGCGTCATCGTCGTCGGCGGCGGGCTGGCCGGCTGTGAGGCGGCCTGGCAGGCCGCCGAGCTCGGGGTCCCCGTCGTCCTCTACGAGATGCGCCCCCACGTGATGACGCCGGCCCATCGGACGGGGGACCTCGCCGAACTCGTCTGTAGCAACAGCCTCCGGAGCGACCTCATCGACAAGCCGGCCGGCCTCCTCAAGGAGGAAATGCGGCGGCTGGATTCCCTCATCATCCGATGCGCCGACCGGGCGGCGATCCCCGGCGGCGGGGCCCTGACCGTCGACCGGGAGAAATTCGCTCGGGCCGTCACCGAGGCCGTCACGGGCCATCCCCGGATCACCGTCGTGCGGGCGGCCGTGACGGACATCCCCGACGGGGGGCCGACCGTCATCGCCACGGGCCCCTTGACCCACGAGGCCCTGGCGGAAGCCCTCCGTCGCCTCGTCGGGACGGACTTCCTATACTTCTACGACGCCGTCTCGCCCATCGTGGACGCCGAGACCATCGACCATGACCGCTGTTTCTGGGGGGCCCGCTACCGGGACGAGCCGGCGTATCTCAACTGTCCGATGACGGAGGCGGAGTACCGCCGTTTCTGGGAGGCCCTGACGACGGCCGAGCGACACGAGCCCCACGACTTTGAAAAGACCCCGTTCTTTGAGGGCTGTCTGCCCATCGAGGAGATGGCCCGCCGGGGCTACCTCACCCTGGCCTACGGGCCGCTCCGGCCGACGGGCCTCCGGGACCCCCGCACGGGCCGACGCCCCTTTGCCGTCGTCCAACTCCGGCCGGAGAATGCGGAACGTACGATGTTCAACCTCGTCGGGTTTCAGACGACGCTCCGTTGGGGCGAACAGCAGAGGGTCTTCCGGCTGGTCCCCGGCCTGGAGCACGCCGAGTTCCTCCGCTTCGGCTACATCCACCGGAATACCTACGTCAACGCCCCCGTCGCCCTGCGGCCGACGTACCAGTTCAAGGGCCGGGACGACCTGTTCTTGGCCGGCCAGCTGACGGGCGTCGAGGGCTACATCGAGTCGGCGGCCGCCGGCCTGGTCGCCGGCATCAATGCGGCCCGCCTCGCCCGGGGCGAGCCGCCCCTGGCATGGCCCCGAGAGACGGCCATGGGGGCCTTGGCCCACTACATCACGACGGCCGACCCGAAGCACTTCGCCCCCATGAACATCCACTTCGGGCTCCTGCCGCCCCTGGACCCACCGGTACGGCCGAAGGACCGCCGCCATCAGCAGATGGTGGCCCGGGCCCTGCAGGCCCTGGAGGACTTCATCCGCCGGCACGGTCTCCGCCGGGCTGCGGGAAAGTACGAGGGCATGACCGGGCAGTAAGGCAGTCGGGCCAGGAGGCCGGGTAGCCTACCAGCCCTGCCAGAAGGGGCCGTCGGCATAGTCCCACAGCAGGAAGGCCCGGACTCGGAATCGCACGTCGGGGTCCCGGCGGACGGGAATCTCGGGCCCGACGCTGAGGGCGACGTGGCCCCGGCGGGAGAGGACGACGTAAGCCTGGGGCAGGAACCAGACCCGCGTCCGGGCGCCGGCGTGGAGACCCCGCTCGACGGTCCACTCCAGGGCCGGCAAGAGACCCCGCCGACCGGACGAGACGATTCCGTGCACGACCCCCGACCACCGGAGGGTCCAGCCCTCAGCGCCCTCCGGCGGGGACCATCGGAGATAAAGGCTGGTCTGCAGGGTCCACCCCTCCCCCAGGGCCTTCCCGAAGGTACCGTACGACGTCATGCTCCACTTCTCGTCGGACCGGATGGGAAAAGCCGGCTCCAGGCCCACCGAGAAAATCCACCGGCGGGCCAGGTCGTAAGCGACGACGCCCTTGAGGCCCACCTCGACCTCCCCGCGGACGGCCTCGCCGGTCGCAAAGGTCGGCGTCCCCTTGACCTCCCATTGATACCGGGGCCCGACCCGGTGGGCATAGTAGAAGGTCTCCTGGAAGACGGAGGCCCCGGACCGGGTCCGCTCATAGGTCGATATCAGGAGAAGCTCGTCTTCCGGGAAGGCCTTCGTCGTCCGATGGCCCCGGCGGAAGTTTAGCTCCCCGGGCGGGTACCGGGCGTCGTTCCCGAGGCTTTTGAGATACCGGGCGAGTTCCCGGATCTTGGCCTCGGCGAGGGCGAGGCCGAAGGACGGCATCTGGGGCGACAGGCCAAGGGCCCGGCCCCCGTCCCGGATGACGGCGACCCAGTCTTCTAAGGGTTCTCGGGAATTGAACTTGGGGTCCGTAAAGTCGGGGGGCGGCGTCTGGAGGCCCGTCCGTTCCCGCCACTCGCCGCCGGGGTAGCCCCGGCCGTCGGGGCCGTGGCAGACGGCGCAGGCCCGTCGGTAAAGCTCCGGGGCCGGCAGGGCGTTGAGGTCCTCGACGGGTCCCGTCTGACCCAGGGCCGGGCCGGCGAGGCCCCAGCCGACCAGGAAGAACTCCAGGAATTTCCGTATCACCGGCGCATTGCGGGGCTTCGGCCGACGGCTCATCCTGCCGATCGTTGGTCCGCCCTCTCCCGGGACCGACCCGGCCGGCGGTCCCGCTTGGGAAAGTATCGGTCCATCTTGTAATACAGCGTCCGCAGGCTGACGCCCAGGAGACGGGCCGCCTCCTGGCGGTTCCCGCCGGCCCGGTCGAGGGCTTCTCGGATTAGGTACTTCTCGGTCTCCTCCAAGAGGGCGCGGGCCCACTGGGCAAAGGACTCGGCCGCCCGGACGTCGAGCCGTTCTCCGGCCAGGGCCTGAATCTCGGGCGGCAGGTGCTCGACGCCGATCCAGCGGTCGGCCAAGACGATCCCCCGCTCGACGACGTTGCGGAGCTCCCGGACGTTGCCGGGCCAGGTATGCCGCAAGAGCAGGGCCATCGCCTCGGGGTGAAACCCCCGGACGGCCTTGCCGTAGCGTTCGGAAAAGTGCCGCAGGAAGTACTCGACGAGCAGGGGGATGTCCTCGGGCCGCTCCCGTAAGGGCGGCAGGCGAAGCTCGAAGACGTTCAACCGATAGTAGAGGTCCTCCCGGAATTGACCCCGCTCGACCAAATTCCGGAGGTCCTGATTGGAGGCGACGACGATCCGGACGTCCAACTGCACGGGCGTCGTCCCCCCGAGGCGGAAGACGACCTTCTCGTCGAGGGCCTGCAGGAGCTTGACCTGACCGTCGGGCGGGAGGTTGGCGATCTCGTCGAGCAGGACGGTCCCGCCCTGGGCCAGCTCGATGCGACCGACCTTCCGTTGGTCGGCCCCCGTGAAGGCACCCCGTTCGTAGCCAAAAAGCTCACTCTCCAGGAGGTGGGCCGGGATCGTCCCGCAGTCGACGGTCACGAAGGGGCCCCGGGACCGGGGACTCAGCCGATGGAGGACCTCAGCGACCCGCCGCTTGCCCGTCCCGCTTTCCCCCGTGATCAGGACCGGCATGTCCGTCGGGGCGATGCGTCGGATCCACTGGAAGACCCGGCGGATGCCGGCGGAGCGACCGACGAGGCCGTAAAAGTGGACGTCCGACTCGGCCTGTTCGCCCATCGCCTCCAGGTCGGTCCGGAGCCGCCCCGCCTCCAAGAGTTCCCGGACCCGCTGGACCAGCCGGTCGACCTCGAGGGGCTTCGTCATGTAGTCGTCGGCCCCTTGCTGAATCGCTTGGACGGCGATCCGGGAGTCGTCGAAGGCCGTCAGCATGAGGACGGGCGTCCCGGGCGAGGCTTGGCGGATGGCCCGCAGGACTTCCAGGCCGTGCATGTCCGGGAGACGGACGTCCAGGAGGACGACCGACGGCCCGTGCCGCCGGACGGACTCGACCGCCTCCTGGCCCGAGGCCGCCTCCAGACAGGTGACGTCCAGGGCCTGGAGGCACCGCCGGATCAGGTGGCGGATTTCGGGTTCGTCGTCGACGATGAGGACGGAAGACATCGGTCGTCGTCTCGGCGGAGATATTTTGTCGGGCCTCTTCGGCCGGGGCAACATCGGCCGGGACGGGGACGATGATCTCATCCTGACGGTGTCGGGACGTTTCGTAGGGGATGTCTCGGGACGCCGGCAGTCCCGGCGGGCGTCCGTGGGACGACGGGCGGTGGAATTTGGGAGACGGTTCGGGACGTCGGTAAAATAGTCTCCCGGGGTCGGCCTCCTAGGACATCCCGCCGTCCCGGAGCTTATAAAGAGCTTATCGAAATAGAATTTATAAATTATGGCGTCGGGCTTCGGAAGCGACTCCGTACCCGACGCTGAACGACCCAACACCGAGAAAATCGAGGTGACAGCATGCGGCCCTTTCGACGATATGCCTACCGACTCGTAGGGCTCGCCGTCTTGGGATGGGTCAGCGGGCTCGGGGCCCCGGCCTATGCCCAGGTCGATGAGGAGAGCTTCCAGCAACTGGAGTTTAACTTTATCCCGCCGGGCGCCCGGGCGACGGCCATGGGCGGGGCCTTCATCGGCCTGGCCGACGACGCCACGGCCGCCCAGACGAACCCGGCGGGCCTGCTGGTCCTGATCCGACCGGAGGTGGCAGCCGAGGGGAAACTCTTGAATTACGACATCCCGCGGCTGGCCGGTCGAGACAGCCTGTTTACCTTTGAACCGACGACCTTTGGGGCGAACGTCGGGTCCCCGGCCTTTGTCAGCATCGTCGTTCCCGGTAAAAACAAGCGGTGGACGGTCGCCCTCTTCCGGCACGAGTTTATCCGTCTGAAGGACGAATTCACGTTTGATGCCCGGACCATCGTGGC
>FWWL01004192.1_pt1 | contig 17839 bp, 17 predicted proteins | sample 2228331 | NCBI WGS metagenome assembly FWWL01 (sample SAMEA103939775, study PRJEB20133) | metagenome
TGAGCGTATAGGCCCGGCTGCCGCTGTAGGGCCCGGTGCCGGTCGAGCTGTCGGTCGCGGTCACGGTGAAGTTGAAACTGCCGGACGTCGTTGCCGTGCCACTGAGGACACCGGCGGAACTCAGCGTGACGCCGGATGGAAGCGCTCCGGCCGTTACCGCGAAGCTGCGCGGGCCGGTTCCTCCGGTAGCGGTAATCGTCTGGGAGAATGGGGTACCGACCGTAACGCCAGCCAAGGTTGCAGGCGCAACAACGATCGTCGGCGAGGCCACGGACAAGGTGTAGGCCGCTGTCGCCGCGTATGGTCCGCCACTGCCAACGCTCGATGAGTCGGTGGCGCGAACAGTGAAGCTGAAAGTTCCACCTGCGGTCGGCGTGCCCGAAATCGTGCCGTTCGATGCCAGCGTCAGCCCCGCAGGCAAGGCGCCTGCCGAAACCGAGTAGCTGTAAGGCGCGGTCCCGCCAGCTGTCGTGACAGTCTGCGAATAGCTCGTTCCTACGGTCCCGCCAGGCAGACTGCCAGCTGCCGGAGAAATGGAAAGATTCGGGCCCGCGATGCTGACGGCGTAGGATGCCGAACCGCTCGCGTTGGGATTGCTGGTGTCGGTCGCGGTCACGGTGAAATTGAAACTGCCGCTGGCGGTCGGCGTCCCGCTGATGATCGCAGTCGAGCCGCTGGGCGACAGGGTCAGACCGGTCGGGAGCGCGCCGGCCGTCACGGCGTAGGTGTAGGGAGTGGTGCCGCCGGATGGCGTCAGAGTGGACGAATAGGCGATTCCGCGCGTCCCGGCAGGCGGTGCGCCGGAGAGCGTAATCGCCGGCGCACCGACGGTAATCGAAACAGTTGCCGGGGCCGAAGTGCCGACCGAATTGGTCGCGGTGAAGGTAAAGCTGTCGGCGCCATACCAGCCGGTCGTCGGAGTATAGGTGACGTTGGGAGCGGTACCGGTCAACGTTCCGCGCGCCGGCGGGGTGCCGATCGTGTAGCTTGTCGCATTGCTGGCCGTCAGCGTGATTGCCCGTGCAGTGTTGAACGGCGTCATGACGCTTTGCGCGTTGGCTACCGGCGGCGGCACGTAGGTGTATTGATCCGCAGCGCTGATCGCGCTTGTGCCAAGCGTGGTTGTCACGCGCACGTCGACCGTGCCGCTGCCGGCGGGCGCGGTGGCGGTGATCTGGGTTCCCGAATTGACGGTAAAGGACGTCGCATTGGTCAATCCGAAGCGCACTGCCGTCGCCCCGGTGAAATCACGGCCGGTGATCGTCACGCTGGTCCCGCCGGTGCTGCTTCCCGAGGTGGGCGAAATCGACGTGACTCGCGGCGGCCCGACCACGGTCATGACATAGGTGATGTTGGCGATGACCTTGTCACCGCCGCCAGGACCGGTGCCGAGTTCCCAAACCTGCACGCGGAAACGATCGACGCCACTGGCCGTGGCATCGGCGGCATAGGTCCAGCCGAACGAGAAGTCGGTCGAATAATCCTCTTCCGGGTCGTTGTCGGGCAGGAAGCGCGACTGGACGTTGAGGTTGCCGAAATTCGGCTGGATCACCGTATCGTCGACGGTAGTCGAGGTACCGCGGGCCGTGAACAGCGAGATGAAGGTCGGCACGCCCACCGTGCCGGCGCAGATATCGGCGAAGGCATCGCGCGAGAACGTCGCGCCGGCCGTGGTGGCGACATTGACGCTGCAGCTGGTCTGGGCGGAAGCCGGCGTAGCGAGAAATCCGACGGATGCCAGGATGAGGCACGCGGCAAGCGCAAACAAACGACTCAAGTTATACTTGCAGCCGGCCAGCCACGAACCCAGGACATTCGACATATACAACCCCCGAAAGCGCGCGCGTCCGCCCGCGCCCCACCCCTTTTTTCGGCTTTTGATGACCAAAAACCGGACCTGAGCAACCGAAAACAAGCGACTCGATCGCATCCGTCGCATAGGCTCGTAGACAATCCGTTAATTGGATGGAATCGACATAATCGTTGCATTTCAATTTTTGTTTTCGCCCTGACGCAGTGAGACGCCTGAGGGAATGGGGAGCGAGTTTTCTTTTCCCATCGTCAGATTTTATCTTGCGCAGTTCCGGAAAAAATGGTCCGTTATGGTGCATTCAGCGACTTTTGGGGGGAAACGATGGATTACTTTATCGGGGCAATCATCCCGGTCGCATTCGGCTTCGCGCCAAAAGGTTTTGCGCTGACCAGCGGGCAATTGTTGCCGATCAACCAGAACCAGGCGCTGTTTTCACTTCTGGGAACGAGTTTCGGCGGCAACGGCCAGACAAATTTTGCCTTGCCCAATCTCAATGGCCGGACACCGATCGGCTTCAGCACGACCAATCCGGCCATTCCGATCGGTCAGTCCGCCGGTGAAGAGCGGCATACGCTGACGATGCAGGAAATGCCGCAGCACACACATACCATGGCGGGTACGAGCGCGAGCGGGCCAACTCCGTCGCCGGACAATGCCCTTCCGGGTGTGGCCAGCGAGCCCGTTTACGGCGGCCCCACCAACCTGCTGCAGATGAACCGGAAACCGCTGGCCCCGGCCGGTGGCGGGCAATCGCACAACAACATGCAGCCCTATCTGGCCGTGAATTTCACCATTAGCCTTACGGGCATTTTTCCGTCGCGCAACTGACCGCCGCGGGACCGCATTCCAGGAGCTGGGCGTATGACCACACCTTTCATCGGCGAAATCCGGTACTTTCCCTACAATCGCGGCGCGCCTTCGGGCTGGCTCGCGTGCCAGGGTCAGTTGCTGCCTATAAGCCAGTACGATACCCTGTTTTCGCTGCTGTCGACGACCTACGGCGGCGATGGCCAGTCGACCTTCGCGCTGCCCAATCTGAGCGGGCGCGTGGCCGTCGGCACCGGCACTTCGAGCACGGGCACCGGCTACCCATTGGGCAGCACTGGCGGCAGCGAGACGGTAACGCTGCAGCCTGCCGAAATGCCGCTGCATTCGCACGCGATGCAGGCCAGCACCGCTGCGGCGACGGCGACCGGTCCCGGCGGGCAGGTCTACGCCGCCACGCCGCAGGGCGTTGCCCCCTACACGACCGGGTCCGACACGGCGGTAGCGATGGCGTCCGGGATGGTGAGCCTGGTGGGGCAGAATCAGCCGCACGAGAATTGTGCGCCGACCTGCGCCATCTTCGCCTGCATTGCCTATGAAGGCATCTATCCTTCGCAGAACTGACCGGGAGAGACGCAATGGAAGCCTACATCGGACAGATTCAGCCGTTCGGGTTCAATTTCGCACCGCGCGGGTGGAGTTTCTGCAACGGCGCACTGGTGCCGATCCAGCAGAACACGGCCCTGTTCTCGCTCATCGGCGTTACTTTCGGGGGCGACGGCAGGACGACCTTCGGTTTACCCCAACTGGCCGGAACCGCAGTCTGCGGAACGGGTCAGGGTCCCGGCCTGTCCCAGCGCTTCAATGGCGAGACATTCGGCACACCGACCGTGACGCTCTCCGCTGCCCAGATCCCTGCCCATACCCATGCTGCCTCGGCTGTCAGCTTCGGCCGCGGGCAGGCACGCAACACCACGCCATCGACGGACGCCGCGCTGACCCTGGCCGCAGGACCGGTCTATGCGACCGGTGCGCCTGACCAGCCGATGAACCCGCAAGCAGTGGGCATCGCCGGCGGAAGCCAGCCGCACAACAACATGCAGCCCTACACGGCGGTCAACTTCTGCATCGCCACGATCGGTGTCTTTCCCAGCTTCGACTGAGAGTGCAGCATGCGGGCGCAGGCTGTTGCTGCGCCCTGAAGCCGGCGCGAGCGACGAGGCGTTCGTACGCGCCCTCCACCGCGAGCAGAGAGCCCGCATGTTCGCCCCGCTCGGTCTGCCGCAAACTTCGCTGACGATGCTGTGCGATCAGCAACATACGCTGTTCGAGGCGCACCTTTCCTCGGCCTTTCCCGCGGCCGACCGTCTGATCGCCGAATGCGAAGGCAAACGCATCGGCCGTTTGGTCATCGACCGGCCTGGCCAGGGCGAATGGCATCTGGCCGACATCATCCTCGATAGTGCCGCCCGCGGGTCCGGGTTCGGCACGGCCTTGCTCGAACGCTTGAGCGAAGAGGCTCGCGCAGCCCGGCAACCGCTCTCCCTGATGGTCGCCGCCGACAATCTGCGAGCCATCGCGCTCTACGAGCGGCTCGGATTTTACCTTGCCGCCGGCGGCAGCGAGACCCATCGGCGCATGGTCCGGCCGCCGACGCAGGCCTAGTTGAACACGGCCTGGTAATGCACGCCGTGCACGTCCCGCGCCACCGGCACCAGGAAAACGCCGACCGTATCCGCATCGGCGAGGCCGGGATTGCGCATCGGATAGATTTGCTGCGGAAGGACAAGTTGCGAAGCGCTGCGGAACGTCAGGGCAAAGGATTGGCGCATGGCTCCCTGCTGCGGCGGCAATTGCTGGATATCTATAAGCGTCATCATGACGGTACTATCACCGACCGACACTTCGAATTCCTGGTTCGTGACCCGGGCGAAGTCTTCCAATTCCGTCATGCAACCTCCGTCAAGACCTCCTGATTAGCAGCGATCGGGCGGTTCCACACGCTTTACATGGCGACTTTCGCGAATTTGTCCGCGCTTTATTTGCTGGGGCCGGCACGAGCCAGTCGAAAGCTTCGATTTTTAGCTGCTTCGACGGAGAAGCTGCGCGGCTGCCGATCCCCCTCGCCCGTGGCGAACACCACCAGATCCCCGGCAGCGACCTCGTCGGCCGCATAGCGGTCCCAGGTCTCGTGGATCATGTCGGGCGGACCGAACACGCGGACGGCGTTCCAGTACCGGTCGTCGCGGAACCCGACGAAATGCACGAGGCGCCTGACCTCACGCACGCCGCCTGTCGGCATCCGGGGAAACCGATTCCATCGGCACATCGAATCGTTCGATATACGGCCGCATCCGTTCGCGCACTTCGCCTTGGTCGAGACCGAACATTTCGAGGCTGTAACTGTGCGGTTTGCGTTTCAGGGCACGCGCACGATCGAGATAGGTTTGCATGCCCGGGACGGCGGGTTCCATGTCGAGATCGAGGAAGCGGTAGATGCGCTCCATCGTGCCGCGCCAGTCGCGCTCCATGTCCTCGTACTGGACGTCGATCATCCGGTCGGGGGCGGTATGCTGGCGGGCAGCCATCATGCGTTCGACCTGGAGCTGCGACTTGCGCAGCCATTCGCGGCCGATCTCGGTCGGATCGGCATGGTCGGAGTAGATGATCGTCTGGTTCCATGCGAGCGAGGCGGCGCTGCCCACGACCTGCTGCGGATCCCTGTGTGTGAAGATCAGCCGCGCGTCGGGAAACACGTCGAGCAGCGCCGGAAGGTCGAGCATGTGCTGCGGCGTCTTGAGAATCCATGGCCGCAGGGTGGATGCCTGCTGGCTCCAGCCCACCAGCCGTAGCTGGTCTGCCATGTAGCGATAGGCGGGTGTCGCATCGGCCTCCTCGCACCAGGCGGCGTAGCTCGGAACGTGCCACTGGGCCTCGTGTTTCATGCCGTAAAGGCTGGCGCAGAGCAGCCCGAGTTCCTCTTCGGGCTCGAACGGTCCGGTGGGATGGATCGACAGGGTGCGCGGATTGGCGAGCCGTGCCACGCGCATGATCCGCTCGGCCAGCACCGGGCGGAAATCGCTCGCCTCGCCAGCCAGCACCCGCTCGAAATCCTGCCGCGGCACGGGACTGATCGTCTCGAAGCTGCGCATGTGGCTGAAGCGCCGATCGGCGGCGAGCAGGCGGTGGAGGCGCGTGGTGCCGGACCGCATCGGTCCGACGATGACCACCGGCCGTTTGACGGCCCGCTCGAGGATTTCCGGATGGCGCCCAAACCACCACTCGGAGAGCAGACGGTGCATCAGCACCTGCTCGAAATAGAGCATGGCCGAAAAATCGCCTGCCGCATTGAGGCGCGCCTCGTCGCGGACGGCGGAAAGCAGCACATCGAACGGCTCGTTGAACCACGGGTCGCCGAAGTCGTCGAGCCCGGTTCGGACTGCGGCCTGTTCGAGCAGATAGTGCTTATCCAATCGGGCCGGCCGCACCCGTCCGAGTCGCCGTCCGGCGCGGATCATGCGGTCGGCGACCGAAATGAAAGGTGCGCGTCGTGGCGGTGCACTGGAATTAGTTCTCAAGTCCGCCGCCCCTGTCCCCTGTGGCCGCAACCGGTTTGCAAATGCTTCTATTCCTTCGGCTTCAGCGCACAAGGGGCCGCACGGTTCCGGTCAACGGCGGATTTGCCCACTGGCAATCGCGCAAGGGGCGAGGCATAGGCGCGGCCATGCACGATATCCGCCAGATCAGGGACAATCCCGAAGCCTTCGATGCCGCCCTCGCCCGCCGCGGGCTGGAGCCTGTGGCGGTATCGCTTGTCGAGCTCGACGAGCGGCGCCGAGCCGCCGCGACACGGGTGCAGGAAGCGCTCGCCCGCCGCAACGAGGCCTCGAAGCTGATCGGCGCTGCGATGGGCAAGGGCGACAAGGACGGCGCCGAGGCGCTCAAGGCCGAAGTTGCCGAGCTGAAGCAGACGCTGCCCGCGATGGAAGAGGAAGAGCGGACACTCAACGCCGAGCTTGAAGGCAAGTTGGCGATCATCCCCAACCTCCCCGCCGACGACGTGCCGCAGGGTGCGGGCGAGGAAGAGAATGTCGAGGTCAGCCGCTGGGGCACGCACCGCGACTTCGCCTTCACGCCGCAGGAACATGCCGATATCGGCCCGGCGCTGGGCATGGATTTCGAGACCGGCACGGCGCTCAGCGGCGCGCGTTTCACCTTCCTGCGCGGCCAGATGGCGCGGCTCCACCGGGCGATTGCGCAGTTCATGCTCGACACGCAGGTGGACAGGCACGGCTACACCGAATGCAATCCGCCGGTGCTGGTCAATGATGCGGCGATGTACGGGACCGACAAGCTGCCCAAGTTTGCGGAGGACAGCTTCCGCACCACTGACGGGCGTTGGCTCATCCCGACCAGCGAAGTCAGCCTCACCGCCTCGGTCGCCGACCAGATCCTGCCCGACCTGACGCAGCCGATCCGCCTCACCGCGCACACGCTGTGCTTCCGCAGCGAGGCCGGCGCGGCGGGCAAGGACACGCGCGGCTTCATCCGCCAGCATCAGTTCGAGAAGGTCGAACTGGTCAGCATCTGCCGCCCCGAAGACAGCGAGGCCGAGCACGAGCGCATGACAGGCTGCGCCGAAGGCATCCTGCAGGCGCTCGACCTGCCCTATCGCAAGGTGCTGCTGTGCACCGGCGACATGGGCTTCGGTGCGCGCAAGACCTATGACCTCGAGGTTTGGCTGCCCGGTCAGGGCGCTTACCGCGAGATCAGCTCGTGCTCGAACACCGGCGATTTCCAGGCCCGCCGCATGAATGCGCGCTACCGGCCCGAGGGCGAGAAGAAGACCGCCTTCGTCCACACGCTCAACGGCTCCGGCCTCGCGGTCGGGCGGACGCTCGTGGCGGTGCTGGAGAACTATCAGCAGGAAGACGGCAGCGTGACCGTGCCCGAAGTGCTGCTGCCGTACATGGGTGGGGTGACGAAGCTGGAGCCATAAACCAGACCCGTTCGGGCTGAGCCTGTCGAAGCCCAGCCGCAACTGTGGTGGCTGCCCTTCGACAGGCTCAGGGCGAACGGAACTTTGAGAGTGAACATTTGATGCGCATCCTCCTCACCAATGACGACGGCATCCATGCCCCCGGCTTCGCGGTGCTGGAGGAAATCGCTCGCAGCATTTCGGACGACGTCTGGGTCTGCGCCCCGGCGGAGGAGCAATCGGGCGCCGGCCACTCGTTGACCCTCAACCACCCGGTCCGCCTGCGGCAGCTGGGCGACAAGCGCTATTCGGTCACCGGCACGCCGACCGACAGCGTCATGCTGGCGCTACGCACCGTGCTGGAAGACCGCAAGCCCGACCTGATCCTGTCGGGGGTCAACCGCGGCGCGAACCTCGCCGACGACATCACTTATTCCGGCACCGCCTCGGCGGCCATGGAAGGCGCCCTTGCCGGTATCCGCTCGATTGCGCTCAGCCAGGTGCTGCAACGCGATACCGATCACGAGCCCTTTGCTGCGGCGCGGGCCTTCGGCGCCAAGGTGATCGGCAAACTGCTCGATGCGCCATTCGGCGACCGCACCTTCGTCAATGTCAATTTTCCCCCGTTGCCGGCCGAAAAGGTGAAAGGAATCCGCGCCGTACGGCAGGGTTTCCACGACTATTCGCGCGGCAGCGTGGTCGAGGGGCGTGACCCGCGCGGCCTGACGTATTACTGGTTCGGGCTCCACGCGATCGAGCACACGCTCGATCACGGGACCGACCTGGAAGCCATCGACGAGGGATTTGTGTCCGTGACGCCCCTGCAGCTCGACCTGACCCAGCATTCGCTGCTCTCCGTTATCGGCGAGCGTTTCGACTGATGCGGCGTGCGGCGCTCCTCCTGCTCGCGGCTCCCTTGCTGCTGGCGGCATATGACCCCGCGACCGAGACCGAGCACACTGTCAAGGAAGGCGAAACGCTGACCGGGATCGCCGACCGGGCCCGTGTGCCGGTGGCGGTCATTGCCGCCGCCAACGGCATTCCCGAGCCGTACACGGTGCAAAAGGGCGAGGTCCTGACCATTCCGCGCCAGCGCAGCCACACGGTGAAGGACGGCGAAACGGGCTTCGGCATCGCCCTGCAATACGGCGTCCCGTTCGAGAACATCGCCGTTGCCAACGGCCTCGATGCCAAGGGCACGGTGAAGTCGGGGCAGAAACTCATCATCCCCGCGGTGATCGAGCCGAAGCGCGTGGCGCGGCGTACCATTCCCGCGCAGCCGTTCTTCCGCCGGCCGCATGACGGCAAAGTGCTGGAAGGTTTCGGCAAGGGGCATGACGGGATCGACATCGATGTCCGGGTGGGCGACATGGTCCGCGCCTCGGCCAGCGGGACGGTCATTTTCGCGGCCGAGGAGAAGACCCGCTTCGGCCGGCAGGTGCTGATCGATCATGGCAACGGCTGGCAAACATCCTACGGGCATCTGTCCCGCATCACCGTGAAGAAGGGCGACGTGGTCAAGGCTGGCGAGCGGATCGGACTGGCCGGCGATGCCGGTAAGGCGACCCGGCCCGAACTGCATTTCGAAATTCGTCGCGACGGCAAGGATATAGATCCCGCCAGCAAATTGCCCCCGCGCTGAAAATAGGCCAAGGCCGCCGCATGCGGAACCGCGCGAAGAATGCCGATCCCGTGCCCGATGGCAAGAAAGTCAGGCGCACGCAGCTGCAGCCGCTGAGGCGCGCCGTCCGCGTACCCGTGTGGGGCGACATAGCCATCCGGCTCGGCCTGGCGTTCTTCCTGATGTTGATGGTGGTGATGATCCACTGGTGGGATCGCCAGGGCCTGGTCGACCATTACGACGGCGAGGTCAGCTTCCTCGATGTCGTCTATTTCACAATGATCTCCGTCACCACTACCGGCTTCGGCGACATCGCCCCGATCAGCGACCGGTCGCGCCTGATCGAGGCGGTCATCGTCACCCCGGTCCGCATCGCCGTGCTGTTTATCTTCATCGGCACCGCCTACACTTTCGTCATCAAGCGCAGCTGGGAGAAATGGCGCATGGCTCGCATCCAGAAGCAGCTTTCCGATCACATCGTCGTGCTTGGCTACGGCATCTCCGGCTCCGAAGCGGTGAGCGAACTGATCGAGCGCGGCGTCGAGCCGAGTTGCATCGTGGTGATCGATCCGAGCGAAGACCGGCTGGCAGATGCGGAACGACTGGGCTGCAACGTGCTGGCCGGCGATGCGACCCGCGACGAGACGCTCCAGGCCGTGCAGATCGCCAGGGCGCAGTCGGTGCTCGTATCCGCCGGACGCGACGACACTTCGATCCTGATCGTCCTTACGGTCCGCCACCTCGCGCCGGCGGTGCCGATCAGCGTCGTCGTGCGCGCCGATGACAACGAATTGCTGGCCCGGCAGGCCGGTGCCGACAATGTCATCAACCCGGTGCGCTTTACCGGCCTGCTGCTCGCCGGCAGCGCGAAGGGTGCGCACATCGCCGAATACATGTCCGATCTCGCCAGCGTATCGGGCAAGGTCCAGCTGATCGAACGCCCCGTCATGGCGGACGAAGTGGGCAAGCCGTTGTCGGAAAGCCTGGGCAAGGGCATCGGCCTCAGGATCTACCGCAACGGAGAACCGCACGGCTATTGGGAAGGCGAGTGCAATTCCCTGCGCGACGGCGACATCATCGTCGAAGTCGTGCCGACGAATATCGACGCCTGAAACCGTCCTCAGTTCATCAGCGCGAAAACGCCGCCCATGGCAGCCATGCCAAGGACGAAGTGCCCGGCATCTATCGCAAACAATGTCCCGCTCTTGCGTTGGTAGAGGTAGTTGATCCCGATCGCCGGGGTCATCACGAAGGCCCCGAAGCCGATCGAAATCATCATGATCGCCCGGTCGCTTGCCCCCGTCATGGCGAACTGGTGGGCGAGGACCAGTGCGATGAGCAGTTCGAACGCCAAGGTCAGGCCGAAGATCAGGGCCATGTTGCCGCTCTTGACCTGCTCGTCGCTCAGCCCCGCCGCGCGCTGCCATGCCTTGCCGAACAGCACGCCGTACCAGATTGCGCCGACCACGAAGAAGGCCAGCGCCGCCAGCACGATGGTCAGCAGGTTCATGTCACCCATCGTCGTTTTCCTCCCAATGCAGTGTCAGCGAAGAACCGGCTGCCGCCGCGTTCCAGTCCTCGGCAAATTCCCTGATCCCGTGGCGAATGGCGGCGAGGCGGTCCCTGACACCGCCGGGCGCATCGACATGCGAGGCGCGCCAGCCCGGCTCGGCCATGGCCATGATGCCGTCGTCATCGCTACCGCCGCTCCAGCTTTCCGCCTCGAAGCATTCGACCAGCCGCTCGGCCTGGAGCAGTTCGACGATGGCGTCGCCGGGTGTCGAGGCGCGCTTGGCGCTCGCGTGACCCGCAGCGGCAGCCATCGCCCCTACCGCCTCCGGATCCATCCCGGCCGCGACGAGACCCCAGAAGCCGCGCTGCAGACCGAGTTCGCGTTCGACGAAGAAGTGGAACGCGTCGTGCGGCACCGGGCCCTTCTTCGGGAAATCGAACGCCGCCTGCGACCCGTCGGCGCGGGTGATGGCGACATGGTCGTGGCGGGCGCCCTTGGTCAGCACGATGCGCATGCGATGCCAGTAGCGCAAACGGCCGCACGGGTGTAGGGGGCGCGCCGACATGTCCATCACCACTACCTCGATACCCGACCAGAAGAAGGTCGGCATGGTTTCCCTCGGCTGCCCCAAGGCGCTGGTCGACAGCGAGCGCATCCTTACCCGGCTGCGCGCCGACGGCTATGCCATGTCGCCCGATTACGCCGGGGCAGACGTGGTGCTGGTCAACACCTGCGGTTTCCTCGACAGCGCCAAGGAGGAAAGCCTCGCCGCCATCGGCGAAGCGATTGCCGAGAACGGCCGCGTCATCGTGACCGGCTGCATGGGCGAGGAGGCCGACGCCATCCGTGCCGCGCATCCGAGCGTGCTCGCCATCACCGGGGCGCACCAGTACGAGGCCGTGGTCGAGGCGGTGCACACCCACGCGCCGCCGTCGCAGGGTCCGTTCATCGACCTGATCCCGCAGCCGGACGTGAAGCTGACGCCGCGCCACTACAGCTACCTCAAGATTTCCGAGGGCTGCAACCACTCCTGCGCCTTCTGCATCATCCCGCAGCTGCGCGGGAAGCTCGCCAGCCGCCGGATCGACGCGGTGCTGCGCGAGGCGGAAAAGCTGGTTGCCGCGGGTACGAAGGAACTGCTCGTCATCAGCCAGGACACCAGCGCCTACGGCGTCGATACGCGCCACGAGACGCGGACATGGAAGGGACGCGACGTCCGCGCCCACATGACCGACCTTGCCCGCGAACTCGGCCAGCTGCGCACCCCTGAAGGCGAACAGCCCTGGGTCCGCCTGCACTATGTCTACCCCTACCCGCACGTCGATGCGGTCATTCCGCTGATGGCCGAGGGCTTGCTGACGCCCTATCTCGACATTCCGTTCCAGCACGCCAGCCCCAGCGTCCTGCGCGCCATGAAGCGTCCGGCGAACGAGGCCAGGGTGCTCGAGCGGCTGAAGAGCTGGCGCGAGGTCTGCCCCGACATCGCCATTCGCAGCAGCTTCGTCGTCGGCTTCCCGGGCGAGACCGAGGACGATTTCCGCTACCTTCTCGACTGGCTCGAGGAAGCGCAGCTCGACCGCGTCGGCGCGTTCCGCTTCGAACCCGTCGAAGGCGCGCAGGCCAATGCCCTGCCCGATCCGGTGCCCGAGGCCGTCAAGGAAGAACGCTACGCCCGGGTCATGGAAGTGACCGAGCGCATCAGCGCCGCCAAGCTCGCCGCCAAGGTCGGCAAGACGATCCCGGTCATCATCGACGAGGTCGGCGAGCCTGACGAGGACGGCGACATCGGCGCGACCGGTCGCAGCCAGGCCGACGCGCCCGAGATCGACGGCGCGGTCTACCTGCGCAACGTGCCCGAAACGCTCGGCGCGGGCGACATCGTCGATGTCGCAATCGAAGATTCGGACGCGCACGACCTGTTCGGGGCGCTTGCCGGTCGGGACCGAAGCTGACACATGCTTGACGAAATTGACACCGTGTCAATTTCGCTGATCTCATTCAAGCCCTTGGAATAGCTCGCTTATTATCCCAATACCGGTGGATCAGGTGGAAGGGTAGCCCCCCGCCCCCCTCTGGCCCTGCGCATGAGCAATCGGTGCAGAATTCGTGTGCATCGTTGGAAGACTAATCCGCCGGCTCCGTGTAGGAAAATCTTTCCTGTCCGTCCCCCCGGCGAAACCCTTCCCTCCCTCCTTCATTGAGCCACCATGACCCTGTCCATCACCGCCACGCTGCGTTTCAACGCCCCCCACAGGGTCGACTGCCTGCTCCAGTGCGAGGCGGCCATCACGGCAGAGCAGCGCATCCTTTCCGGCGTCACCACCCTTCCCGCCGCCGTCCCGATCACCCGGGTTGCCGCGCAGGACGGCGTGGGCGAGCGCTTCTGGATCAGCCCCGAAGGCGCCGTTACCATCACCTACGAGGCGCAGGTCGAGGTTGTCCGGCAGGCGGTCGACTTCGCTTCCCTGCGCCAGCTCGACAAACCCGACCTGCCGGGCGAAGTGACGCAGTACCTGTTCGACAGCCGCTATTGCGCGGCGGAAAGCTTCCAGCCCTTCGTCGACAGCGAATTTTCGGGCCTCGCCGGCGGGCCGCGGATCAGCGCGATGCGCGACTGGGTGGCGGAGCATTTCAGCTACGTCCCCGGCGTCAGCGGCGCGCACACCGACGCGCGCGACAGCTTCGTCGAACGGCGTGGGGTGTGCCGCGACTACGCCCATGTGCTGGTCGCCTTTGCCCGCGCCGCCGGCATCCCGGCACGCTATGCCAGCTGCTACGCCCCCGATGTCACGCCGCAGGATTTCCACGCCATTGCCGAGGTTTTCCTCGCCGACGACAATGGGGGCGGAGAAGGCGGGCGCTGGGTTCCGGTCGATGCAACCGGAATGGCCGACCCCATGGCGACCGCGCTGATCGGCGTCGGACGCGATGCGGCAGACGTCAGCTTCCTCACCAGTTTCGGCTTCGTCCAGTTCGACGGGCACGAGGTTTCGGTCGAACGGAACTGATGCCTGAATAGCTATGCGCGGCTCTGGCATGGGGCGCGCCGCACTGGTAGCGTGCCCGCGGTATCGACTGGAGAGGCGCCACCGCATGAGTTTCACTGCCGACCGGCTGCTGTTGTTCGGGGCCACGGGCGACCTGTCGCAGCGGATGCTGCTGCCCTCGCTCGCGGCGCTGCATGCCGATCATCTCATCCGCGACGACCTTCGCATCATCGGTACCGCGCGGTCCGAAATGGACGACGAGGGCTTCCGCGCCTTCGCCCGCGAGGCACTGGAGAAATTCATGCCGGCCGAGCGGCGCGGCGACCTCGGCGGCTTCCTCGCGCGGCTCAGCTACCAGCCGCTCGATGCCACGACTCTTGGCGGGTACGAGGCGCTCGCCGCCAAGGTCGGCAAGGGCGACGAGGGCCACGATGGCGGGCTTGCTATCTTTCTCTCCACAGCGCCGAGCCTGTTCGAGCCGACCATCGCCGGGTTGCAGCACGCGGGTCTCGCCGGGCAGGACGTGCGCATCGGGCTGGAAAAGCCGCTCGGCACCTCGCTCGAAACCAGCTGCGAGATCAACGATGCCGTCGCCGCCGCCTTCAGCGAGGACCGCACCTTCCGCATCGACCATTATCTCGGCAAGGAAACCGTCCAGAACCTGATGGCGCTGCGCTTCGCCAACATCCTGTTCGAACCGATCTGGAATTCGAACTACATCGAGCATGTCCAGATCACCGTGGCCGAAACCGTCGGGCTGGAAGGGCGCGTGGCGTTCTACGACGATGCCGGCGCGCTGCGCGACATGGTACAGAACCACATGCTGCAACTGCTGGCGCTGGTGGCGATGGAGCCGCCGACCGACTTCGACGCCACCGCGATCCGCGACGAGAAGGTCAAGGTGCTGCGCGCGCTGCGCAAGGTCGAAGGCGGCGAGACCGTGACCGGCCAGTATCGCAGCGGCGCCGTGGGCGGCAATGCCGTGCCCGGTTACGACGAGGAACTGGGCAAGGACTCGGGCACCGAGACCTTCGCTGCGATCAAGGCGCATGTCGACAACTGGCGCTGGAAGGGCGTTCCCTTCTACCTCAGGACCGGCAAGCGGCTGCCCGAACGCGTGACCGAAATCGTCATCCAGTTCCGTTGCATCCCGCACTCGATCTTCGGTTCGAAGGGGGCGACGACCAAGCCCAATCGCCTCGTCATCGGCATCCAGCCCGACGAGAACGTCACCTTGCATGTCATGGCGAAAGTGCCGGGCCTCGACCGCGAGGGCATCCGCCTGCGGCAGGTGCCGCTCAACATCGCGATGCCCGATGCCTTCAGCGGCACGACCCGACGCATCGCCTACGAACGGCTGCTGCTCGACCTGATCGAGGGCGACCAGACGCTGTTCGTGCGGCGCGACGAGGTCGAGGCCCAGTGGGACTGGGTGGATGCCATCCGCGACACCTGGGACAAGAACGGCATCACACCCAAGCCCTACAACGCGGGCACCTGGGGTCCGAGTGCGGCCATCGCACTGGCCGAACGCGACGGGGTGAGCTGGCATGATGAGTAGGCGCTCTCTCGACTTCGTTCTCGACTGGCCGCTGCGCGACCGCTCGAACTCCGCTCGAGACGAACGGATTTGGTTCTGCTCGCCCATGCCCGTTCGTCTCGAGCGCAGGATCGAGCGAAGCGAGAGCCGTAGTCGAGAGGCTGTAGCGTCATGACGCTCATCGACACCATCCACCGCGTCACCCAGCGCGTTATCGAAAAGTCGAAGCCGACCCGCGAAGCCTATCTCGCGCTGATGGACCGCGAGGCCGATCGTGCGCCCGATCGCAGTCAGGTCAGCTGTTCCAACCTCGCCCATGCCTATGCCGGGGCGCTGGAGGACCAGGCGACGATGAAGGCGGGGGCTGCGCCCAATATCGGTATCGTCACCGCCTACAACGACATGCTTTCGGCCCACCAGCCCTACGGCCGGTACCCGGAACGGATGAAGATCTACGCCCGCGAAGCCGGGGCGACGGCACAGGTTGCGGGCGGCACCCCGGCGATGTGCGACGGGGTGACGCAGGGCGAGGACGGCATGGAGCTCTCGCTCTTCAGCCGCGATGCCATTGCCATGGCGACGGGCGTGGCGCTGAGCCATGCGATGTACGACAGCGTCGCCTGCCTCGGCATCTGCGACAAGATCGTGCCCGGCCTGCTGATGGGCGCGCTCCGGTTCGGCCACTTGCCCACGATCTTCGTGCCCAGCGGCCCGATGCCGAGCGGGGTCGCCAACAAGGAAAAACAGCGCATCCGCCAGCTCTATGCCGAGGCCAAGGTTGGCCGCGCCGAACTGCTGGCGAGCGAGATGGGAAGCTATCATTCGCCGGGCACCTGCACTTTCTACGGCACCGCCAACTCCAACCAGATGATGATGGAGATGATGGGTCTGCACGTTCCGGGCGCGGCCTTCGTCCAGCCGGGCACGAAGCTGCGGCAGGCGCTCGACCGGGCGGCGGTGCACCGGTTAGCCGCGCTGACCGGGTCGAGGGATCGCAGCCTTGCCCGCTGCGTCGACGAGAAGGCGATCGTCAACGCCGCCATCGGCCTGCTCGCCACAGGCGGTTCGACCAACCATGCGATCCATATCCCGGCGATGGCACGTGCGGCGGGTATCGTGTTCGACTGGACCGATCTTTCCGAGCTTTCGCACGCCGTGCCGCTGATCGCGCGGGTCTATCCCAATGGCGCGGGCGACGTGAACCATTTCCACGATGCAGGCGGTATGGGCTACGTAATCGGCGAATTGCTCGAAGCCGGCCTCGCCCACCGGGACATCGCGACGGTGTGGGACGGCGACCTCTCGGCCTATGCGCTGGAACCGGGGCTGGACGAGGACGCGCTGGTGTGGCGTGCGATTGGCGCGAGCGGCGACGAAACCATGCTGCGCCCGCCGTCCGATCCCTTCAGCCCCGATGGCGGGATGCGGCTGGTCGAAGGCAATTTGGGGCGCGGCTGCTTCAAGACCAGCGCGGTCGAGGAAGCGCGCTGGACCGTCGAGGCCCCTTGCCGCGTGTTCGACGATCAGGCGCAGGTGATCGAGGCCTTCAAGAAGGGCGAACTCGACCGCGATGTCGTGGTCGTGGTGCGCTTCCAAGGCCCGCGCGCCAATGGCATGCCGGAACTCCACAAGCTGACCCCGCCCTTGGGCGTGCTGCAGGACCGCGGTTACCGCGTCGCACTCGTCACCGATGGTCGCATGTCCGGCGCCAGCGGCAAGGTGCCGGCGGCGATCCATGTCACGCCCGAGGCGCTTGGCGGCGGCCCGCTGGCAAGGGTGCGCGATGGCGATGTCATCCGGCTTTGCGCCACCACCGGTGAGCTTTCGACCACCGCCGACCTCGCCAGCCGCGATGCCGCACCCGATCCGCAGGCCGCGTGGGGCGTGGGCCGCGAAATGTTCTCCATGTTCCGCCTCCACGCCGACAGCGCAGAGAAAGGCGCGAGCCCGATGCTCGCGGCAGCAGGCTTATGACCGAAGTCGTCGCCGTCGATATCGGCGGAACCCACGCGCGTTTCGCCATCGCCCGCATCGCTGATGACGGTGCGATCACGCTGGGCGAGCCGGAAACGCTCCACACCGTCGATCATGCCAGCTTCCAGACTGCATGGGAGGATTTCCGCGAGAGGCAGGGCGGCTCCCTGCCCCGCGCCGTCAGCATGGCGATCGCCGGCCCTGTGGGCGGCGAGGTGATCCGCTTCACCAACAACCCGTGGATCATCCGCCCGGCGCTGGTGCGGGAAAAGCTCGACGTCGACCATTACACCATCGTCAACGATTTCGAGGCAGTGGCCCATGCGGTGGCACGGGCGAGCGAGGACCAGTTCATCCACCTGACCGGCCCCGACAAGCCGCTCGCGCCGACCGGGCGCCTCAGCGTGCTCGGCCCGGGTACCGGACTCGGCGTGGCGCATCTCTACCGCGAGCCGGACGGTCGCTACCGGGTTTCCGCCACCGAGGGCGGGCATATCGACTTCGCCCCGCTCGACCAGATCGACGACGCCATCCTCGCCCGCCTGCGCAAGCGCCACACCCGCGTCTCGGTCGAGCGCGTGGTGGCAGGGCCGGCGATTTCCGACATCTACCAGGCGCTCGCCGCCATGGAGGGGCGCCCCGTCCCCG
>FWWL01006117.1_pt1 | contig 17838 bp, 13 predicted proteins | sample 2228331 | NCBI WGS metagenome assembly FWWL01 (sample SAMEA103939775, study PRJEB20133) | metagenome
GCTCCAACAGCGGGCGGGTCTGGTGATCGTGCTCCCGGCGCGCGTCTGGGTCACGAGTCCCGATCTGCTGGGCCAACCGGCCCAAGGGCGCGCGCTCGGGGGTCAGAGCCAGCGTGCGGTGCATCAGCACGCCCTGCTGGGTGGGCGATGCCAGCGGTCGCCGTCCTTCGGTCGCAGGAACGTGGCGGTCGTCCAACCCACCGGTGTCCTGCACCGCCCGCACCAGGGGGACCGCCTGCATGCGCCGTTGGGTCGCGTGGACCTGACGGGCCAAGATGGCCTCGGCCTCAATGGAGCTGGTGCTGAAGCAGCGAGAGGCCGCCTTCAGCATGGCCGGATCGTCCGTCGCCTGGGGCAAGGATGCGGTGGGTTGGGCCCCCAGCACCGACGCCAATGGGATCAGCCGGGCGGTGCGCCGCGTATCGCCCACGACCGCGCCTCCGAACTCCTCCACGGCCCACGGGGCGGGTACGTCCATGTGCTGCCTCCCTGATGTCTGCACACGAGCTGGCCCACTGCCACCCCCTGCACGCCAGCATACCATGGTCAAAGACCGCGCAACGTTTTGGGTAAAGGTATGCCCCCCCACGTTGTGGGGGGGAAGGGGGGGAGCGGTGGGATGAACGCCATGAAGGGTAAACAACCGTGAATATAGCCGTTGGGAGATGCGGATGTCTCGCCCGCATCTCCCAGTCCTGTTCTTACATGGGTGTTCCATCGTTGCGCCGGTGCGCGCCGGATGCTATAATCACTCGTATACGCGACCCGCATATGATATGGCTATGGCTCATTCTCCTGCGCCCGCTGCACCTCTGTTGCGCGACCGCTACCGGATCGAAGAGCGGCTGGGGGCAACCCGTCTCGCTGTCATCTACCGGGCATACGATGAGCAGCTGCAACGTCCGACGCTGGTGGCGCTGTTCCGTAAGGAACTGATCGCCCAGGAAACGTTGCGTCGCCGCTTCGTCGCCGAAGCGCAGGCGGGCGCCCATGCGCTGCACCCATCACTGTTGCAGGTCTACGATAGCGGTGAGATCGCCGGTCGTCCGTTTGTGGTGGCAGAATATGTCTCCGGGAAGACGTTGCGCGAACTCGGATCGCTCACGGTCGAGGTGGCGTTGCTCTACTTTCGCCAGATCGCTGGCGCTGTCGCGGCCTGTCAGGCGTCTGACGCGCTGCATCCGCCGATCAGCAGCGCGAATATCCTGGTGGTGGATGAAGGACGGGTCAAACTGGTCGAAAACTGGAGCATGACGCCAGCCGAGTTTAGCGCTGATATTGCCTGTTATCGTGCGCCAGAACGTGTCGCCGGTCATCCTCCGGTTGCGGCCAGTGTTGTCTACTCTCTGGGGTTGTTACTGATCGAAATGCTGACCGGGCGTCGCGTGGGCGATGGGGATCATCTGAACGCCATACGTCAGGCGCAGCGGGATGTGGCGCTTCCCACGCTCACTGATATGCGCCCTCATATCTACCTGCCGTCGCTGGCGCACATGATTGCGCGCGCCACGGCGTCCGACCCGTCGCAGCGCTTTCCTGATGCAATCGCGCTGAGTCAGGCGCTCGACGATGTGCGCCGCGTTACTAGTTCCGCTACCGATCGCCTGAGGCCCCGCGCATCCACGCCGTCGGCCCCTTTCGTCGTAATGGATGGTCGGGAGCGACATGTATCACCGCCTCCGGTCGACCGTCCGGCATCGGCGCGTCCCAATCGGAGGGTCGATGCGACACCGCCATCGAACCCAACGGCGACCACTGCTCATCAGAGCATCATGCACGGAGCGCGCCAGCGTTCGCTGTGGGCGCTGATCGCAATGGCAGCGCTCTTCGTTGTGGTGGGACTGGGGGCATATGTCCTGACGAGTCTGGCGATCGAAGGGTTGACGAACGTTCGTCTGCCGCGTCCGTCATTCACGTTGCTTGAGCATGTGTCGCTGCCGGACTGGCTGACGGGGGTGGTGGACGGTCCTGGCGAGGTATTGATCGTGACCATTGGTGATGTTGAGGGATTGAACCTCCGCGATGCGCCTGGATTAAGCACCCGGGTCATCGCTCTGCTGCCGAATGGAACCCGTGTCCGCAAACTCGAAGGACCGCGCAGCGTCGATGGCGTTCCCTGGGTGCGGGTACGCGGTGAAATCGACGGTCGACCGGTCGAAGGATGGGTTTCACAACTCTACGTGCGCTCTGAAGGATAAACGCCCGGCAATCGTTAATGTGGACAGGTTGTCAGCTGTGAATGACCATATGCAGATTCCCAGCGCTCTAATCGAGCGTCTGCGTACCGCGCAGAGCATCACGGTGCTGACCGGCGCCGGCGTTTCCGCTGAGAGCGGCGTCCCGACCTTTCGCGATGCGCAAACCGGCTTGTGGGCGCGCTACGATCCGGCGGAACTTGCATCGCCCGCAGCATTTCGCGCCAACCCGACGCTCGTGTGGCAATGGTATGCCTATCGTCGCTCACTGGTCGCAGCCGCCATGCCGAATCCGGGGCACCTGGCGCTGGCCGATCTTGAGCGCCGGATCGCCGATTTTACACTCATCACCCAAAATGTTGACGGTCTCCACCACCGCGCCGGAAGTCAAAACGTGGTAGAATTGCATGGCAACCTGTTCCGGTATCGCTGTTTTGACGATAATGAGCCTGTTGAGTTGACGACTGCGCCGCCGGACGACCCGCCGCGTTGCCCGCGGTGCGGCGGACTGGTTCGCCCCGATGTGGTCTGGTTTGGCGAATGGCTGCCGTCAGCGGCCTGGCGCACCGCCGTGGCGTCAGCCGAACGGTGTGAACTCTTCCTCTGTATCGGCACATCGGGAGTGGTGCGACCGGCTGCCGATCTACCCTTGATCGCGCGGTCTGCCGGCGCATACACGGTTGAAATCAACATCGCTCCCGGCGCGCTCGATGGTCGGCTGAACCTGCACCTGTATGCGCCATCGGGGCAATTGCTTCCTGCACTGATGATTGCCGCTTTTGGCGCTGCGGCGTGATATATTGCTGCCACACCCGTCGCTCTGATATCGATGAAGGAGCTGCGCGATGTCTCTGACACTGCCCGACGATGTCATCCGTCGCCTCTCGCAGGCACGGCGCGTAGTGGCGCTGACCGGCGGCGGCGTGGCAGCCGAAAGCGGCATTCCATCGTTTCGCGAATCTCATACCGGTCACTGGGCGCAGTACGATGTCAGCGAACTGGCGACGCCGCAGGCGTTTGTGCGCAACCCGCGTCTGGTGTGGGAATGGTATGCCTATCGTCGCGCACTGGCAGAGCGTGCGCAACCCGGCGCCACGCATTATGCGCTCGTCGATCTGGAGCAGTACTATCCGGAGTTTACGCTGATCACGCAGTCGATCGATGGACTGCACTGGCGAGCCGGTTCACGCGATCTGATCGAACTGAATGGCAGCCTGCGCCGCTGCCGCTGCTACGAGTCGGGCCATGTGGCCTTCGCCTGGGACGACGACGGCGAAATCCCGCCGCGTTGCGTCCAATGCGGCGGCCTGTTGCGCCCGGACGTGGTCATGTTCGGCGAAGGGTTGCCGCATCACGAGTTGCGCCGTGCACGGCAGGTCGTCGAACAGTGTGATGTTTTCCTGTGTGTCGGAGCGGTTGGCGCTATCGAACCGGTCGCTTCGTTTCCGTTCGTCGCTCGTCGTCATGGTGCATTCGTGATGACTATCGCGCCTGACGAGTCGATCTACACCCTGATGGCGGATTATGTCCTTAATGCGCCGCCAGGCGCTGTGATGCCGGAACTCGTGCAATTGATCGTTGGTGATGTTGGTGGTCTGGAAGAGTTGCACGTCGATGCCATCTAACCCTGCTAGCAGGAGGCGCTCATGGAGCTGCGCGGTCCGCGAGTCTTCATTCGTCCGTGGAACTATCACGATGATGAACTGGCTGATGACTGGCCGCCATATAACGATCCGTTCGATCCGCTGTGGAACCTGCCGCGTCCGTCGTCGTTCAACAGCGGGATGTGGAATACATTGCTCGAACATGGCGTTTCTCGACGGAGCTGGGCGGTTGAACTTGGCAACGGTACGCTGATCGGACGCATCTCCCTGCGTGAAATCGATGAGCGACGCGGACAGGCGCGTCTCGGCGTCACGTTTGCGGCGCCCTACGTCGGTCGTGGGCTGGGCACTGAGGCGCTCACCCTGTTTCTCGATTACTACTTCGAAACGCTTCGCTATCACCTGATGGCGCTCGATGTCGCTGCGCCAAATATTCGTGCAGTGCGCTGCTACACGCGCCTTGGCTTCCAGTATGTCGAAAGCGACTGGCGCAATGCTGGCGCTTTGTTTGATCGGCGTGTGCTCGACCAACCGATGTATGCATCGTTGCGCCGTCACTTCCGCAACGATTCGCGCGGTCTGAAGGTCGAGTTCTTTGAGATGCGCCTGCGCCGCGAAGAATGGATCAGGCGTCGCACCGTCAGCGGCGCCGGTCACCATGGGTGATGTGCAGACAGTACCATCAGGTCTCTTGCAAAGGGTGCTGTTGTTCCGCTATCATACATTTGGTGTAAACACTCTCATTGTGAGCGAGCAGGGTTCATGTCACTCATCGCAGGCAATCTCGGCGTTGTGCAGCGCATGCTCGATTCGCACCATCTCGCGTGGGCGGTGTGCGCCGGCGCTGCAGCGCATCTCTACGGCAATCGGCGTCCTATTCAAGATATCGATATCCTCATCGAGCCGGGAAAGTTGTCAGAGGTCGTCCGTTTGCTCAACCAGCAGCAGAAGGTGGTGCAGTTCGATGGGCAGCGCATCCTCTGGCGCGGCATCAAGATTTTCGATGATCTGACAATCCGGCGCGGACGCGAGATCTACCCATTTACGCTCGATGCCGATATGCGCAGTCGTGTGCGGCGTCTGCCATTGCTCGGTTCGCTGGTGCCGGTGCTGGCGCCCGAAGATGTGGCATTGCACAAAGCGTTGCTGGCGCGCGGTCCAGAGGAAGGGAAGCACGACATCGCTGACGCCGCAGCTATTGCGCGCCGCCAGGCGCTCGACTACGACTACTTGCAGCGGCGGCTGGCGCTTATGCGGGTCAACGGTGCGGCAAATGAGGCGCTGGCGCGGATCGGTCTGGAACTGTAAGCGCCTATCCGAAAAACCGCTCCTTCGATATGCGCTGCGCGCTGCTCAGGATGCGGTGTTTGGGTATCGTGCGTTATGCTAAGCGTCTGTCTGGTACAGGGCAGGGGGCAACCCGATGGGTCGCCCCCTTACGTTGCGGTGACGCGCCGGGTCGTCCTTATGCTTCCGGCTCATCGTCAGAGAAGCCAGAATCGCCCTCGACCGGCGGCTCATCGTCGAAACCGCCATTGTTACGGGCCTCGTCGCCGTCATCGCCGCCAATCAATGCCCGCAGTCTGCGTCGCAGCGCCTCATCGGTTTCGTGTTCAGTCCGCTCCGGTTCGGCGACTGCAGTGGCGGCAGCTGGTGCGACGTTCGCCAGTTCACCGATGATCTCCTCAGCCAGCTGGCGTCGTTTCTCGATCCCCGTGCCTGCCGGAATGAGTTTGCCGATGACGACATTCTCCTTGAGACCGCGCAGGTAGTCCACCTTACCCGTAATCGCCGCTTCGGTCAGCACGCGAGTCGTTTCCTGGAACGAGGCAGCCGCCAGGAAACTGTCGGTTGTGAGTGATGCCTTGGTAATGCCCAGCAGCATCGTCGATGCCGTTGCCGGCTCACCGCCCTGGCTGATAATCTCGGCATTCCTGCGCACAAACTCGGTCGAGTCGATCAATTCGCCCGGCAGATAATCCGTGTCGCCCGGTTCCTCGATCCGCACACGGCGCAGCATCTGGCGCACAATGACCTCGATGTGCTTATCGTTGATATCGACGCCCTGCGATCGGTACACCTTCTGCGCTTCATTGACCAGGTAGCGCTGCACTGCTTCGCGTCCCTGGAGCGCCAGCAGTTCCTGCGGATCGGCAGACCCTTCCGTCAGGTGCTGCCCGGCGACAACACGCGCCCCATTCTCGATGCCCGACGCCAGGCGCGCGGTATGCGGCGCCACAACTTCGCGCACCTCGCGCTCTTCGCTGATCACGCTGATTCGCCCGGCGCCGATGCGCACGATACCGGAGAGACGCGCCACAATCGGCTCGCCGTCCAGATCGGCGCGGTTGCTCTGCGCCAGCACATCCCCCTCGTTCACCTGCACTCCATCGGCCACCACTGGCTCGTAATGCGACGGCAGTTCGTGGTCATCGGTGTAGATGTCGGTTGAAACGACGCGAATCTTCCGCACTTCGTCTTCGCGCACAAGTTCGACGATGCCGTCGATCTCAGCCAGGATCGCCTTGCCTTTCGGCGTGCGCGCCTCGAAGATTTCCTGGACGCGCGGTAGACCCTGGGTGATGTCGTCAGCCGATGCCACGCCGCCGGTATGGAACGTGCGCAGGGTCAACTGCGTGCCCGGCTCGCCGATCGATTGCGCTGCAATAATGCCTACCGCTTCACCGATATCGACCAGCTTGCCCGTCGCCAGGTTGCGTCCGTAGCACATGCGGCAGATGCCGTAGTCGGCTTTGCACGCCAGCGGTGAGCGGACATAGACCGCATCGATGCCCAGCTCCTTGCATTTGCGCGCAAGCTTTTCGTCGATCTCGTCGTTGCGGTCGGCAAGAATCTCGCCGGTGTGTGGATCGACGAGCGGCGTCGCCAGCAGACGCCCAAGGATGCGCTGCTCGAAATCCTGCAACACCTCACGGTCGTCGGATCGATAGATCCACAGACCTTCATCCGTTCCGCAGTCATCGATCGTGACGATATTATCCTGCGCCACGTCGATCAGGCGGCGTGTCAGATACCCGGCGTCTGCCGTGCGCAATGCGGTATCCGCCAGACCCTTGCGCCCGCCGTGGGTCGACACGAAATACTCGAGCACCGATAGTCCTTCGCGGAAGTTACTCTTGATCGGCAACTCGATGATCCGTCCGGTTGGGTCGGACATCAACCCGCGCATGCCGGCCATCTGGCTCAACTGATTGATATTGCCGCGGGCAGCTGAGTTGACCATCATCGCCACCGGACCGAACGGGTTCAGGTGCTGTTTGACCGCTTCGGTGGTCTGTTTGGTGGCGTTCTGCCAGATCTCGACAATTTCGCGGTAGCGTTCCTCTTCGGTGATCAAACCGCGGCGGAACTGTCGTTCCACCTCAGTGACGCGCTTTTCCGCTTCGGCAAGAATCTCCTGCTTCTTCGGCGGGATTTCGATATCGTCCACACCGATCGTCATGCCGCCGCGGGTGGCATACTTGAACCCAAGGGTCTTGATCCGGTCTGCCTGGCTTGCCGTCATTTCCGAACCGAAGTAGCGCGCCAGGTCGTCACGCGGGCGATCGCCGTACATCTTGCGAATTGTATCGAGATCATCTTCCTTCAGATTGTTGAGGTTGGTGTAATACTTATAGCAATCGGCGATGATCTCACGCAGACCCTTCTTGGCGATCAGGCGATTGCGGAAGCGCAGCGGCTCGAGCAGTTCATTGTTGAAGATGATCCGTCCGATCGTCGTTTCCAGCAGCATACGCGGCGTGCCGTTCTCATCAGGGTTGAGCATGCGTACCGCACGATCGCTCTCGCCGTGCAGTGCGCCCGTCATACGCACATAGATCGGCGCCTGAATATCGATCAGCCCCTTGTCGTATGCCAGCAACGCCTCATCGATCGACGCGAACATCTTACCGCTGCCCTTTGCGCCATCCCTGACCATCGTCAGGTAGTAACACCCAAGCACGATGTCCTGTGACGGTGTGATGATCGGATCGCCGGTGGCAGGCGACAACAGGTTGTACTTGGAGAGCATGCGCATGCGCGCCTCTTCCTGCGCCTTTCGCGAAAGCGGCACGTGCACCGCCATCTGGTCGCCGTCGAAGTCGGCGTTGAACGCCGCACAGACGAGCGGGTGCAACTGAATGGCGGATCCCTCGATCAGTTTGGCTTCGAAGGCCTGGATCGAGAGGCGGTGCAGCGACGGTGCGCGGTTCAGCAGCACCAGGTAATCCTTGATCACCTCTTCAAGTACATCCCACACCTCAGGGCGCACACGCTCGACGATGCGCTTGGCGCTCTTGATATTGTGCGCTGCGCCTTTTTCCACCAGGCGGCGCATAACGAACGGCTTGAACAATTCGAGCGCCATCTTCTTGGGCAGACCGCACTGGTGCAATTTGAGGTCTGGTCCGACCACGATGACCGAGCGACCGGAGTAATCGACGCGCTTGCCGAGCAGGTTCTGGCGGAAGCGTCCCTGCTTCCCTTTGAGCATATCACTCAGGCTCTTGAGGCGATGCTTCCCCTTGCCGGACACCGCGCGACCGCGGCGGCCATTGTCGATCAGGGCATCAACCGCTTCCTGGAGCATGCGTTTCTCGTTGCGCACGATAATCTCCGGCGCATTGAGTTCCATCAGGCGCTTCAGGCGGTTGTTGCGGTTGATCACGCGCCGGTACAGGTCGTTAAGGTCACTGGTGGCGAAGCGACCGCCATCGAGTTGCACCATCGGGCGCAGATCGGGGGGAATGACCGGCAGCACCGTAAGGATCATCCACTCGGGGCGGTTACCGCTCTTGCGGAACGCCTCTACCACGCGCAGGCGCTTGGTCGCCTTTTTGCGACGCTGACCCTGCGTGGTGTAGACCTCATTCTGCAATTCTTCCGCCAGTTTATCGAGATCAACAGTGCGCACAATCAGGTCGCGGATTGCGCCCGCGCCCATATCGGCGCGGAACACGCCCGGCGCGATCTCGCGCAGCGCGCGATACTCCTGCTCGTTGAGGATGCGCTTCAGTTTGATCGAGTCGATCTGTTCGAGGCGCTCCTTCTCCTCGCGCACCAGCCGGTCGAGTTCGCTCTGCAGGCGCTCCTGCAGACGTTCGCGCTCCTGGCTGGCTTCATACTCTTTGCGCTCACGTTCGGCGCCGGTCAGTTGCTCGGCGTCTTCGAGGTCACGCTGCTTGCGTTGTTCGAGCGCGTCCAGTTCCTGATCGAGCAGTTCGTCCAGCGTGTCGAGGGTCTTTTCGGTGATACTCTCACCCTCTTCCACGAGCACCGTACCACGGAAGATGATATCCTCCTCCGCCGTTTCGCCCTGCTTCTCTTCGAGATCGATGCGCAGGCGCTCGGCTTCAGCGCTGATCTCATCGCGCAGTCGCCGATACTCCTCCTCGATACGCCGCTGAGTCGAGATCTGGGCAGTCTCCATGCCGCCCAGGTCCTGCGTCAGTTGCGTCGAGAGTTCAATCTGCCGGCTCTCGGCTTCCGCCTGGATGCGCTCGCGCTTTTCGCGGTACTCCGCCTGCAACGCCTCGCGCCGCTGCTCCTTCATCTCCTCATCGACGTGCACGATGATGTACGATGCAAAATACAGCACCCGCTCCAGATTACGCGGCGAAATGTCGAGCAGCAGACCAAGGCGGCTCGGCGTACCCTTGACGAACCAGATATGCGACACCGGCGATGCCAGCGAAATATGCCCCATCCGCTCGCGCCGCACTTTCGAGCGCGTCACCTCGACGCCACACTTATCGCAGACGACGCCTTTGTAGCGCACGCGCTTATACTTGCCGCAGTAGCATTCCCAGTCCTTGGTCGGACCAAAGATGCGTTCACAGAACAGACCATCGCGTTCCGGCTTCAATGTGCGATAATTGATCGTCTCCGGCTTGGTGACCTCGCCGTGCGACCAGCTCAGAATATCTTCAGGCGACGCGAGACTGATACGAATAGCGCTGAAGTCGTTGATCTCAAGCATTGGTTTCTCCACGTCATGCGTCTGTCGCAGCAACACCCATCCCTCCCGCCGGCTCACAGCCGGCGGGAGGGTTCTCATTCGACAGGCGATTAGAACTCACCGCGCTCCATTCCCGACAGATTGATGCCATCGAGCGCCGCCAGGTCGCTGTCTGCGTCGTCGGTCAATTCCACAGGGGTTTCGTCGGCGCTCAAGACCTCGACCGACAGACCGAGGGATTGCAGTTCTTTGATCAGCACCTTGAAGCTTTCGGGCACGCCCGCTTCCTGGATCGGCTCACCCTTCACGATCGCCTCATACGTCTTCACGCGACCCACCACATCGTCCGACTTCACAGTGAGCATTTCCTGCAACGTATAGGCGGCGCCATACGCTTCGAGCGCCCAGACCTCCATTTCGCCGAAGCGCTGACCGCCGAACTGCGCCTTGCCGCCGAGCGGTTGCTGCGTTACCAGGCTGTACGGTCCGGTCGAGCGCGCGTGGATCTTATCTTCCACCAGGTGCGCCAGTTTCATCATATAGATGTAGCCGACGGTCACCGGACGATCAAACGCCTCACCGGTTCGTCCGTCGTAGAGTGTAATCTTGCCATCGGGCGGCAACTCGGCGCGTTTGAGCCAGTCTTTGATCTCCGCCTCGCTGGCGCCATCGAACACCGGGGTCGCGATGCGATAGCCAAGGCGCGCTGCTGCCCAGCCCAGGTGCGTTTCGAGGATCTGTCCAATATTCATACGGCTCGGCACGCCGATCGGATTCAGAATAATATCGACGGGGGTGCCGTCCGGCAGGAACGGCATATCCTCGATCGGCAGGATGCGACTGACCACACCTTTATTGCCGTGGCGACCCGCCATTTTGTCGCCCGCCGAAATCTTGCGTTTCTGGCAGAGCAGCACATCGACGCGCTGATTGACGCCCACCGGCAGTTCAACATCGTCGTCGCGGGTAAACACCTTGACATCGATCACCTTACCGCGCACGCCGTTCGGCACGCGCAGCGACGAGTCCTTCACCTCGCGCGCCTTTTCGCCGAAAATAGCGCGCAGCAGGCGCTCTTCCGCCGTCAGATCGGTTTCGCCTTTCGGCGTAATCTTGCCGACCAGAATATCGTTCGGTTGCACTTCAGCGCCGATGTAGATGATGCCGCGATCGTCGAGATTACGCAGGCTTTCCTGACCAACATTCGGGATATCGCGGGTGATCTCCTCAGGACCGAGTTTGGTGTCGCGCGCCTCGACTTCATACTTCTCGATATGGATCGAAGTGAAGATATCTTCGCGCACCAGGCGTTCCGAGACCAGGATGGCGTCCTCGAAATTGCCGCCTTCCCACGGCATGAACGCCACCAGCACATTCTGTCCGAGCGCCAGTTCGCCATTGTCGGTGCTGGAACTATCGGCGATAATATCGCCTTTGCGAACGCGCTGACCGTGCGAGACGCTCGGACGCTGATTGATGCAGGTATCCTGGTTCGAGCGCATGAACTTGCGCAGCCGATACGTGCGTTCATTGCCGTCGTCTTCGAGGATGATGATCTCATCGCCGGTCGCCGAGAGCACCACGCCATCAGCTTTGGCGACCACCACCTGACCGCTGTCGCGCGCTGCCACATACTCCATGCCGGTGCCGACAATCGGCGCATCGGGGCGCAGGAGCGGCACCGCCTGACGCTGCATATTCGATCCCATAAGCGCGCGGTTGGCGTCATCGTGCTCAAGGAATGGAATCAGCGCTGTCGAAACGCTCACCACCTGTTTGGGCGACACGTCCATATAGTCGACGCGTTCAATCGGCACGTCGTCGAAATCTCCCGCAAAGCGCACCGACACCGTCCCTTCCAGGAAGCGATTGTGCTCGTCAAGGGGCGCATTTGCCTGCACGATGACGAATTTATCTTCTTCGTCGGCGGAGAGATAATCGACCTCCTGCGACACCACCGGACGAATCTTGATCGTCCGCAGTGGCGTTTCAACGATCCGTTCCGCAAGGGCGCGGTTGATCTCCTGTCCGACGCTGGCAATCACCTCGCCGGTTGCCGGATCGACCACATCCTCGCGCAGAATCTGCCCGCGCAGCAACGCAATCGCAATCCGGCGCGCCACCGCCGCATCGACACGTGTGCCGCGCACCGCGATCAACTCACCGGTGCGCAGGTCGCGCACATCGCGCAGCAGCAACCCCTGGCGCTCCCACTCGTTCGCGTTGGGCACCTCGCGGTACACCTTGCGATACGGCGTCTCCAGGAACCCCATCTCGTTAACCCGCGCATAGGTGGACATCGTTCCGATCAGACCGATATTCGGTCCTTCCGGCGTCTCGACCGGGCAGATGCGTCCATAGTGCGAATGGTGCACGTCGCGCACCTCGAAGCCGGCGCGGTCGCGGCTGAGCCCGCCGGGACCGAGGGCGGAGAGGCGGCGCTTATGGGTCAATTCCGCCAGCGGGTTGGTCTGATCCATGAACTGCGAGAGTTGCGCGCCGCCGAAGAACTCGCGCATTGCCGCGACGACCGGGCGAATATTGATCAGCGCGTTGGGTGTGGCGGTCTCCGGGTCCTGCAGCGACATGCGTTCCTTGATGACGCGCTCCATGCGCAGAAGCCCGACGCGGAACTGCTGCTGGATCAGTTCTCCGACGGTGCGCACGCGGCGGTTGCCGAGATGGTCGATATCATCGGCGCGCAGACCGGGCGTATCATTGTTCAGTTGAATGATCCGCTCGACGATCTTGAAAATGTCGTCAGGTCGGAGCACGCGCACTTTCAGATCGGGCGCCTGACTGCGTGCATCGGTGCGGGTATCCTTCTCCCACAGATTCTTATTCAGTTTATAGCGCCCGACCCGCGACAGATCATAGCGTCGCGGATTGAAGAGCAGCGACTCAATCAGATTGCGCGCATTCTCGAGCGTCGGCGGGTCGCCGGGGCGCAGGCGCTTGTACAGTTCCAGGAGCGCCTCTCTGGCGTGCCGCGCCGGGTCTTTATCCAGCGTCACCCGGATGTACGGATGGTCACCGGTTTCGACGTGCGTAAACAATGCCAGCACGTCTTCATCGCGTCCGCGCGTATCGAGTTCATTATCCGGCGCCCACTGCCCATTGCCATCGGGGTTCGCATTCCATCCCAGGATGGCGCGCAGCAGAATGGTAACCGGAATCTTGCGCTTGCGATCAACCTTGACCGAGATGACATCACGCTTGCTGGTTTCGAATTCGAGCCATGCGCCGCGGCTCGGGATCAACTTTGCCGAGTGCAGGCTGCGCCCGGACGTGGGGTCTTTCTCTTCTTTGAAATAGACCCCTGGCGAGCGGATCAGCTGCGAGACCACCACACGTTCGGCGCCATTGATGACGAACGTGCCATTCTCCGTCATCAACGGGAAGTCTCCCAGAAAGATTTCGCTTTCTTTCAATTCGCCGGTGCTCAGAATCCGCAACTGAACGTTCACCCGGATCGGCGCCGAGTAGGTGATCCCCCGTTCACGGCACTCATGCTCGTTGTAGCGCGGTTCCCCGAAGTGGTAATCGAGGAAGCGCAATTCCATATTTTTGCCGGTAAAATCGGTAATTGGCGAAATTTCGTCGAACAGTTCGCGCAACCCTTCCCGACGGAACCACTCAAAACTGCTCAGCTGGGTTTCGATCAGTCTGGGCAACTCGATAGCGTTCGAAATCCGCGCGAACGAATAACGCTCAATCTTGCCGCGATGCAGACTGTCGGCGCCGATATCATTCGGCATGATCAACGGCTGAAGCACAACACTTTCAATCAACGGGGGCATTGGCACCTCGCTCTTGCTTGCCAGCCGCCAGAGAGCCGGTAGCCTCATTGTGCACGGGCGATTGTGAACAGACTATCGCCCTGACGCTGAGAATCATCGATCACTGGCGCCTGATTGCCGGATCCAGATGGTTTTGGCAGTAAAAAACCGAAAAACACAAACCCAGACTCACGGCGTCGTCGTCTTTGCGGGCAGAGACCGTGGGTCGTGTTCGTGCGTTTGATGGGTCTGATCTGGAGATGCGTCTGAATAACGCATTGAAAGCCGGTGAGTTCCTCCTTCGTCCGCTCCGGCGTTTGCAAATTGCGAAATACAATGATACCACGCCGGTAGCGGGGTGTCAAGGAAGATGTTGAGATATTCGAGGGGTATGTCTTGACAACCTCGTTCACAATGGCTATACTCCCGTGTGTTCCGTAGGGGCGCTTCGCCGGGGCGGCGAGGCTGAGAGGCACCCTTGCACCTGATCCGGGTAATGCCGGCGTAGGAAATCGGAACGTTCTCCGCTTCCTCTGTCGTCTGCCGATTGCACATTGCGTGCGACACGCCTCTCCCCGCGCTGGCATCTCCCTGCGGACGCCGAAACCGGGCTGTCTGCACACGGCAGCATTGTGGAACATGAAAGGAGAGGTCACCGTGAGATGGAGCGAGACGCTCTGGTCATCGATCAGCGGTATCTACCAGGCAATCATTCACCACCCATTCAACGAGGAACTGGCGCAGGGAACCCTGCCGCGCGAGAAGTTCGCCTTTTACATGCAGCAGGATGCGCTCTACCTGGCAGACTTTGCGCGGGCGCTGGCGACCATGGCCGGGCGCGCGCCGGACGAGGAGGCAATTATTCAGTTTGTGCGTTTCGCCGAGGGGGTGGCCGTGGTTGAACGCGAACTGCACAATACGTACTTCCGCGAGTTTGGCATCGATACGCCAACCCGCCAGCAATCACCTTCCTGTTTTGCGTACACGAACTTTCTGCTGGCTACCACCGCCTGCCGCAGTTACGAAGAAGGCATGGCGGCCCTGCTCCCGTGCTTCTGGATTTACCGCGAGGTGGGGCACGACATCTACCGGCGTGCAGCGCCGAATAATCCATACCAGAAGTGGATCGGCACCTATGCCGGTCAGGAGTTCAGCGCGTGGGTCGATCGCGCGATTGCGCTGACCGACGCCATCGCGGAGCGGGCATCCGAGACGCAGCGCGACCGGATGCGCGATGCCTTCATCTTTTCCTCGCGGCTGGAATGGATGTTCTGGGATAGCGCCTACCGGCTCGAACAGTGGCTGCCATGACCACCCGACTGCTGCTGGCGCTCGATTTTTCGGGGGTGTTGAGCCTGGAAGCGGTTTGCTTCGGCGCGCCGGACCGCCTGGAGCAGGCGTTGCGCCGGAGCGGTCTGTGGGATGCCGGGGTGACGGTCGAGCGCTACTGGAACGATCTGGTCGCACCGACGTGGGACATCGGCAGCACGACGCGCACCCCGTATGCGCACCTGATGGCGCAGCACATCACGGCGCCGCACCTGTCTGCCGACGAGGTGCGCCAGCGCGCCAAACGATTTGTTCAGGACTACCTGCAGGCATCGGTGATCGACCCGGCGTGGCGCCCTCTCTTCGACGCCCTGCGCACCGACGAAGGCGTCACCATGCTGGTCGCCACCGACCACTACGCTGAAGCCACCGACCACATCGCCCGACAGATCGCCGGAATGGAATGGCACGTCACCGCGCTGCAGGTCAATGAAGCCGGACAGGTGTTGCAGCGGAGCGTCGTGGTTGCGGATGGTGCATCGCAGCCATCGCGCGCCGTCCTCCTCGCCAGTTCAGCCGATCTCGGCGCGCGCAAAAACGCACCACTCTTCTGGCGGCGCGTCCAGCGCGGGGCAGCGTTGCAGCCGCAGCACATCCTGGTGATCGACGACTTCGGCGCCAATGAAAATCTGCTCGACGCATACGCCGATCCGGCGAGCATGCAACGCCGACAGGCGCAGACCGTCGCCGCCATCCGCGACGCCTTTGGAGCGCCGGTTCAGACCTATGCCTTTGTGCTCGACCGCGCAGTCACCGATGCAGCGGCGCTGCGCAGCGCCTACCGCGCCCAGGTGGAAGCAGTGACAGCGCGTGTGATGAAGACTCAGCCGTTGGGCTGAAGACCGCGGCTGGGTGGCATGGCCCATAGCCGATAGGCGATAGGCGATAGGCGATAGCCGATAGGCGATAGACGATAGGCGATAGTGGCGCGTGCCGGCGGCGCCTGGTTGGGGCACGGCGCGCCGTGCCCCGACGGAGTTTTCCCTGGAGCGCAGGCGCGCTCCCCCAGGTCATCGCCGATAGCCGATAGCCGATAGTGGCGCGTGCCGGCGGCGCCTGGTTGGGGCGAGGCCCGGCGTCCTGCTGGCTAACCGGCTCGGAACCAGCCTGACCATCGGCATCCAGCACGACCCGCAGGTCACCAGCGTGGCCTGGCTCGCGCAGCTCTTCAGCGGGAGCACCGTTCGCCCGGACGGCGTGGCCGCCATCCAGTACCGCGTCGCAGCACAACCTGGCTCAAGGACGCGCTCCCGCACCCTGGCTGCCCCGGCTCGCCGGCGAGGGCTACACACCGCCGTCTGGCGAGGCGCTGCAGCGCCTGGTCGTCGAGATTGACAGCGGCACAAGGAAACGTAGAGCGTAGAGTACAAAACGTAGAACGGGTGTGCATTGCTGGCAATGCTATGCTTCGTCACCGTTCTACGTTCCACGTTCTGCGTTCTATGTTTCGTTGCCACCCAGAGCGACCTGGACGCCGATGCCCCCCAGTGGCGCCCGTGGGAGCCGCTGCGCTTCGTACAGGGTCGGTACACTGGCTCTGGCGCGACCTCTACGGCTGCCCGCGCTCGCTCAAGCCCTGGGAGATGAACGAACCCCCGTGGCGCAGCGAAGCGCTGCAGCCGGTCACGCTGCCGAGCCTGGCGGCGAGCATCGCGGAGTGGGAAAGGGTGTGTCCGGCGCCGGGGTATTGACCAACAGGAACGGTGCAGTGGGGCTGAAAGGATGAGCAGCATACGCAGCATTGTCAATCCCGCCTGCATTATCCAGGATATGGTATTGCCAGAGGCTCACACCGCAGAAAGGAACGTCTATGCAAGCTGCATTACGGTTGATCACTGAGGTTCAGCCGGGGGGAAAGATCGAGGTGATTGACGCCCGGCTTCCCGACGGCGTTCCGGTCGAAGTGATTGTCTTATACCATTTTAGATTTTAGATTTTGGATTGGAGATTATCGCGCTGGGCGTTCTGATGCGATTTGACGGAACTCCGTTTGCGGAGTATTCAAATGGAATTGGTATTATTGCCTTCGACGCCTGCTGTGCCGCGCCGCTCGATCCTGGCGGTGCTTGCTGATGCCCCAGGACATCTTGCGTTTCAAACCGCGGAAGAAGTCGACGCCTGCCTGAAGCGTGAGCGCGACGCATGGGAACGCTAATCCTCCCGACATCTGGACAGGTCTATGTTGATGCGAATGTGGTGATCTACGCGATTGAGCGGATCGAGCCGTATCGAACACTGCTGGAACCGCTCTGGCAGGCGGCTCATGCCGGTAATCAACGGCGATGCCAGTTCCATTTAGGTTACCGGCGATGATCCACGGGGCCAGTGCAGTGAGCTCGTTGAGCAACGCCGGGCGCCCGTAAGCGGGATTACGACAACTGCGGTCAGCGGTCGATCGTCTCAGGCAATGCGGGATGGTCAATGGTGATTGGTATAATACCATTTTAGATTGTAGATTTTGGATTGGAGATTGCTGCGATGGCGTTGTGATGCGCTCTGATGAGCGCGCATGCGGCTTGTTCAATTCCAATCGGTATAAGGCGCGCAACCCATTGGACGAGGCGCGAGCGACCAGGGCGCCAGCGGCTTGAACAGGCTCCACACCCATATGCGTTGATGCCAGAGCGCCCTGGAATACCAGAAATCCTGCCCGTCGATCACTGCCCCTACGGCCAGCACCGCCCCATCTCCACAATCGCCTCGGCCAGCGCCGCCGGAACCTCCGGCTGCCGGTGGCGTTCGGCGAGCGCGATGATCCACGGTGTCAGGGCTTCGAGATCACTGAGCAGCGCCGGGCGACCGCGCCGGGCGAGGAAGCGCAGCGTGGGAAGGAAGGCGTCGTCGGTGGCCGGTGTCGCGGCGAGGCGGGGGGCGAGGGCGGCCAGCGCCTCGGCGCGGCGCCATTCCTCGGTGATGGCCTGGGCGGCGGCGAGGGCCTGGGGCAGCAGCTCCGGCGGGAGGCGGGGGGCGAG
>FWWL01006118.1_pt1 | contig 17837 bp, 15 predicted proteins | sample 2228331 | NCBI WGS metagenome assembly FWWL01 (sample SAMEA103939775, study PRJEB20133) | metagenome
AACCCTGCAGAGGCCACCCATCAGTTAATTGGAGTGGCGGAAGCCCAATGGACCCAGGTTCTGGCGGAAGTATTGGCAGCCCTGGGGGGCAAGTCGGCGCTGGTGGTTCATGGTTACGGAGGTGTGGATGAGTTGACCACCCTAGGCCCAAACCGAGTCAGTCACTTGAAGAATGGGCGGGTGGAGACCTACGATCTGGATGCACGTGATCTTGGATTGCGCCCGGCGAGCCTGGCCGACCTGCGGGGCGGTTCTCCGGAAGAAAATGCGCGGTTACTACGGGCAATCCTGGCGGGCGAGGATCGTTCTCCTCGCCGGGACGTGATTCTGCTCAATGCGGCGGCCGCACTGGCAACAGAGAACGGTGATCTGGCAGCAGCATTGCATGAGGCCGAGGAAGCCCTGGAAAGCGGAGCCGCGTTACACCGACTGGAGGCTTTGGTTGCCTACTCCCATGAGGTGGTGGCATGAGTCGCCTACATGAAATTTTTGCTACTCGAGCCCGGGATCTGGAGATTGTAAAACACCAACGTCCACTTGCTGTGGTGCGCCGGGAGGCAGAAGAGGCGCCCTTGCCTCGTGATTTTTTGGCCGCGCTGCGCTCGACGCAAAACAAACCAGCCATCATTGCCGAGATTAAACGTGCCTCACCTTCGCGTGGGGTTCTATATGCAGACCTGGATGCCTTAACCCAGGCGCGGCGGTATATGGAGGGTGGTGCTGTAGCGCTGAGTGTCCTTACCGAGCCGCGCTTTTTTCAGGGCAACCTGGCCGATCTGCTCGCCGTAGCAGGAACGGTTCCTTTACCAGTACTGCGAAAAGATTTTATCCTGGATCCATATCAGATTTATGAGGCACGTGCTGCTGGTGCAGATGCGGTGCTTCTAATTGCGTCATACCTGGAGGAGCCCCTGCTTCGTGATCTCATGGCATTGGCTAATACCTTGGGCATGGTGGCTCTGGTAGAGGTGCATACGCTCGAAGATCTGGAACGAGCATGGCGGGCCGGTTCACCCCGGCTTATTGGGATTAATAACCGTGATTTGCACGATTTCTCGGTGGATCTGAAAGTTACACTAACGCTGCGCCCTTACATCCCCCCGGAGATTCAGGTAGTAGCCGAAAGCGGTATTCATACATCTCAAGATCTACGACGCTTGCGTGCGGTGGGAATTACCGCCTTTCTGGTTGGGGAAGCACTGGTGCGTGCCGAGGATCCAATTGCTCTGTTGCGTGATTTGTGCTCAGGAGGACCGGAAAATGATTAAGATCTGCGGGATCACAACGTTAGAAGATGCGCTTGAAGCCTTGGCGGCGGGGGCAGACATTTTGGGTTTCAATTTTTACCCCCATAGCCCGCGCTATATCTCTCCGACGGTGTGCCAGGCTGTTGTGCGTGCAGTCCGTGAAGCCCATCCTTGGGCGATATTGGTGGGGGTGTTTGTGAATGCCCCGGCTGCGCAAGTTCTCGACACACTGGATACGTGTGGGCTTGATCTGGCTCAATTGAGCGGGGATGAACCTCCTGAAATATTGGAGCAGTTGGGTGAACGTGCTTTCAAGGCCTTCCGGCCGCGCTCGCAAGACGAGTTGGAGTCGCTACTTCGCATCTATCCCTTACGCCGCGAAGGGCCAGCCGCCCTGGTGGACGCGATGAAACCCGGGCTTTACGGGGGCAGTGGACAGATGGCGGATTGGCGAGCGGCAGCCTGGTTGGCCCAGCGTGCCCCTATTTTGCTGGCTGGGGGCTTAACGCCCGAAAACGTGGCTATGGCGATTGCGCAGGTTCAGCCTTGGGGAGTGGATGTGGCTTCAGGGGTGGAAGCGGCTCCGGGGCGCAAGGATAAAATGCGCCTGCGGGCGTTTGTGCAGCAGGTTCGTAAGGCTTATGTGGCACTTTCCACCATCAATCAGGGAGGTGAATTATGACCCTATCGTCGTTATCACCCCGTTTTGGTCCCTTTGGTGGTCAGTACGTTCCCGAAACCCTCATTCCACCGCTCCAGGAATTGGAACTTGCTTTCGAGGAGGCGCTTCAGGATCCCGAGTTTCAGCGTACGTTGAGGTATTGGTTGGAGACGTATGTGGGTCGCCCGACACCGGTGACACACGCCCACCGTCTGAGCGAGACCTTAGGTGGGGCTCAGATTTACCTAAAGCGTGAGGATTTGGCACACTCCGGAGCGCATAAGATCAACAACGCATTAGGACAGGCATTACTGGCTCAGCGGATGGGTAAACGGCGGGTGGTGGCCGAAACCGGTGCCGGTCAGCATGGGGTGGCTACAGCGACAGCATGTGCTCTGCTGGGATTGAAGTGCGTGATTTACATGGGAGAGGTGGATATGGCGCGCCAGCAGCCTAATGTCCTGCGCATGCAGTTGTTGGGTGCTGAGGTGCGCCCGGTAGCGAGTGGTAGTCGTACCCTGAAAGATGCGGTTAATGAGGCGATCCGGGATTGGGTCACGCATGTCAGGGACACCTATTATTTAATGGGATCGGCTCTGGGGCCGCACCCTTACCCACATATTGTGCGGGAGTTCCAGGCAGTCATTGGCCGGGAAGCCCGTGCACAGGTGTTGGAGCGGTGTGGGCGCTTGCCGGATGTGGCCATTGCTTGTGTTGGGGGTGGATCTAATGCTATTGGCTTGTTTTCTGCTTTTCTAGAGGACCCTGATGTACGCCTGATTGGGGTGGAGGCTGGTGGCTTAGGGTTGGCTAGCGGGCGACATGCCGCCCGATTAGCGAGTGGAGCAGGAGCACGCCCCGGCGTGTTACATGGTAATCTCACTTATCTACTTCAGGATGGGGATGGACAGGTATTGGAAACCCATTCAATCTCGGCAGGACTGGATTATCCCGCAGTAGGACCAGAACATGCTTGGCTCCGTCAGCAAGGACGCGTGGAGTATACCATAGCGACTGATGAGGAAGCATTGAAGGCTTTTCAGGATTTAGCACGCCTGGAAGGCATCTTGCCGGCATTGGAATCCGCCCATGCTTTGGCCGAGGCCATCCGCCTAGCCCCTCGCTACTTGCGAGAGGCCATCTTCCTGGTCAATCTCTCTGGACGGGGAGACAAGGACCTTGAAAACGTGACCAGGGCTCTTACTACCCAGGTTCGGGGTGTAGAAGAAGCAGCCTCCTCAACCCTCTTTGTACCTCCCCCTCCTTTGGCATTCCCTGAGCAACGCGAAATACCTCCTGGCCGGGAGCGCATCGCCGCAGCTTTTGCACAGGCTCGGGCCGCTCAGCGTCCGGCGCTTATTCCCTACTTCCCTCTGGGATACCCCACCCCTGCCGATTCGCTGGCGGTGATCAAGGCATTGGCGCAGGTTGGAGCGGATCTTATCGAATTGGGTATTCCGTTTTCGGATCCCCTCGCGGATGGGCCAACCATTCAACAGGCCACTCAGGTGGCCCTGGCTCAAGGGATGAATGTCCCCAAGGCCCTGGAGATGGCTTGGGCATTACGCCGCCAAGGGGTCACTCAACCGTGTCTCTTCATGGGGTATCTCAACCCGTTGCTCACTTATGGCCTGGAAACCTTTGTGCGTGATGCGAGTCGGGTAGGCGTGGATGGATTGATTGTGCCAGATTTGCCGTTTGAGGAAGCCACATATTTACGGCATAAATGTCGAGAACAAGGACTGGCTCTGATCCCATTGATTCCACCCAACCTCCCCCCCGCACGAATCACCCAGATTGCACAAGAGGCTGAGGGCTTTCTTTACCTGGTCTCGGTCACGGGAGTAACAGGGGTGCGGGATTCTTTACCTAAAGAGACCGAGACATTTATCCGCTGCGTGCGTCAAATTACTCACTTGCCCCTCGCAGTTGGCTTTGGCATTGCTTCGCCCCAACAGGTTCGGGCTCTTTATCCTCTGGCAGATGGGGTGATTGTGGGCTCGGCGCTGATTCGAGCCGTGGGCCAGGCCAGCGAACCGGCTGAGGCAGCGGCGGTTTTTTTGCGAGCACTGGGGCAGCCGTTCGCGGTAAGCCCTTAAGCTTAAGGCCGTCTTTAGATTGGGGCAGAGAGGTGTGACAAATATCACTTGCCCGTTTGCAGGATTCACAAGTACAATACTCACTAAGTGAGTATTGAGTTCCGATCTTCTGGCTCGGGCCCCTATGCGCCGATCACCTACCCCTGAGTATCCTCTGCTAGCGCTTTTGTTAGCACGCCCAATGCACGGTTATGAATTGCACCGCGTTTTCAGCCAGGATTTGGGGCAAATCTGGCACATCAGTCAGAGCCAGTTATACGCCTCACTGGCACGCCTGGAAGCCCGTGGATGGGTGCAAGGGGTGGAAGAGCCGGCGGAGCGGGGTTTGTCACGTCGAGTTTTTGCCTTAACGCCTCAAGGGCGGGTTGAGGCAGAAACCTGGTTGCAAACTCCCAGCCGTTGTAGTGTGCAGATCATTCGCCTGGAATTGCCCACTCGACTCTATCTCTTAGAGCAGGTGGCCCCCCAGGCAATTCCGGAGTTTCTCACCCGCCAGCGCGCCGAGATCGTCCGCGGGTTAGCCCGTTTGCGCGCCCAGTGCGAGACCATTCCACCCAACCAGGTTTACAACCGCATGGCATGTACCCTGCGCATTCACCAGGTGGCGTCCCTGTTGGAGTGGTTTGATCAAACCTTTACCAGTCTTGGAGGCCAAGCATGAAAGTCCGTCTCAACCTCACTGCTCTGTTCTTTTGTTTCACTCTGGTGCTGGCATCCTGTGCAGCCCCCACGGCGGTTCCGACTTCGGTTTTACCTTCCGCCACCCCTGATACTTCGGCGATCACGGCAACGCTCGTAGAACTTCCTACACTTGCCTCAACCTCTGCCCCCATAACTTTTACCGATGCCCTGGGGCGTGAGGTCACTTTACCCGCGATCCCCCGGCGTGTGGTCATTGCCGGACGCGCTGTATCTATGCTGGCAGATGCCGCTTACCTTTTCCCTGAGGCTGTCGAGAGGGTGGTAGGGCTTTCGAGCACCAATCAGGGGCAGGGGGACTTTCTGACCCTTGTGGATGACGCGTTGGAACAGAAGATCGCCTTTGAGACGAATGTGGGAGCCGAGCAAGTGGTTACCGCCCGACCTGACGTGGTCATTATGAAGACATATATGGCCGAGTCGCTGGGAAAACCCCTTGAAATCCTGGGCATTCCAGTGGTCTATCTTTCCCTGGAGACCCCCGAAGAATATCAGCGAGATATTCGCATTTTGGGGCAAATTTTCCAGAATCCCCAGCGCGCCGAAGAGGTGGTAAATTTCTTTGTCGAACAGGTGCAGGCGATCACCCAACCTCTTCAAGACCTTACGCCTGAGCAAAAACCGCGAACACTGCTGCTCTATTACTCGGAGCGAGATGGTCAGGTTGTCTTCAACGTGGCGCCCCAAACCTGGATTCAAACGATGATGACGGAAATGGCCGGTGGACGCCCCGTCTGGACGGATATTGATCTGGGTAATGGATGGACTCGCGTCAACCTGGAGCAAGTTGCGGCCTGGGATGCAGATGTTATTGCGATTATTGCTTATACGGCCGATCCCGAAGCGGTGGTAGCACGGCTCAAGGATGATCCTCAGTGGCAGGCCATGCGAGCCGTACGCGAGGGTCGCCTGTATGCATTCCCCAAAGATTTCTACTCCTGGGATCAACCCGATGTCCGTTGGGTGCTGGGACTGCGCTGGCTGGCCTGGCGCTTGCATCCTGAGGTTTATCCTGAGCTAAATATGATAGCCGAGGCTCAGTCCTTTTTTGAACGCTTATATGGGATTGACGCGGCGACTTTCGAATCCCGCTTGCTACCACTTCTGAAAGGGGATTTGCGGTGAGGGTAGCACCGTGCACCCGCTCCATGGATCTGACAGCGCAGGTGCCCATTTGGCTTGAAAACCGGGTGCGGGCTCGGCGGCGCCTGCTCTGGATGAGCGTGCTGTTGGTTACCGTGTTTGGGGTTTCGGTATTTCTGGGGCGTTATCCCCAGGTGGGGTTGATCTCACCCACGCAGGTGCTGGAGGACCCTCTGGCTCAGGGCCTGATTCTGAATTTGCGTCTGCCACGCCTTCTGGCTGCCATGCTGGTAGGGATGAGCCTGGCAGTGGCGGGCCTGGTGCTTCAAATAGTTTTCAGCAATCCCCTGGTTGAGCCGGGCTTTCTGGGTGTTTCGCAAGCGGCTGCCTTCGGCGCCGCTTTGGCCATTGTCCTTTTCGGCGGAGTAGCCTGGCGAGTTCAAATAAGTGCGATTCTTTTTGGAATGGGCGGATTGGCACTTTCTTACCTTTTGGCGCGGCGGGTGCGTTATGGCGGCTGGGTGCTGCGTTTCCTGCTTTCTGGAATTGCCGTCTCGGCCTTTTTTGCTGCGGGGGTAGGATTGATCAAGTACCTGGCCGATCCCCTGCGTCAATTGCCAGAAATCACGTTTTGGCTATTGGGTGGGTTGTGGAGCGTAACCTGGAAGCCCTTGCTTTCGGCTTTGCCCTTAATAATAGGGGGTTTGTTGATCTTGTTCCTGATGCGCTGGCGGTTAAATCTGCTCGGGCTGGAAGATGAAGTGGCCTTTTCGTTGGGGTTAGCGGTTTGGCGTGAGCGTTTGCTAGCGCTCTGTGCGGCTGTCATGGTCACGGCGGCTTCGATCTCCATCGGGGGGCTGATCGGCTGGGTGGGATTAATCATCCCCCAACTGGCGCGCCGATTGAGTGGGGCTGATGCGCGCGATACCCTGCCCACCACCCTGCTTTTGGGAGGAGCATTTGGGGTGGTTTGTGATGACCTGGCACGCGTGGTGAGCGCAGGCGAAATCCCGCTTGGCGTGCTGACCTCCATTTTAGGTGCGGTAGGTTTTCTGGTTTTAATGACCCGGCCCACGATCAAGGTGTAGAGAGAGATGGATGCGCCGATTCTCCGCTTTGAAGATGTGGCGTTCCGCTACCCCGAAACCCCTGCAAACGCCTTGCAAGGACTGACGCTGGAGGTGCCTCGTGGGCAGGTCACGGCCATCCTTGGGCCAAATGGTGCTGGGAAAACCACCTTGCTTCGTCTGGCCTACGGGCGCTACCTTCCGCGGCGAGGACGGGTTTGGCTGGATGGACGTTCGTTGACCTCGTATACCCGCCAGGAAATCGGTCGTATGGTGGCGCTGGTACCCCAGCGGGAGACCAATCCTTTTGCCTACTCCCTGCTCGAATATGTGCTTCTGGGGCGCGCGCCTTACCTGCCACCCTTACAGATGCCCACTCCTTCGGATGTAGCCATTGCCTGGGAGGCCCTGGAACGTGTGGGCCTACAGCACTTGGCTCGCCGTTCGGTGCAGGCATTAAGCGGGGGGGAGTACCAGTTGCTCCTGGTGGCGCGAGCACTGGCTCAACAGCCGCGGCTATTGCTCTTGGATGAACCCACTTCCCACCTTGATCTGGCTAATAAAAAACACCTAATCGAATGTTTGCGAGGTCTGCTCGCGGAAGGGGTCACTATTTTGATGACCTCCCACGAGCCCGAGGTGGTTGCAAGGCTGGCTCAGCAAGTGGTGCTCATGCGCGAAGGGCAGGTGCTGAATCAAGGGCCGCTAGAGGCGCTGTGGAAGGCCGAGATCTTGAGCGCGACCTATAATATTCCCTTAAGGGTGTGGGAATTTGATGGACACCGACTTGTGGCTTGGGAGTAAGGTTAGGAAGCGCCGGATTCCACGTTTGTGGGTGCTCACCGGGGAGGTGGGTGCTGGCAAAACTCTGACTTGCCTGCATCTGGTGGAGGAGGCGCGCGAGCAGGGATGGAATGTGGCGGGGATTCTCAGCCCAGGGGTTTATCAGGAAGGACATAAGGTGGCAATTGAGGCCATGGATCTGCGCCGTGGTGAACGCCGCCTGCTGGCTCGGCGGCGCAAAACCGGCGAAGTCGCTGGCGTGCATACCCGTGAGTGGTGGTTCGATCCTGCCGCCCTGGCCTGGGGAAATACAGTTTTTGAAACGGCTGTGCCCTGCGACCTTCTGGTAGTGGATGAGATTGGTCCTCTGGAACTGGAATACGGCCAGGGCTGGGTGGCGGCACTGGCGGCGCTGGCGTCTCGCGCTTATCGCCTTGGGTTGGTAGTTCTGCGTCCGTCGCTGCTCCCGCTGGCAGCGCGTTGGGCACCAGTGCACGTCCTGGCGATCCGCCAACCCAACCCCACCCTGAGGTTGCCGGATTTAATGGGATGATTCCAAGGAGCGTTTAGCCGGTGAACTCGCGGGGCTGGGGCAGGGTACTGCGTTCGGCCAACCCGCGGCGCACCCATTCAAGCACTGCGGCCAGAGGAAGGGTCTGGCTTTCGGCTTCCTCGCGCCATTTCACTTCGACGGCTGCGGCTTCTAGCGTGCGAGGGCTCAGGGTAAGGCGCAGTGGCAGACCGATCAGGTCGGCATCGTTGAATTTGACCCCGGGGCTGACATCGCGATCGTCGTAGAGCACGCTTACTCCCGCGGCTTGTAGCAACCCGTAGATCCGCTCGCCTTCTTCGAGCACCTGCGGAGCCTTGCGTCCACCCAAAACGATTAGATGGATGGCGTAAGGGGCAAGCATGACAGGCCATTTTAAGCCGTGGGCATCGTGATGCTGTTCAGCCAGCGCCAGCAAGGCAGCATCCAGGCTCAGGCGCGAGTAAACCCCGTAGGAGGCGCGAGATCGGCCCTCCTCATCCAGGAAAGTTATCATTTCCAGCGCGCCCAGCGCGGCTACCCATGCCACGGCGAACCCCATCTGTCTCTCCAGGGGGGCCTGGCAGTACGGGCACGGATCACCTGCCTCGGCCAGGCTCAAATCGGTCACCTGATCGGCACTAAAATCGCGTCCAAAATTGACATGGCGCATATGCGTATCGAGACGATTAGCGCCAGCAACCAGGTTGGGAGAGCGCGGAATCCAATCATCTACAAGGATACGCACCCCTTTCTTCAAGCCGATGGGTGAGGCGTAGCCGGGTACGGCGCCAATGGCCGTGATGGCTTCAGGGGGTGCGGGGCGCAGGTGGTGTGCCCCCAATGCAGTGGCCAACTTGGCTTCGCTTAGGGCGCGATCACCCCGCACCAAAGCCAGAACAAGGATTTCTTCCCCCTCTATCTGAGCCAGGTAGAAAAGGGCTTTGGCGAGGCGCGCTTCGGGGAGGTTAAGGAAGTCGGCTAGATCGCGGATGGTCTGCACACCAGGGGTCGGGATGGGTTCCAGGGGGAGCGGCGGTTCTGGGGCCGGCTCGGGCTTGGTGAAGGTCGCAAAGGCTTCCAGGGCAGCGTAATCACCGTGTGGGCACGAAAGAACGGCCAGATCTCCTTGCGGATGGGGTACCCACAACATGTGCGGCGCGGGCGGCGTTGGGGGGCCCGCCAGGACCACACGCACAGGTACACCCAGGCGGTGAAGCACGTTCCAGAGCGCCTGGAGATGGCGGCGATATGCGCCTTCCAGGGCTGTGGGGGCACCGGTTAGCGTGAAAGATTCCAGCGCAAGGCCTTGGCTAAGGCGTAGCGGAGCCAGGCGTTCCCAGGGTGCGGTTGCCAGGTACGCATAGGTATAAAGCGTGCAAGGCAATTGGCGATAAGTCTGGAGATCGCGCTGGGCAAGTGTCTGAATGGTCCTGAAGTGGGTCGGCGCAAGGGGGGTCTCGTTCTCGGTTGGGTTCCAAGCGCAAGTCAGTGCTTTCCAGGGAATGACGGGAGCGCTCAAGGAGACATCGGCCCCGAGTGGGGGAAGAACGACCCGTTGGGCTCCCAGGCGGCCCATCTCTTCGTCCACAAGGCGCTGGAAAGATGCCAGGACGCGTTGCCCCAGCGGGAGATAGGCCGTTTTGCCTTCCACAGAGCGCAGGTATCCGGCACGGACCAGCCAGGCCTGGCCAGTTGAGGTAGTGTTGGCCGGCATCTCACGTCCGGTGGGAGGGAAAAGGTTCGATAGACGCATGGTATCCGGGGTGATTTAGAAAATTGAAAGAGAAGGTTTCAGTCTGTCCAGTCGTCGGGCTCGATGTGCACGTAGGCGCGATCCACCTCGGGGATGGCCTCGACGCGGGCGATGACCTCATCGCAAATGCGATGGCTTTCCACCAGGGGTGTGGAGCCATCTACGTTGATATGCAGATCGGCCACCAGGCGAGGCCCGGCGTAATCGGTCATCAGGTGATGGACGCGCAGAACGCCCGGTACGGACTGGGCCGCTTCAACGATTTTGTGGCGCAGTTCTTCGGAGGCTCCTGCGCCAGTGAGATAGTTCAGATTCTCGCGCCCAGCGCGGAAGGCAGCCCGAAAGATCCACAATGCAACCAAAAAGCCGGCAACTGGGTCAAGGAGTGGATGAACGAACTTAGATCCCGCTGCTCCTGCAAATGCGGCAGTGGAAGTGAGCACGTCGCTGAGATTATCTTGCGCGGTGGTCCGCAGGGTGGGGCTGTGGAGTTTAACCGCCAGGCGTGTAATGGCCAGGTACATTCCGGCTTTGACCCCAGCACTAAAAAGGAGTACCAGGGTGGGCAGACCGGGTTCAATTGCCAAACCGCCGATTAGGAAGCGCTGCAAAGAAGCGCGTGCGGCTTCAAAACCGGCGAAGGTCATAGAGAGGGTGACCATCAGCCCCACCAGGGGTTCAAAGCGACTGTGTCCTTGTGGATGCGTGAGATCAGGAGGTCGTTGGGCTAACCACAAACCGAAGACCATGAGTAATGAATAAACCACGTCTGAAGCGGAGTTGGCTGCATCGGCGTAAAGAGCCACGCTCCCCGAAAGATAGGCTGCCAGGGCCTTGACGGTGACCAGAAAAATATTTCCCCCCAGCGTGATCCAGAGCGCTTGACGGTACCACGCCTGCACTTGGGGTTGAGGTTTATAATCGCGCACCCATCGCATCAGGTTTATGTTGCTCCAAATCAGAATCCTTTCAGCGCATAGTTTACCATAAAGCATTGGCAGTGCAGACGGATGTTGAACCTTAGCCAGCGGTGAGGAGAAACTGACGATTCGAGGTAGGTTTTTCTCTTGCTTTTCTGCGCTTTCGCCTATATAATTTGTGACACTTCATATCCAAAACGCGCTGACCAGGACGAGTAGCCGCCGTGCGTGCCGACAGAGAAGGGGCATCATGGGCTGAGAGTGCCCTGCGGACAGGCAGCGGTGAAAACCCCCTGCGAGCGGAAGCCTGAACGGGAACGACTCCTCAGTAAGGTGAACGGTTGACCCCGTTATCGGTCGTAATGAGATGGTCGGTGATGATACCGGCTAATCTGGGTGGAACCGCGAGCGCCGAACGCTTGCCCCAGAAGGGGCAGGCGTTCTTCGTTCTAAGGGTTTGAGAACTAAGCCGAGAAAAAAGGAGGTTGATCATGGCGCAGGAGAAAGTGAAAGAGCGTTACGAGGATTCATGGCTTTACCGAATTCGCCACTCAGTGGCGCACATCATGGCCCAGGCCGTATTGGAGATGTTTCCTAACGGGAAGATCGCCATTGGGCCGCCTATTGAGGATGGGTTCTACTACGATTTTGATCTGCCGCGCCCTCTGACCCCTGAGGACCTTGAAAAAATTGAGCAACGTATGCGTGAGATCATCCGGGGTGATTATCCGTTTATCAAGAAAGTGGTGACGGCTGAGGAGGCACGTCAGATTTTCCGTGATCAGCCCTATAAACTGGAGTTGATTGACGGGCTGGAGGCTGGCGGGATGGATGAAGACGGAAATCCACTCACCGAAAAGCCGGAAATCTCCATCTATGCCCATGATAAGTTTGTGGATTTGTGCCGTGGGCCGCATGTTGAGCGTACCGGTCAGATCAACCCGGAGGCCATTAAACTCCTCAACGTGGCAGGAGCCTACTGGCGTGGCGATGAGCGGCGTCCCATGCTTCAACGCATCTACGGCACGGCCTGGGAAACGCCCGAACAACTTCAGCAATACCTGTGGAAACTGGAAGAAGCCAAGAAACGAGATCACCGTAAACTGGGGAGAGATCTGGACCTCTTTAGCATCAATCCAGATGTTGGGGCTGGTTTGATCCTCTGGCACCCCAAGGGAGGAATGATCCGCCACCTGGCCGAACAGTATTGTAAAGAGGAACATCTCAAGCACGGTTATGTGCCGGTTTACACCCCGCATATTGGGCGCAGTACGTTATGGGAAATCAGTGGCCACTTGCACTGGTACCGTGAGAACATGTATCCGGCCATGCAGGTGGAGAATGAAGAGTATCTCCTTAAACCCATGAACTGCCCCTTCCACATCATGATTTACAAGAGCCAGATTCGGAGTTATCGCGATCTGCCGATCCGCATGGCGGAGTGGGGTACGGTCTATCGCTACGAGCGCAGTGGAGTTCTGCACGGCTTATTGCGGGTGCGGGGTTTCACTCAGGACGATGCGCACATTTTCTGCCGCCCAGACCAAATGCCGCAGGAGATTGACAGTACCCTGCAGTTCTGCCTGCACATTTTACGCCGCTTTGGTATGGCCAACTTTCACGCCTATCTCTCCACCCGCGATCCAGAGAAGTTTGCCGGGCAGGTTGAGGATTGGGAGAAAGCCACCGCGGCGCTGCGTCAGGCCCTGGAGCGTGCTGGCCTGGATTACGACATTGATGAGGGTGGGGCAGCTTTCTATGGTCCCAAGATTGATCTAAAGATGATTGATGCGCTTGGACGGGAGTGGCAGTTAAGCACCATTCAATTCGATTTCAATCTGCCGGAGCGTTTTGAATTGGAGTACATTGGCGAAGATGGCCAGCCGCACCGTCCCCTCATGATTCACCGGGCGTTGTTAGGTTCCATGGAGCGTTTCATGGGGGTCTTGATTGAGCACTATGCAGGGGCTTTCCCCGTCTGGCTTGCGCCAGTTCAGGCAGTGCTCATTCCGATTGCCGATCGCCATCTTCCCTATGCGCGCGAAGTGGCCGAGAAACTGCGCGCCCAGGGACTGCGAGTAGAGGTGGACGAACGCCCCGAACGCATGAACGCCAAAATTCGGGATGCACAATTGCAGAAGGTGCCTTACATGCTGGTTGTAGGGGATAAGGAGGTAGCGGAAGGGAAAGTGGCGCTGCGCCTGCGCAACGGTGAGAACCCGGGTCCCATGCCGCTGGAAGCCTTCATAGAGCGCGCACAGCGAGACATCGCGGAAGGGGCTTAGCCTGCTTTTGGCTCCTGGTGGGGGTCTTAACCGGTCAGGTGCCTTGGGTCATGCGACTCAGGCGCCTGACGGCTTCTCCTCCTTGCTATAAGCCAGGCGTTGAGGGTAAGAAGTCGTGAGGATTGACTTTCCCGTAAACGTCGTGGCGCATTTCAAAGTGCAAATGGGGGCCGCTGGAGCGCCCAGTGCTGCCCATTAACCCAATCAGGTCACCCTGGTAAACACTTTGTCCACATACGACATTGATCTGGCTGAGGTGGGCATAGAGGGTTTGCCAGCCGTTACCGTGATCAATCACAATGACGTTTCCGTATCCCCAATCATTCCATCCGGCATAGACAATGACCCCATTATCGGCTGCGTAGATGGCTACCCCAATGGCTCCCCCAATGTCAATCCCATAATGGTTGGTTGAAGGCGAGTAATCGTAGCCCGAAATCCATTTAGAGGGGGTTGGCCAAATGAAAGCCCCGGTTCCTACGGCTCCCTCGGTAATCACCCCACAAGCGCCTGGACCCATGATCTTCGCCACCCCCGGGTTTTGACGGGTGATGCGAGGAGCGCTCCAGGTCACGAATTCACGCCGACCGCCAGGCACAAAGATGCGGGTGCCGGCCTGGATGTTGGGGCGCGAGTAATCACCCAGTGTAGCGGGATCCAGGTGATTCCCCGGCCAGTTGACAATGTCCTCGGGCTTGACCTTGAAGAACTCCGCCACTTTGTTGAGGCTGTCTCCCTCATGCCAGGTGTAGAGCAATCCGTCGGTGGGTAGGATGTTGAGCACCTGGCCGGGTTGCAGGAAGTGGGGGTTATCGAATAGCGTGTCGTAATTGCCCCAGAGAATGGTTTCGGGTTTAAGGCCGAACTTCTCGGCGATTCCAAAAATGGTATCGCCTTTCTGAACTTCGTACTGGGTGATTTCGAAGCGAGGACGGCTGGGCAGAAGGGTCTTCAATTGTGCATGGCGTACCACCCCTGTAATGGCCGCAGCGGGTTCGGGGAGAGTAAATGCAGGCATGGCCACGGTTGGGGTGACGGTTGGTAAAGCAGCCGCCTGGGCAGCCGCGCCAACGGCAGGGCTGACCGTCTGGGTGGACAGGTTGCTCATCAGTGCCACAACGATCAGGATTAAAACGAGCGAGGCCAACCCGGAGGCTACCCGCAGGGTTACCTCGCCCAGCCCCATCTGGGTCAGGCGGTCCCACCAATCAGGCAATGATCTATGTGAGGTTGAGGGTTTCGGGGTATTCTCCCCGTCTATGTCCGAATCTGAAATGTCAGGTATGTCGGGTAAAGGATGCATGCCATGCACCTCGCAGTGTCAATATAACACAAAAATTGGAGGGTCGTCAAGCGCCACCCTCGTGGGCTGACTCCTCTCTCGATTTACCGTAGGGGATCAGCAGTAGAAATCCCAAGGCGATGATGGCTTGTCCGATTTCCACACCACGAGCCTGCCAGGGGCCGAAGTAGGGCACTCCCGGTAGAGGATGACTCCCAATGCCGAAGACATCTGCCATTCCGGCGAAGACGGCAATCACATAGCCAGTGCTGACCAGGCGCACACCAATATCGGCGGCGATGCTGGGCTGTCGCTTCTTCCACAGCGCCATCAGGGCGATGTAGCCACCCAGGCAAACAATGGCTAACCCGATCAAGAAGACAGCGATCTGCACGAAACCGATCACCGGGCTGCGATCCAGACCGAACAAACTCGGACGCGCACCGATCAGGAAGACCAGAAAGCCGATCAGGGTCAGCGAGAGTCCCAGGCGAATCCGCCGCCGCGAGTAAGGAAGTGGGCCGGTCGGGGGCTCCTGACCAGCGGCTGAACCATCACGAGGGGTAAGAAGCGATTCGGACATGCGCAAGATCACTCCGGCAAGATCTTCTCAAGGATGCGTTGCCAATTGGCGTGGAAGATTGCAGCGATGTCCGCAGGGGTGTAGCCACGCTGGTGCAGACCTTCGGCTAACCGGGGTAAATCGGCAATCGTGTTGATCTCCAGAGGGACCGCCGGATAGCCGAATCCCCCATCAAAGTCGGTACCCAGGGCCACGTGGCGGGCATTGCCCGCCATCTGACAAATTGTGTCAATGTGGGCAATCAAATGCTCAAGACGCACCTGTTCGCGCGGATCGCCATTTTTCCACTCAGGGCGTAGGTAGCGATTGAAGGGTAGCACGCCGATCAAGCCGTCTCGCTCGATCAGCAGGCGGATTTGGAGCGGAGAAAGGTGACGCTCGTGAGGATCTTCGGAAAGCAGCGTGCGCACATTGCTATGGGAGGCCACCACTACTCCCTCATAGCGTTCCAGCGCCGCCAGTGCGGCGGCCTCGCTCATGTGGGTAATGTCTAGAACGAAGCCTGTCTCCGCCAGGGCTGCGAGCCAACCTTGGCCTTCACGGCTCAAACCATTGCGCTGGTACATCCCACCGCATCGCTCATCACCCGCCCAGACCATCCCCACCAGACGCACCCCCGCCTCGTGCCATGCGGGCAGTTGGGCCGGGTCAGTCATCCACTCGATGCCTTCCAGAGTCAGCACCAGCCCAACCGGGTGAGTGACTTCGGGGTAGATGGCAGGTTGCTGGAACCAGGGAGTCAGCACGGCATCAAGGTCCTTGCGTGTGGATACCGGTCGGAAAAGATCCGGATCGCGTTCAAATAATTGACGGTACCAGGCCAGTTGGGCTTCCGCAAGGCGATGTCCTTCTTCCGGTGTGGTGTAAGCCTGAGTTTCCCATTCCCCCGCTTTGTACCGGGCGGGGGTGAGGAAGATCGTAGCAAAGATCAATCCTACCTGGGCTTGCTGATACTCAGGCCAGCCCAGCAGGGTCTCACCGGTCACCCGTGGGATCCAGGTATTGGCCTCGTGCTGGCGAGTTTCCAGCGCCGAACGGCGCACATCTCGACCGAACGTCAGGGCGTTATAGGCGATATCTTGATGACCATCTATGATTAATGTCATGGGGAATTGTGCCTGGATGTGAGGAGCGCACATATGCCGTGTGCGCTCCTCCATTTTGGCGGAATTCTTCAGGCCTCAGCGGTTTCGTCGTGAGCCTGGTCTTCGCTTTCGGTGTCCACTTCCTCAATGACTTCTTCCAGAGCCGACCAATCCATGTCGGCGTAGGCCAGCGAATCCACGCGGCGCAGGCTCAGGCCAATCCGATGGTTCTCGGGATCAATGCGGATAATGCGCAAGGTCACAACCTCGCCCTCTTTCAGCACCTCTTTGGGATGCTCCACCCGCTTCTCACTCAGTTCAGAGATGTGGATTAACCCTTCCAGGTCTTCCTGATCCTCAATCTGGGCAAAAGCACCAAATTTGGTCAGGCGGGTGATCTTTGCCTCGACCAATTGTCCTACTTTATACTTGGAGACGCGCTGCAACCAGGGATCCTCCTGGAGTTGGCGGATCGAAAGGCCAATGCGCTTCTTCTCACGGTCAATGGAGATGACCTTGACCTGAACCTCATCTCCCACTTTGAGCACTTCGCTGGGGTGGTTAATCTTCTCCCAGGAGATTTCCGAGAGGTGGACCAATCCATCTGCACCGCTGATGTTGACGAAAGCACCAAAATCGGCCAGGCTGGTCACCCGACCGGTGACAACTTGCCCTTCCTCCAGTTCCTCGATCACGCGTTCTTTGATGGATTCGCGGGTCTCGGTGCTGGCAGCGCGTTCCGAGACGATCAAACGGCGGCGCTCACGATCTACCTCGATCACGACCACATCAATTTCCTGGCCAATCATCTTGCTCCAACGCTCTTCAGGTGTATCCCCGGTCGCCATTGCGCGACGGGAAAGGCTGACCTGAGAAGCAGGCAGAAAACCACGCAAGCCGCTCACCGGAACGATCAGACCGCCTTTGTTGTACCCCACAATTTTGGAGCGAACTGGCTTTTTAGAATGCAGCAATTCCTCAGCCTCACGCCAGGCGACCTCGTCGCGGGCGCGGGTGTAAGAAAGGACGACATTCCCATTCTGATCTTCTGGATCGAGGACATAGACGGGAATGCGTTGGCCCACCTGGAGCTGTGCCAGTTCATCATGGGGGATTTGCTCGAATTCGCGCCCGCTGATAACACCTTCGGATTTGGTGCCAACGCTGACCAGAATCTGCTTCTGCTCCGGGTTAATGCTGGCTATGATGCCTTCGCGAATCTCCCCACGTTTGGGAAAATCTATTGCCAGGCCTTGCTCAAGGAGGGAGGCCATGTTGTTATTTTCGTTTGAAGGGGTCTCGGGGGTTACCCCCTGCTCCGGTGAGGTCTCATGGTAGTCCATACGATTCCAATACTCCGCCTGAAAAGATTGTACCCATTATAAAGGTGAATAACGTGATTGGCAACCCTCGCAATGCGATTTTAGCCGCATTAATGGCGGCGGCGCTTCTTGCGCGGGATGGCGTTCTCGGCTTTGGAATTCGTTTGGCCGGGAGCATGGGGTAGCGCCGCCTCGGCCCGCTCACGCTCTACAGTGGCCGTCATGTTGCGGGTAGGTTGGGCAGTGAACATGCGCGTGACCACACCAGCGCGAATCTCGCCAAGCAGTTCTTCAAACATCTCCGAAGCCCGGCTCTTGTACTGCACCAGCGGATCGCGCTGAGCGTAAGCCTCCAATCCGATGGAGACGCGCAGGGCTTCGATGCGTGTCAGGTAATCCACCCACATCTGGGAGATAACGCTGAGCAGGAGCTCCC
>FWWL01006121.1_pt1 | contig 17829 bp, 16 predicted proteins | sample 2228331 | NCBI WGS metagenome assembly FWWL01 (sample SAMEA103939775, study PRJEB20133) | metagenome
TGCGAATTCTACGACTGTCTTCTCGCTGACCCAGCCAACTTTTTCCGTCGGGATGCCTTTGTGAACCGCTATCGGATCGTGAATCCAAATAGGGAGAGTGAAATGTGCGAGATTGAGGATCAGCTTGAGCCCCCTTGATTTCATATCTCTGAAAATCTCTCTGTAGTGTTCAACCGCTGACTTGTTCGCCAGCTGATCCAGTTTTTCAAGGTCAACCTTATCGATCTTGACTTCTCTTATACCGTTCTCTTCAACGACTTTTACAGACACATCAAAGGTGGGATTTGGAAAAATTCGAGACCATTCTACGTTGACCCTCAAGCAGTTCATTCCGAAGTCTACTGCAAGTTGATGGAGGTTCGCATAATTAGTCCAGTAACCAACTCCATATTCAGGAAGATGTCCACTGACAGTTGCTGTGAAAACATTTTCCGGTTCTCGAACCCAAACAAACCAATCACTGTTTGGGTCAACATCGTCTCTGCCATATCCCATTTCCACTTGAAAACCTGCCATTGAAGCTCCGAAAAGAAAATCCTTCGGAAACATACTCACACCCCCGCCTTCTCAATTTGGGTAGAGAGCAACTGCATCTTTTCCTCAAGTTTCTCCACATCTCTTGCAAAGTGAAAAGCCAGTAGGAACAAGAACACCGAACAGCCGAACCAGAAGTAGGCTGAAAGTTTCAAAGCAGTACCGAGTGAACCAAGGACAACCGACATACCTCCGCCGAACCATCTACCAACACCTGTTCCGAGAGAATCTGTTAAGTTAAATATCGAGAAAATTCTTCCACGATCCTGTGGCTCGTTGACGTTCAGAAGCATGAATTTCACATTCGGTCCAGTTAGGCTGTCCATCAATGCCGCAGAAAAGCCTATCAGGGAGAGAATTAGAAGACCGTTCTTGTAATCCATCGTCATGATGGTCAACCACACTCCAAGGGCAGTAGTTATAGCGCAAAAAATCGGAACTAATGGCTTTGAGATTTTGTAGAGCCTTGCACCGACCCATCCTCCAGCGACTATTCCGATGACATTCCCCAATCCGAAGACCAGGAAAACCATCGTAGCTGCCTCAACTGTCAGACCTCGCTCTCGTCTAAAGTATTCGACCAAGAAATAGGGAATAGCCCCCCAGGGCACTGTACCGGCTATGCCTTGGAGGAAGAGATATAGATTCGTTTTGACAGATACGAGTTTGGCGTAATCCTTCAGTTCTGGCAATTTTGGATATGCGTAACCTTTCTGGACCAACTCTCCTATGCCCTTCTCGAATGCTCCGCGTTTGGGCTCTCGCAGAACAAAAAACGATATGATAGCCAGCACGACGTTTGGAAGTGATACCAAAACAAATGGAATTCGCCAACCAAATGTAGGTGCGACGAATCCCGCAACTGCCATACCTAGGATGCTGCCCACCGACATCGCAGAGGACAACAAAGCTACGACCTTTCCTCTGCTAACCTGATCGTACATATCTCCGACCAACGAGAACACTATAGGAAACGATGCACCCACGCCTATGCCTGTCAGAGCTCTCCACATGAAAAACTGCCAGTACGTCGTTGAAAACGCGGTCATAAAACAAGGAATCTCACCGACCAATATCGAGTAGATCAGCAAGTTCTTTCTGCTGTATTTGTCGGCAAGATACCCCCACACCAAACTGATAAGAGCTCCCACGATGGTGAATATCGCTCCGATAAAACCTATTGCCGCATCATCAACTTTGAACTCGGCTTGAATATCCCCAATAACAGGTGAGATAACCATCTGATCTGCGTTGAGAAGGACAAGAAGAATAAAGAGGAAGAAAACTGCTAACCACTTCTTCAAAGACTTCACCTCCTCGAGCACTCCAAAATCAATTTTGCCAGAAACTTATCTTAAAAACAAAGCTAAAATTATGATCCCAGTGCCAACGACCTTTGCAATACCAAAAGGCTCATTCAAGAAGACAAATGCGAAGAAACTTGCGACAGCAGGTTTTAGGTAAACCGCGAAGCTTGCCCGAGACGGTCCAAGTTTTTCCATGGCTTTGAAGTACGTGACATACGCCAATCCAGTGACGACAACGGAAACATAAAGAAGAATGAACCACTGTGAGAAGGCAATCTTTGGAAAACTCAACCGACCCGCAACCAAGAGTATAACGCCGTACAACAATCCGGATAAACATATCGAATAGGCGTTTGCAGTCAACGAACCATGTTTGATGGTCAAATCTCTCATCAAGACGGTGTACAGTGCAAAGATAATCGCCGAAGAGATACCGAGCATGATTCCAAGAACGCTGTCCCCCGCAAGACGTCCATAAGAAAGGGTTAGTAAACCAGTCAGACCCACAATTAGGCTGAGTATCTTTTTGAAGCTAAGCTTCTCCCTTCCCAAAGCCATTGCGAAAACTCCTACAAAAAGCGGATTGGTGGCCACTAAAGTTGCTGCTGTTGAAGCGTTGGAAAACCTTACGGTAAGTTGCAAAAGCGAGAGCGATATTATCACGTTCAAGGAACCAACCATCATAAGTGCGATGATATCTTTCCAAGCAACCTTTTTTCTGACAAACAGGAACAAGAATGATCCGCCGACGGTTGCCCTGAAAAAGGTCAGAAAAAACGGATCGACACTTCCCATGAGCGGCTTTGTCAGAACCTCAAAGGACGACCAGGCAAGAAGTGTAACCAAGAGAAAAAGATAGCTCAAGGCTCATCCCTCCGTTTCTTCGTTAGGCTGGACAGATTGGAAAATTTTCACCTTCTCTGAGTAGATTATAATCTTATTAAGGCGTCTTCGACAAACTGGAGGGGTTGCATTGCAAAAAAGACTTGCGGTGAAGGATCGAGAAAGATGTATCGGATGTTATTCTTGCATGTTCGCGTGCAGCAGAGCCTGGCACAATGCCGTGGGAATAGAAAAATCCGCAATGCGTGTGAGAAATTACCCTGGCGTTGAAGGAGCATTTTCTGTAAGAGTGTGTATCGGATGTTTGACACCGGAGTGTGCTCAGGCTTGCCCAACTGGGGCTTTGAGACTCGCAAAGAGGGGCTTTGGCGTAGAACTTGAAAAGGAGAAATGCGCACACTGTGGAAGATGTGTTAAGGCATGTAGCATAGGTTCTTTGCAATGGGATGAAGAAAACAGGATTCCACTTGTCTGCCATCACTGTGGAATATGTGTTATGTTCTGCCCAACAAGTGTTCTTGAAATGAGAGAGGTGAACGCCAGTGTACAAAATGCTTGAGATCGATCTTTCGACCGGAAAAACTGTTGTCCGCGATGTCACAAACTTGTTCAGAAATTTTATCGGTGGTACTGGTGTTCTGACTTACCTTGCATACAGAGAGCTAGCTGACAATTTGGACCCGTTATCTCCAAGTGCACCGATCTTTCTTGGAATAGGGCCTTTCAACGAATACTTTCCGACGGCTTCCAAAACCGTTGCGATCTTTAAATCCCCTTTGACGGGTGAGTTTGGTGAATCACACGCTGGCGGAAGGCTTTCAATGGAGATGTTAGCTGCTGGTTTTCACGTGATAAAGATAACTGGTAAGTCGCCAGAGCCAGCTTACTTATCCATTGACAACGACGAGGTTAGAGTAATTTCCGCAAAAGCTTTGTGGGGCATGAGCGCCCTCGCTACCGAAAGGATTTTAAGAGAAAGAGAAGACGTACGAAAAGGTAAAAAGAGCATTCTGAGAATTGGGCCGGCCGGAGAGAGAATGTCGTCAATTGCTTGCGTTACAGTTGACTCTTCAAGACACTTTGGTCGACTTGGTTTGGGAGCCGTTTTTGGGTCGAAAAATCTGAAAGCCATTGTGATTTCTGGAAACAGGTATCCAAAGATAGAAAACAAGAAACAGTATCAGAGTTTGTATGAGAAAATCTTCAAAGAACTTGTCTCGTCCGAGACCACCTATAAATACCGCGATCTTGGTACCGCTGGAAATGTTTTGCCCTTGTCGAAAATCCATGGACTTCCAACGAGGAACTTCAGCCAGGGAATCTTTGAAAGTGCCAATAAAATCAGTGGAGAACACTTTGCAGATCATTATCTTGCCCAGCAGATCTCCTGCGCACACTGTCCAGTTGGTTGTATTCACATAGCCGTCCAAAGAGAACTATTTGGTGAGCCGCACATGTTTAAGCATGTGAAAGTCAGCTATGACCACGAGCTGATATACTCTCTTGGTTCAAACCTTGGAATAGCCGATGGCGGGCAGGTTTTAAAGTTGATTCAGTTTGTCGAAAAGCAAGGATGGGACGCCATAAGTATTGGTGTGATTCTTGCTTGGGCGACAGAAGCGTTTCAGAAGGGAATAATCTCCTTGAAGGAAACGGAAATTGCCCTGAGTTTTGGTGATTTCGACGCGTATATGAAAATGCTGAATTTCATAGCCGACGGGAGAAATGAATTCTACAAAGATCTTGAAAAGGGAGTTTATTACTGCTCAAAGAAATACGGTGGAGAAGATTTTGCAATACACTTTGGCAAGAACGAAGCAGCTGGCTACATGACCGGACCAGATGCTTTTGTAGGTTATGCCGTGGGTGTGAGGCATTCGCATCTTGATTGTGCAGGCTACAGCGTTGATCAGAAGTACCTTGGCAGGCAAGCTGATATCGAAAAAGAAGTAAAGGCTATGCACGAGGAGGCGACCTGGAGAGTTGTTACCAACTCACTTGTCACATGCTTGTTTGCAAGGGGTACTTACACAAAAGAAATCACGTTGGAGTGTCTAAAGTATCTTGGTTACGAAATTGATTTGGAAAAACTCCTGGAACTTGGAAGGCTTGTCCATGGTATGAAATTCATGCTGAAGGAAAAACTCGGTTTTAGCTTTGACAATCTTAAGCTACCGGATAAGTTGACAAAGGTATACACATCCAGAGGGATGATAACCAGTCGTGATTTCGACGAAAGAGTACAACTTTACAAGAAGTTTGTTGAGGAAGACATAAAAAAAGCGAAAGACTTTCTGGCAAGCTATGAACAGATCTGAGGAGGTTTCGAAATGAAGTTTGCAGACACACATGCACACCTTCATTTTCCACATTTCGAAAAAGATCTTGACCAATTGGTGAGGTTGTTCCCTTACAAGGGAGTGGAGTTTGTCGTAAACGTTGGAGTGGATGTGAAAGATTCAAAAAAGGCTCTCGAAGTTGCCCTGAAATACGATAGAGTTTATTGTTCTGTCGGTGTGCATCCGCACGAAGCTTCCAAGGTTGAACCTGGTTATCTTGAAAAACTCGAACAACTTTGCAAGGAGCAAAAAGTGGTTGCCATTGGCGAGACTGGACTTGATTACTATCGAAATCTATCTACAAGGGAAGATCAGGTAAGAGTCTTCAAAGAGCAGTTGATGCTCGCAAAAGAGCTGGATTTGCCTATCATTGTGCACATTCGCGACGCTTACGAGGATGCTTATAAAATCCTTTCAGACATTGGCTTATCAACAAAGGGGGGTGTCATTCACGCATTTTCGGCAGATGGTGAATGGGCTTTAAAATTCGCTCAGCTTGGCTTTTTTATTGGAGTAGGCGGTCCGGTGACATATCCAAAGAATTTGAGTCTAAAATACGCTCAGCTTGGCTTTTTTATTGGAGTAGGCGGTCCGGTGACATATCCAAAGAATTTGAGTCTAAAATCCGCTGTTCGATTGGTCGGTGTGGAAAACATTCTCACTGAGACAGACTGTCCATATCTTCCGCCGCAACAATTCAGAGGCAAGAGAAATGAACCTGCCTACATTCGACTGGTGCTCGAAGAGATTGCGAAAATCTTGGATGAAGATATAGAACAGGTAGCCCAGGCAACCCTTCAGAATGCGATGGAACTTTTCTTAACTTAAACTTGCTCAGTGCTGAAATTTTTCTTCATCCAGAGGACTGAAGGCATAGAAATTGCTATGGCGGCGAAGAATAAGAGTGCCGAAATCACAAAAACAAAACTATAACCTACTCGCGCAGCAACAGTAGCTGAAGCAACTGGAGTAAAAATCCTTGTGAGTATGTTGAGTCCCTGGAAGAACCCTTCCCACCTACCAAGTTGTCTTGGTGCAACTTGTTGTTTGATGGTTTCCTTTGCAGGGAACCAGAAAATAAATCCAATTCCCATCAGTACATGTGAAGCGAAAAAGAGAACCGGATTTTGTATGATCCAGATCAAGAAATTCGCGGCTATCGCAGACGCTCCAAAAATAAGATTGAACGATGGGTGGCTTTTCACTTTGCCTTTCCAAAAGATGGAAGAGGCAACCGTTGCTGAAAAAACCATTTCAAAGAGAAAAGGAGACCAAGCAGGCATTTTGAAAAGATCGATCAAATAGTAGGAGATTATCAGAAAACTTGAGAAATTGAAAGCGGTGAAGCACAAATACTGATGAAGCATTATGGAAAGGAAGACCTTTAAACCAGTCGATGCCACAACGTGTTCCGAATGAACAGTTGAGCCGCTTTCAACTCTAGGAAGAATGAACAAATACGCAGCTGAATAGAAAAGGTTGGCAAAAAAGATCATAAAGAATACCGATCTTAGAAAACTTTGACCTTGCATCAGTGGAGCGAACACAAAAACGAACAAAGCATACGCAATAGCCTTTGTCGACTCCGTCATGAAAAACTCAAGCGAATATATGTTTTCACGCTGCTTTGGCGGGAAAAGAGCCCTTTCGTACATGACAAGGCAAGGATAAAAGATGTCCGCGAAACTCAGAAACAACTGTGCGACAGCAAAGGTCCAAACGCTAGTGCACAAACCGTATAACAAGGAACCGATACCGAAGATTCCCCTTGAAATTGCCAAACCATACGTGGGCGGCAGCTTTTCAAATTTTCTCCCAATAAAATAGGAAAGTAGCGCCTGTAAGAACGAACTCAAACTGAACAACCATCCAACGCTTTCCAAGGATATGTTCATCAAATTTCCAAGCGTCGGTGCTGCAATCAGAGCTGAGAACGAAAAACCAGTGATACTAAACAGGACAAGAAATTTTCTAACATCCTTCGGTAACTTCTTCCACGTCAAAGAGATCACCAAAGTTTATGTTACTATACCGAACTAATTTTGGCAAGGAAATTGCGACAGGGCTCATTGTGTACAAAAACTTCTATCAAGAGATCGATGTTCAGTCTAATTGGGTTTGAGCATTGGGTAAGCGGTATTCGAAAAGTTTCGGATGAATCCGAGAAGGTGGACGTACCCGAGCCTAAATGACAGGGATATCAAGCGACTGTCTGGCTCACTTTCTGCAACAACATTTTGACGGAAGAATATTTGCGTTCCTTGGGGCTCGATGAACGTCAAATCAAAGCGGTGCTATGGGTAAAGGAGAAGGGAGCATCACCAACTCAGCATATCAAGTCCTCCTTCGGACCAGTCGGGAAACCGCCAAGCGAGAATTATCGGCGTTGGTAGCCCTTGGCTTGCTGGTAAGGAAAGGGGCTCACCTACGAATTGCATCAAGCGGGTCGGAAACTGGTCAAAAATGGGTCAAAGGGGACTGAAATGGGGAGCAGCTACGTCCCATAACCGCATCGTCTTTGCTGTCACCTTAGGAGAGTTGGCGAAAGTTCCTGACACGCCCTACACGTTTACTGGGCTCGAAAAAGTTTGCGGGACCTGTTCCAAAAGTTCCCACCCTTGGACTGTGGTTTGGCAAGACAGCCAGACAAACCCAAAATCGCCGATGTGAAGCAAGGTTTAGCGACTGTCGACAACTCGAGGTTTACCCGCCACTGGTGGAACGTGCCTGTTGACAAAATTGCTGCGAGTTGTGAGGAAACCTATCAAGGAAAAAATAGGTGCCGTTTGTCAAAGCCGGTAGGCCCTTTTACCACAATATTCAGCTTGTCGTCAACTGGGAAAACGGCGGGGAGAAAATCAAAAACTTCCGATACGCCAAAGGGCGATTGCTTACACGCCCGTAAAAGAATCCTTCTACTTCCGCTCGGGGCTGATGGGTGAGGCAGGACATGGGTTTTTTGCTGCAGTTCGTGAGGGGTGGTTGGGTATAGCTTTCTCCCCGGAGGGGGTAATTTTCAGTGTAAAAGCGCTGGGCATCTTTAACGATGGAGGGCTTTGGCGCTTTTAGGTTGGCTGAGAAAACGTTTGCCGTAAGAGTTGATTAACACCTTGAGAGAGCATGGCTCAGGGCGTCATGGCGAAATTCCGAAGTTACCTTGCTGTCCATTGTTCTTCGCAAACGAAAACCTTGCTTCCTTTCCATGAAGTTCGGGGCCTTTTGCGTCAGACAAGACGACAACGGTGTTCGTTGCTTTTTGGGTTTTGGAGGCGTATGGTGATCTTGGGACCAAGTGCGAGTCGAATGGACATGTTTTTAGAGATATTTTTTGTTTAAGTGAAACATCAGTGTTGTCTGAATGGCAAGAGTGTTGTGGCAAGGTATTTTTGGTCATAGTTTTTCATCGACAGCAAAAATCGAACACTGAATTATCTGCAGTTCTGATGAGGTAGTTACTCACGAGTTACAACAATCGTAGGGGAAAAACGTTGACTGAACAGTACTCTACGGAGCACAAGTTTTCCACAATGATTATATGTGCATAAGTCGGGAGTATTATGACAGCGGTGTTTGCTGTGGTAATACGTATGGTTCACGAAGCTTTGGGAATTACAGAGACATGGAGGACTGCTTTTGCATATGTCGAAGCTACATTGATGCTTATTATGAATTCGTCAGGAATGATGAGAGATATAAGGAAAGGCTCCTGCCTATGAGCAGGAGCCCAATTTCTTAGTACAGATCATGATTGAGTTTTATTAACCAAAATCTCACTATTCTTTCATATGGCTCGTTTGGTACTACTTTGTAAGATATGCTATCTGGTTCATATTTTGCTGATTCATCTTTATAGTAGAGAATCGGCACATCTTTCGAAAGATCGAGTCTAATATCACTCGGTTTTATCTCTTTTGTTTTCCCATTGATTTTGAAGCTTGCGAAAGCGGAAACACCAAAGTCATTGTCATTAACAACAACTATCGTGTTTTTATCCAGTATAGCTATTCCTTCTGCTTTTTCGGGGAGCCAACCATAATCTCTCAAGTTGAATAACTGTATTCTTTTGGCAGGCTGTATATCCTTGAGTTCGCTAAGTCCATTTATCTTTTGATACATTTCTCTTGTGATTCTCGTTGCAGTTGAAATATCAATTATCACAATGTTGTTTACCATGATTTTACTCGCATTTTTGCCTTGCTCGATCGTTAAGAATCTATTTCCAGATATCCATTCTAAGTCTCCGAACTTAACTTCAGAAGCTGTAAAACCGTTCGGGTTTTTTGATTTATCGTATTTATCATACTCAACTGCGTAAAGAACTGCTTCTTTTGTTTCGGGGTCGAACTCCACTAAGACTGCATAAGCATCGTCCCCTTTACCATCATTGTCAATATCCAAAGGTGTTTGAAGTATGGCATACACCCTTTCGTTTGCTTTGTTGTAAGCTATTCCCTCAAATCCCCTATTAGGAACTCTATTTTTCAGAATCTCTGGCAGCCCTGTTCCTGGTCCGTACTTTTCAAGTATAATTCCGGTATTTGGATCCAATTTTGCTATGAAAGGACCATACTCGTCGCAAATCCAAAAGTATCCTTCATCGTCTAAAGCTATTCCTTCTGTGTCAAGACCATGCATATCAAAATCAAATGTTCTTTCTAACTTATAATCGAGTGGCACTTCTCCCGTTGATCCGACTAATCCTTGTGGAATGGGCAATCCAGTTATACTTTTGTCTTGGCTTGATTTTGTGTCAATAACATCTTTAACTTCCAATTTTCCATCTTCTATTGCTAATTCTACTATCTTTGGTGCGAACTCAGGAACGAGGAAAACTTTGCTTGAAGGATATTTGCCATCTTTTGTCACCACCGCTATATCTTTCATGCTTCCCGATGGTGAATCAGTGTTCGGTCCCCTATCCGTTATTGCATATAAAGTAATCTTATCTTCTTTTTTCAGAGCCGCTAAGCCCGATCCAACAGCGATTGGTAAATCGTAATCGATTGTCTCAATGTGATGTCCTATGGCCAAGCAACCTTTGTCAAAAGCGTATCTCTCTATTTGGGCAACGATTCCCTGTTCGAAAACTTGCCTTTGGACTCTAGTGTCAGGTTTTACAATTGAAACGTTGGATACCAAAAGATCATGAACAATTGTTTTGTCGATCAGATCTGAGGATTTGTATCCTAAGCTTTTAAGGAACTCTTCAAAATTCTCAATGTTTTTGGCGTAGGTGATTATTGTAAAACTTAATTCATCACGAGCAGCTGGATCAATTTGGATGCCATTATGTGGATCTCCATCAAGATCAAGGTTTTGCAGCAAATACGATACCTTAAGAACGTTTTCTAAGTTTTCGTCCAGATCAGCTGTGGTTACAATTTCTCCGCCCTTTACCTTTCCCAAAATTACAGAGCCTATCCTAAAAGTAACAATTTCTCCTTGAATGTAATAAAATCCACCATCAACATTCGTTAAGCCCTTCTGGGTTGCCGTCAGATACTCAATACCGACTACAGGACCCGCATCGTAAAAGTAGCCTTTCAGTAAGCCTGAAGAAAAGGACGTTGTAGCTAATAAGATCACGACAAAAAGTAGGAGTCCTTTCAGCTTCACATCAATCACCTCCATTTTACAATTACTTGATAAACTTTCAGTACCGATTAATTACTGTTGAAAAGTTTTATTATCCTTTTCAAAACTAAGAATTCTTCATGAGAAATCAATGTGTTCTACTCAACTTCACCATAAGCAAAACGTTGCTCTGCGTTCATTCAGTGTAGATCCTTACACCAACGGCAATTTGGATGATTTTTCTGTCTATTTTGCAGCCAATGAAGAGTGTAAGAGTGTGGACAGTAGTATTCCCTGGCAAGCTTCTTATTATTCGCATTCAGCTGATAATAGCTCAATAGACTTTCTGACCAGCCGAGAAGTGTGTCGTTCTCAAAAACAGCTTCACTGTCTCGAGCAAATTTGAAATCGAAGAGTCGCAACCCAAAAAAGAAAACCATATTTATCAACCCTTTTCGACACGAAATTCGCGCTATGTCTCACTTCTTGGTGTTGCGAGAAAAATCTTCGTCAAGAAATGTTCACTTTTTGGAAACTTGCTCGCCAGATCAGTGTTGTAGTAAAATCAAAACCAGACAACGAAAAGTTCCGGCGTAGCTCAACCGGTAGAGCGGGTGGCTGTTAACCACTAGGTTGGGGGTTCGAGTCCCTCCGCCGGAGCCATAGCAGAGGCTGGTTCAAACGAACCAGCCTTTTTTGTTATCTTTTCTTTTTCAGTTGTTTTTACATGCTTTTGGTATAATCACCTTCAAAGAATCCTTTGTAAGCTCATCGACCAGGAGGTAGCGATGTGACTCGAAAATTCATAGATTACTTTCCTGAGCAGGCTGCAAACATTCAAGAAATTGGCAGGAGGAGTCTGGATCTTTTCAAGTCGTTTGGTTATGTGGAAATCATGCCTTCGACTTTTACTGAGTACCAGCCTGACAAACTTTATGACAACACGATAAAGTTTGTTGACACAGACGGAGGAGTGATGATACTCAGAAAGGAATTCACTCCAAAGGCCGCCGAGATGGCTGTGAAATACAATGGAAAGTACCCCATAAAGTTCTGTTACTTTGGAAGGGCATACCAGTTGACGGCTAAAGAAGCGGGAGAACTTCGGGAATTTTACCAATCAGGTCTTGAGCATTTCGACATCATCGATAACATCTACGCAGATGTAGAGGTAATTGTATTGGCGATAGAGAGTCTGCTCAGGCTTGGTTTCGAGAATTTCACGGTCGATATAGGGGAAGTCAACTATTTCAAAGGAATTGCCGAAAGTATAGGGTTGAATGACGAAGCTTCGGAGGCACTGTGTCGGCTTGTGGACAACAAGGACTATATAGGCATTGAAAATTTCTTGATAAAGAGAGGGCTTTCCTCAAGAACCGTGGACATTTTTGGTAAATTGACAAGATTGTACGGTAGGGCTGAAAAGATCAAGTTTGCGTACGATTTTGCCAAAAATGAGAAATCAAAGATGGCAGCTGAGAGAATAGGGGAGATATTCAGCATTCTTTCAAAGGCTGGTTATGAAAGATTCATCTCAGTTGACTTTGGTATGGTGAAGCATCTTGACTACTACACAGGAATTATATTCTCAGGTTACCTTTCACAGGTAGGTTATCCAGTTCTCAACGGCGGAAGGTACGACAACCTATGCGAAAGAATGGGAAAGAAATTGTACGCAGTTGGATTCGCACTGAAAGTAGATGTCCTCAGTTCCCTGATGGAGAATAGGTCCGTCCAGCCTGCCAGGGCTATCTTCTTCTCTGAGGAGAGTTTTATCAACGCTTTGCAAAAAGTTTTGAGCGCAAACGGTGAAGTTTACTTCTACCCGCATCCGGTTAACCAAGAAAAGGCTGTACAGGTGGCAACCAAGTTTGGGTTCCAGAGAATTTTTTACCTCTCAAGCAACGGTTTAAATACCATCGACATCGTCAAGGAGGCTACCAAGAGTGATCAGCATGGCGCTGCCAAAGGGTAGGCTTGCCTACAAAGTAGGCGAATTGTTGAACAACTCGAATTTGCTTGAAATGGACCCAAAAATGCTTGATGATGAATCGAGAAAACTCATTGTCGAACTGAAAAAGGACCAATTTCGAGCTTTGCTTGTCAAGCCATTCGATGTTCCAACGTATGTGGAACACGGGGTAGCGGATCTTGGAATAGTAGGCAAGGATGTTCTAATGGAGGTTGGTAAAAGGGTTTACGAAATACTCGATCTTGGTATTGGCAGGTGTTACATGGCCTTGGCTGGACCAGTCGGGGAGAAGGAAAAACTTAAGAATAAACCCAGCAAATCAATTGCGACGAAATACCCAAACATAACCAAGATGTACTTCGAAGAGGTGCTCGGGGAGAACGTGACAATAGTGAAGCTGAACGGTTCGGTTGAACTTGCTCCCATCCTTGGTCTGACGGACATGATAGTCGACATTGTTGAAACTGGCAGAACGCTAAAAGAAAACGGTCTAGAAGTTTACGAAAAGCTCTACGACGTAACCGCTCATCTGATAGTCAACCGTGCGAGTCTGAAATTAAAGCCGCAGATAGAGGAATTCATAGAGACTCTTGAAAGGATGGTAAAACGTGAGAATAACAACGGCAAATGAATTTTTGTCGAGTTTTTCCAACCGCATTTTTTTACTCAGTCAGTACAAGGATCAAGAAGAAACCGTAAGAAAGATTATCGGAGAAGTTTGCGCGAACAAGGATGAGGCTTTGGTGAAATACACAAAACTTTTTGACTGCCCTGATTTCGAACTGGATGATCTGACCGTCATGGCTGAGGAGATTGAATCGGCTTACCGTTGGTGTGAGAAAAACGATCCAGATTTTCTGATCGCAATAAGAGTCGCCTACGAGAATATCAAGGTTTATCACGAAAAGCAAGTTGAAAAGAGTTGGTTTTATGAAACAACAAATGAATCAGTCCTTGGTCAGTTCATTGTACCTTTGAACAGGGTGGGCATATATGTTCCTGGTGGCCGGGCAAGTTATCCATCAACGGTACTTATGGGTGCTTTACCAGCAAAGGTAGCTGGGGTAAAAGAAATCGTGATGGTGAGCCCACCAAACAAGCAGAAAGAAATAAGCAAATACGTTTTGGCAGCGGCAAAGGTGTGTGGTATCGAAAGAATCTTCAGAGTCGGCGGTGCACAGGCTGTTGCTGGACTTGCCTTTGGAACGAAGATGCTTCCGAAGGTTGACAAAATTGTAGGTCCAGGAAACATATACGTGGCACTTGCAAAAAAGTTGCTTTTCGGCGTGGTTGATATTGATTCTGTGGCTGGTCCAAGCGAAATTGCAATAGTTGCAGACGAATACGCTAATCCAGAGTACGTTGCGCTTGATCTTCTTGCCCAAGCCGAGCACGATCCACTTGCAAGAACCTTTCTGATAACTGTTTCAGAATCATTCGCAATAGAGGTGCTGAGGAAAATACAACAGTTTCTCTCAGATGAGCAAAACGAGGTAGCAAGAGAATCGATAGAAAACCAAGGTTACGTGATTTTGGTGAAAGATCTTTTGGAAGCTGTCGATATCGTTGAAATCATTGCTCCAGAACATTTGGAGCTTGCCTGTAGAAACTGGGAAGACATTGCAACCAAGGTCAAATCAGCAGGGGCACTTTTTATTGGCGAATTTTCACCCGAAGCCATAGGCGATTACGTAGCCGGTCCCAACCATGTTCTTCCGACTGCAGGTACTGCGAGGTTTTTTTCTTCACTTGGCGTGTACGATTTTGTCAAAAGAACCAGTTTGGTAAAATATTCCAAAACAGAGTTTCTGATGAACTATAAACACGCAGCAAAGATAGCTCACGTCGAAGGACTCAAATTTCATGCGAAGTCTTTGGAAGTGAGGGGAGAAGATGTTTAGAAGCGAACTGGATAGAGTCGTCAACTACACGGTTGCGATTTTTGAAGCCAAGGTGAAAGCAGATGCCAATGAGAATCTTTTAAACTATCCCGACAGGTTGCATGCGATTTTGTCGAACGCTGTGATGGAAACCTTCGAAAAAATGCGTTATTATCCAGAGATTGATTCCGATAATTTGAGAAAAGCGCTTGGCAAATTTTACGGTTTTGAAAAGGATAACTTTGTGGTTTCAAACGGTTCTGATGAACTGATAAAGCTGATAATTCAATCCACCTGCTATCCAGGTGATTTTATTTTGACAGTCTTTCCTTGCTTTGCCATGTACAAGATCTCCGCCGATATTCTCAGTGTCAGCCACAGTTCCTTTGACATAACGGAAAGCTGGCGGCTCGATCCGGAGAAATTCGTTTCCTTCGCCAAGAAAATCGATAAACTAAAGGTCGTTTTTCTCGATACCCCAAACAACCCGCTTGGAATAGCCTACCCATATGAAGATGTTGAATACATAGTGAAGAATCTTCAAGAGACGTTGATAGTGATCGACAACGCATACGGAGAGTACTGTCAGATAGATTATCTGCCGCTGCTCAAGTACCCCAACGTTATTGTGACAAGAACTTTTTCAAAACTTGGTTTCGCCGGTTTGAGGTGTGGCTATGCTGTTTCCTCGAAAAAGAATATTGAGTATCTTAACAGGGTGAAACCACCGTACAATGTGAACATCTTTGCGCAGGTGATTTGCGCAAAAGTCCTCGAAAATTTTGAACTTCTAAAACAGAATGTAGAGACCATCAAAACCGAGCGAGACAGAATGTTTGAAAAACTTCGCCAATGGTACTTTGTTTTACCATCCCAAGCTAATTTCTTGTCGATTATCGATCAAAGAAGCCAAAGTCTTTATGATATCATGCGAAGAAATGGTATTCTCGTGAAACTTTTTAAGCTAAGGAATTTCGATCTTTTGAGAATTACGGTTGGAGAGCCTTCAAACAACAGGGTTGTGGTAAGTTTACTGGCGAATTTCTGGGAAGGTGAAGTTCATGCGCACAGCGGAGATTAGAAGAAAAACCAAGGAAACCGATGTGTATGTAAAGTTGAACATAGATGGATCAGGAAGGTATGATGTATCAACACCGATCGGTTTTTTCAACCACATGCTTGAGTTGTTCTGCTTTCATGGGACTTTTGATTTGGCAATTCAAGCTTCGGGGGATACACACGTGGATGATCACCACCTAATCGAGGATGTTGGTATTGCAATGGGCAAAGCCTTTTTTGAGGCAGCTGGGGAAAGAACCGGAATAAGAAGGTATTCACACATAATTCTTCCGATGGACGAAGCCCTTGTTCTGGTAGCCATTGATATGACAACAAGAAGTCATCTGAACTTCGATGTGCAGTTCGTTGGTCAGCACATTGGGGCTATGAACATCCAAAACGTACGTGAGTTTTTCAAGGCTTTTGTCGAGAACGCCAAGATCACAGTTCATGTGAAAAAGCTTTCTGGAATGAATGACCACCACATCTGCGAAGCGATCTTCAAAGCGCTCGGAAGAACACTGAGCGAGGCATTGCAGCAGGTCAGTGAGGCTAGCCCATCAACCAAAGGGGTGCTTTAATGAAAATCTGCATCGTTGATTACGGGATGGGAAATTTAAGCAGCGTTGCCAAAGCTTTCGAGAAAGTGGGGGCAGAAATCGTAGTTACATTCAAAAGAAATGTGGTAAAAAAAAGCAATGTTGTGGTTCTCCCGGGTGTTGGTTCCTTTGATGCCGCGATGGAAAACCTTGAAAAAAGAGGTTTGATCGACATTTTGGTTGAGAAGGCGAAAAACGACTTCTTTTTTGGAATCTGTCTTGGGTATCAACTGTTGTACGAAAATAGCGAGGAAGGCATAAACAAGGGTTTGTGTGTTCTCCCCGGAAAGGTTGTCAAATTTTCAACAGATGGAAGTATAAAAGTTCCGCACATGGGGTGGAATAAGATAGACGTGGTGAAGAAATCGAAGCTTTTGGAGGGGCTGTCGGGGAAATACGTTTATTTCGTTCACTCTTATTATCCAGTGAACGTGAACAGGTCAGTTGTTACATCGGTATGCAATTATGGTGTGAACTTTGATGCCTCTGTTGAAACAGAAAATCTTTTCGCGACGCAGTTTCACCCTGAAAAGAGTGGCGCCGTTGGATTAAGGATTTTGCAGAACTTTCTGAAAGCGGTGAGAATGTAATGTTGGTCATTCCCTCAATAGACATACTAGACGGCAGATGTGTGAGACTTGAGAAAGGAAATTTCACGAAGATGAAAATTTTTCGTGATGATCCCATTGAGCAGGCGATGGAATTCGAAAAGATGGGTTTTGAAACACTTCACGTTGTCGATTTGAACGCGGCAAGGGAAGGGAAGCTGGTGAACTTCAATATCGTGAAAAAGATCAAGGAAAAAACGAAATTAAAAATACAGTACGGTGGTGGGGTAAGGAGGGAGGAAGTTGTAGAGCAATTGCTCAGTGTTGGCATTGATTTCATCGTTCTTGGTTCTGCCGTGTTTGTGGATCAAGTGTTCGTCGGAAATGTGTTGGGTAGGTACAGTCCGGAGTTGTTTACGGCTTCCGTGGATTTTCTGGACAACCGTATCAGAGTTTTTGGCTGGATGAAGGAAACTCAGATTGAGATTGCGGATGCAGTGAATTTGGTTAAAAACTTCGGTTTTAGAAGGCTGATGTACACTGACATCTCGGCAGATGGCACCATGAATGGTCACAGTGTGGAATTGGCAAGAAAGCTGAGAGGGATGTTTGATGGTTTTTTAATTTCATCAGGTGGGATAAATTGCGATGAAAACATCGAAGAGCTTGAAAAAGTCGGCATCGACGCCGTGGTAGTGGGAAAGGCAATGTATCTTTCGAAAATAAGTCCAAAGAGGTGGTTGAAACGCTATCAAAGAGGATAATCCCTTGCTTGGATGTCAACAAAGGTAGGGTTGTCAAAGGCGTCAACTTTGTGAATTTGGTTGATGCAGGAGATCCTGTTGAGTGCGCTCGCAAGTACGATGAACTTGGTGCCGATGAACTCGTTTTTCTGGACATCACGGCTTCTTACGAGGAGAGAAAAACTATCATCGATGTTGTGAGAAGCGTTGCAAAAGAAGTTTTCATCCCTCTCACTGTTGGTGGTGGTATCAAGACATTGAAGGACATACGGAAAGTTCTTCTCGCTGGAGCAGACAAGGTTTCAATCAACACAGCCGCCGTTAAGAATCCAAGACTTGTTGCAGAGGCTGCCCGAATTTTTGGTTCCCAGTGTATCGTTGTGGCGATAGATGCAAGAAGGCACCCGGATGGTTTTCACGTTTATGTAAAA
>FWWL01006124.1_pt1 | contig 17826 bp, 20 predicted proteins | sample 2228331 | NCBI WGS metagenome assembly FWWL01 (sample SAMEA103939775, study PRJEB20133) | metagenome
CGTGCCCGGGTCGCTGGCGATCGGCATGTCGTCGGCGAAGCTCGGCACCGTCGCGTAGCGGTCTGCGCGGCGCAGGCGGGCGGCGGCGCGGTTCTCGTGCTCGGCGATCTCCTTCTCCCCCGACTTCAGGTGCACCAGGATGCGCGGCGCGATGACGACCGAGGAGTAGACGCCGGCGGCCATGCCGACGAACTGCGACAGCGCCAGGTCCTGCAACGAGGAGGCACCCAGCTGGACGGCGCTCACGTAGAGGATCGCCCCGATGGGGATGAGCGCCACGATGCCGGTGTTGATCGAGCGGACCAGTGTCTGGTTGACCGCGAGGTTCGCCGCGTCGGCGTAGGTCTGGCCCGGGCGTCGGAACTCGCGGGTGTTCTCGCGGACCTTGTCGAAGACCACCACGGTGTCGTAGAGCGAGAAGCCGAGGATCGCCAGCAGGCCGGTGACCGCGGACGGGGTCACCGGGAACCCGGAGAGGGCGTAGACGCCGACGGTGATCGCGATGTCGTGGAACAGCGCCGCGAGGGCGGCCACCGACATCTTCCACTCGCGGAAGTAGGTCCAGATGAAGAGCATGACCAGGACCAGGAAGACGGCCACGCCGATGGCGGCACGCTGGGCCACCTGGGTGCCCCAGCTGGCGCCGATCTCGTCCTGGGAGATCTCGTCCGTGACCGGCACCGTGGCGTTGATGACCTCCACCACGGCGTCGTTGGCCTCGGGGCCGAGGTCCTCGACCTGGATGAGGATCGACTGCCCCGACGTGGTCACGACGGGGGTCTCGGCGCCCTCCACCCCGGCGTCGGCGATCGCCGCGCGCAGCTCGTCGGCGTTGTCCTGGGTCACCTCGGAGGCCGCCAGCGGGACGCGGAACTGCGTGCCGCCGGTGAACTCGATGCCGAAGTTGAGGCCCTTGAGCAGCACGATCGCGATCGCGGCACCCACGAGCACCAGCGAGACGGCGTACCAGAGCGGGCGGCGGCCGATGAAGTCGATCGACTTGCGCCCGTTGTAGAGCTCGTTGCCGAGCCGGGAGAACTTGCCCATCAGGCCTTACCTCCAGCCGGCACGCGGTCCATGCCGAGGGTCTCGGGACTCAGGCCGGACAGGCGCCCGCCCCCGTTGAAGAAGCGGTAGCGCGCGAGGTACGACACCGCCGGCCTCGTGAAGTAGAACAGCACTGCCAGGTCGATGAGCGTGGAGAGCCCGAGCGCGAACCCGAAGCCCTTCACCGCACCGGTGGCGAAGATGTAGAGCACCAGCGCCGAGAGCAGCGAGACGGTGTTGGCCGCGAGCCGGGTGACCCGGGCGCGACGCCAGCCGCTCTCGACCGCGACCCGCATCGACTTGCCGTCACGCATCTCGTCACGGATGCGCTCGAAGAAGAGGATGAAGGAGTCGGCGGTGACACCCACCGCGATGATGAAGCCCGCGATGCCGGGCAGGGTCAGCGTGAACCCCGCGGTCTCGCTCAGCAGCAGCACCAGCGCGTACGTCGCCCCGGCCGCCACGGCCAGGGAGCCGAGCACCACCAGGCCCAGGCCGCGGTAGTAGAGCAGGCAGTAGATCATCACCAGGGCCAGGCCCAGGCCGCCTGCCCACAGGCCGGCGGTCAGCTGGTCACCGGCGAGCGAGGGGCCGATGGTCTCGACCGAGACGTCGTCCTCGAACTCGATCGGCAGCGAGCCGTAGCGCAGGCTGGTCGCCAGGCTGTTGGCCGTGGCCTCGGTGAAGTCGCCGCTGATCTGGGCGTTGCCGTCGAGGATCCGGCCCTCCATCGTGGGGGCGGAGAGCACTTGGCCGTCGAGCACGATGGCGAACTGCTTCTCGGTGCCGACCAAGCTGGAGGAGATCTCGCCGAAGGTCTCGGTGCCCTCGCCGTTGAAGGACAGCGTGACAACGTAGTTGACCTGGTTCTGCGGGATCTGCGCACCGGCGTCGTCGAGGTCGGTGCCCTCGATCATCGAGGGCGAGAGCAGGTAGGCGATGCCGTCCTCGTCGCAGGTGATGAGCGGGGCGCCGGGGGTATCCTCCATGACGGAGACCGCTCCCGGGTCCTGGCAGCCGCCCGCGGCGTTGAAGGCGTTGAAGGCGTCCACGCAGGCGGTGGTCGGGTTGTCGATCCACTCCAGCGGGCGCTCGGCGAGCGGGTCCTCCGCGGCGGCGGCGACACAGGCCTCGTAGGGGTCGCCCTCGTTGCCGCCCTGCTGGTTGCCGCCCTGCTGGTTGCCCTGGTCGCCCTGGTCGGCACCGTCGGGCGACGCGCTCGGGCTGGGGCTGGTGGACTCACCGGACATCCGCGCCCAGGCGCCGAGCGCCGCGCGGTTGTTGCCCTGGGTGCCGTTGTCGCCCTGGGTGCCGTTGTCTCCCTGGGTGCCCTCCTGCTGGTTGCCCTGCTGGCCACCCTGCTCGCCGGCGCCGGGCTGGATGGACTCCACGTCCAGGCCCTCCGGCAGGCCCTCGGGGAGTCCGGTGGCCGTGGCGCAGCGGCCGTCGACGGTCGAGCAGCCGACGAGGCGGAAGCGGAGCTGAGCGGTGCGCTGCACGGTCTCGACCAGGTCGCGCTGGTTCTCGCCGGGGATCTCGACGACGATGATGTCGCCACCCTCGGTGACCACGTCGGCCTCGGCCACGCCGGAGCCGTTGACGCGGTCGTCGATGATCTGCCGCGCCTCGTCGAGGCTCTCGGCCTCCACGTCCTCGTTGGCGGCCACCAGCGTGATGCGGGTGCCGCCCTGGAGGTCCAGCCCCAGCTGGGGCTTCCAGGAGCCGGCGAGCGCCACCAGGCCGTAGGCGAGACCCAGGACCAGGAAGAACACCACGAGGGTGCGGCCCGGCCGGACCATGTTGCGTGCCATCTGCGTCAGTTCTCCTCTGGGGTCGGCGTCGGCCGCTCCCCTGGCTCGTCGATCCGGCGGCCGACCGCGCCACGGGCGACCCTGATGGTCACACCCGGGGCGATCTCCAGCCCGATCGTCTCGTCGTCGACATCGGTGAGCCGGCCCAGGACACCCGAGGTCAGCATCACCTCGTCCCCCACGTCCAGTGCCTGCTGCATCGACTGGAGCTGCTTGGCCCGCCGCTGCTGCGGACGGATCAGGAGGAGCCAGAAGATGAGGGCGATGGCCAGGAACGGCAGGAGTGCCGCGAGGTCCTGCACGACGACGTACCTCTCAACGAGGGTGGTAGGTGGACAACGGCCGCCCCCGGGGGACGGCCGTCGGGAAGTGTAGCCGCGGTCTACTCCGCGTCGAACAACGCGGGGTCGCTGCCCTGCGCGACCGACGGCGGCACCGCGAGCCCGAGGTGGGCCCACGCCGCGGGGGTCGCGACCCGACCACGGGGGGTGCGGGCGAGGAAGCCCAGCCGGACCAGGAACGGCTCGGCGACCTCTTCGACGGTCTCGCGCTCCTCGCCGACGGCCACGGCCAGCGTCGAGATGCCGACCGGGCCACCGCCGAAGCGGCGGCACAGCGCGTCCAGGACGCCGCGGTCGAGGCGGTCCAGCCCGAGCGGGTCGACCTCGTAGAGGTCCAGGGCCCGCTCGGCGACGTCGTGGGTGACCAGGCCGTCGGCACGAACCTGGGCGAAGTCGCGGACCCGACGCAGCAACCGGTTGGCGATGCGGGGGGTGCCACGGGAGCGGGAGGCGATCTCGGCGGCCCCGTCGGGGGTCAGCGCGACCTCGAGCAGCCGAGCCGAGCGGTGCACGATGAGGTCGAGGTCGGCGGGGTCGTAGAACTCCAGCTGCGCGGTGAAGCCGAAGCGGTCGCGCAGCGGCCCCGGGAGCAGTCCGGCCCGGGTGGTCGCCCCGACGAGCGTGAACGGCGGGATGTCGAGCGGGATGGCGGTGGCGCCGGGGCCCTTGCCGATAACGACGTCGACCCGGAAGTCCTCCATCGCCATGTAGAGCATCTCCTCCGCGGGGCGCGACATGCGGTGGATCTCGTCGATGAAGAGCACGTCGCCCTCGTTCATCCCGGACAGGATGGCCGCGAGGTCGCCGGCGTGGGTGATGGCCGGACCGCTGGTCAGCCGCAGCGGTGCGCCCATCTCGTGGGCGATGATCATCGCCAGGGTCGTCTTCCCGAGCCCGGGAGGACCCGAGAGCAGCACGTGGTCGGGTGCCCGACCGCGCAGCCTGGCCGCCTCGAGCACGAGGCCCAGCTGGTCGCGCACACGGTGCTGGCCCACGACCTCCTCCAGGCTGCGGGGGCGCAACGCCGCCTCGACGGCCCGCTCGTCGCCGTCGGCCTCCGCGGCCACGAGCGAGCGCAGGTGGTCGTGCTCGCCCCGCAGGAGCGGGTCCAGCGGGTCGAGGTGGTCCAGGTCGTCGCCGTGCATGTCGCCGGGCACGTGGCTCACGCCCTCGACAGGGTGCGCAGAGCGGCGCGGAGCACCTCGGCGACGTCCGGCGACTCGCCGGCGGCGGGCGCCACCTCGTCCAGTGCACGGTCGGCGTCCTTGGCCGACCAGCCCAGGCCCTGCAGGCCCTGGCGCACCTGGTCGCGCCACTGCTCGGTCGGAGCGGGGGCAGCCACCTGCCGGTGACCAGCAGGTGCCCCGAGGCGGTCCTTGAGCTCCAGGATGATCCGCTGGGCGCCCTTCTGGCCGATGCCGGGCACCCGGGTGAGGGTCTTGACGTCCTCGGCGGCGACCGCGCGGCGCAGGTCGTCGGGGCCGAGCACGGCCAGCATGGCCTGGGCCAGCTTGGGACCGACCCCGCTCGCGGTCTGCAGCAGCTCGAAGCAGGTGCGCTCGTCGTCGTCGAGGAAGCCGAAGAGGGTCAGGGAGTCCTCGCGGACCACCAGCGAGGCGGGGAGCATCGCGGTCTGGCCGGTGCCGACCTTCGGGGACAGGGTCGCCAGCGTGCCCGGGGTGCACAGCAGCTCCAGGCCGATGCCGCCGACCTCGACCACGGCGGTCGAGAGCGTGACGGCGGCGACGGGGCCGCGGACGTAGGAGATCATCGGCGGGCTGCTCCTCTGCTCGTGGTGGCGGTGCGCACGCGGGCCAGCTGCTCCAGGCGCGCCTGCTCCAGGCGGGCCTGGGCACCGCCGCGCCAGATGTGGGTGATGGCCAGCGCCAGGGCGTCGGCGGCGTCGGCCGGCTTGGGCGGGCTGTCGAGGCGCAGGATCCGGGTGACCATGAGACCGACCTGGTCCTTGGTGGCCCGACCGCTGCCGGAGACGGCCGCCTTGACCTCGCTCGGGGTGTGCAGGGCGACCGGCAGTCCGCGGCGGGCCGCGCACACCAGTGCGATCCCGCTCGCCTGCGCAGTGCCCATGACCGTGCTGACGTCGGACCGCGCGAAGACCCGCTCCACGGCCACGGCGTCGGGCCGGTGCTCCTCGATCCAGGCGTCGATGCCCTTCTCGATGCTCACCAGCCGCTGGGCGACCGGTAGGTCGGAGCTGGTGCGGATGACGTTGACGTCGACGAGGTCGAGCGGACGGCCCACGGACCCGGAGACGACGCCCATGCCGCAGCGGGTCAGGCCCGGATCGATGCCCAGCACGCGCACCGGGGCACCTCCTCGTCAGCGGTCGAACGTGTGTTCGTGTCCGACGCTAACCGTCCCCGGAGCACGACCGGGTCACGACACGCGGGTCAGACCTCGGCCGCCTCCATGACCTCGTCGGGGATGTCGGCATTGGTGAAGACGTTCTGCACGTCGTCGAGGTCGTCCACGGCGTCGACGAGGCGGAAGACCTTCGCCGCGACGTCGGGCTCGCCCACGGGGATGTCGAGCTGGGCGACGAACTGCACCTCCGCGGAGTCGTAGTCGATGCCGGCGTCCTGGAGCGAGGTGCGGACCGCGACCACCTCGGAGGGCCCGGACTGGACCTCGAAGCTCTCACCGTGGTCCTTGACCTCCTCGGCCCCGGCGTCCAGCGTCGCCTCGAGGACGTCGTCCTCGGTGACCTCCTTGGACTCCTGGGCCTTCGGGACCACGACGACGCCCTTGCGCTCGAAGAGGCGAGAGACCGAGCCCGGGTCGGCCATGGTGCCGCCGTTGCGGGTGACGGCGGTGCGGACCTCCATGGCGGCGCGGTTGCGGTTGTCGGTGAGGCACTCGACGAGCAGCGCCACGCCCTGGGGTCCGTAGACCTCGTACATGATCGTCTCGTAGTCGACGCCGCCGCCCTCGAGGCCGCCGCCGCGCTTGACCGCGGAGTCGATGTTCTTGTTGGGCACCGACTGCTTCTTGGCCTTCTGGATGGCGTCGTAGAGCGTCGGGTTGCCTGCGGGGTCGGGGCCGCCCATCTTCGCGGCGATCTCGATGTTCTTGATCAGCTTCGCGAACAGCTTGCCGCGCTTGGCGTCGATCGCGGCCTTCTTGTGCTTCGTGGTCGCCCACTTGGAGTGCCCGGACATGCCTCTTCCTTCTCCGCTCTCGGGAGGCCCTCAGGGGCCTCGGACCAGGTCCACGAGCAGGCCGTGCACCCGGGAGTCCTCCCCCACCTCGGGGTGGAACGAGGTCGCCACCAGGTTCCCCTGGCGGACCGCGACGATCCTACCGGCGCCCGCGCCCGCCCCGCCGCCGTGGTCGGTGCGGGCCAGCACCTCCACCTGCGGGCCGACCTCCTCGACCCAGGGGGCCCGGATGAAGACGCCGTGCACCGGGGCGTCGAGGCCCTCGACCGCCACCGGCCCCTCGAAGGAGTCGACCTGGCGGCCGAAGGCGTTGCGGCGCACGGTCATGTCGATCCCGCCGAACGTCTCCTGCCCCGCAGCACCGTCGAGCACCCGGTCTGCGAGCAGGATCATCCCGGCGCAGGTGCCCAGCACGGGAAGGCCGGCGCGGATCCGCTCCCGCAGCGGGTCGAGCAGGTCGAAGGTCCTCGCCAGGCGCGCGATGGTGGTCGACTCGCCCCCCGGCAGCACGAGCGCGTCGACGACCGCCAGCTCCTCGGGGCGGCGCACCCGGGTCGTGGGCACGCCGAGCCGCTCGAGGGCTGCGAGATGCTCACGGACGTCGCCCTGGAGGGCGAGGACACCGACGAGCAGGGTCGGAGAGGTCACGAGCGGAGCCTAGGGCGCGTGCCGTCAGAGCCAGGCACGGGCAGGCTCCCGGACCGCCGTGACGGCTCAGAACCTCGTGCGTGGCGACCTGGCCGACCAGGTCTCCCACTCCGCCACGACGAGCACCTGGCCGCCGCCCACCTGCCCGAGGAGCCCCCCTTGGCACGTCGTGCCGGTGGTGCTGCACAGCTGCGTGGGCGTGAGGTCGTCGGGGCCGTCGTAGAAGAGCACCCGGTAGGTGATGGGCGGCGGCTGGCTCCCACCCGCATCGAGCACGGCCGGGCTCCACCGGTACTCCCTGCGGAAGAAGGGGCCCCCGACCGTGGGGGCCCCCGGCGCCGAGAGGGCTCCGGTGGAGAAGGCACCCGCGTCGACGTCGGCGGCGTCGCCGAGGAGCGCCAGCGTCCGCTCACCGCTGCCCAGCGTCGTGCCGACGAGGAAGGCCAGGACCAGGACGGCCGTCCGCACCCGGCTCACGGCAGGACCTGGTTGGCGGTCAACCTGATGTCGAGGTCGAAGCCGGACAGCCCCTGCACCTCGTTGCCCTTGGAGTCGGGCATCGTGACCTGCACGCACAGCGTCTGGGGCGTGCCACCGGGCACCAGCCGTGGGGACACCGGGTTGCCTCCCGAGACCGGGGTGCCGCCCGTGCAGGTCTGCTGCCGCGGATAGGTCGTGGACTGCCCCGAGACGGTCCCTCCGCGGAACAGCGTGACGCTCAGGTGAGGGGCCAGGTCTCCCCCGGTCGTCACCGTGGGCCTCCACGTGAAGGGGGCGTCCCCGGCGTTGCGGATGGTCAGCACGGCAGCCACGCTCTCGCCGGGGACCATCTTCGCCATGGTGAGCGAGCTCTTCGTGTAGGTCGCCGGACGGCCCTGCTGGCCGTCGACGGTCAGGTCGAGCGTGCCGGAGGTGAAGCTCGCCCCGGCGACGTCGGCGCTGTCGTTCCAGAAGGCGTAGGTTCCGTGGGAGCCGCCGAGCAGGAGGCCTGCCAGCAGTGCCCCACCCACCGCAACGACGGGGCGGACCCGCGCACGCGGGGTCGGGCGCCGGTGCCGGCCGCCCGTCGGCCTAGCCACGACCGCCTCCGTCCCCGCCGCCCCGCAGGTCGCGGCTCTTCGGGTCGCGGACCATGAGGACCTGGAGCCGGACGTCGCTGGTGGTGCGCTGGGTGCGGTTGCCGGCAGTCCTCGCGAGGCGTCCGATCACCTGGACCCGCAACCGCCGTCCCGGACGGAGGTGGTTGGCGATGGTGACGTAGGGGCTGGCGCCGGTCGAGGTGAAGGGGTCGAGCGCGGTGAGGTCACCGCTGAGGGCGCGCCTGCCGACCCTGCCCCGGACCCGGAGCGAGAAGCCGGGCAGGCGGGAGAGGGTGTCGCGCGGGCCCGCGACCACGCTCAGGAGCACGTTGCCGGGGTGTGGTCCCTCGTTGCGCAACCAGAACGCCCGCGCCTGCCTGTCCCCGGGGACCCAGACCTGCTCCGACCCGAAGATCCGGATGTCGTCGGGCGCACCGAAGCCCTCGCGGTCGGGCGAGAAGGTGAGGTACGTCGACGGGTCGCCCTCGCGCACGGGCCGGTCCCCCGAGGTCGACCGCACCGCGGTTCCCGAGGCGTTGACCACCGCGGCACCCGCGACCAGGACCGCGAGCAGCAACCCGACCACCAGGGGCAGGGCGCGAGAGCGCGACAGGGGCTGGGTCATGGTTCCTCCTCTCGGACGACGGTGACGGCGGTCGTGCGGGTCGTGGGTCGTGGCTCTCGGACGGGAGCTCAGGTCGACAGCGGGTCAGGACCAGCGACTCGGCGACCGGCCGGACGGCGGCCGCCTCGCCGGCGGTCGAGGGCTGCTTGCGAGAACATCCAGGCCGAGTAGCCGGCGAGCAGACCCCCGGTCACCCAGACGAGCGCCTGGCGCTGCTCACCGCTGAGCAGCCCGCTGGCACGGCCCAGCCACGGGACGGCGTACCAGACCCGCCCGCGGAGCTGCACCTGCTGCACCGGCTCGGCGTCGATGACGCTGTTGGTGTCGCCCCGGGTCAGCAGCAGCCGTTCGCCTCCGACCACCCGGGTGCCGACCACCCGGTGCGTCACCACGGTCGGCTCCCCGGAGCGCAGCTGGTAGGTCACCACCTCGCCGACGCGCACCTCGTCGATGTCGACCGGACGGGTGACCGCGAGCGTCCCCGGAGGGAGGGCCGGTGCCATCGAACCGGTCAGGACGGCGTACGGCGTGCCGCCCACGAGCCGCGGGACGAGCACGCCGACGACCACCAGGGCCGTCGCGGACAGCAGGACCGTCCACGCGAGCACCCGGCCGGCGAAGCCGGTCACGGAGCGCCACGTCATGGTGCCCTCGTGGCCTAGGGCCGCACCTGGGTGGCGGTCACCGTGAACTCGGTGATGGTCAGGGTGTCGAGCTGCGAGGAGTTGTCGACCTCCGCACCGATCGGGAACTCGACGCTGATGAGCACGCTCAGGGGCAGGGCCGCGTCCTCGTCGGTGATCTCGGTGACCTCCTCCCCGTCCACGGTGAAGCTCGCAGTGACCTCGTAGTCGTCCTCGGCCAGTGCCTCGTCGTCGCCGGCGACCACGCTCGCCTCTCCGTCCACGACCTCGAGGACCGCACGGAGGTTGTCTCCTTCGGCGATGATGTCGATGTCGCACGCCTTCGACAGGACGTCTCCGGGGACGACCTTGAAGGCGGCCAGGTCCGGAACCGGTGCGTCGACGACGCCCTCGACCTCGTTCGACACCGTCCAGACAGCCCCGTCGCAGGAAGACGTGTCGAGCTCGAGTGCTCCGGTGCCGAACTGGCCGCCGGTCACGGTGCCGGTGGTGCTCCAGTAGGCCAGGGTGCCCGCCCCTCCCAGGAGCAGGGCTGCGGAGGCGGCCGCCGCGACGGCGCCCTTCGCGGTCTTGTTCATGTCGTTCTCCCTCGTCGGACCGCGTGGGGGCGGTCGTTCGACGGGAGAAACCGCGTCAGTGCCGAGGAGTCACGGCAGGAGCCCGCGAAGGCGCCGAACAGGCCGGATCGGGCGATCCGACCTCATCCTCACCAGCCGCGCTCGGCCAGGCGGTGCGGCTGCGGGATGTCCTCGACGTTGATGCCGACCATGGCCTCGCCCAGCCCGCGGGAGACCTTGGCGACCATGGCCGGGTCGTCGTGGAAGGTGGTGGCCTTGACGATGGCCTCGGCGCGCTGGGCGGGGTTGCCGGACTTGAAGATGCCCGACCCCACGAAGACGCCGTCGGCGCCGAGCTGCATCATCATCGCGGCGTCGGCGGGGGTGGCGATGCCGCCGGCGGTGAAGAGCACGACGGGCAGCTTCCCGGTGGTGGCGACCTCGCGGACCAGCTCGTAGGGGGCCTGCAGCTCCTTGGCCGCGACGTAGAGCTCGTCCTCGGTCAGGGCCCCGAGGCGGCGGATCTCGCCCAGGATGGTGCGCATGTGGGTGACGGCGTTGGAGACGTCGCCGGTGCCGGCCTCGCCCTTGGAGCGGATCATCGCCGCGCCCTCGGTGATCCGGCGCAGGGCCTCGCCGAGGTTGGTGGCCCCGCAGACGAAGGGCACCGTGAACTGCCACTTGTCGATGTGGTTGGCGTAGTCGGCCGGGGTCAGCACCTCGGACTCGTCGATGTAGTCCACGCCGAGGCTCTGGATGACGCGGGCCTCCATGAAGTGGCCGATGCGCGCCTTGGCCATGACGGGGATCGAGACGGCCTCGATGATGCCGTCGATCATGTCGGGGTCGCTCATGCGCGAGACGCCGCCCTGGGCGCGGATGTCGGCGGGGACCCGCTCGAGCGCCATGACGGCGACGGCGCCCGCGTCCTCGGCGATCTTCGCCTGCTCCGCGTTGACCACGTCCATGATCACGCCGCCCTTGAGCATCTCGGCCATGCCGCGCTTGACGCGGTCGGTGCCGGTGCCGGTCTGGGCGGGGCTCTCGGGGGTGGTCTCGTGCGTGTCGGCCATGCCTCAGATCGTACGGCGCGGGGCCGCACGGCCCCACGTCGGGAGGATCACGCGGACGGGGGCTGCTCCGCGTCGAGGGCCAGCGCTTGACGCCGGACCTTGAGGATCCGGAAGACCACCGTGTAGCTGTTGGCGAAGGCGAGGATCCACAGGGCGGCGTACATCAGGACCGGCAGGTCGAAGATCGCGCCGAGTCCGGTCGCGACGAGGATGAGCACGAGCCGGTCGGCGCGCTCGGCCAGCCCGCCCTTGGCGTCCATCCCGAGGGACTCCGCGCGGGCCCGGGCGTAGGAGGTCACCGAGCCCATGACCAGGCAGTAGAGCGTGAGGGCGAGGTAGAGCGGGGAGTCGCCGTCGGCGGCGAAGTAGAGCAGCAGGCCGCCGAAGACCGCGCCGTCGCCGATCCGGTCGAGGGTGGAGTCCCAGAATGCGCCGAACTTCGATGACCGGCCCAGCTGGCGCGCCATCGCCCCGTCGACGAGGTCGCTGAAGACGAACGCGGTGATGACCAGGACACCGGTCAGCAGCATCCCCTGGGGGAAGAAGACCAGCGCCCCGGCGGCGACGCCGAGCGTGCCGACCAGCGTCACCGCGTCCGGGCTGATGCCCAGGCGGATGAAGAGCCGCACGAACGGCATGAGCACCACGCCCTGCCAGAACCCCTTGAACCTGTCCAACACGGGCCGAACCCTACGACCCCGGGACGCCGAGCAGCGCGTCGGCGGCCTCGGCCACCGCGGTCGGCACGCCGGCGAGGTACCACGTGCGGCCGGCGGCCTCGACGTGGCGCACCGACCCGCCCAGGGCCGTGAGGATCGCCGCGCCCGGCAGCCAGTCCCACACGGGGACGGTGTGCTGGCAGACCAGGTGCAGGCGTCCCTCGGCGACGGCCATCGCATCAAGGGTGCCCGAGCCGAGCATCCGCAGCGTGGCCGCGCCGCCCATGACCCGGGCGAAGGCCTCACCGACCACGGTGCCGAGGTGTGGCGGGTGGAGGTACGTCGCCACGCAGGAGCTCGCCAGCGGCCGGTCCTCCAGCGGCGCCATCGCGACGCCGTTGCGGGTCGGTGGCACGTCGCGGCCCCCGACGTACGTCGTCGCGGTGGCCTCGTGGCGCACCGCCCCCAGCACGGGGACCTCGCCCTCGGTCAGCGCCAGCGCGGTGCACCACCAGTCCAGGCCCTGCGCGAAGTTGTAGGTGCCGTCGACCGGGTCGACCACCCAGGTGCGGCCCGACGTCGAGGGTCGGGCCGTCCCCTCCTCCCCCACGAGCCCGTCCTCCGGTCGCTGGGCGAGCAGCAGCGCGGCGACGAGCTCCTCCGCGGCGTGGTCGGCGTTGGTGACGACGTCGGACAGCGAGGTCTTGCTGCGGGTCTGCAGGCCGGCAACGCGCTCCTCGGCGGCCCGGGCGGCCGCGCGTTCCACGATCGAGACGGCGAGGAGGCTGTCAGCGTCGGTCACCGGGGCAGGCTAGCGAGCGCCGGCGGCCGGGGCGTGACACGCGGGTGCACGACGGATGTGGGCGTAGTGTCGGGTCACGGGGCCATCCAGGCCCCCCAGCAGAGGGTCCGCACATGAGCGACAAGTCGCCCGGGCACGGCAAGTCCCCCAAGGGGAAGTCCATCAAGGAGAAGCGCGCCGACAAGCGCGCCAAGTCGAGCGGGGCCGACGTGATCGACCCCGTGGCGCCGCTGGGCAAGAAGCGCTGAGAGCAGCCGGCGCCGGGCGGGTCACCGCCAGGCGTCGGCCAGCAGCGTGCGGGTGTCCCCGAGCAGCTCGGGCAGGGTCTTGGTGCGCCCGATGATCGGCATGAAGTTCTGGTCGCCCGGCCAGCGCGGCACCACGTGCTGGTGCAGGTGGGCGGCGATGCCGGCACCGGCGACCTCGCCCTGGTTCATCCCGAGGTTGAACCCGCCGGCGCGCGAGACGTGCCGCACCGTGCGCATCGCGGCCCGGGTGAGGTCGGCGATCTCGGCCGCCTCCTCGTCGGTGGTCTCGGTGTAGTCGGCGATGTGGCGGTAGGGGCAGACCATGAGGTGCCCCGGGCTGTAGGGGTAGAGGTTGAGCAGCACGAAGGCCAGCTCACCCCGGCGCACGACGAGGCCCTCGTCGTCGGGCAACGAGGGCACCCGGCAGAACGGGCACTCCCCCGCGGTGGCGTCGGCGGGCTTGTTCTCCCCGCGGATGTAGGCCATCCGGTGCGGGGTCCAGAGCCGGTCGAGGTGGTCGGTCTCCCCCGCGCCGTCCTGGTGCAGGCTCACGCGGGGTCCTGGGCCGCCTGGGCCAGCAGCTCGTCCACCCGCTGGTCGCGGTGCAGGTCCAGTCCCAGCGAGCGGGCGTGGCCGTCGAGGATGAACCAGACCGAGTCGGTGACCAGCGAGACCAGCACCGGGGCCGACGGGGCACGCTCCGGACGCGCCATCCAGCGGCGTACGGCGCTGAAGACCGCGCCCACGAGCCCGAAGACCAGGGGGTCGACCGCGTCGGCCTCGTCCTGGGACATCTCGACGCCGAGCAGCTCCACCGCGGTCGAGATCAGCTCGACCACCTGGTGGGCGATCTTCTCGATGCCCTGCTGCAGCGGGCCGGTGCCGTCGACGGAGGAGTCCTGCTCGGCCAGGCGGTGCAGGGCGGGATGGGCGACGGCCCAGGAGACGTAGGTGGAGACGATCCGCTCGATGATCTGCGGGATCGTGCCCTCGAGGGTGACCGCGGGCAGCAGCTCCCCGGAGAGGTCGTCGACGATGGCGGTCTGCACGGCCCGGTCGAGGTCGGAGCGGTCGGCGAAGTGCCGGTAGACGACCGTGCGGCTCAGCCCGGCCTGCTCCGCGATCTGCTGGACGTGCACCTCGGCGCCCGGCTCGCCGCTCTCGACGACCGCGATGGCGGCGTCGAGGATGCGCTGGCGGCGCTCCTGGTTGTGCCGGTCCCAGCGGGCCTGTCGACCGTCCGGCCGTGGCGGGATGGTCGGCATCGGTCTCCCCTCCGGACGGTGGCGCGTGGCGGGTGCCTCAGCGCGGGCTGCGCACCTTCGGTCCCGAAGAGTACCGGGAGCGTCCGCGGCCGGCCTTGACCGGCCCGCGCCGCGCGGCCACCGCCACGCGCAGCATCTCCTCGCGGTCCACGATCTTGGCCCGGACCCGGCCGCTGGCCGCACCCCGGCGCCGTTCCTCGGCGTCGATGGCGCGCCAGTCCGCGAGATCGAGGACCGTGACACCTCGGCTTGCCAGCAGCGCGGGCAGGTCGTCGGCGTCGCGGACCGGCGCGGTCGTGGTGCCGGCGTCGAGGTCGTCGAGCAGGCGCTCCACGGTCTCCTGGGCGCAGGACTTGTTGGTGCCGATGAAGCCGGAGGGGCCGCGCTTGACCCAGCCCGCGACGTAGGTGCCGGGCTCGACGCGGCCATGGTCGCTGGGGACCGTCCCGGTGGCGGGGTCGTAGGGCAGGTCGGTGACCTCGCGTCCGTGGTAGCCGACCGCACGCAGGACCAGCCCGCACTCGAGCAGCTCGGTCTCCCCGGTCCCCTCCGCGCGCACGGAGCCGTCGGCTCCTGCGACCAGCCGGGTCCGCTCGACCTCGACCGCGGCCACGCGGGTCTCGCCCAGCACGGCGACGGGCTGGGTCAGGAAGCGCAGCACGATGCGGCGCCGGACGGGGTCCACCGGTGCGCTGGCGTCGTACGCCGGGAGCAGGGCGAGCATCCGCCCCACGGGCGTGTCGGTGGCCAGCGCGTCACCGCCGAGGTCGACGACCACGTCGAGCAGGCCCTGCTCGACCAGCCCGACCAGGCCGACGAGCTCGGGCAGGGTGAAGGCTGCCTGGGCCGGGCCGCGGCGGCCGAGCACGACCACCTCGCGCACGGCGCTCTGCGCCAGGACGGTCCACGGGAGGCCGGCGACGTCGGTGCCGCGCAGCAGGTCGGGGTCCAGGGTCATCACGCGGGCCACGTCGAGGGCGACGTTGCCGTTGCCGACGACCACGACCCGCCCGCTCGGCGAGGACAGGTCGACCGCGAGGTCCTGGTGGTCGGGGTGGCCGTTGTACCAACCCACGACCTCGGTGGCCGAGAGCGAGCCGGGCAGGTCCTCGCCGGGCACGCGCAGCGGCTTGTCGGCCGAGGCGCCCACGGTCCACACGACCGCGTCGTAGCGCTCGTCGAGCTCGGCGCGGGCCACGTCGCGCCCGACCTCGACCCCGAGGAGGTAGCGGAAGCCGGGCTGCTCCTCGACCTGGGCGAAGAGGCGCTGGGTCTGCTTGGTGTGCTGGTGGTCCGGGGCCACGCCGGCGCGGACCAGGCCGTGCGGGGTGGGCAGCCGGTCCAGCACGTCCACGGAGACCTCCGGGTGCTTGAGCAGCTCGTCGGCGGCGTACAGACCGGCGGGACCGGCCCCCACGACCGCCACCAGGACGGGCCGGTCCGAGCGCAGGCGGCGCTGGGGGGGCACGACCGCGACCGGGGTGCGATCGGCGTGCGGGAAGACCTGGTAGTACTCCGCGTTCAGCCCCAGGAACGGCTGCTCGGCAGCGGTCAGCAGCGTGTGCGGCTTGATCGCGTCCACCGGGCAGGCGGTCGCGCAGGCGCCGCAGTCCACGCAGCCGCCCGGGTCGATGTAGAGCATCTCCGCCGTGGCGAAGTCCGGCTCACCGGGCGCGGGGTGGATGCAGTTGACCGGGCACGCCACGACGCACGAGGCGTCGGAGCAGCAGGACTGCGTGACGACGTACGGCACGGTGCTCCCCGGGGGCTTCTCGGACCGAGCCCGGTCAGGCGGCCGCGGAGGCGGGCTCGCTGCGGAACCGCGAGGGGCGGCCGTCGATGCCCATGGCGCGCCAGACCCGCTTCGAGGCAGGGTTCATCATCCCGGTGCTCTCCGCGAGCATCCGGACGTCACCGAAGAGGTCGCGGAGGAACTTCTGAGACTCCGGGGAGTCCCAGTAGACCTCCTTCATGACGCTCTTCGGGATGCCCATGTCCTTCTGCGCCTTCTTGCTCGGCACGAGGATCTCGTTGCACAGCCACTTCATGATGACCGGCACGAGCAGGCTGAGGACGATCCGCTCGCCGCGCTTGAGCCGCGGCGCCTTGTGCTCGAGGTACTGGTGGGCGAAGCCGATGTGGCGCGCCTCCTCCGCGACGTGGATCTGCATGATCCGCTGCAGCAGCGGGTGCATGTCGTCACCGGCGCGCAGGATCGACTTCTGGACGTGGTCGATCGGCTCCTCGCCGGCGAGCACGCCGTAGAAGAAGCCGAACGGCACCCACTTGGCTGCCAGCGGCAGGAACGGCGCGACCAGGCGGAAGAGCAGGGAGCCGCCGTTGACCGGCTGGCCCGAGCGGTTCACGAACTCCTGGAACATCTGCGTGTGGTGGCACTCCTCCGTCGCCTCGTGCGTGGAGTAGCGGAACTCCGCGCTGCCGTTGGGCAGGGAGAAGGCGTAGTTCATCAGCCCGGCGATGAGGATCTGCTCGAACTGCAGGCCGACCTTCGTGACGTTGGCCTGGCGGTAGAGGCCGATCCGGATCTGCTCGGCCTGCGGGAGCGACTGGTACCAGGAGGTGCGCCCCAGGACGTCGGCCTTCGGCAGGATCCAGCGCGGGTCCTGGGGGTCGATGGCGTACGCCGGGTCCTCCCAGGCGATGTCCTTGAAGGCGTCGAAGTGCTGGTGCACCGAGGCCTCGGAGAGGGTCTGCAGGCGCTGCTCGTAGGTCGGCGTGGCAGTGGGCAGCTCGGTGGGGATCTGCATCGCGGTCATCGTCGGTCACCTCGTGGCTCGGGACGTCGTCGTCTGGGCTGGGGGGTGGAGCGTGACGACAACGTTACTGCGACACGACGTCCGTGTACATAGGTACGCGCGACATCGTGTCGCATTTATCGTTACCCGCGAGTAACCTCGAACCAGCGGCCCAGGTCCCGCGAGATGCCCGGGCACGTGAGGTTGAGGTCGCGGTCGTCCTCGAGCCACTGGCCCATGACCGGCTCCCCGCCCTGGATCGACCACTCGGGGCCGCAGCGCTCCAGCGCCTCCGCCCGACCGCTCTCCCCCGCGGCCCGCCACTCCGGCACCCCGAGGGAGAGGTCCCCGACGATCTGCTCCCAGAGGTACGGCGTGGAGTAGACGCCCACGCGGTAGCCGGCGTCCTCGTAGCCGCGCCGGCTCCCCTCGACCACCGCCGCGTTGGCCACCGGGTCGTCGGACCACTCGAAGAGCGCGACGGGCTCGACGTCCAGCCAGACGAACGGCGTGTCCAGCCCCGCCGCCCGCATGGAGCGGATGTTGTAGAGCGCCTGCTGGTAGCCGATGTTGCGCAGCGACCCCAGCGGCGTGGACCCCTCGAAGGGCCCGTCGTCGCCGAAGCGCTCCAGTGCCGCCCGGTCGGGGTAGCTCAGCACGGCGTACGCCGAGATCAGCAGGCCGCGCTCGCGCACCCACGCGACCTGGTCAGCCAGGCACGGGTTGGGGTAGAACCCGGGGCCGTTGGTGAGCCCGACGACGACGTACTCCGCCGTCGGCAGGGGCAGGGGCAGGCCGAGGGTGCGTCGCTGGGGGATGCCGAGGCCGGGCGGGCATTGCGGCCAGGAGATGTCGCCACCGAGCACCGGGCTGCCGTCGCGCGCGGGCACTGCGGGCCGCTCCCCCGCGAGCCCCTCGGCCAGAGACGCGAGGTCGCGCATGGCCTCGACGTCGGCCAGCGCGAGTCCGTCGGCCCCGACCCTGCCCTCGTCGGCGTCCTCACCGATCGCGGGGAAGGGCGCGGGCGCCCCCGAGGGGCGCTCGGTCGCGGTGACCGTGGGCTCCGGCGAGCCGGTCCCGTCCCCACCGGTG
>FWWL01006127.1_pt1 | contig 17822 bp, 16 predicted proteins | sample 2228331 | NCBI WGS metagenome assembly FWWL01 (sample SAMEA103939775, study PRJEB20133) | metagenome
ACTTCCTCAAGGAGAACACAGGGTGGTTTTTGAATACGACCCATGGACATACAGGGTGGGAAGGGTGCTATCTATTATTGGTTTGATTCTCACAATAATTATATGGGTGAATCATAAGAAACTGAATGAGTGGTGGAAGATGTGAGTAGGAATGCAAGAATAAGGAGTGAGATGGCACTCAGGACTGCGCCTGTCTGAAAGGAAAGTGGCATAAATTTTAATTTCACAGTATGGACTCCCGCAGGGAGAAACACTCCCTGAAAGATTAGATTCGTCTTAAAAACAGGAACTGACTCTTCGTCTATCCTTGCTTTCCATCCCGGATAATAATTATTCTTGATTACAAGAATCCCGGGGCTCTTCATATAAACTCTTAAGGTAATCTGGTTCGGTCTATAATCAATTAACCTTATAGTGTCATCCTCCTCTTCTTTCTCCTTTTCGGATGTAATTCTGGAAGCCAGTTCATTAAGGATTGTCTCCCCCACGACAGCTTTTCCCTCTTTTTCAATTGTGCCATCCCTGAGAAATTCAGCAAGGCTGAGCCCTTCATCCGGGATGAGGTTTCGGGCGATGTAGAATCTCTTTGTGTCCTCCGTTAACCTGTAAATATAAAATTCATCGCTGTAGATTAACTGGAGAATGTCGGATTTTATATATGCGTTGGTAAAAAGAAATCTTGCACCGAGGGTCTTCATAAAGGTGACAACAGGAATCTGAGAATATTCATAAACAAGTTTAATCACAAATTCTGGTGCTAAAGGGTCATATCCGAAGACATTTTCCCTGTTGAAAAGCACCACTGAATTTCCAGGGATAGAGGTGGTGGGTCTATAAATAATTTTCCCTAATATTACTACTCTATCAAGGGGGTCCTTTGAAAGGGTGGCCTGGGCGATTTTTTTATATATGGAAAAGTTAGAATCAAAATCAAAGGGCTGGATAAATCTGACGGAGGAGATAAACAGTAGTAAAAAGTGGACTGCTACACTTGAATACAGGATTGCCCTCTTTAATCTGGAAATATCTGCTCTCCTTAACTTTTCAAAACTGATTGAAGCAAGCGAGGCAAGGATAAAGTTACATATTGTATAAAATTCGTCTGGTTCTTTGAAATATTTGAGACCGGGCAGATAATAGTAAAGTGGTTCATAGAGGGCGGTACCACTCCCCGCTGTAAGAAATAAGAAAAATAAATACAGAATAAGGTAAATGTAAACCATTTTTATTTCCAAAAATTTTCTTGATAAAATAATAAGAAAACAGGGGATTATCCCGGGGATAGCAAACATCAGGAGTAGGGCGAGGGCTAAACCAGGGTCAAAGGAGGATGAGAAGAACTCATGATAGCCAACGCCACCAGACCTCCAGCTGTATTTTGTGAATTCTACAGCAGGAAGGAATTGAATACTGCTCAACAGAAAGAAAAATATTATAGTAAGAAAATATATTTTTGCCTTGTATTTGGCATCAGTAACTCTCTTTTCCTTTAAATCAATAACTATCATAAATATGGTGAAGATGCCGAGGAAGAGGTTTGTCGCATAACTTGCCTGTGGGTCTCCACCCAGAAACTGGAGAGTCATTGCAAAAGATGTATGAATAAAATACCTTCTCTGTTTCAGGGAGGATAAATAATAGTACATAATTAAAGGTATCCATATATATGATTGTAAGAAGGGTAGCCAGCCATCATTGATTCGGTACCAAAAATATGGATAAAGTATAAACGTAATTATGCCAATGATTGAAGATAGAGGAGAGAGTCCCATCCCCTTTATGAGTAGAATGGACATAAAAATGACTCCTAACATTATATGGAGCATGGTATAAAAACCGTATTGATTTTCCCGTGGAATTATACAGAGGAGATAGGTAAATGGATAAAATACACTGCTCTGCGGATTTCCGAATAGCGGAACCCCATTAAAAATATATGGATTCCAGAGGGGGAAGGAGAAATTTTTGAATACCTCATCGCAGAGAAAATATCTCCAGTAAATATGGTCAGTATAAACATCTGCGCCGAAGAGCGGTAACAGTCCGAAGTTAATCCTGTAAAAGGGGATTAATGAGATGAATATGATGAAGATAATAAACTTCGTCTCTGTTAACGCGGGAATCTTTTTTATAATTGCTCTCATATAGAGTACCTGACTGAATTATATATTTAATTTGAATATTCTGTCAAGGTAAGAAAATTATCTCCTGAAGGGTTTAAAAATTATTTAGATTTTGCTTGCAATAAGGATTTTATGTTGTTATAATTTTTACTTACGCTGAGGAGTGCAATGAATGAGGTTGTAGAAAATAAAGCCAGTTCGGAATTTGAAAAGTATTACAACAAGATAGACCTGCCTTCTTTTCACAAGGGTGAAATTGTTCAGGGGAGGGTCGTTGAAATAACAAAAAAGTTTGTTGCACTGGATATTGGCTCAAAGACAGAGGGATATGCAGACATCAAAGAATTTCAGGATGAGAAGAATAATCTTACAGTTAAGGTGGGGAGCAGGGTAGATGTAATGGTCCTGGGCACTGATCCGGAGGGCATACTGAGATTATCCAAAACCCTTGCGGATCGCCAGAAGGCAATAAATAAGATAGAGGATGCCTTTAAGAATAAAAAGCCCATTGAAGGGAGGATTACATCCCGGGTCAAGGGCGGTATGATTGTTGACCTCGGATTGAGGGCATTTTTACCTGCCTCCCATGTTGATATTAGAAATAACAATGACCTGGATAAATATATTGGTTTGAAGGCAAAATTTTATGTTACTGAATATAATCCCAGAAAACAGGAGGTTATTGTTTCCAGACGGCTATATTTAGAGGACGAAAGGGCGCAACTGAAGAAGAAAACATTAGAATCCCTTGAGGTAGGAAAGGTCTTTGACGGTGAGGTTAGAAGCATAACAAGTTTTGGTGCCTTTGTTGATATTGGTGGAGTTGAGGGATTACTGCACGTGTCCGATATTTCCTGGGGGAAGATAAAACATCCGTCCGAGATTCTGAAGGTAGGTGATAAGGTAAAGGTTAAGGTTCTTGCGTTTAATAAGGAGAAGGAAAAGATCTCTCTCGGTATCAAGCAACTTATAGAAAACCCCTGGAACACGGTGGAGGAGCGCTATCCGGTGGGAATGAAGGTTCAGGGAACGGTGACAGGCGTGACGGATTTTGGTGCCTTCGTGGAAGTTGAACCCGGCGTTGAAGGATTAATTAAATTGTCCGATATGTTCTGGGGCAAGAAATTCGGTAAACCCTCGTCCATTCTGAAGGTGGGTGACAAAATTGAGGTGATTGTCCTTGATAGAAATGCAAAAGAAAAGAGAATGGCTCTTGGTTTGAAGCAGTTGCTGCCCAATCCAATGGAGGAACTGGCGCTTAAATATCCCAGTGGAACAAAAATAAGGGGAAAGATAACGGGAATTACGGACTTTGGACTCTTTGTTGAGATTGAAGAGGGCTATGAGGGACTTGTGCATATTCTTGATGTCAGCTGGTCAAAGAAAATAAGGAATCTAAATGAGATTTATAAAGTGGGTGATGAGATTGATGTCGTTGTGCTCAAGATAGAGCCTGCGAAAGAGAGGATTTCGCTGGGTATAAAACAGCTGACCCAGGATCCCTGGAAGAGGGCAAAGAAGGAATTCAAGGTAGGCAACAATATCAAGGGAAAGGTCCTCTCAGTGGAAGAGAATTTTGTAGCGGTGGATCTTGGAGAAGGTCTTTCCGGAATAATTCCCTTTAAAGAAATCAATCAGAAGGAAGAGGAGATAAGGGCTAATTTAAAACCGGGGACCGAGGTTGAGGCTAAGGTTATAGAACTTGACATTAAGAATGAGAGAATAGTTTTGAGCATAAAGTTGTTGGAACGAGAGAGAGAGAAGAAGGAATTGGAGAAATACATTAATACCGGAAATGCCAAAACGAGTTTGGGGGATCTGTTGCTGAGCACGATGAAGGAAAGCAAAAAGAAATCAGAACAATAGGAGAAGGGGATGAGGGTTCGCAAAGCCCTTTTGGTAATTGTTGTTATTTTAATTGCTGGTTTTTTAATACTTCGACTCACTGAGAGGGGGAAACAGGATGTAATTTCTGGACATATCGGTTTTGGGAAGGGGAAGATCGGAATTATTGAGATCAAGGGGTTGATTTATGAATCCGATGAGATAATAAAGGACATAAAACAGTTTAAGGACGATGATTCAATTCCTGCAGTTGTCTTAAGGATTGATTCACCCGGTGGGGCCGTTGCCGCGGCGCAGGAGATTTTCAGGGAGGTTGAGAAACTTGCGCAGAAGAAGCCGGTTGTTGCCTCCATTGGTGCTGTAGGTGCATCCGGAGGTTATTATGTTGCCTGTGCTGCCCGGACCATCTTTGCTAATCCAGGCAGTGTGACAGGCAGCATCGGTGTAATCATGGAGTTCGTAAATATGAAGGAACTCTTTAAATGGGCGAAGGTGGAGCCAATTGTGATTAAGAGCGGACAGTTTAAGGATTCAGGAGCGCCATACCGGGATATGACACCGGAAGAGAGGATCTATCTTCAGGAACTTATTGATAATGTCCATTCCCAGTTTGTGACTGCAGTGGCGGAGAAGAGGAAACTTGATATAAATGTGGTTAAGAAGATTGCAGACGGAAGAGTTTTTACCGGAGAGATGGCAAAGGAAGCAGGTCTTATTGACGAATTAGGTGATCTTGAAGATGCAATTGATCGCGCAGCAACGGAGGCAGGAATTACCGGAAAACCGCAACTGGTTTATCCTGTGCGCAGGAGATTCAAGATGTTGGAGAAGTTTGTTGATAATCTTACTCAGTTGCTTCTTAACAGGATGTACACCGGGAGATGGCTTAATATAAGTTATTTAATGTATTTCTGATGAAGGATTTATTATGATTAAGAGTGAAATCATCAAGAAAATTTCAGAGATATTTCCTGATGTCCCTGCAAAGGCAATTGAGGAGAGTGTGAATATCGTCTTTGATTCCATTACAGAGATCATGAGCAGGGGTGAGCGTGTGGAGATTCGCGGATTTGGAACTTTTGAGGGAAGGAGAAGGAGACCGAGAAAGGCGAGGAACCCCAGAGCGCGCACCACAATAGACTTACCCGAGCGAATTTATCCATTTTTTAAGGCGAGCAAAGGGATGATAGAATATTTGAATTCTAAATAATTTATTTATGAAAATAGGAGTGATATCTGATACGCATCTGAGGGAAGTCACAGATGAATTTCGTGCCTGTTTCAATAAATACCTGAAGTCCTGTGATATGATCCTACATGCAGGTGATTTTGTTGACATTGAGTTATTAAAGTTCCTCAGAGATTTTAATTTTTATGGAGTTGCAGGCAATATGGATTCTCCAGAGATAAAAAATCTACTTCCCGAGAAGAGAATTGTTGAGGCGGGGGGATTCCGCCTCGGTTTAATTCACGGTTGGGGAGCGCCGTGGGGAATTGAAGATAAATTGATCAAAGAGTTTAGCGATGTTCATTGTATTGTCTACGGGCATACGCATCAGGCGAGAAATGGTGAGAAAGGAGGCATCCTGATGTTTAATCCAGGCACACCATCGGACAGGCGGTTCACAGATGACCTCACCATCGGGATTCTTACTGTTGAAGAGCGTATCAGTGGAGAAATAATAAGGATTGGATGATGGATATTTTGTGGGCGCCCTGGCGATTAAAGTATATTAAAGCCCCGAAGGAGAAGGGCTGTTTCCTCTGCAGGTATATAAAATCAAAGAATGATGAGAAGAATTTAATACTCTTTCGTGGCAGGAGCGCATTTATTATATTGAATCGTTACCCCTACAACAGCGGTCATTTGATGGTGGCACCCATGAGGCATAAAGCGGACCTCTCCGTTCTCACAGATGATGAGCAACTTGAGTTACTCAAACTCACGGGCAAAGCAATTGACCTTTTGAAGAAGGCATTTTCCCCAACGGGATTTAACATCGGTGTTAATCTCGGGAGGGTCGCCGGTGCAGGGCTTGAGGACCACCTGCATTTTCATGTGGTGCCGAGATGGAATGGAGATACAAATTTTATGCCCACAACCTCTAACACAAAGGTTATGCCTCAACTTTTAGAAGATACATACAGGACACTGAGAAAGTTTCTGAAGTGAAAACAATCTCAATAAGAAGAGTGATTTAAAAGTGGAAATTTCTGAAATTTTAAAGATAAGAGAAGAATTACTCCTTAATGAATTCAAACTCATATTTTATGCCCAGATTCTATTTTTTATAAGCTGGCTCGTTATCCTTTATAAATCAATACTCAATCATAATATAAAAAGAATAATCCCGGGAATACTTATTGCCCTCGGGATTTTCTGCCATATTTCTGCTATCCTCCTCCGCTGGGCAGTTGCAAACAGGCCACCATTTCAAACACTCTATGAAAGTTTAATCTGGTTCAGTATGGTTACTGTGGTGGTATATTTCTTTTATTTTCTGATAAACAAAAATGGTTATCTACTAGGAGTCATTGTCCTGCCGGTGAGCTTTTCTGCCTTATTCTATCCATTTTTCTTTCTGAATCCAGCGCCTGAATCACTTCCACCTGCCCTCAACAGCGGATGGTTCTTTTATCATGCAATCACTGCATTTGGGTCCTATGCAATTTTCGTGAATAACTTTTCGGGGGAGTGCGTGAGGATATTTATGAAGGATGATGAAGAGAGAGGGAGGCTCAGGAATTTTTCCTACAGAATTGCCCTCATCGGATTTGTTCTGCTCACCTTTGCTATAATCTCAGGCGCTGCCTGGGCTGAGGAGGCATGGGGACGATACTGGTCCTGGGACCCGAAGGAAACATGGGCACTTCTGACATGGACTCAATATGCTGTATATATACATTATGCAAAGAAGACCGCATTACGAGGAAGGTTAATTCCGCTCATAGGAGCAATTGGTTTTATCTCTATGGTTATGACATTCCTTGGTGTGAACTGGCTTACAAAACTCCTTGGAATACCGAGTTTGCATACCTATGCGTTATAGTGTTCATGGGATATTGAGGGGAACACAGAGGGTTCTTTCTTCCACAAGTCTCACAATAGTCCTCTTGCTACTTTTATCTTTAGTTTATCTTGCGGTCACAATATTTCCTCAGGGCCTGTCCCTTGATGATTATGCAAAGGCAGGTGGTAAATTTTTATTCTTTATAAAATATTTCTCGCTCCTCAACGTCTTTAATACATGGTATTTTCTTCTCACCCTCTTTCTTCTGTTACTCAACCTTATGTTATGTACGATTGCAAGAATAAAGAATTCAGGAGGAATTATTAAAGTTTTCTCAGTAGTTTATCATCTTCTGTTTCTTTCAATAATTATCACGCTCCTCATATCCTGGAGGGTTTCAGTAGAGGATGAGGTGGAGGTTAATGAGGGGGGGTTTAAAAATATTGAATTAAAAAAGGGCGATGTAATTGGAGTTCGTCTGAAGGGGTTCTATGTTGACTACAGAGAGGTTCCAGAATACATAAATAAAAAGGGTCTCAGGAACAGGCTCAGCATTGTGATTGCGAATGAAAAATCACCTGAAATTATAAATCCAGAAAGGCTTCGCAGGGCATACAGGGAATTTACTGCTGATGTGGAGGTTGATTATAGGGGCAGAAAATATAAACATTTACTCAGGGTCAATAATTCCCTTACGTTCTCTTCCTATTCATTGAACCTTTATAGTTTTGAACATTTAATTGAATTAAAAATAAATGGAAAAATCTATGGAGTTAAATCAGGAGAGGAGTTCCTGGTGGACGGGGCTAAATATAAACTCAGCGAGGTTTTTACCGGGAATATTCTCCATATTGACCGCTCCGAGTCCCTTCTGAAGCCAGAGGTAACAGTGTATAAAAGAAGCGGAGATTCATGGAGTGAGGCGGTTATACTGGAGAAGGGGGTGCCCGTTGAGATTGATGGGGTTAAATTTGAATTTATTGATTACAGCCAGTCAGTTTTCTTTGGGGTTAAATACGACCCCGCTGTCAGGGTTCTCAAGGTTTTATCATTTCTATCAATATTTTTTATGTTTTCTGTTATTATGGGTAAGATTAGAGGCAATATTATATGAAGAGATGTTTCTTCTGCAAGAAGGAAGTGGTTATTGAAGGCAAGGTAATGTTCAGGGATACCTGTCCCTCATGCGGGAGGGACCTCCACATCTGTATGAATTGTAGATTCTATGATGAGAATTATTATAATAAATGCAGAGAGCCACGGGCAGAATGGGTGTCTGACAGGGAGAAATCAAATTATTGTGAATACTTTGAATTTAAGGACTCAGGCGATGGTGCAGGGGACAGAGAAAAGGAAGAGGCAATAAAAAAATGGAAGAAACTCTTTAAGGAATAAGAAAAAGATGTTTTTTCTTTCCCTCATAGTGAGGAATTTGGTCCGTAGAAAAATGAGGACATCACTTACAGTTCTCGGAATCTCTGTTGGCATAACGGCGGTTGTTACACTGGTCACAATATCCCGTGGCTTTGAAAATGAGTGGCTCAAGGCATTTCAGGCAAGAGGTACAGATGTGGTGGTTATGAAGAGCGGGACAGCGGATATTCTAACGAGTTCCCTCGATGAATCAATGAAGGCGGAACTCTTGAAGATTGATGGGGTTCAGGAGGTGGCTTCGGTTCTTGTTGACCTTGTGGCAATTGAGGATAGCCCGGGATTGATGATATTTGGCTGGGACCCGAAAGAATATCTCTTTCAGCACATCAAGGTGGCGACCCATAAGGGTGTGGCTCTCGGCAGGTTGCTCACATCAGAAGATGAAGAAGAGAACAATGTCATAATCGGCAGAATTACTTCGGACAATTTTAAAAAGAAGGTAGGGGATGATATTAATATTGAAACCGATGTATTTAAAATTGTTGGTATTTATGAGAGCAATAACATATTTGAAAATGGAAGTTTAATAATGCCCCTTAAACGCCTGCAGGAATTAATGGACAGGAAAAACCGCGTGACGGTATTTAACATTCGCCTTCAGGAAGGTGCAGATGCTTCATCTGTTGCAGAAAAGATAGAAAAAAGGTTTCAGGGAGTCAGTTCCATGCAGGCAGAGGAAGCACTGAAGTCCAATCAGGGGATAAAGATGGCAAAGGGAATGGCATGGGCAACATCATTGATTGCCCTCCTTGTGGGTGCCATCGGGACAATGAATACAATGGGAATGTCCGTCTTTGAGAGAACAAGGGAAATTGGCATTCTTCGTGCTGTTGGATGGAGGAAGAGGCGCATAATGACGATGATTCTTATTGAGTCCATAGCAATGTCTCTCATGGGAGGGGTTATGGGATGCTTCCTGGGTAAATTCTTCTTGTTTGCTTTAAGCAGATATGCCCTTACAAGCACCTTTGTGAGCGGAGAGATACCACCAATTGTCTTTCTGGAGGCATTTCTTGTTGCCACCGGACTGGGCATTGTCGGTGGAGTATATCCTGCCTATCGTGGAGCAAATCTCTCACCGATAGAAGCATTGAGATATGAGTGAGAATAATATAATAGTTGTAAATGGAATTACAAAGCATTACGAAGAAGGCAGGGTTCAGGCACTCCGCGGGATAAGTTTCAGTATAAGAAGAGGTGAGCTCGTTGCTATTATGGGACCGAGCGGAAGCGGTAAGTCCACGCTTCTTCATCTACTCGGCGGGCTTGATCTTCCAACAGGTGGTGAGATTTATGTAAATGGGAAAGAGCTTCGTGAGATGGACTCGCTGGATGAATATCGTTCCTCAACGGTTGGTTTTATATTTCAGGCATTCTATCTCATGCCAGCCCTCACTGCAATTGAAAATGTGCAGATTCCCATGTTTGAGAAAATCTTCAGTGCAAGAGAGAGAATTAAAAAAGCGAAATCATTACTGGAACTGGTTGGCTTAAAAGAGAGAATGAATCACTATCCATCTGAACTTTCAGGAGGAGAGAGGCAGAGGGTTGCAATTGCAAGGAGTTTAGCAAACGACCCTGAGATTCTCCTTGCCGATGAACCCACGGGAAACCTTGATTCAAAGACAGCAGATTCTATTATTGCCTTAATAAAGAAAATTAACAGGGAAAGGGGGGTGACTGTCATAATTGTTACCCATGATGAGAATATTGCAAGGGAATGTGCCCGTAGAATTCGTTTGCTTGATGGATTGATCGTGGAGTAATTTTATACCTTATTCTGTTGACACTTTTGTATGAATTTAATATAATAGAGAAAAGGTTGTTCGTTGAATAGGGTTGTTTTAACAGGAATATTTATTATTTTTGCATTCCTATCCTGTGCCCACAGGAGAGAGGTCCAGCCTCCCGAAATAACAGGAAATGAAATTCAGAGTCAGGGTGAGGAAGAGGATGTCACGGATGTCCTTGAAGAGGATATAACTGTACCTACTGAGAATTTAACAGGAGAACCAAAATTTGATATTCCAATAATTATAAATGAAAAGGTAGAGTATTTTATAAGATATTTTCAGACAACGAGGCGCGAGATTTTTACGAAATGGTTAAGCAGGTCCCGTGCCTATATTCCCATGATGAAAAAAATCTTCAAAGAAAAGGGATTGCCTGAGGACCTTGTGTACATGGCTTTGATTGAGAGTGGATTCAGTCCTCACGCCTATTCCAGGGCAAGGGCATGCGGACCATGGCAGTTTATAAAATCCACCGGCAGGCGATATGGACTTAAAGTTAATGACTGGGTTGATGAGAGGCGAGACCCGGAAAAATCAACTATTGCTGCTGCTGAGTATTTAAAGGACCTCTATGATATGTTTGGTCACTGGTATCTTGCTGCAGCTGCCTACAACGCAGGAGAAAGAAAGGTCTTAAAAGCCATGCAGAGGTCAAAGAATGATGACTTCTGGAAACTTGCTGAGACACGATATCTGAAAAAAGAGACAAAGGATTATGTTCCGAAGATGATCGCAGCCGCATTAATAGCGAAGTATCCGGAGGCTTATGGATTTACAGATGTGGAATATCATGAGCCGGTTGAATATGGGAAGATTTTATTGAATGGTGCCTATGACCTCAAAGTAATATCAAGAGAATGTGGAATTGAATATGAGACGTTACGTTTTTTGAATCCTGAGTTACGTACCAATTTTACCCCACCGCAGAGTTCTTATGAATTAAAAGTTCCTCTATCTCAATACGAGTCGTGCAGTTCTGCGATAAGCGCGATCCCCTCTCACGAGCGTTATAAATTCAGCATTCATACCGTCAGAAAGGGGGAGACGCTTTCATTGATTGCTAAAAAATACAATTCCTCAATTAACCTGATAAAGGATGTTAATAACATCAGGAACAGTAGGCGCCTTAAAGTAGGGATGAGGTTAATCATTCCCGAGATTTACCGGGGAAGAAAAGGGCAGGGGAATTACAATAATTTGACTCAAGGAAAAAGTAGTGATATAGTTAAAATAAGATATGTTGTTAAAAGCGGTGATACATTGTATGGTATATCTAAAAAATATAATGTAAGTATTCGGGATATTAAATTGTGGAACAACCTTGATGGGAAACCGATTAAACCCGGAGATGTTTTGATTATAAAAACAAAATTTCACGAATAAAAGGAGAAAAGAATGACATTAAGAGAAAGAGTAGAAAATGTCTTACAGAAAATACGACCAATGCTCCAGTTAGAAGGTGGGGATGTGGATCTGATAGATGTGGATGAGAATGGCGTTGTTAAGGTTCAATTGAAGGGTGCCTGTGCGGGCTGTGCAGCAGCCAACATGACATTGCAATGGGGTATTGAGGAGCGTTTAAAAGAGGAGATACCGGAGATAAGCAGGGTTGAGGCGGTATTTGGATTTTAAAGGTATTGCTTCTTCTTATTCTGTAATTATACAATCAACATAGGGAATCTCAACAGGACATTCAGGACGCTGAAGTAAAACCCACATATCATCCACAATACTACAATACCTGAAGTAGAGGATTGCCTGCATCTGGGCAACGACGGTATAGTCTACCTCAAGGATTCCGTCGTTTTGCCATCTTCCGTGCCCGCTGGTATCCTCATTGCTCTCAAGGTGTAGATTATTCTCCGTTCCGGATGGATTTGTTCCAGGGCAGAAATTATCTTTGTTAGGGTCTGGATTATTCTTAATGTCATAGGGCGATTCCGATGGTTTTTCCACACATCCGCCCTCTCCGTTTTCAAGAAAGTCCGGACAGTTATCAATTCCGATATCCTCTGTGCCTTGGGGGAGAAGAAAATATTCGTGGGCATCTGTAAGATGGAGTCGGAGCGCTGATTTCACATTTGTACTGCTTTCCACAATCGGTGGAGTAATAAGTGATGGATCACCGAAGGTTCCTCCGGCAAAGAAGTTTTTATAATTATCAATCAAGCCCACGATAGCCCCTTTCTCAATATATTTCTCTAAATTAGTGTAATCAATGAGACCCGCAGAAAAGCCCAGTGCAATTCCAGTGGAGGCAGGAACTGTTGTGTCTGCTGCATATACCTGAATTAAAAGGCCCTTTTCGGGATGGCCTGGAAGCACGGAATTCTGATATTCATCATTCGGTCCTGTCTTTCTTTTTATATTGTTGTAATGTATTGCATAGTTAAGTGGCTCTCCCGCATCCATTGCCATCTGCGACATATCAATCATGTTTCTGAAAGCCCAGGAGTTTCTTGTGTATCCCATCCCGCTGTGCTTTCTGTCAATAACGATTGTTCTTAAAAGAATCCTTTTCTCATCCCTCCGTGCCTCAAGAGTAAGTTTATCTCCTTCGTCGGCAGGAATATTAATCCAGAATCTTCCTTTGTCTCCAGCAGTTGTTTCATTCTCAAGATTCTTTGTGATATTTTTTAGTATAATTTTGTCCTCCTCTTCAATTACTGGCTCAACTCTATCAAAGGGTTCTGGATCATCATTAAGATAGAGTGAAAGCATGCCATCTTCCGGTACACCTACAATTACAGGACCGAGGACCTTTCTGAATATTCTCATCGTAACACTGCGAAGTGTACTTTTGCTCATGATATCTGTCAGTGTGCCGCCGGGGACATTAAGGACGCTTCTCGGTATATCTGGTTCAACTGCTGTCAGGATACTGCCCAGTATTCCGCCAAGGGACTGTCCGGAATAAAATACAGGGTTATTTGCACCGCCAATGTCAGGTTTTCCATCAAGATTAAAATCGCCCTCCTCAGGGTCAATGACTCCATTTCCATTTATGTCATTTCCTGAGTGTTTGAGAATTCGAACCAGTTGCATCTGATCCACAACGGTCTGACGGAGGTTGTCGCGGGAGACAAAGGGATCATAGATGAAGAAGTCCTCACCTGAATCAAGGGTACCATCTCCATCAACATCCCTTGCCCTTCCCTCGCAGGTCAAACTATAAATCAAACCATTGGATGTAAATTCCTTCAGGATATTGCGCCAGTCCTGGGGGTTGGATAGGTCAACATTTATGCAGAGACCCGTTGCAAGGGGTTCAATAAGGAGTACAATCAAAGCAGGCATTATTGTATCAAGGTCGCCGGAAATCGGCAATTCCTCACCAAATTCCTCAAGCAAACTCTTGAGTCCCCCCTCACTTGCGCAGATGGGGGAGAGGTAGTCGCTCGGTCCATGGCCTACCGCATCAATGCTTATTCCTGCAATCCCGAACTCTGCCAGTTTGTTTGCCATGGCAAATACATCAATCCGCGATTCAGAATTTCCGTGGCCAAAGAGCATCACGGGAAAGGGCGCTTTGTATTTATCCCTCTCCTTTGGAATGGTTGCAAAGAATGTCACCTTGTCCGGCACAACGCCTGCATTGCCTGTCTTATAATTGATCTTGAAGAAGCCACCTTCATTTTTTATGAACGATGGCGAGGTATAACTCCCAAATACAAAATAGTCCACATAACTGAAATCGAGCAGTGTCGCAAGGGGAAAATCGCCAAGGTCTATAATCTCAGCAAATGTATTGAGAAAATTTTGAAGCCCCTTAGAGAAGTCCTCTGCCTTAATTACATAGACAGATGGTTGCTCACTGCATCCTGCGTTTAATTCGTTAATTCGTGCGAAGACAGGAGGAAATTGTTTCTCAAGATAGGAGAGCAATCCATTTCCTTCAAGTCCCTGCCTGATGGCATAGAGGTCTCTTGTTACACTCTGGGTTGTGAAGGACCATGCAAAGGCGATCTGGTTGTTGTCAAGATTCAGTTTATTCATGACTGAGGGTGTGCCTTCAACAAGTTTCAGAAGGTCTTCGGTCTGAAGTATGTGATTTACATGGGGGAATGGGGACTGGATGGGGTTATCATCCATGTCAGTTATAAGAGGTGTGAGGACTACAGCATATTTTGTATTCTCCTCCAGAGGCAGGAGGGGCCTCAAATAAATGGTGTAGATTCCTGCCTCATCGTCCGGAATGTAATAGGGTTCAAGGGTGTTTCTGGAATAGTTGTCTTCAGATACATTGAATGGGAAGAGAATGTTATCATACCTGCTGTTGGGGTCATTTGCAAACATGCTGAAGGGCTTTATCTTTGCGGGAAAAAGTCCGGTTCCAAATGATAACTGGACGGGCTTGCCAAAATTTGGTGAGTTCTCGTCAATATTGATCAAGAATATGGTATTTCTGTTGACCTTTTCCGGATTCAGCGGCTTATCAAAAGATACAGTAATTGGAGACATGACGCCAAATCCATCCATTGTATTGAATTTTTTGCGAACCTCATTCTCCAGTTGTGTGATAGCATTGAGCGGGAGATTTAAGCGCAATTTCGTTGGCGATGTCTCATCAAAGCGGGTCATTAAGTCATTGGGGAAGGGAACAATCGGGACCGGTTTTGCATCAGGATTAAATATTACCTTTGGACCACCTGTGTTCAGCGAATAGAATAATCCCTTTGGTGACGTCTTATCTCCGCAGGATAAAAAAATTATAGCCAGGAGTAAAAATAAAAACAGGAAGTTTTTCATCAGGGATAATGTTAACAGGGAATTTAAATGAAGTCAAGGACAATTAATTTATGTGATGTTACTATTTTGAAATGTCACACAGGAAGAGGTGGTGTAAATCATCCTCCTTATCAAAAAATGAGAGAGAAGAACACTCCCTTCCATTATAACTCAGGAGTCCAACCTCCTCCCGTATACCTCCTCCAGAATTTCTCTCGCTCCAGACATCAGGAGTTTTTCTGCAAGTTCAATGCCCAGGGACTCTGCCTTTTCCCCTGGACCCTCCAGCGTTGACTTCAGCAGTCTTTTTCCATCAAGGGATGCCACCATACCGGTTATTTTAATTGCTCCATCATGGATTTCGGCATAGCCGGCAATGGGAACCTGGCATCCGCCCTCAAGTCTTTTCAGGAATGCCCTTTCTGCGGAAATTTCAATGTTGCTCTTCTCGTGATTCAGAAATTTCACCAGTTCAATCACCTCTTCGTCGTCTTCCCTTGCCTCAATGCCAAGGGAGCCCTGCCCGATTGCTGGAATCATTATCTCCGGGGAGAAAAATTCAGTTGCAAGATGGAGAAACCCAAGGCGCTTGAGTCCTGCTGAAGCAACAACAATTGCGTCATATTTTCCCTCTCTGAGTTTTCTGATGCGGGTATCAAGGTTTCCCCTCAGATTTTCAATTGTTGCATCAGGGATGAGTGATTTTAACTGAATCTGCCGCCGCAAACTGCTTGTGCCTATTTTCGGGGATTTTAATTGAGACAATTTTTCACCGTTTCTTGAGATAAGAGCATCCACTGGATTCTCACGTTCAGTTATACAAACAATTCTTAACCCAGGTTTTAATTCCACAGGCACATCCTTCATGCTGTGAACAGCAATATCAATCTCTTTTCTTAAGAGTGCCTCCTCAATCTCCTTTACAAAGAGCCCCTTTCCGCCGATCTTTGCAAGGGGACTGTCCAGGATTTTGTCTCCGGTGGTCTTTATTTTTACCAGTTCGCAATCAATTTTATGTTTTTCATAAATTGCCTTTCCTATAGATTCTGCTTGAACCAGCGCAAGTTTACTTCCTCTTGTTCCTATCCGTATTTTTCTCCTCATCCTCGTTTCCTTCCAGTTCAAATAATTTTCTGAGGGCATCCATATAAATATAACTTTCTCCATTGTGCTGCATCTTTTTAAGGGCGGTGATGGGGAAATGGAGAATTTTATTAATCATTGCCTCAGTGAGATTTTTAATAATTTCCTTCTGTTCTTCACTGATGCCCTTTAATTTTGAAATTGCCTCCTTCAGTTCTTCTTCGCCCAATCGCATTACCTTATCTCTAAGTGATACAATGGTGGGCACGATTTTTAATTCCTCAAGCCATCTGAAGAAGGCATTTACCTCCTCCTCTATTATTACTTCAGCAATCTTTGCATCCTCTTCTCTTTTTTTAATGTTTCCCCATACTACTTCCTGAAGGTCATCAATATCGTAAAGATATACATTCTCTATGTTGTTTATCTTCGGATCAATATTTCTTGGAACTGATATATCAATGAGGAACATAGGGGCATAATGCCTCAATGGCATTATCTCTTTTATACTCTGAGGCGTTATAAGATAATGAGGCGCGCCGGTGGAACAGATTAATATATCAATATCTTTAAGTATACTTATTAAATTCTCAAAAGGTACTGGATGTCCGTTAAAAATCCGGGCAAGTTCTTCTGCCCTTGAGTAGGTTCTGTTTGTGACAAAGATTTCCCCGACATTGTTCTGGATGAGATGTTTGATAACCAGTTCACCCATATCCCCGGCTCCCATTGCAAGCACCTTTTTCCCTTTCAGGGAGCCGAAGATCTTTGAAGCAAGTTCCACCGCTGCGTAACCGACTGACACTGCTGCCCTGCCAATTCCGCTTTCTGTACGCACTCTCTTTGCTGTATGGAATGCCCTGTGCATTAACTTGTTGAGGATCGGTCCGGCTGTTCTTGCGCTTATTGACTGTCTGTATGCCTCCTTTACCTGTCCGAGAATCTGGGGCTCGCCAATTATCATTGAATCAATACTGCTTGCCACTCGGAATATGTGACGCACTGCGTCAACACCTGAGTAGGCATAAAGGAATACTTCAAAATCTGAAATCTCAATATTCTGTGCACTTGAGAGCATCCTTTTCTCTGCTTCAATTGCCTCAGATAGATTTTTGACAACAGAATAAATCTCAACCCTGTTGCAGGTGGAGATTATTAATGCCTCCTTTATGGAGTCCTGTTTCACCAGTTTTTCAAGAAAAGGACCGATATTCACTGATGAGATGGCAAGTTTTTCCCGCACTTCAACAGGTGCGCTTTTATGGCTCAATCCAAGGACAAGAATGTGAAAATTTTCATGCATTTAGAATCTATGTAATCCGGTGAAGAGATAATTCACTCCAATAAATGTAAATAATAAGACAAAAAATATTGCTATTGAGGCAATTGCAATCCTCTGCCCTCTCCAGCCGGTGACAAATCTTGTATGCAGAAGGGCTGCATAAAGAAGCCATATAATAAAGGACCAGGTCTGCTTTGGATCCCAGGACCAGTAGGTTCCCCAGACCTTCTGTGCTCCTATTGCTCCTGTAATGATGCCAAGCGTGAGAAGTGGAAAACCGTAAGTAATGCATTTCAAATTCATCTCATCCATAACAGAAAGCGGGGGAAGGCGCCGGAAGACTCTTCCGATGTGTTTCCCCTTTAGTTCCCTCTCTTGAATAATATAAAAGATTCCTGCAAGAAATGATAAGAAGAAAAAAGAATATCCTCCATAGGTAAAGATTATGTGAAGCGGAAACCAGACCCCTTTGATTTGCTGGGGCATTTTCCCGTTAAGTGTTAGCCCTGAGATAAGAAGAATT
>FWWL01006128.1_pt1 | contig 17821 bp, 15 predicted proteins | sample 2228331 | NCBI WGS metagenome assembly FWWL01 (sample SAMEA103939775, study PRJEB20133) | metagenome
GGTGCTTTTGGTGCAGGGGGGATGAGGGGCAGAGGAGAGAGGAGAGAGAAGAGAGAAAAGAGTGAATAGTGAATAGTGAATAGTGAATAGTGAATAGTGAATAGTGAATAGTGAATAGTGATATTTATTCTCACTTTTCACTTTCCTCTTTCCTCTTTCCTCTTTCCTCTTTCCTCTTTCCTCTTTCCTCTTTCCTCTTTCCTCTTTTCTCTTTTCTCCTCTGCTCCGAAAGCTCCGAAAGCTCCGAAAGCTCCGAAAGCTCCTCTGCCCCAGACCCCAATCAACCACCAACTACCAACCATCAACAAGTAATATGCGTCTCTCTCTACCTCAATTCGCCAAGGAAGATCGACAACCGAATCATATTGCGGAAGTAATTGAAACTTCAACCACAGAGTTTTTGGCGCAATGTTTGGAACCGGATGATTTAAATTTTCCGGCGATGCCCGCATTTGGCAGTTGGGTGAGGGCAGTTGATGAGGAGTCAGGCAATCAAGTTTATGGGGTGGTTTATCATGCTACTACGAGTCCCATCGATTCCATTCATCGGGCGCGGGCTTTGGGGCTGTCGTTGCAAGGGTTACGAGAACAACAACCCCAAATTTTTGCGATGCTGAAAACTGAGTTTCGCGCCGTGATTGTGGGCTTTGGGTCGCCTGGGGTGAGCGGAAATGGGTCTAAAGAGCGAGTCGGGAACGCGAATCGCATCTATCAGTATATTCCTCCCCGTCCACCACAAATCCATCAAGCGGTTTATCAATGCGAACCAGAACGCGTGATTCAGTTTACGGAAGAGTTGGATTTTTTGCGGATTTTGCTTCAGTTAGTGGGAGTTCCCGTGGATGCTTTGGTGGCAGCAGTGATCCGCGAGGTTTACCAGTTACGGCAGCGCGATCGCCAGTGGTTAGTCAAAGCCGGTCGTAACCTGAATATGCTACTCAAAGATGATTACGATCGCCTGCGTTTGATTCTGAGTCAGCTTCAGCCTTAGTCCCTTACTTAATTCGATCCAGTGCGCGTGTACCGCCCCACTTTTGCACGATGATATCATCGTAGTCATCAGCGACTTGTAACACAGCATTGACGGAAGATTCTAACTCTTTGCGATCGCAGGTAGAACCCACAATCGTATGTTCAAAGAGAATATCTCCCTGTTCGTCTACCCCAAACGCCCCAAACAACATTTGGCTATTTTCTTTGAGCAAAAATAGCATCAGATCGGGGGTGAGTTCTGCCCCGGTTACTACATAAGAACGGGTATTAATAATGGCATCATCCTCTCCCCAGGGAAACACCAACACTTCCACTAAGGCTGACCCCATAAGTAGTCCTAATCCGGGAACATCTGGACGCGCACAGGGAAATTTACCGAATAATTCCTGCATCCAGACGGCGATTTTATTGTAGCAAGATTCTTGCATTGGGTTTTGAAATTCCATATAAATTCTCCCTGCGGTGAGATTTAAATTATTAAGAGATGCTTTTTCACCAATGACCCATGACCTCGATATCCGGTATGGCTGATTTTTCTATTGCCCCTACGAGTGCCCCTACGAGATATCGAGGGTGAACCCAAGAGTAAGACTTGGATTAATCTTGTTTTTATCATTATCGGAGGATTTCTAGGGAGTTTTGTATCATTTCTCAATAAATCAGGAACAGGCAATGTTGTTTGCTCCCAAATCCCGTTCTATCCTAGGGGCGATTGGTATATTTACCTAATTAATTATCTAAATAATTGCCGAAATAATTGCCAAAAAAGATTATTTTTGGTGATTTTTTTATTGACAAAAAGCGGCATTTTTTATATTTATTTTAAATAATATTTTAAATAATTTACTGACCAGCCATTTTTTCGGCGTAGTCCAAATTTTTCTGATATTGCCCGATTCTTTGCTGGGCAATCTGATAGTTAGGACTCGATTCCGGCACTTCTTTCATTAGCTCGATCGCCTCTAGCCATTTGTTCGCTGCTTTTCCAATCTGCCGCCGTTTTCGCATTTTGAACTAATACCGCCGCATTTTGCGCGGAGTTTACCGCATCTCTAAAAGGATCTGCTCCAGGCGATCGCACTACAGTCCGAGTTTGGGTTTTAATAATAAACTCAACTCGGCGATTTTTTTCCCGACCGGCAGGATTATCAGAACCGTTGGGATTATTATTAGGCGCGATCGGCTGACTTTCCCCGAAACCCTTCGTTTGTAGGCGCGTTGCCTCCTCATTGAAAACATTTACAAAATAGTATTTCACTGCGGCGGCTCGCTTATTAGAAAGGTCGAGATTATAAGCTTCATCGCCCTTACTATCCGTATGGCCGTAAATGAAAACCTGGGCGTCTTTATAATGCTTCAGCAGTTGATTAATTTTCGCCAAAGTTGGTTTAGCCACCGAGCGAACTGCGTATTTATCAAACTCAAATAAAATATTATCTTGTAGATTAATTTTAATCCCTTCGATAGTTCTTTCCGCGTTTAATTCCGTCAGAGTCTCTTCAACTTCTGTCGTCGTCGCAGGCACCGGCTCAGTTTCTACTTGAGACGGCGCTACGGGTACAGGAGGAGCAGGAGGAGGCGTGGGCGGTTCCGGCTCTGGCTTTTCCGGTACAGGGGGAGGGGTGGTAGTGGTCGTAGTCGGCTCTACGGGCGCAGGAGGAGTGGTAGTAGTCGTAGTCGGGGGAGGGTCACTTTCGATCGCCGTGGTAGGAATGGGTTGAGTCTCTACCTCGGTTTGAGTAGTCGGTTGCGCTTCTGAGTTCAACTCAGTGGTCGAAACGGTTTGAACGCTAGTCTCCAGAGTGGTGGTGGTATCTCCCCCAACCACCTCGAAAGTCGTAGTCGCCACGGGTTCAACCTCAATGAGCGTGGTCACGGGCACCGGTTCTGATTCGACCGTGGTGACTTTAGGATATCTTTTGCCGAAACCCTGGCAAGCTGAGGTAAATAACAGCAAAAATAAGGCGACAATTACATTGCGCCATAAGATTAGTTTTTTCATCTTGTTACCGCCGAATAAAGATGCCTTCAAAACGCATATTAGGACGTTGAGCATTTTCCTGGCTGTAACTAGGAGTGCTGGCATTTGTATATAAGGTGAGTTCAGTCGCTTTCGGCGCTAACCTACCAATAAAAACAAATTGTCCTCTGAGCGTTGTCCCCGGTTGAATGACGAGGGTAGGGTTATTCGGTGGCGGCGATAAATTATATCGGTTGCCAGTATATCCACCAGTATTGTCTTGAAGATACATATCATCTTTGGCATTTAGCTCGATCGCCTGTCTGCTGCCATTCGTCACCTCCAATGAGACGACGATACTGTTTTCCGTAAAGGCAACTTTTCTTAACATTCCCCACACTTGATCCCGGTTGACTTGCAACTCATAAGTTTGCTCTGGTGGCAGTTTGTTGGCCGAAGGCGGTGTGGTAGAAGTAGAGGAATTTGACTCAGCTTGCTGTGCTTCTGGGGTTTGACTGTTGGGCAGAAATTGACAGCCAGTAGACCCCAGAGACAGCAAAGCAATTACCGTGAAAATACGCAGATGATTCGTAATGCTGTTTTTTTTTCAACATTTTAACAAACATGATACTGGTTAGCAAGCACTTAGTCAATGTACAGGACTTACGCATAAACCCTAAATCTGTAGGGTTGATTCGCGCTCTCTACCCTACATAGAGGGCTTGATATTAAATAATGCGTAAGTCCTAAATTAATCTGGTGAGGCCATAAACCGGGTTTCTGTTGATAATGCAGAGATAATTTGTTATTCATACAATAAACCCGGTTTATAACTGCTACCGCCAATAATAATTGGCTTTAGTTATCACTACATCTGCCCACCAAAGGGTACAATTAGGCGGAGTATTGCCCACAGGTGATAATTTTCCCTCGATGCGATCGGGAGAAACCATCACCCCCTCGAATTTCATTCTCGCACCGCCACAACAAGAACCCGTGTAAAAAACAGTCCATTCTACTTTGTCGCCTTCAATAGTTCCAGATATTTCTGTCTCTCGGCAGGCGTTATTATTAGTTCTAAAAAATTGCCCGGAAAACTCAGAACCAGTTTGCTCAAAATATGCGATAATTTCATAGTTAGACTTAGATCCTCTAGTAGTCTGAGCAGTGACATTGATATCTATTTGCCAATATCCCTGGAGTGGCGGCTCGTTTACTTGGCTAATTACCGCTGGGTTCTCTGCCAGAGGTATTGCCTGCACTGCATTTTCTCCACCTGTAGAGGCAAATCCGCTTAATAATATTGCCCCTAAAATAGAAGGAAAAAATAGTGCTTTTCGTGGGTTAAATTTCATAAAAAAACTTCCTGATTGCTTGGTTGATGGTAGGCAAAATTATGATAAATTCCTACCTTTCTTGGCAAATATATACGACGTTGGCTGAGGCGAAAATTTTTTTGACCTGATTTGAAGTTTTGTTAAAAACCCTTGCTTTTTATTCACTTTTATGGTATGTTCCACCAGTCTTGGAAGTGGACATAATTTCGCCTTTGTTCCAAGCAAAACCACCAACCTTACGACTCGCACGCACCCCAACTTTTGTGTATTCTGCGAATTGCCGATTATAAGCAATCAATTTCTCTGCTAAGGCGGAATCGCCCATAGCGACAAATTGACAAACCAGCAGGGTAAATCCCAACCAGGAAAAACCTAATTTACTCCAAACTAGCTTATTTTTAAAGTTTTCTACTTCCGTCGGTTTAAGTTCTGGAGAAATTCCGTTATTATCTGCTGCTTCCAGATTGTTTATTAACAGCTTGCTGGCTTCTCTCCACTTCTTTACCGGCACTGCATAATAAGGTTCTAAACACCAGGAAAAACTTCCCTCTACTTCTTCTCGAAGAATTTCCGCAAATAAGTCAAACGCCGAGTCAAACGGATATTTTACCACTCCATCGTCACCGGAATGATTCCGTTTAGGAGGCAAAAATTTTTTCTCTACTTTGCTGATAAATTCGTAAATCCTATTATGCCACTTTTCCACATATTGATTTGCCGCTTTAACCAGTTCCCATTGGTATTTATAAAGAGTAACTTTCTCCTGAAGCATATCGTGTCGATGCTTAGAAATCTCTTGGTTTACCAAAGCATCATTAATCGGATCGCCCTGTCCGATGATAAATTGAGCTTCCCAAGCTTTCGCCAGTAAAAGCTGATTTTTTTTGTAATTATGCCATTCATTCTTTTGTGCTTCAGTCTGGCAACGCTCCAGTAATTCTTGGCGGGGCAAACTGGCAATAATTTTGGCAATATTTTCTAATTCATTTGTTTGGTTTATTTGACTCATTTTTTACTTACCTTTTTAATAGAAAAACGATAAACATTACGATTACGAAATCCGATATATCTATAACTTGCCCAGGAAAAAAACAATCGAGCCTCGTTTTTTACTCAGAAAATCGAGGCTCGATACTATTAGATTAACTCTAACTTTGGCGGTGCAGAAATTCCACAAAGTTATCTAACATTTTTAACCCAGCGGTAGAAGATTTTTCCGGGTGAAATTGTACCGCCATGAGGTTATTTTTCCCGATCGCAGCAGTGACATTTTGACTCCCATGAGTCACTGTAGCAGCTTTCACCGATGCATCTATGGGATCGACATAATAAGAGTGAACAAAGTAAACCCAAGGATTAGCGGGCAAATTGCCCCACAATGGCAGATCCGGTTGAGCCAATTCTAACTGATTCCAACCCATGTGCGGAATAGTTAATCCCGGTTCGCTTTTAAACCGACGTACCATCCCCGGAATTACCCCTAAACCCGGTTCTTTCCCCTCTTCACTGCCATCAAAAAGAATTTGCAGCCCTAAACAAATGCCGAGAAATGGTTTCCCAGAAGCGATCGCATCTTTCACCGGCAACTCCAAATCCCGCGATCGCAAATGTTGCATTGCCGGATCGAAAGAACCCACTCCGGGCAGCAACACCGCATCAGCAGCTAAAATTTCTGCGGGTGAATCGGTAATTTTTGGCGTCGCCCCCGCATTTTCCAAGCCTTTGCACACCGAGTGCAAATTCCCCATATCATAGTCTACGATGGCAATCACAGCCATTGCCCTGTTTTCCTTACGATACCGCGATCGCTATTGTAATTCTTAATCGCCCAAAATCGCCCAAATTTTCTATGACTGGCAAAATTATCAATCATATCACTGGCAAAATCTTACTCACTTCCTTTGATACCTGGATGCCCCATCAAAAATCTAATGCCTCCGATGACTTATTAGGAAAAATTTCTCAAGGGGATTTTTTCGGGGATTCATTGATTCTGTTAAGAAAATTACCCGTAGACCCCGAAGCGGCCCCAAAAAAAGCGATCGCGAAAATCAACCAAGTCCAACCCGATGCTGTAATTTGCGCGGGTATGGCGGAAAGTCGGCAAAAATTAACCGTTGAATCTCAGGCTTTTTCCGGGGAAAACTGCCGCCAAACTTCGGTAAATTTGCCCCAATTAATCGCCGGTTTACCTAACACAGAAATCAGCCATGATGCGGGTAAATTTGTCTGTGAAGCCCTTTATTATGCGGTTTTAAACTATCTGCAAACTCAGGCAAAATCGCCCATTCCTTGTATTTTTGTCCATGTGCCCTTATTGCACCCAGAAAATATGGAAGCGATCGCCGCTGATTTTCGGGCGATCGTCCAGAGGTTGACCGCTACACCCCCGGTATAACCGAAAATCCTCAGCGATAGGCGATCGGACAATAAAAAAGGGCGGTTGGGGGAATCGATCCGCCAGCAAAGCTAGAATTGTCTATTGTTAAAAAAATTATTATAAATTTTCTGAGCGGTTGTATTCACCGCTACAGTTAAAACAACAGAAAAAACTCTATACCCAATTCAGAGTCTAGAGTCGGCTACTGAGCGAGAAGCCTGAGAGGATGCCAATTCCCAGAAATCTGTGATTTCAGTGAAGCAGCCACCGCATTAACCACACAGTAGCCAATAGTCGTTAAAAAATCGGATAGCTAAACCGTGCAATTTAATACTTACGATCCAGGGGATTTTTACGATGAACTGTTCATCGAAAAGGGTAAACCCCGCCCAGAAGCCCAGTTATTGATTGCCAAAATCAACTCCTTGCCCAATGGAGAACTGGAACAGCGACAACAAGCAGCCCAAAACACCCTGATGAAGCTAGGGGCAACCTTTAATGTCTATAGCGACAACCAAGGAACCGAACGGATATTTCCGTTTGATATTATTCCCCGCATTGTCTCAGCCCCAGAGTGGCAATGGCTGGAAAAAGGACTCAAACAACGAATTGCGGCATTAAACTTATTTATTGGTGATATTTATGGGGAACAAAAAATCATTGCTGATGGGATAATTCCCGAATATGCGATCGCCTCTGCTACAGGATTTCTTAAACCTTGCATCGGATTAAAACCACCGGCAGATGTTTGGTGTCACATCACGGGTACAGATTTAGTCCGAGATAAAGATGGTCAGTGGTATGTTTTAGAAGATAATCTCCGCTGTCCGTCGGGGGTTTCTTATGTATTAGAAAATCGCCGGGTAATGAAATCCTGTTTTCCCGAGTTATTTGGCAAAATGGGCATTAAACCCGTAGATGATTACCCCAGCCACCTCCTAGAAACTCTGCTCAACTTAGCCCCACCCCATTTAACCAATCCTAGAGTAGCGGTTCTCACCCCAGGAATTTATAATTCGGCCTATTTTGAGCATTCATTTTTAGCCCAACAAATGGGGGTAGAACTGGTCGAAGGTAGAGATTTAGTGGTGGTGGATGGCTATTTAAGAATGCGTACCACCAAAGGACTACAGAGAGTCGATGTAATTTATCGGCGAATTGATGATAACTTTATCGATCCTTTGGCATTTCGTCCCGATAGTTTACTCGGAGTTCCGGGACTGATGGAAGTGTATCGCAATGGCCGAGTTGCGATCGCCAATGCATTAGGAACTGGGGTCGCTGATGACAAAGGAATCTATACTTATGTCCCGGATATTATTCGCTACTATCTTGGTGAAGACCAAATCATCCCCAACGTGCCCACCTATCGGTGTTGGGAAGAAAAAGATCGCCACCATGTGTTAGCCAACTTAGATAAATTGGTAGTCAAAGCGGTAAATGAAGCGGGAGGGTATGGGATGCTAGTCGGCCCCCATGCCACCCCAGAACAACGGGAAAAATTTGCGGGACGGATTCAAAATAATCCGCGGAATTACATTGCCCAACCTACCCTTTGTTTATCCAGAGTTCCTACCATAATCGACGGCAAATTTGTCGGATGCCATGTGGATTTACGTCCCTACATTCTCTATGGCAAAGAAATCTATGTGCATCCGGGTGGCTTAACCCGTGTGGCTTTGAAACAAGGTTCTTTAGTGGTTAACTCCTCTCAAGGAGGTGGTTCAAAAGATACCTGGATTTTGTTTGAATAGTTGGAGTTTGAATAGTTGGAGTTTGCATAATTGGAGTGAATAGTTGGAGTGAATAGTTGGAGTAAAAATAGTCATCATTTGCCCAGAACTGGCTGAATTTTTCAGCTAATTTTCAGCTAAATTTACCACTTTAAAAGATGGGAAATGATGAGAATGACCTCAATAGCTAAACAGGACTAAACAGTAAATTAGGAATAGTGCTTATGCTGAGTCGCGTTGCCGATTCAATCTACTGGCTGAACAGATATGTAGAACGGGCAGAAAATATTGCCCGGTTTGTAGGAACTAATTTAAACTTAATTTTGGATTCTCCCAAAGGCATCGAACAACAGTGGAAACCTTTAGTTTATACTACGGGAGATCAAGAACTTTTTGAGCAAACATACGGGGAAGGAAATGCTCAAAATGTAATTCAGTTTCTCACTTTCGATAGTAATTACCCCAACTCAATTTTATCCTGTTTGCAAATAGCGCGAGAAAATGCTCGTTCCGTGCGGGAAATTATTTCATCAGAAATGTGGGAACAAATTAACGCTTTTTATTGGATGGTGAAAAATGCTGCCCCCGACCAATCTCTTTCCGGGTTGCAAGATTTTTTTACGGAAGTAAAACTCGCTTCCCATCTATTTGCCGGAGTGATGGATGCCACCATGACTCATAATGAAGGCTGGCATTTTGGCCAAATTGGTCGATTATTAGAACGGGCTGATAAAACCAGTCGAATTTTAGACGTAAAGTATTATATTTTGTTGCCTTCGGTGAGCCACGTCGGGACAATTTTGGATCAATTACAGTGGATTGCTTTGTTGCGCTCGGCAAGTGCTTATGAAATGTATCGGAAACGGAGTCAACACCGCATTACCCCGGATGGAGTGGCAGAATTTTTAATTTTAGATCGGGAATTTCCCCGGTCAATTCAGTTTTGTTTGTTGCAAGCAGAGCGCTCGCTGCATCAAATTACCGGCACCCCTGATGGCACCTGGCAAAATCCCGTGGAAAGAAGTTTAGGCCGGTTGCGGTCTGAATTAGGGTATATTACCATTGATGAAATTATGCATATTGGTCTGCATGAATTTCTCAATGATTTACAAGAGAAAATGAATAAAATTGGCGACAATATATTTGATAATTTCTTCGCCATTAAGCCCGTGGAAAAAGCATCCATGACCAGTACCCAAAGCGCGATCGCTGCTACTACGGGATGATTGGGGCTTAAATCTGAACCCCTTTGAATCGGGTTGAATCACGAGAACATCGGGGAAACGTCTCCGGGCAATTCCCTCATGTTCTCCCCCCCATGTTCTCCCCATTTTCTACAGCGGTTTCGCCCCTGATGGGTAAGTCCTGAATTGCCAAATTCACAAGTAAAATTCACAAGTAAAATTCATAAGTAAAATTCATAAGTAAAATTCACAAGTAAAATTCACAAGTAAAATTCACAAGTAACTTGAACTGGTCGGCTCGATATCGGCTCGATGTCGGCTCGACAAATTTGGCTGGCAATGGCAATATAGGCATATTCTTCAGCAAAATACATTCATCACAACCCATCACAACCTATGACAACCAAAACCAAAACAGCAGATCCCACGGCCAGCGAGATTAATCTCAAAGATCCGCAGTATTATATTAATCGCGAATTAAGCTGGTTAGAGTTTAACTACCGCGTGTTACATGAAGCCTTCGATTCCCGGACACCTTTACTGGAGCGACTGAAGTTTTTATCGATCTTCAGCACCAACCTGGATGAATTCTTTATGGTGCGAGTCGCCGCTTTGAAACAACAGGTAGAAGCCAAGGTTGCCAAGTTGACTCCTGACGGTCGAACACCGGAAGAACAACTAAGTGCGATTAGCGATCGCCTGCACCCAATGGTAGTCGAGCAGCATCGTCATTTCCAACAGCAAATCCGACCCTTATTAGTCGCCAACCACATTCATATCCTCGACTACATCGATCTCAACCAAGAACAAAGGCTCTATATGCAGAGCTACTTTGAAGAGCAAATCTTCCCCGTCCTCACTCCTTTAGCCGTCGATCCGGGTCATCCGTTCCCTTATATCTCCAATCTCAGCTTAAACTTAGCGGTACTGGTTAAAGATCCAGAAACCGAGGAGGAATTCTTTGCTCGCGTCAAAGTCCCCAAAGTCTTACCGAGATTTATTTCCTTGCCTCCAGACCTGATTAAACCTTCTCAGACCTCCGCTCAGACTTCCGCGATCGCCGCAACACCGCCAACCATCTACCAATTTGTTCCCTTGGAACAAGTCATCGCCCATAATTTAGAGTTCTTATTTCCCGGAATGAATATACAAGAATACCACCTATTCCGAATTACGCGGGATGCGGATTTAGAACTCCAAGAACTGGAAGCGGATGACTTGCTGTTGGCAATTGAAAAAGAACTGCGGAAACGACGGTTTGGGGGTTCCGTAGTGCGCCTGGAAATACCCGTGGACTTGCCACCCAGCATTCGGAAAATGCTCAGGCATGAACTAAACCTTGAAGAGTCGGATGTTTATGAAGTAGAAGGATTACTAAATTTAGGGGACTTAATGAGTTTCGTGGCATTGCCCAAACCAGAACTCAAAGATCGACCCTGGAACCCGGTCGTTCCCCCACGTTTGCGTCGTCTCCATGATTTACCCGTAGACCAAGTAGAACTTGATGTTGAGGAAGGGGAAGATTTATTTGCTTTAATTCGCCAAAAAGATATATTGCTGCACCATCCTTATTATTCGTTTACCGCCTCGGTGCAACGTTTTATTACTCAAGCAGCCCATGACCCTGGAGTATTGGCGATTAAGATGACACTCTATCGAACTTCGGGAGATTCGCCGATTATTAATGCTTTAATTAAGGCGGCAGAAAATGGCAAGCAGGTGGCGGCGTTGGTAGAACTGAAAGCCCGATTTGATGAAGAAAATAATATTCAGTGGGCACGAAAGTTAGAAAAAGCCGGGGTTCATGTGGTTTATGGTTTAGTGGGGTTAAAAACTCACACGAAAATTGCGATGGTCGTCCGACGAGAACAGGATCGCATTCGGCGTTATGTTCATATTGGTACGGGGAATTATAATCCCAAAACCGCCAGACTTTATACAGATTTGGGTTTGCTGTCTTGTCGGGATGAACTTGGTGCAGATTTGACCGATTTGTTTAATTTTTTAACGGGATATTCTCGACAACGGTCTTACCGGAAATTACTGGTAGCCCCGGTGAATATGCGGGAGCGCATGACAGCTTTGATTGACCGGGAAATAAAACACGCGAAAAATGGTTATCATAGCCGAATTGTAGTCAAGATGAATGCGTTGGTAGATCAGGAAATTATCCTCAAACTTTATCAAGCTTCTCAAGCGGGAGTGCGAATTGATTTGATCATTCGAGGGATTTGCTGTTTGCGTCCTGGAGTCCCCGGACTGAGTGAAAATATCCGAGTGATGAGTATTGTGGGCCGTTATTTAGAACATTCCCGCATTTTTTATTTCCACAATCGCGGTAAGGAAGAATTATTTATTGGTTCGGCTGACTGGATGCCCCGAAATCTTAACCGTCGGGTAGAGGCAATTACGCCCGTAGAAGATCCAGATTTAATGAAAGATTTACAAGAAATTTTGGGGATTATGCTGTCAGATAATCGCCAAGCTTGGGATTTGCAACCCGATGGCACTTATGTGCAGCGATCGCCCATGAAAAATGCCTCTGGTGTCTCTGGTGAATCCAGCAGCCAGAAGATTTTAATGGAAATGGCCGCCCAATAAATTAGCTGTTGGTTGGTTGTTGGTTGTTTGTGTGTTGTTGGTTGTTGGTTGTTGGTTATTTGAAGCAAACACCTGTTAACAACTAACAGACAACACCTAACACCTAACAACTAACAACTAACAACTAACAACTAACAACTAACAACTAATCGCCTTTATTACTGTCTGGAAAGGTGCGTTTGAACTCCAAGATTAGATCGTCTAACTCTTCAAGCGCCTGATTTACGTCAATTCTTAAGGTTCCCAGGTTGGGTCTTTCCAGTAACTTAAGCAAATACTCCCGTTTACCCTCAATTTCGGTCATTTTCTGTCTTAATTTTTCGATTTCCATCTTCTCTATCCTTGGTTAATTCACAACTAAACTACATTTTTTGCGTGTTCTCGGCGTTAATCGCGATGCTGGCACTTGCCCACGACGTAATAAATCTTAACATTTCTGTCGGATTAATGTTATTTGCTGTTACTTCTCAAATGCTGACTCAGGAAATGCTGACCCAGGAGAGGATGAATAAAGCGATAGCGATCGCGAACTTTTTGTAGCAACAAGCGTTCGGTTAAAAAATCCAAAAATCGAGCATAGTCCCAGGGAATATTGCCCTTGCGCCATCGAGTCAAGCGGATATATAAGGGTTTTAGCCAGGGTAAAATGGCGTAAATATTGGCAGTTAAGCCGGAAATGGGGGCGATCGCCACGACAAGAATTAGCAAAAAAAATAGCAAAGACAATCCATATAATAAGCCACCGGATTGACCTTCCCCCCTTGAATTGTAATTTGCAGTCAGCCAACTAATCAGCCAACTAATCAGCCAACTATTTAACTGAAAGCTTAAGAGTCCCAAGACAAATAAAATCACGGTACTTACGGCAGAAATCCTGAGAACATTTACGGATAATTTATTCATCTTAATCTGCCGATTCTTTCGATTCTTTAAAGCAGTTAATGCAATTAAGCCCCCGGATACGGACATAAATACCGACATAAATAGTAGGGGTGCAATGCTTGCGTCCATAGCATATATAGCCTGAAATAGTATAGCATAAAATAAACCAATTTTGCTGATATAAAACCCTAAAAATAGGATTAAATAAATAGTCCCCAAAATTAAAACAACTCCTACGCAACTTAAGTCAATTGGCGATAAAAATAAAGATGGGGGCAGACTATCTAAGCAAAACTCTATGCTTTGTGGTAGAATGCTTTGTGGCAGAATGCAATCAATTAGCAACTCTTTTAACCAAATTTTGCTTTGTTCTGGAGTGGGTTCTTTCCCCCGTGGATACCATTGACTAGGCCATTGACTAGAACTTTGTCTGCCTAATTGCCTGCGAATATAGGCATTGAATAAATAGTCAATTCTTTTTTCTTTGGTCTTAATCCGTTTCCAAGAGTGAATTAAAATTTCTTCACTAGCTAATACCATTAAGTTTAAAAATAAAGGCTTTTTAGCTATAGCTAATAAATTAGATTCATCCTGAATATTATCCCATATTTCTCGGCTTTTAGCTGCGATTAAGTAGTTTTTTATTTGCGATACATTGAGAGGTTTTAAGCCGATTGCCGCGGATAATCTTAGTCGGTTTTGGAGTCGGTTTTGGAGTCGGTTTTGGTTTCTCTTGTAGTCAGTTAAGCAAGTGGCAACCACGAAAGAAGGCCAGCGCCCATTGGATAGTTTTAATTGATTCAGAGCAAGCACACAATCTTCTTGCTCCCAGGGGCTGAGTTCATCCAATCCATCAAGGAGTAAAAGCAATTCACCGGCTTGGAACCAAGCTTCCGTCAGGTCAATACTGACACCATACTTAGTCTGAATTTGAGCAAAAATCCAGTTAGTTAATGGTTGACTAGATTGCCAAGTGGGTAAGTCTAATAAAACCGGGATGGGGGCTTGGGAATTGGGGGCTTGGAGATTGGCTTGAAGATTATTTAATAAGGCGCGATCGCAACAATCAGCGGCTAATTCTAATAATGTGGTGGTTTTTCCTGAACCGGGCATTCCTAACAAAACCACTCGACCTAAGTTGTTTTGATTGGGAAATCCATCAATGATTTTTTCTGTGGGTTTAAGGGTGCGAGTTGGTGTTTGGCCAACTTTAATATCCACATCCCAGAGACGGGGAATTTTTTCACCTAGAGGCTTGTCAAACATTTCAAACATTAAGGTATTGAACACCGCAATGTGTAATGATTGTTGCGATCGCTCGGTAATTTCTTGACGAATAGCGGCGAGTAATTCTTGTCGGCCAATCTTGAGTTTTTTTGCCGGTTTTCTTTGCCGAAAAAGCTGCTGATTAATTGTAAAATTAATTGTAAACATGAGTTGCTACTTGAAGTATCTTGAAATATCTTGAAATATAAATAGGGGGGGGTAATAAATAGGGTAGGCTTTTACCCACCCTGCATTTGGCTGATACATCCGGCTGACAGGGCGAGGGGCGGGGGGAAAATCCGGTATTTTTCACTCTTGCCTAATAACTCTTGCCTAATGACTCTTGTCTAATAAATCCTAAGCATCGCGAGTCCGGGCTAAAGTTTCACCTACGGCTATGCGAACATTTTTAAGCTGAGTAATCACAGAACGAGTAATTAACTTTCCAGATTCTACAACCACTTCCCCAGTCAAAGGGTGAAGTAAAGGTTGTTCCATTCTTCTGCCAATCAACGCTTCAATATCCTCAATCGCGTCAATATACATACCAGCGGGTACTTCCACCACCACCCCTTCACCCAGAACTCGCGACTGACAGGCAAGGCGAGAATTGGGTCTAGCGGTGGTAATCACCTCTAGAGTCCGTTGTTCCCGTCTGGACATAGAGGAAAGACTTTCCATCCCCTCTTTAATGTAAACATGGCAGGTAGCGCACATTCCCCGTCCGCCACATTCTTTTAGAACGTGCAAATCCTCTTGCAACAAAGCCACCAGAAGGTTAGCGTTAGTTTGAATTTCCGTATTTTGCGCGATCGGTTCTAGCCTGACAGTTTTAACCATATTCTGTTGATGAGCGTGTAATCTACTTAAATCTATAACAATCTACAACGAAATCAGGGGCAGGGGTGATTGTGGGCAAAAGGCTTGTGCCCCCAGCCCAAAAAAACAGCCCAAAAAACAGCCCAAAAAAATACAAATTGCTTCGATGTTCACATTAAAGCGACATTAAAGCGACAATAGTCTTGAAGTGGCATAACATGGGGGCAAACCAGCCGTATGAAGGAATGGGTTCAAGACAGTAAGTCGCGGTCTCTTAGCCGACAACTTCCCAAATACCGCATTTTAGCCCAGGTGGGACAGGGACAATTTGGCCAGGTTTTTTGTGCCGTAGAACGGCAAAGCGGCCAACTGGTGGCATTAAAAGAAATCACCCACCGTCGCTCATCCACATCTAAGTTTTTACGAGAATTGGGGTCGCTGTTGACCCTACAACATCCCAACATTGTCATCTGGCTCGCTTTTGAAGCCACCACCACGGCGCGATATTTGGTGATGGATTACTGTGAAGGCGGCACTTTGCGAGATTTGCTAGAGGCGGAAGATTCCCTTTCCTTGGGTGAAGCCTTAACTATTATGCAAGGAATTCTGGCGGGACTAGAACAAGCTCACCGTGACGGAATTATTCACTGTGATATTAAGCCAGAAAATATCCTCCTGGGATTAGATGCCGGGATGTGGTTGCCGCGCTTATCGGATTTTGGCATTGCCCGTCGTTTGTCGGAAATCGATCAAAATCGCGCCACCGTAGAATCAGCGGAGGGCAGTATTGACGTAGTGGGTGCCCCAGCTTATACGTCCCCGGAAGCATTTTATGGGATGTATTCTCGCTCCTCGGATATTTATGCGATGGGAATTGTGTTTTTTGAACTGTTGCTGGGTCATCGTCCGTTTACGGGAATCCCAGAACGGTTGATGTGGGCACATTTAAATCAACCCCTGGAAATTCCTTCGGTGGTGCCAGAACCTTTGCAGGCCATTTTGACAAAGGCTTTGGCCAAGTTGAAAGGTCGCCGCTATGGGACAGCGGCAGAAATGTCCGAGGCGATCGCCCAAGTAATGAATCATCCCGAAATTTCGCCATTAATGACCAAACCCCTGCCGTTCAGACCTGCTTACCCTGTTGACCCCGACCATGACGTCGTGCTGACGCCACAAATGCCGGACATCTTGATTGTCAGCCAACAAGAGTTACCCGGTGCCTTAACCGGTCTAGTGTCGGGAAATGGCTATCTTTACGGAATTTTCCAGCAAAACACGGTCTTAATTTGGCGACCTGGGGAAACCGAAGCCGTGCCGATTTCTTTCCCCGAACCCGTCAGCGAAATTATCCCTTTGGCAAATAGCTGCTTGGTAGGTGTCTGTGAAGACCTAGGCGGCGGTTCGATCTATTGGGCATCCCCCAAATCCAGGCAGCCGAAGCGCTTGTTGAAGTTAAAACAAAGGTTCACTCTCTCCGCTGACCCTGACAGTAAATTTCTAGCAGTAGCGGTTTCTAGTCAGTCGGGGAAAAAGGCCGTGCGATTCGGATTTTATTCTTTGGGAAGCGAATGCGATGGGGTAAAACCACCCCAATTAAAGTTGTTAAAAAGCTTTACTCTGGCAGCGGCAATGCTGCCCCAGTTGATGTTTCTCGATCGCCGCCATCTCTTGACCATCTGGCATAGCCGCGACGCGAAAAAGTCCCAAACCATATTTAAATTGTATAGCCGTCGGGGGACTCAGATGGGTGCGGTGCGATCGCCGCTCTTATTTGAGCAACTCATTCTTAGCCTAGCCCCCGGTCTTCCCAGAAATCTTCCCAGAAAATTTTGCTTATTTGGGGTGGTTCAGCAGCCCAGACCCGCCATTTGGCGCATTCAACTTCTCCCCTTGCAATTAATGCGAATTCCTCTAGAAACCATGCCCACTTGCTTATCTCCCATTCCCGGTGGCTGCCTGTTCGCCAATGACAAAGGTGAAATTAGATGTTTGAATCACCAAGGCCAAAATCATGGTAGGTTTCAGTTTGGGTTCCAGGCACCCCTGGGACTTGGGGCTTGGCGGGGACCCGGAAAAGATACCACCGAAAATTTACTGGGTTTAGGAGGAGTCACCCCTGCGGCGAATGGTAGCTGTATTTCCTTTATTCAAGTAAAAACGAAAACGATTTCCCCAATGGAACCCCCAGATTTTTAGGATACAAGCCGATGACCTCAACTTCACCAACACTCGATCCCGCCGAATTTGCTTACCTTAGCAAAACCGTCCTCAAGTTATCAGACACAGAAGAGAGAATAGAGAAGAGAGAAGAGAGAAAAGAGAATTTTCCTCAAACCCCTTTCCTCGAACCTCTTGCCTCTAAATCAGCAGTCTTGGCAGCCATGACCCGACTGGTGGAAATTGTCGCGGAACTGCGATCGCCTCTCGGAGGATGGCCTGCGGACTTGCCAAAAACCTCAGAAAATCTGGTTCCTTATGTCCTCGAAGAAGCTTGCGATGTCCTGGATGCTTGCAAAGAGTCAGGCAGCAGAGGTGCGGAGGAGCAGAGGAGCAGAGGAGCGGAGGAGCAGAGGAGCGGAGGAGATGAGGAGATGAGAAAAAATTCTGATGGCGGGCAGATGGTGGGCAGATGGTGGGCACCTCCGCACCCCTGCCCCCCTGCCCCC
>FWWL01006129.1_pt1 | contig 17819 bp, 17 predicted proteins | sample 2228331 | NCBI WGS metagenome assembly FWWL01 (sample SAMEA103939775, study PRJEB20133) | metagenome
CCAGAACACTCACTTCTCATACTCCTTTCATAAATAAACATAATAAAGAATATCGTAGATATTATAATAAATAGAGGACTACGACAATCTTCTATCTGCCGTAGTCCTCTATTCTCAAATCAATATTAAATTTTTTCAACAAAAAGATTAAATATCACTTGCATCCAGACCTGTTATCAACCAGTTCCCATCTTCATTAGTAAAAATCAATTCTACTGTCGTAGAACCAAAATTCCCGCTAATCTCTATCGGATAAACTGTGGCGGTATTCCCCTCTAATTTTATCTGCATACTACCTAAATCAACTACCAGACCATCCAGATAACCTGCATCGCTTGCCTGTTGTAAAAATTCACGAGCACCCGCCTTATCACCCCATTCATAATGCTCAAATTTTTCAGAGAACCCAGCCATTACGCCATCAATATTTTTTGCTTTTAATGCCTCCGCAAATTTGTTAACCTGTGCAGTTATTGCTTCCTCAGGGGAAACCTTCTTTGCGGTCTGGCAACCTACAATGACCAGTGCTACACAAACTGATGCCATTACCATTGTGATTAACGATAATTGTTTCTTCATACACAAACCCTTTCTTTGTTATTGTTTGTTTTACCTTGCCTTTCAGAAAAGGAACATATAATTTATATCACTTTTTATCTGTCATTTCAAATTTGCCAGCATCTACTTCCTGAATTAAAAAATGAACTTTCTTTCTCATTAAAGGAACGACTTCTTCCAGAAACCACGGATTTTTCTTCAACCACAGATTATTACGGAAAGATGGATGTGGACAAACGATTATAGGAGGATAGAAATTTTTCCACGAAAGCACCGTTTCCGTCAGTGTAGGAGGAATCTTTTTTCCCAAAAATAACTGTTGAGCATATCGTCCCATAAGGAGGATAAGTTTAAAAACAGAAGTAAATGGAAGCAGTTTATTCCACCATAATTGTGCACATTCTTTTCTAGGAGGTAAATCTCCCCCACGATGATTTCGACCCGGATAACAAAAGCCTGTAGGGATAATAGTAAAATATCGTGTGTTGTAAAACTGTTCACGAGTAACATCTAACCAGGAGCGAAGTTTATCACCACTGGGGTCATTCCACGGCAATCCTGTTTTATGCACTTTTAATCCGGGTGCCTGCCCAACTATAAGAATTGGAGATAAATGTTCCCCAACACGCAATACGGGATTAGCACCCAGAGGCAAATCTTTTTCGCAGTACCGACAATTTTTAATTTCCTGTGCAAGTTTTAGAATAGACCTTTCAACTCTGTCCATAAATATCACGAATTTTCAATTAAATAAAGCATCCACAAAAGCCACCGGGTCGAACGGCTGTAAATCTTCAATTCCCTCACCTACTCCAATCAATTTTATTGGGATATTCAGTTCTTTATGTATACTAAAAACCATCCCACCTTTTGCAGTGCCATCTAATTTCGTAAGAACAATCCCGGTAATGTTTAGAGCATCTGTAAATATTCGTGCTTGTTGTAAGGCATTCTGTCCAGTGGTTGCATCAAGGACTAAAAGGACTTCGTGAGGTGCTTCTGGCATCCGTTTTTTTATCACCCGATAAACCTTTTTTAATTCCTCCATTAGATTCACTTTAGTATGCAATCTTCCCGCTGTATCTATAATAACATTATGAGCCTTCCGTGCAACTCCTGCATCCACAGCATCGTAAGCCACCGCCGCAGGGTCTGCCCCATCCTGATGTCGTATCAAGTCCGCACCACTGCGTTTACTCCATATTTCTAATTGCTCACATGCGGCTGCACGAAAAGTATCCCCCGCCGCAAGAATCACTTTTTTATTTTCCTTTACCAATTGTGCAGAAATTTTTCCTGCCGTGGTCGTTTTACCAGAACCATTTACTCCAACTACAAGTGTAACATGAGGCGGGGGGTCTGCCTCCCAGCATATTTCATGCTGACCTGCTTTTAACATATCTAACATTATTGCCTTCAATAAAGGCAAAGTTTGCTCCGCTTCGGTTATGCCCTGTTTTTTGACCTCTTCTTTCAATCGTTCTATTAAAAACAAACTTGTATTTACTCCAAGGTCAGCTTCAATAAGCAATTCTTCAAGAGAATTATAGACATCATCACCAATTTTCGGATGGAGTGAAAATATATTTTTTATACCATCCGCAAGGGCATTTCTCGTCTTCTGTAATTTCTGTTTTAGATTAGATAAAAATTTAAACATAAAAACATCCTCTCAAAAAATTAAATATTTGTGAGCCGTTGGAGTGATAATTATAAATCAGAAAAGGAACTAACGCAATTTGAAAGCATAGAATCCAAAATTCTCATTTACCAAATCGGAACCACCATATCCCTCATATTTTCCATCATCTCTTTTTGAAACGATACCGGAAGCAGAACCTCTTTGTCCATTCCATTCACAAGAAACCCGGTCCCAGTATCCAACCAATCTTTGTTCCTGGCGTTGGGCGACTCCACGAACCTGTGCTCCATTATCTAATATTGCTGTGAATAAGTATTCCTCACCCTGACTTTTTACTATGGCTTTACCTACAGGTTGCATATTATCATCAATATCCCGAATTGCAATTACAAAAACTCCTTCCGGATTCTCAGAACTTATTGGAGTTTGAATTGCCCTGTAAATCTCACTGCTTGTTAGCACCTGTGACTTTAAATCTTCTGCTAGAATATTCAATTGTCTACCTAATTCTCCTGACCAAAGATTTATAGTAGAAGTTTCACTACCTCCTACTAACCAGAGCATAATACTATCCGCATTAATTCCAGCAAAAATAATTAGCACAGTTCCAAGAACTGCAATTATCCCTAATATAATCTTTCGTGGGCTGGGTAACTCTTCACCTACAAGCAACTGTTCCTCCGCCTGTAAACGCAATCTTCGCTGGTCCCGCAAATTATTGCCACAGGTTTTACATATCAATGTTCCTTCCGGATTCACAGTGCCACACTGCACACATACAGCATCCGCATCTATTCGCGAACCGGGTGAAACATTATAATCCTGTAATGTCTTTCTCATGAATTAGTTACCTTTAACTAATTGTCATTTTTTCATATTATATATCATTCATATTTTTATTTTCTCACTCCAAACCAATATAATATTTTTATATTTTCCTACTTTTGTCATGTATTTTTCAATAAAAAGAAAGGATTTTTTATGAACAAATTATTTTTCATCAGTTTAACCATTACTTGCGTATCATTTGCAATGAATTCTTTTTCTGAAGAGGAAACCACTTATGCAGAGAAATTAGGCTGGGAAAAAGGAAGTCGTGTTGTTATTTTTCACATTGATGATGTAGGACTATGCCATGGAGCGAACCAAGCCTCAATTGAAGCACTCTCTAAAGGTGTAGCAACTTCTTGCAGTATTATGATGCCTACCGCATGGGTGGAACAATTTGTAAAAGCGTGGAGGGAAAATCCACACTGGGACGCAGGACTCCACCTCACCCTGACATCAGAATGGGATAATTATCGTTGGGGTCCAGTCTCCGGATTTCAGCAGGTTCCCGGACTTGTAGATGATATGGGCTATATGTGGGGCGATGTAAAAAGTGTAGTATTACATGCGTCTCCGGAAGAGGTAGATAGAGAGATTCGTGCTCAGTTAGCATTAGCAGAAAAAATGGGGATTAAACCCACACATTTAGATTCACACATGGGAACCCTTTTTGCCACTCCTAAATTTATGGAGAAATATATTAATTTAGGAATAGAAAAACAAATTCCTGTTCTTTTCCCCGGAGGACACATGCAATACCTGCAACAAGAGTTACCCATGCCAAAAGAATTTGTTCAGCAGTGGGCTAAAAAAATCTGGGATGCAGGATTACCCCTTGTAGATGATATATTAACCTTTACTTATGACTGGAAAACAAAAGATAAATTTGAACCCATGACAAAAGCACTTCGTGAAATGAAACCTGGAATTACAGAAGTTATATTGCATTGTGCTATCCCGACAGAAGAATTTCCATACTTCACACAATCCTCTGTCACCCGAAAAGGGGACTACTTGATTATGATGAACCCCGAATTCAAAAAATTTTTGCAAGAAGAAAAAATTATCCTTACCACCTGGCGAGAACTAAAAGAACGACGGGCAAAAGTAAAATGAAATGTTAAACCAAATGGACTAATTGTGAAACTTCCTTTTTGAATTGCGGGAAAGTTTCATCGTAGTTCCGAGTAGTCCCAAAAAAGATACTGGAAGAACCCAATACAAAAATATTTGCACCTAAACGAATAAATCGGGCACAATTCTTCGCAGTAATATTCCCATCTACCTCAATATCCACTGGATATTTTTCATACTGAATTTTTCGTGAAAGTATATGCACGCGTTCAAAAGATTGTGGAATAATCTTTTGTCCGGCATAACCCGGGTCAACCGCCATGATTAAAACACGGTCAACCTCCGGTAATAAATATTCCAATTCGTCCAGAGGCGTCATCGGATTGATGGCTACTCCCGGTGAAAGTCCATATTCACGAATTTGTTTTATAGCACGATGAATGTGCAAACAGGATTCCAAATGCAAAGTAATTCCTACACAGCCGATATCTACAAGTCGCTTTATATATCGTTCCGGTCGTTCTATCATCAAATGTGCCCAGCATGGCAACGAACAAAACCTTCGTGCTAAGGAAATAAAATCAAATCCTAAGGTCAGGTTAGGGACAAAATTCCCATCCATAATGTCAAAATGTAATTCATCAATCCCTACTTGCTGGACAAAACGAAACTCCTCTTCTAACCTGCCTAAATTAAGGCACATCACGGAAGCAGAATACTTTACCTTATCTAAATTTATTATATTTTCATTCATAGGCAAAATTTTTTTATTTCTTTCTTAAAAATTGTTTTACTTCGTCAAAATACGGCATAGAAGGTTGGGCTCCAAATTTTGTGCAGGATAGAGCACCCACTGCATTTGCAAATTGTAAAACTTCTTCCAGTGTAGATTGTTCCCATGCAAAAGCCAAAGCAGAGGTAAAAGCGTCACCTGCTGCCGTTGTATCTACAACCGACACTTTATATCCCGGTATGAAAACTTCATCTACTCCATCGTAGTAATAACAACCTTTCTCCCCCAATTTCAGAACAACTGAACGAGCACCCATTTCTAACAATTTACACGCACACCAGTGATAATCCTGTCGCTTTGTGGGTTTTCTGCCAGTCAAAAATTCCGTCTCCGTTTCATTGGGAGAAATAATATCAATATACGGAAATATCTGTTTTGAAATACTTCTTGGAGGACCTGCATCAACGATTGTAATTAAATTATTCTTTTTTGCTTGAATGAGTGCTGTTTCAATAGTTTCCGGCAGTAACTCTAATTGGGTTAGGAAGACTTCACCTTTTTGGAAAACTTTTTCTTGTTTAATTACATCCTCAGGCTTTAACTCATGATTTGCACCTGCAATTACAACAATGCTATTTCGTCCTTGTTTATCTACAAAAATTAATGCAGTCCCGGAAAAAACTTCAGAAGTTTCTTTTACTGTGTTTACAGGAATGCCTTCATTCCTGAAACTATTCTTCATACTCTTGCCAAAATGGTCTTTTCCTACACAACAAACAAAATTCACATTAGCACCCAATCTTGCAAGGGATACTGCCTGATTGGCACCTTTTCCCCCAAAAACAATGGCAAGGGACTCTCCACGATAAGACTCCCCTTCCCGTGGCAATCGGGGGACTTTTGCTACAATATCCACATTCGCACTACCTACAACGACGACTTTTCGTTGCTGTTTTCTGAGATTCTCTAAAAGTGTTTTCATTGTAGTATCCAGTCTTATTTAATTAACCCCCATGCACGGGCAAAGGCTTCAAAAGAGCGGTCATAAGTTTTCTCAACCTCCGGCGGGAAACAACAACCGGGCAACTGCCGCTTTTTCAAATGATATTGCAAACATTCACAACATATCGCATGTCTTGGACAACCTGGATAACTGCATGTGCAAAAAGATTGATTCCGCTCTTGATTTTTGCATTCCTGTGCCATCTCCATATCTCCTCTGTTTATTGGTTTGTCCGTTTTATATATTGTTCTTCATAATATTTTTTAAATTCACCTTCTTTGATTTTCCGCCACCACCATTCGTTTTCCTTATACCATTGCACTGTCATTTGGATACCCTCTTCCCAGTTAACTTTCGGCTCCCATCCCAACGCACGAAGTTTATCTGAATTCATAGAATAACGGCGGTCATGCCCTGGACGGTCTGGGACCCACTGAATTAAACTTTCATCTTTACCTGTCAATTCCAGCACCTTTCTCGTAATCTCAATATTTTCTTTTTCAAAGCCTGCGGAGATGTTATATATCTCTCCCGGAGTGCCCTTCCTCAAAACTACATCTATCGCTCTACAATGGTCATCCACATAAAGCCAATCACGGATGTTATGCTCACCACCTTTATATAGTGGAAGCGGTTTATTTTCCAAAGCATTGGTAATAAAAAGAGGTAATACTTTCTCAGGATATTGATATGGACCATAAGTATTACAGCCACGCGTAATTAACACCGGCAGTTTAAAAGATTCAAAAAACGCTTTTCCTAACAATTCTCCCCCTGCTTTAGAAGCACTATAAGGATTTCTGGGACAAATCATATCTGTCTCTACTGCGGAACCCACATCTCTACTCCCATACACTTCATCAGTAGAAACAAGAAGAACCTTTCCCACATTGTTATTTTTTGCACTCAATAAAATCTGGTATACTCCCTCAACATTTGTGCGGAGGAAATCCCTTGCTCCCATTAGACTTCGGTCTACATGTGTTTCCGCGGCAAAGTTTACTACCGCATCACAATCCTTCATACATTGCTCCACTACTTCTGCATCTGCAATATCCCCACGAACAAATGTATAGCGACTGGTATCTATTGATTTCAGATTATCCAGATTTCCCGCATAGGTAAGTTTATCCAGATTTACAATGTGAATATCCAAATACCAATCTAACATATTACGAATAAATGCAGAACCAATAAACCCCGCGCCGCCTGTAACTAAAATTTTTTTCATTAACTTATTTCTCCTCTCCTGTTTAGATAACGAATTACCGCATCCTGCCACGATGGAATTTTCCAGTTTATTACGGACATTATCTTTCGGTTATCCATTGCAGAGTACGCAGGTCTCTGCGCAGGTAATACAAACTTTACCCGAGAACAAGGAATAACCATGGTGGAAATACTCAAATGCTCAAAACATGTTTTAATCCACTGATAACGAGAACATTCACCAGAATTGGTCGCATGATACAAACCATATTGTTTCGTTTCTACAATTTTCCTTGTCATCATCGCCAGGTCTAATGTATAGGTAGGGGAACCAATTTCATCGTCCGAAATCTCTAATTTCTCCGCCGTCTTAGCCCGTTGTATCATTTTTTCTATGAAGTTATTTCCACCCGGACCATATAACCACGCTGTTCTTAAAATGTAGTGTCTGGGATTATATTCTGCAACTTCCTTCTCACCGGCCAATTTAGATTGCCCATAAACAGAAAGTGGATTAGGCACATCATCTTCACGGTAAGGTCTTCTCTGCATACCGTCAAACACATAATCGGTACTGTAGTGAACAACAGGGGCACCCCATTGATTTGCCAGGTCTGCCACTAATTTTGCTCCAACCTCATTTACAAGAAATGCCTTATCTATTTCCTGTTCCGCCAGGTCCACATTTGTATAGGCGGAAGCATTAATAACCAAATCGGGCGCCGGGTCGTCTAATAACTTATAAATCTCTGGACTTGTCACATCCAGTTCCGGCAAATCATATCCGACGACCTCACATTCTTTTTGAAATAATTGAACCAGTTCCCTTCCTAATTTTCCTTTACATCCAAATATAACTACTCTTTGCATAACAATTCCCATATCATCAAATTAAAAAATTTTAATTAATTTTATCAAAAACCCTACCTAATGAAGAAATATTACACAAAAACCAATTCTTTAAAAGGGATATATTATAGAGACCTCTGAATAATTACGATTTTATTCCATTATTAAAATAAGATTACTACACCACCTATTGAAATGTTAGTTTGAATCTTTTTTCACTTTTACCCTTTCTCATTTCATTCTACTACGCACATCCTTCATTTTACGATATTATGAAGTTTTTTTCTCTCTCACCACAGAGAACACGGAGAAGTATGGAGAACCGCAGAGGGACTTACATACCTTCTTCTATTCACCCCTCCCAGTCCATTTTCAATAGTCTATCTTTCGTTTATATCCAGAATTACTATCCCAATGCCTTCATCCCTTCTTTGTGTTCTTTGTGGTTAATTTTTAACCATAAAGAACAAAAAAATGTAGGGGCGAAAAATTTTTCGCCCCTACACATCCGACAATAAAAAAACGACTCAAGCAACCCTAATCCCTCTGTGGCTCTCTGTGTTATCTCCGTGTCCTCTGTGGTTGAAAAAAAGAGTCAGATGATAAAGGCTTATACTCTTTCGGTAGAGGCAAAACAAGTAAGAAAGGAATAATTAGGAATAATGTTGCAATAGGTTATGATATAAAGTAGTTTGTTACAATGATACATAAGGTATTTATACAGAGGTCTCTATAATTAATCCTGAAATAAGTGCTATATATTTAGTGTTATATCCTTCAACAAAGGATTGATTATGAATAAATGGTATGAACAATTGATAAAACCTTCGTGGGCGCCTCCTGCATGGGTTTTCGGTCCTGTCTGGACAATATTGTATTTGATAATCTTCATCACTTATGGGATAACTTTCTGGCTAATTATTACAAAAAGAATTCCCTTTTATATTGGGATACCCTTCATCTTGAATATGATTTTTAATTTTTCCTTCACAACTATTCAATTTGGGCTAAAAAACAATTTTTTAGCAAGTATAGATGTACTCCTCGTTCTTATAACCATCATTGCGACCATCATTCTCATACTCCCCTACAACAAATGGATTGCAATATTCCAACTTCCCTATCTTGTATGGGTTAGTTTCGCAACGGTTTTACAAATCACCATCACCTACCTGAACTGGAAATAATTCTATCTAACTTATTCTTCTCTTTTTAGCTGGGCAAATAATAACTTCGTTCGTTCGGCTTCTTCGGAATGATTTACCATTGGAGCGGGATAATCAATACCAGGATAATTTTTGTGATAGATGTCCCATTGATGTATATGTTCAGCGGGAACATCTTTTAATTCGGGAATCCACTTCTTTATGTATTTTGCCTCTGGGTCAAATTTTTTTGACTGCAACCAGGGATTGAAGATTCGGAAAAACGGCTGAGCATCACAACCTGTTCCTGCTACCCATTGCCAGTTGCCGTTGTTTACAGATGGGTCGTAGTCAATTAACTTCGTAGCGAAATATTTTTCGCCCCATAACCAGTCAATATGCAAATCTTTTGTTAAGAATGAACCTACAATAAGCCTTGCACGATTATGTAACCAACCTGTTGTCTTAAGTTCCCTCATACCTGCATCTACCACAGGGAAACCTGTTCTACCTTCTGCCCATAATTGAAAAGATTTTTCATCATGACTCCACCATAAATTCTGGAAAACGGGATTGAAAGTTTTTCCAAAAACATGGGGATAATAAAAACCTATAACGGTGAAAAAATCCCGCCAGTATAATTGACGAAGCAGAGGTTCGGGGTCAGAGTGATTATCCTTTATTTCGTGAAACACTTCCCTCGGAGAGAGGCAACCAAATTTAAGATAAGGCGATAAGAAGGTATTTACTTCTCTGTCTAATCTATCCCTCTGGTCTTTGTAATCATTCAAAGATATTGCCCTTTTTAGTTTCTTCAATCCCTCGCTTCTTCCCCCTTTAAGAAAAGATTGCAAGTTGTTATAGGGAAGAAAGTGTAATTCTTTGAAGTCACAAATCTCATCAGGAATGGTATCCTGATAATACTTTGTTTCTACCTGTTTATATGGTTTAGAAACCGGTATTGTTAATGCCTTCTTATAAAAGCGGGAAAAAACTGTATATGGAGTTCCATTTTCATTCACCATCTGTTCGGGAGAAGTCAGCAAAACATCATCTAAAGAATAGAAAGCGATACACTTTCCTTTACAAAACATTTCTATTTCTGAATCCCGCTTTTTAGAAAAAGGGGTATAGTCTTTATTAACAAATAATGCGTCATATTGGATATAAGAAAAGATTTTTTGCAATACTTCATCAGGTTTCCCATAAAAAACAAATAGTTTTCCACCTCTCTTTATAATTTCTGTCTTTAAATCTTCGATACTCTCCACTATAAAATGGACTGCGAAGTCCCCTCTATAGGGATTGTTCTCAATCTGTCTTGGGTCAAAAATGAAGCAGGGAAGCACTTCATAGCACATTTTACTCGCCAATGCAAAAGCGGTATTATCATATATCCGCAAATCCCTGCGAAAGATAACTATTCCCAATACATGTTGCTTGCTCATTATTCATTTATCTCTCTGCTGGTTTTGCAATAATAATTTAATATTTGTGTATAATTTCATATTTATATTATATAACTCGTGAGGGAAACGAAAAATGCGTCATGGTCCTGTAAAAGAATTAGGCTGGGGTAGTCGTTTTGGTTTAATTATGGCGATGGCGGGTAACGCAGTAGGACTGGGGAATTTTCTTCGTTTCCCAGGGCAAGCAGTGCCATACGGGGGTGCCTTTATGGTGCCTTATTTCCTGGCACTCGTCTTAATAGGCATACCTTTGGCGTGGATAGAATGGAGCATAGGAAGAAGAGGAGGGCTATATAAACACGGAACAACACCAGGAATGTTTTACCGCCTCTGGAAACATCCCATTTCTAAATATTTAGGCATTTTTGGTATCCTTCTTCCAGCAATGGTTGGAATTTATTATATCTACATTGAGTCCTGGGCATTGGGTTATGCCTGGCAGATGGCAACGGGTATGTTTCGCGGAAAACATGCTTATGAAGAAATGAAAACGGCTTTTGGGTCTTATGTAGGAACTGCAAATGCAAATTTAATTAGTTTTAGTAGTATCTCTTATACCTTCTTTCTCATTGCTTTTTTGATTAATATTTTTGTTCTCAGTAGAGGTATTGCCAAAGGAATTGAAATTGTTGCTAAATACTGCATGCCTGTATTGATAGTTCTTGGGATTATTCTTGCAGTTCGTGTTCTAACATTACCTCCACGAGGAGGAGACCAGACGGTCAGTCAAGGACTGGCTCAAATCTGGCGATTAACGCCTCAGGATTTTAAGACCTTAATGCGACCCCATGTCTGGATATCTGCAACGGGTCAAATTTTCTTTACGCTCAGTGTAGGTTTAGGAATGGTGCATACTTATGCCAGTTATTTGAAAAAGAAACATGATTTAACATTAAACGGGTTATCTGCATGTGTTACAAATGAATTTGTAGAAGTAGTGTTAGGTAGTTCTATAGTCATTCCAGCAGCGGTAGTATTCTTCGGTGTTGAGAGAGCGAGAGAAATAGTAGCAACAGACGGAACTTTTGCAATCGGCTTTTATGCACTACCATTAATCTTTGAACAACTCCCGTATGGCGAAATCTTTGGTGTGATGTGGTTCTTATTATTATTCTTGGCAGGTCTTACATCCAGTATGGCAATGTTTACTCCACTGCTTGTATTTTTAGAAGATGAACTACAAATTGACCGAAGAGTTGGCGTATTGTTCGTGTCTTTCTTTGCTTTCCTGATGATGCAACCTGTTATCCTGTTTTACCATCATAAAGTACTTGACGAACTTGACTACTGGGCAGGAACATTCGGATTGGTTTTATTCGTGGCTATTGAGACTGTGGTTTTTTCGTGGATTTTTGGAATAGATAAAGGCTGGGAAGAATTGCATCAAGGAGCCGAGTTAAAAGTGCCACGAATTTATTATTATATTATGAAATATATAACTCCTATGTTTTCAGTGGGTCTTGTTGTCTGGTTTTGTTATGATGGCTTGCTTGAAAAAATCACTATGAAAAATGTTGCGGTTGAAGATGTGCCATATATCTGGCTGGCTCGGATTATGATTTTGATAACGGCTTCCTTTCTCGCATGGGGTGTGTGGTATGCCTGGCAGACACATCCCAAATTCTTTGAGGATGACGAAGAAGATAATTCACAAAGTCTGGAAATCTCCAAAACCGCGGAGGGAGGAAATTTACAATGACATGGTATTCTTATCTATATATGCTAACTGTTTGGGGAATTATAACTGGTCTGAACATATATTGTTTTTACCGTGTCCTGACCAGCAAGAATATTATTACCCACGATGACGAGGAGGAGGATAGTTAACAAAAAAAATAAGCACGCACGATTTTACCATGTTTGTAGTATGCTATTCCCAGCGGGGCTTTATACTCTCACAGTATGAAATAGGTGCTTCTACATCGGGCAATTTTACTTCAATATCAAGATTTTCCAAAAGAGTCCCTTCCGCAAGATACAAATCTATAAGAGCCTTCTCATAAGCAATCTGCGCCTGAAGTTCCATTGTTTTTGCCATTGTATAATCCGTCTGCACCTGCAATACACGCCAACTGGTACTAATTCCGAGCCGTAGGCGTTTTTCTTCTGCAATAACATTGGCTTCCTGAAGTTTTCGTGCCTGACGATTACTTTCTACCAGAATACGATTGGTTTCTACATTGCGATGTGCAAGATGAACCCCCATCATAATTGCCTGTTCAATCTTCTTTTTCCGTTCTTCCATCTCACGCTTTGTAATTCGTGCTCGTTGGTATGCCCCTCTACCTGCACGATTTCCAATAGGAATGGTAGCTTTTATACCATAGGTATAATAAGTCTCGTCATCATCACGGATACCGTAAAACATTTTGCTAAGAGAGCGGTCGCGTCCTTCCTTATCATAACTCCCAATAATATCAACCTGGGGCAACATTTCGTTTCTTGCCTGTAATAACTGTAATTCTGCAATATCTATCTGCAATTCAGCCATAGCCATCTCAGGTCTGTTTTTGAGTGCATTCTCAACAGCCTGGTCAAGGTCTGGTGCTAATTTAGAAAGGTCTATATTTTCATTTTCAAAACTATGGGGACGGTCTGTGGGCACGATTAGGACTTTTGAGAACAAATTGTCATCTCTTATCATCAACAAATTTTTTAATATATCTGATGCACTCTCTAATTGAGCCTGTGCCGCAACCAATTCACTCTGACGCGTGGCAACACCTGCCTTTGCTTGTAAAACTTCTATATCCGCTGCTGTTCCTATCTCTCTACGCTTCTCGCTAATAGATAGAAGTCGCTCCGCATTGGCTAAGGCTTCCTCCCGCACTTTTACATTCTCCATAGCACCCACAAGGTCCCAATATGCTTTGATTATCTCCGCTACAGTATTCATAACTGTCAATTTTAATTGTGCTTCCCCTACTTTCTCCGATTTCTTCGCCATTTCCAGTCTCACAGTATTAACTTTAATACCAAATCCTCTCAACAAAGGCTGTGTCAGAGTAAAAAGTAATTGACCTCCATAATCCTTTGTAAAATTAGAAAAAGATGTTTCTTCTATATTTGTATTAAATGTAATCGCATATTGAGTTCCTAACTTTAACTTACCTCCCAAACTGGATTCAAAAGTAGTTTGTTTGGTCTCAAAACTACTAATACCTGCATAAGCCCGAATTTGCTGACTTGCAAGGATTGACGCATAATTATGCTGAAGGGAAGTTTGTAAAAACGGGTCAAACATCCCACTTGCGGTAAGTTGGTCTGCCTGTGCTTTTCGTGGTTCTAATCCACTAACAATAATATCCGGATTTTGTCCCAGAGCTGTTTTAATACACTCTTCCAATGACATACGCAATACTGCGTTCGGACCCCGTCGTTCCTCTGCCACTTTACGAAGTGCATCCAGGTCAATTAAATCTATTGATATTTCTTTCTTCAAATTTAACTCCCTATTCCCGATTCCTTCATCAACAGCACTTTGTTCCTCAATTGGATTGATTACTGCGTTAGTATCTGTTTCCTGAGCATAAAGCACAAAACAAAATAATGAAAGAACCATCAAGTAAATAAAAGATGATAATCCACACTTCTGTAGCACCATATTTATTTCATTCCTCTTGCTCAATGTTTTTGATTAAAACATGTTCTACTTATCTATTAACGATATGTCAAAGTAGGACCCATAAAAACTATTATCAGTGTAATAAAAAGAGACACTGTTTTTAAAACAACCAATTTTCTTTTTTATGATAAAATAAAACTAACTGGCAAACTTATTACAAGTTTTGTCTGAATATAGGCAAACGACAGGGAAATAGGTTCTATTTTTTTATGGATGTTAATAATCCAAAGGTGAAAACTCTTATATTATGGGGGATTGTTATTGTTAGTTTTCTTATATTCTGGATTGCTCATATATTTGTTTCCGATTATCAAAAATTTGTAGAACCGAAGAATTATTTGCTTCGTGCAAAATATTACTTTGAAAAAGGTGACGAAGAAAAGGCTATAAAGGAATTGAAACTTGGAATGGAAACCTTCCGTCCTGTAAGTTCGGAAGCACTTGCATTCTTATTGAAAATCCAGAAAGGGAAAATCAACAAAAGCAATTACAACAAATTAGAAAAAAAATACGAAGTAGTATCGGTTATTGAAAAATGTCCCTATTCTGAAAATATTTCATTTGATATAAATATATTAAACACTAACGAAATCTCTTTCCCACCATTATCAAAGACGACAAAATCTGGTGTAACATCCTTATGGAAACTATCAACCCGAAATGCCTTAAAATGTTTGCAATCGGTTAATTTATCTGAGCAGAAAGTTCTGAATTTCTTATACCTATCGGGTGGCGTTTTTTCGTTTCATTCTGTAATCGGGGAAACAGGATATAAAATTGATGATGATGTTTTAGTAGTCAGTGAAGGAAGTGAAAAAGGAAGTGGAGCACAGATATGGTTTCAAGGACGAAATTTTGGGGGCAATCGGAGAGGATTTTATGTGCTTATTTTAACACCACCTCCATCCAAAATTTATCGGGCTGACCGATTTGACATCTGGGAAAGTTATAATGAATCTGTAAAAATGACTCGCTTCTTAGAGGAAGTTCCAGAAGGTTATATAGGTATATTCGCTGTGTCGGATGAGGCTTCGGAAAATATGACCGATGAACTAGAACAAATGCTTATTTCATTCGGATTTGCAAAGAAAACCTATGTTCGCAGAGAAAAGAAATTATTCGGTTATGGATATGCTTTTGCAGGCATCGGAGTGAAAGGAGCACAGGAAGGAACGGCTGTTCAAAACTGGGCTGAATATAATCCCTCGCAACCACAGATTCCTATCGCTGTCTGTGCTGTTCTAAAAGGGGAAGGAAAACTATGAAGAACCAACACTGGATATACATTTCTATTTGGGCAGTCTCGTTCATAATTACTTTAGTCTTCGTGCCAGTTTTCCGCTGGATAGCCTTAAAATTAGGTGTGGTAGATATGCCTGACCAGAAAAGGAAGGTGCATAAGAAACCCATTCCTTATCTGGGAGGCATGGCTTTCTACATCGCTTTTCTAGTGGCATGTATTTTTATTGAATGGTTCTATCCACATTTCTTTGATGAACGACTGACCATTATTGCTATAACAGGAACATTGATTGTGCTGATGGGATTGTTGGACGATTTAATATCCATACCTGCAAAATGGAAATTGATTTTTGAACTAAGTTTAGGTATTCTTCTTTATTATTGGGGTTTCAAAACAGCAACCATTGCTCACCCATTAGGAGGAGTTTGGGAGATAGGCTGGCTTGCGTTGCTGGTAACTCCATTATGGATAGTAGGTGTAATGAATGCCATCAATTTTTCTGATGGATTGGATGGACTTGCCAGTGGTCAGGTAGCAATCTGTTCCGCTACCCTTTTTGCCATATCATACTATAATGGGCAAACATTTACCTGTCTCGTAATGAGCATACTATTAGGTTGCACACTCGCCTTTTTGATTTACAATTCACATCCTGCATCGGTCTTTATGGGTGACACAGGAGCACTATTTTTAGGATTCGTGTTAGGTTGTGCAACACTGGTAGAGAAGAAAAAAGGTGTTACCTTTGTGGCTCTTACAGTGCCGATGGTGGTTCTGGCAGTCCCATTTTTAGATACCTTCTTAAGTTTCCTTCGCAGAATGCAAAGAGCCACCAGAGGCGAATTTTTTATGCCCGACAGAGACCATCTACATCACAGACTACTTAAATTAGGATTAACCCAACGACAGGTTGTTTTCTCGTTATACTACTTTTCAATATGTATGGGCTTTCTGGCATTTATAACATCCCTTATTCCCTCCCGTTATACATTTCTTGTTCTTATACTTGTCTGTATGTTAGTAGGAATGGGTGTTATTCTGCTTCACTTCATTGAAAGTCTCCTGGAAAGGAAAGAAGAATAAAAGTAAGGTGATATTCTTATTTTTTTAACTTAGGTGCTTTGGTTATCCAATAGTTTTATGCAGGATGAAATTCCCTGAAACAAAAATTAAATGAGACCATTGCATAACCACTAAAAATCTTGAGAACTACTTATCTGTTTTCTATAGGTTGTGTGGTAGTGGTTGTTTTTGTTTATTGGCTTTATTTAGTATATCTGAACCCTGTGGTGCGTTTCTGCCAAAAACCATTAAATCTCTCCGCTCCCGTAACTCTATCCCCTTCTCCTCCCGCAAATACTCCACCGGCGTCCTATATCCCAAACCCCTTAACTTCGTATCAAAATGATATCCATTCACAAACTCCATCAACTTCTCACTCATCTCAAAAATACTCTCAAATAAATACCTCTTCAATACCTTCTCCTTCATTCTACCATTAAACCGCTCTATCATTCCCTCCGTCCACGGATGCCGAAACGCTATCGTCCGATGCTCTATCCCATGCTCCTTACATATCCGGTCAAACGGATGCTCCTTCCCCGTCCTCTTACCCCTCCGCAACGCCTTATAACTAAATTCATACCCGTTATCCGTTAAAATATACCGTATCGGATATGGATAAAACTCCAATACCCGCCTCAAAAACTCCGCCCCCGTTCCCTTGTCCTTCTTCTCCCCTATCATCAAAAACGCTACCTTCCCTACCCGGTCTATGCAAGTATAGATATACCTCCTCTGCTTGTGTATCTTCGGAGCATATAATACATCAATATGCAAATATCCCAATCCATACTCCCGAAACTTCTTTACCTCCCGCTCCTCCTTCACAAACTCCTCCGGCAATCGCTCCAACCCATACCTCTTCAAACAACGGTATACCTTGACTGGATAAAGTTTCTTTCCCTCCATCTTATCCTGTAAAGTAAGATATATCTCTTCTACCGTCTTCTTATATTGCTTCCGCTCAAAGCAGATAAGGGCTTCCTCTTCCGGTGTTAAGTCGGTCCGTAAACGGTACGGACGGCTACTTCGGTCTTCTACACTATCCCGCTTTTTCCATTTCCGGGCAGTGGTTTCCGATATTCCGTATTTCTTTGCTAATGCATAAGCCGATAAAGGACTTTGCTGAATAATTTGCCTTAACTTTACGGTTGTGGTAGAATTCTTATGGAGTTTCATTTCCATGTTCAAATCTCCTCGTTACCATACAGATTATACCGCATAAAATATCTTAAACAGACAGTTACCCATATTATCGGCGATGGGAACAACACAATTACACAAAAGGAAACCATTGCATAACTTGTCAACTTATAGATGAGAAAAAGAGTCAAAGGAGTAACAGGTAAGAATGTTAAACAGAAGCAAGAGCACTAACA
>FWWL01001919.1_pt1 | contig 17818 bp, 22 predicted proteins | sample 2228331 | NCBI WGS metagenome assembly FWWL01 (sample SAMEA103939775, study PRJEB20133) | metagenome
GAACATACCCATACTCTATGAAAAGCTTAAAGAGGTCTTGGAAACCATCGGAGAGGACTACGAAATCATAGTGGTGGACGATGGCTCAACGGATGGGACCTACCGTGTTCTGAAGGAGCTTGCGAGCGAAGACCAAAGGCTCAAAGTCATACGCTTCAGGAGGAACTACGGACAGACCTCTGCCATGTATGCGGGCTTCCAACACGCCGGAGGTGATGTGGTCATCACCATGGATGCAGACCTACAGAACGACCCGGAGGACATACCCCTCCTCCTTCAGAAGATAAAAGAAGGCTACGATGTGGTCAGCGGTTGGAGAAAGGACAGAAAGGACCCCTTCTTCTCAAGACGGCTTCCGTCCATGATAGCCAACCGGATAATATCCCGTATGACGGGTGTCTACCTTCACGACTATGGCTGCACCCTCAAAGCCTACAGAAGGGATATAGCACGGACTTTGGAGCTCTACGGAGACATGCACCGCTTTCTGCCGGCGCTTACAAAGAAACAAGGTGCAAAGGTGGTTGAGGTGGTAGTCAGACACCATCCCAGGCTTTACGGCAGGTCCAAGTATGGCATAGGCAGGACCATAAGGGTGGTCCTTGACATACTGCTGGTGAAGTTCTTGAACGAATACATGAACAAGCCCATGTATGTGTTCGGAACGGTGGGCTTTACCCTCCTCGGCGTAGGTGTCTTGGCTCTTTTTTACCTTATATTCCTAAAACTCTTCTTGGGTGAAAGCATAGGAAGGAGGCCCCTGCTAATCTTAAGCACCCTCTCCATACTGGCGGGCATCCAGCTCATATCCACCGGCATAATAGCGGAGCTACTCATACGCATATACTATCGGATAAAGGATGATAAGCCCTACGTGATAGAAGAGAAGATAAACCTTTAGCTCAGTAGGAACTCTCTTTAAACCTGCGTATGTTTGCAAGGGTTTGGGCTATCTGGTTTCTCTTTTCCTCCGCCTGCCCTATGAGGTGGTCAAGGAGGGCAAGGCACTCCCTTGCCTCATCCAAGCTGAGCCCTTCAAAGCTTGACACTTTGGAAAGCTCTTCCAACAGAGCGTCCCACTTGCCCTCCTCCAAAAGGAGTTGACACTTAAGTAGCGACCGCTTGAGGTCTTCCATACTCTGCTCTCTCTAAGTCTTCCCAAGCGGATTTGAGCTCCCGCAAAACCTTTATCATCTTCTCAAGGGTCTGGGGTTCATCCTTGTAGCTTATCCTTACCAGGTCGTTCATAAGGGCTTGGTAGATTTCATGCAGGTTCTTGGCTATCTCCCCTCCTCTTTCCATGTCAAGAGTGGAGTCAAGCACGGTGAGTATGTCTGTGGCTCTGAGGAGCTCCTCCAGCTTTACCTTTAAATCCTCCGGAGCCTGCTCTTCCTTCTGCATGATATCAAGGGCGGTCTCAAGGGCAAGGATAGCTCTCTCATAAAGGAGTATTATCAGCCTAACCGGGTTTGCGGTAGCTACCATGTTTTCAAGGTATGTGTTCATCATCGTTTACCTCCTTGCATTTGTGATAGTGTGACTATAAAGTCCTGTAGCCTATTTCTTGTGTCGTTGGCTTGGTTTATGAATGTTTCCAATCTTGCAAATTCAAGCTTTAGCCTTGATTCTTCCCTTACAAGCTGTTCGTAGAGCGTGTTTGCCCTTTGATTTATACTCTCTATCCTCTGTCCGTAGTCTTGGACTATGCGATTGAAGTCTTCGGAAAGGTTAGAGAGGTATGGGGAAAAGCTTGCATTCAGGCTGTTTATGAGGCTCTTCACGCCTTCTCTGTCTGAGGATATAAGACTGTCAAGGCGCAAAGTGTCTAAACTCAATGCCCCATTCTCGTCTACGTTCAGAAGACTCTTCTTAAAGAGGGGGTCCAGAAGGCTCGTAAGCGTTCTTTTCACGTTCAAAAGCATCTGGTCTCCTTGAAGGGGTTTATCAAGACCGGTCAGCTCGTTCACCTGCTTCACTATATCGTTGTATTTGCTGATAAGGTCTTGGAAAAACTTACTTATGGCTGTGTTGTCCTCTTTTATCTCCACCGTGGCACTCCCAGTATCTTTGACGGTGATGGAAAGACCCGTTATGAGGTTGTTGAAGGTGTTTGTAGGGCTTGTGATGGTGCTGCTTCCCACGGTTATCTTGGCGTTATTGGCATACTGAAGGGGGCTTGCAGAGTCTACGAACCACAGAGGAGAACCAAAGCCCGTGTTCGGGTCAGAATAGTTTACCAGGATGGCTGTGTCTCCCGGCGATGTCTCAAAGGTGGACGCACCTTCGTCCTTCTCCGAAAGTAAAAGCCTGTAGGTAGAGCCGTCAAAGAATACGCTTGCCTGAACCTTGCTATTGGGTAGGTTGTTTATGGCGTTTACAAGGTCTTGGAGAGTTCCGCTCCCTGACTGGACGGTGCCGTACCATTCTACACTGCTCCCCGTGTTTAAACCTATGTCAAAAGCGTTCCAGCTTATGGTTTGGTTTAGGTCACTTACGCCACCGGTGGATACAAGCATCTCCCTTTGGGCAAGCTGGTTGACTTGGATGTTCAAAGACACGTTGGGTGTGTTGGCACCTGCGGTGGCGGTAAGGACGTTGGGGTTGGAGGAGACCGCGGTCTTCTGGTTAAAAAGGTTTTCTAAGTTTAGGTTATCAAAAAGGCTTTTTAAAGAGTTAACGGGGTTTAAGACTTTAGAGTAGGACTCTTGCAAAGATTGAAGCCTCTGGCTTTCCTGCTGAAGCCTCTGAAGGGGCAGGGATTTCATCTTCATAATCTGGTCAACGATGGAGCCCCAATCAAACTGACCCGTTAGGTTGTTAAAGTAGATTTCACCAGCCAAGTTAAGCCTCCTTCTCCACCAGCACCGCCAACATCTGGTCTATCTTCTTCATCAGGTCCAGAAGGTAGTCCGGTGTCTCCCTCTCTATTATCTTGGCTACTGGGATGCTTAGGTCTCTGTCTATGTCTATACGGAGATACTTGGAGAGCATGTCAAACTTTCTCTTTATCTCTTCCATCATCCTCCTTATGTCTTCATCGCTTACGTCTTTAGTGGACTGTGCTTCTTGGATTTCCCGCTTAACCTCCTCTTGGAAGCGCTCCATGCTCCCCTCTTGGGATCTCCTTATGAAAACCTCTTGGTTTTCTACCTTCGGCAGGTCTAAGCTAACTTCCTTCGGTCCTACCCTCATCCTTTCTCTCCTTTAAAAAGGGGTCCCGAAGGACCCCATGTCTATAAATCTATTACCTGAGGAGCTGTAGGACAAGCTGAGGTAGTTGATTGGCTTGGGCAAGCATTGCCATACCAGATTGCATCTTAATTTGCAGTCTTGTAAAGTTTGTCATCTCTTCTGCGTAGTCGGTGTTGCGGATGATGTTTTCAGCTTCCTGCGTGTTGTCAAGGGCGACCTTTTGAGCGTCATAGATGGATTGGAGGTTGTTCATGACCGCGCCTATGTTGGACCTTACCGTATCCACCTTTTGTAAGGCTTTGCTTACTATCATCATAGCCTTCTCTGCGCCCGCATTGGTGGATACGTTGATAGCATATAGGCTGTAAAAGGTTGAGTTGGCGGGGTCACTGCTAAGTCCGAGAGCGGTGGCACTGCCGGTAGTTGGCAAGTCCATACTTACCGCGTCCATGCCCGCCACGGTAAGCTTACCCACCTTCACCGCGGAAGCTGTGAAACTACCCGCAGCGCCGGCGGTTTGATCTGAAGCACCTTCTATTATTTGACTCAAGTTAGCGGTTGCAGTTCCGGATGTGGTTATGTCCATCTGCACCGCTATGGTTTCTCCGTTGGTGGTGGTGAGTTTGAGTTTGCCGTCGGGTGTTGCAGAGGCTTGTAGGTTTGCACCCGCCGCAGAAGCATGTTGGTTTATCAGCCCGACGAGGTCATTCAGAGATATAGAGGCATCGGTGGTTGAAAAATTAAATCTCTTATCACCCACAAAGAAGGTCAGCGATACGTTGGTTATGTCGGTAGTTGATGTAGCCAAAGCTATGTAAGTAGCGGCGGTGCTTTCGTTTTTGGCGAAGGCGGAAACACCTCTGCTACGGAGTTCGGAGTTGTTGTTGATGTCGTTTGCGGCAACGGATGCGTCTATTATATGGGTGCCACTATTGTTAGCAGTTATGACAAAGCTCTGCCCATAGATGCTTGCAGTTTGAGTAGAGCTGTATACGTAATTAGCAAAGTTAGAGGAATTAAAAGCACCCGTATTAGACGCAACACTACCGTTTCCTTCTATCAGGTGTGCGCCCAAGCTCTGAGCTCTTATATCGTTTATGGTTACGTTTACCACCTGGTTGTTCCTTGGTCCGTAGTGTATATACTTGTTCTGGAAGGTTCCATCCAAGAGCCTTATGCCGTTGTATTCAGTGTCTGTTCCTATCTTCTGGATGGCGTCCACGAGGTTGGCTATCTCCTGTTGCAAAGCTCCGCGGGCGTTTGGGTCGTTGACGTCGTTTGCCGCCCTTGATGCCCTCGCGTAGATTTGGTTGAGTCTGTCAAATATCTGACCTGCAGAGTTTTCCGCAATCCTCAGCGCAGACAGCCCCGTTTGGATGTTCCTGTTGCCTTCCCTGTAGCCCGTGGCTACCACGGACAGCTGGTCCGCGATAAACAGACCCGCGGCGTCATCCGAGGCGTTTAAAATCCTCAGACCCGTTGAGAGGCGCAGGAGGGATTTGTTCATCTCCCTCTCGTTCTGCACCAAGCTTGTGTGCGTTGATGCGGATTCAAAGTTGAAGTTAATCCTTAGTGCCATAGCACTTACCTCCTTTTAGGGTTTTGTATGTTATATCGGAGGTTTTGAAAATTTTTTAAGGGTTGTTACCCTTACCCCATATTATCTCCACTGCGGACATCCTTATGGCTCTGCCTATGAGCTCTTCAAGGTTTACCTTTGCCTGTCCCTTTACCACTATGGCACACTGAAAGTTTCCCAAAGTCCTTGAGTTAATGTAAAGGGGTGTGGCGTAGTTTATGAGTATTTTGGATGTCCACTCGGGTGTTATGTTGAGGTTGGCGGTCTGTCCGTTTACATCCACCGGCACCGTAAATGACTTGGTAGGATAAATACCTTCCAAAAGCGTTCCCGGTAAGAAGGGCTCGGTAAAGATGTGGACTTCTTTAAAGCCTGCCTTTTTGAGTGCGTAGTGGAGCGTCCAGTATTTCCAGCGCGTCACATGGTTGGGCGGGTAATCTCCGTACCACCACTTGTACTTCCTGTATCCGAGGGCGGTGTTCTCAAACTTGTAAAAGGGTGGACAGCTCATTATAAACATACCGCCCTCTCTTAGAAGCTCATACACACTCTTGAGAAAAGCCATGGGGTCGGGCACATGCTCCAAAACTTCAAAGGCGGTTATGTAGTCGTAAGGCTGTTTAAACTCTTCCGGCAGGTCTTCAAAGGTTAAGGCTCTGACCACTTTGAGCTTGTATTTCTTTCTTGCAAGTTCTATTGCCTTTTCGCTTGCATCCATGCCGTAGGTGTCGTGTCCGAGCTTTCTCGCAATAAGCAGAAAAAAGCCGGTGGAACAGCCCACATCCAGGAGCTTTCCTCTGGGTAGGGTGGAGAGAATGGGAAGAAGGACGTTAAACCTCGGTAGTCTGCTCCAGTTTTCTATCTCCTGCTTTTCATTTCCTACGTTCATGAAAGATTCATAGGGCACCTCGGTGAGCTCCAACAAGTCTCCGTATTCTCCCGAGTGTGCCTTGTCGTAATCCATAGTCTTCATAGGGTAAGTGAACTGAAGACCGCAGGAGGGACACTCAAAGATCCTGTGTCCGTTTATCACCTCAAAGAGGGGAATGTCTCCCTCAAAGTCACACACGGGACACCTCTCAGGTCTGGGGTGGTCTTCTTGGCTTATAAGCTCCGCATCCTTGAGGGCGTAGTAGACCGCTTTGGGAGGTATCTCCAAAAGGCAGGGGCTGTAGAAGGTGTGTTTAAGTTTAGCCTCGGGGCACGGCTCTCCTATGGCGTGTATCATGCACGGAGCCTTGCATGTCTGCCCTTTGTAGTTGGCAAGCACGGGTATGACCGTTTTATAAGTTCTCGCCGTAAACTCCGGATTTATGGGTCCGGAGACCAAGACGGTAGGTTTTTTGAGACCCCCCGCTATGTGCAGTGTGGCGGTGTCTGTAGTTATGACTGCATCCGAAAGGTATACGCTCGCTATCAGATACCTTATGTCCTTCATGTATTGGGAGAGGTTTCCAGCCCTTATGTTGTAGACATCAAGGGCGGTCTCCACCGTTATGTCTTCCTCCGGCAGTGAGCATATGATGGGTGCATACTCTTCCCAGATGAGGTCTTCTATCTCCTTTAAAAGCTTTGGCGGTAGTGTCCTGTGGACGGAGGAAGCCAGGTAGTGAAAGAGTAGGATTTTATCCCTGCCCGAGAGCTCTTTTGCCTTCTCAAAGATGGGTTTTAACTCCTCCACTACCTTTTGGTCCACGTATACATCGGGAGTCTCGTCCTCCGCTGTGTATAGGTGAAACTTCCACAGGAAGTATTCCGCCATGTTGAGGTTATCAAACTGGGGCGTTCCCACCATCTCCACCACTTTGACTATGTAGTCAGCGGACTTTACGTGCTTGAAGGGTATGGGCATGCTTAAAAGCTTGTCTATGTAGGGAAGGTTTTCCAGCACGGGTCTTGCCCTTCCGGAGACACTCACCCACAGGGTCATGTTGGGATACCTTCTCTTTATCTCCCTCAGGGCTACCGTAGAGCATAGCACGTCCCCTATGGCACCCTGCATTATCACAAGAAGGGTCTTGCCCTTGAGGTTTTCTCCTTCGTAGAAGGGCGGGAGCTCCTCCTTTACCTCCTTGAAGGCGGACTGAATGTTTGGGGGAAGGAGGTTGAAAACATCGTTGGCAAAGAGGAACTTTTCCCCTTGCTTTATGCTCAGCTTGTAGCCGTTAAACTCCATGTCTATCTTTCCGAGAGCCTGAACCACCTTCATGGTCTCTCCCCTATATAAGGTCAAAGAGCTTGAAGTTTCTCAGGCTAAGATAATGGGCATGGAGTGTAAAGAGGTAGCCTTTGCTGTTTAGGGCATACATCTTCTCCGGCTGGAGGCTGAGTAGTCGCTCGGGCTTTAGAATATGCATGCCCTGTATGTTGAGGACTCCGTATTTGTTGTCAACGGTAAGGTTTATGCTTTCCAAAAGTTCCAGCTCAAAGACCTCCTTAGTAAACTCCTCCGCCTGCTTTAAGTCCCTTGCAAAGTCCGTCAACTCTTGCAGGACGCGGGAGAAAAACTCTGTGGGAGCGCCTTCCTCATCAAAGAGGGGAATGCCCTCGTCGTCCGCGTAGCTCATGTCAAGGACCACAAGGTAGTCATCCTCCTTTTTAACAACCCCAAAGGGATAAAGCTCTAAAGCTTTTGGGATTATGTCTACCTTCCAAGTGGCATCCTCTTTAAGGAATACACAGCGGTTTCCCATGCCTACCATGGCAACGGGTATGAGCCTGTTTTCAACGGGCAGGAAAAAGACCGGGTAATACATACTGCAGGCTACCATTTCTGAGTAGCCTACGGGGACCATATCCACATCCACAAAGGGCGTCATGTCCGTCCTTAACTTTGTCCTTATGTCCCTGTGAACCTCTGGGTCAAGTATGATGGGCTTTTTAAAGCTCTTAAAAATCATTTTTTCCCTCCTCCCCTAAAATATTAACACAGATCTCAGAGGAGCTTGCCTATGCTGTATCCGAGGAAGGTCATCAGGTATCCCAAGAGCACGGAAGAGAGGGTGTAAAGGGCTAATTTGCCATGTTCTGCGTTCATGAGCATGTAGACAGTTTCGTAGGAGAAGGTGGAAAAGGTGGTAAAGCCTCCGAGAAAGCCCGTGATTAACAGGAGGCGGTAAAAGGGTGGCATCTCAAGACGCTCCACCAAGAAGGAAAAGGCAAAGCCTATGAAAAAACAGCCCAACAGGTTCACAAGGAGAGTGCCTATCGGGAAGGCTATGCCCCATATCTTCTGCGCGTAGAAGGACAGGATATATCTCAGGACAGAACCGGCTCCACCGCCCACAAGGACCGCAAACAGGTAGGAAAGCTTCATACGGATGTGTCTATCAAGAAGAGGGGCTGACCGTATTCTACCGCCTCTCCGTTCTCCACCAAAATCTTGACCACCTTACCCCTTACATCACTCTCTATCTCGTTCATAACCTTGAGGGCTTCTATGATGCACAGGACCTGTCCCGGCGAGACTATGTCCCCCACCTCCACGAAGGGTGGAGCTCCGGGAGAAGGAGAGCGATAAAAGGTTCCCACGAGAGGGCTCTTTATCACATGGAGTTTTTCCTCTTCTATGGTTTCGCTCGGGGGCATTATCTCCACGTGCCTCATCTCCCTCTGGACTTGTTCAACAACCTTTTGAGTAAGGTCCCTCTGATGGGTTTCTATGCTTAACTTAAAGTCCCCTATCTCTAAGGTAAAACTCTTTATGTCGCTACCTTTTATGATGGTAAGGAGCTCTTTGATAAACTCTTTGTCCATCACTTGACCCTTTCTACGTAAGCGCCCGTCCTTGTGTCCACCTTTACTATATCGCCCTCCGCTACGAAGAAGGGCACTTGGATGACCGCGCCCGTTTCCAACTTTGCCGGCTTGGAACCACCCGCGGCGGTATCTCCCTTAAAAGCCGGCTCGGTCTCCACCACCTTTAGTTCAACTGTCTTAGGTAGTTCTATACCTATGGGCTGTCCTTTGTAGAGGAAGACTACCACCGTCATGCCCTCTTTGAGGAACTTGACCTCTTCCTTTATGTTGCCTGCAGGCACGGGTATCATCTCGTAGGTGGTCTGGCTCACAAAGTAGTAGTAATCTCCGTCGTTGTAGGAGTATTCCGCAAAAACCTGTTCAAAGTCCGCCAGCTCTATGGCATCGGAGGACTTATAGGTCAGCTCCAAGACGTTACCCGTTGCCATGTTTTTGGCTCTGATGCGCACGAAGGCTTGACCTTTGCCGGGCTTTACGTGTTCGTAGTCCAGCACCCTATGGGGCTGTCCGTTGTGTTCAATAAACATATCCCTCTGGACGCTGTTTATGTCTATCTTCACACCCATGAGGGGATATTTTAACAGAAAATCTTCTCTTCAAGGGTCTTCAAAAACTCAACGTATAGCCTTTCATACTCCTGCGCCAACCTGGTAATCTTCTCCTCTTTGTAATCAAGGGCTTGTTGGACTTTGGGCTTTACCCTGTTTTCATACTCGGACAGATACATTTCATAGTCTGCTTTAATCTCCTCGGGCGTTAGGTCCTCCATACAGAGGAGGTAAGCCCTGAAGGTGGACCTGGCGGATGTTATCAGGTTTTTGAGCTCAGCCTCTATGTCTCCTCTGTCCAAGCCCGCTTTGGTAAAATCTGCCATGCTTATGACCTCCTCAAGGCTCAACCACGATGCAATGGCGCTTGTCTATGAGACCTCTGACTCTGAGGATATCCTCCCCGCTTACTTTTTGTATCCTCTCGGGGTATTCCTCGTCCATCCTCCAGCCAAGACCCATGACCTCAAAAAAGCCCAACTGCCAAGCTTGTCTTAGCCTGGTCTGTTTATCCAGCAAAAACCCGCCTACTATCTTACCTTTGGCTATACTCACATCCTCTTCGCCTATGGGGGCATGCCTTACCACCTCCAAAAGGTCCTTAAGGGCATCGTCTCTCTTGTCCGGGGACGTGCCTATGTAGGCAAAGAGCCTGGGAGAGTGCAGGCGGGTAGGGTAGAAGGAGTAAGTGGCGTAGGCGTAGCCCTTCTTCTCTCGGAGCTCGTCAAAGAGCTTGGAGGTCATGCCCTCGCCCAGCACCGCATTCAGGACCTTAAAAGCAAAGTAATCATCAGACTTAAAGTTGGGAGCGTTAAAGGCGCACATTATGGTCGCCTGAGAACCCGCCCTCTTTACAACCTCCAACCTATCCTCTCTTATGTAGGTGTTTTCCGCCCTCATGGAATACTCTCCCGAAGGTATGTCCCCAAAGGCCCTCTCCAGCAAGGGCTTTACATCCTGAGCTTTTATGTCCCCCACCAGGCTTACTACCACGTTCTTACCCTTGAGTATCTCCCTCCACCTACGGAGCACATCCTCCCTCGTTATGTTCTGAAGGTCCTCTTCTTTGCCCAAGGGCGCATACTCATAGGATGTTCCCGCGTAGGTTATGCGCCTGAGGCTGTCCATAGCCAGCTCCTGTGCCCTTTCCCTCCTTGCCCTTATACTGACTATGGCGTTGTTTTTTTCCCGTTGGAGGTTTTCTTCATTAAAGCTCGGGTTTAAAAGTATGTCCCTTAGGACCTCTAAGGCTTTTTCCAAGCCCTCTACTTTTGTGGAAAAGCCCATCTCCACGTAATCGTCCGCGGATGAGGAAAAAACACTACCCCCGTAGTCTTCAAAGGTGCTGGCTATCTGGTAGGAGGAGAATTTCTCTGTTCCTTTGGTAAGGAGGAGGGCAGTAAGGTATGTAAGCCCCCTCTTTTCCTCGCCGTGAGTTCCCGACCTTACGAACACATACCCGGACACTATGCCCTTGCCCGTAGTCTCTTTGAGAACTATCTTCACTCCGTTGGGAAGGACCATCTCCTGCACCTTCTGACCTCCAAAGCTCACGCTAACCATGAGAAGAAAAAATAAAAGCCCTATCATCCCTTAGGCACCATCAGAACCTCGTTGTAAGCCCTGCCAAGCAGGTAGTTTCTCAGAACCCTCAGCACGTCTTCCTTCCGGACGGACCTTATGTTGTTTTCAAAGAACTTGTAGTAATCCAAAAGACCCACCACAGTTAGCGCATAGCCCATGTAGTAGGCTTCCGAGTCTACCGATTCGGTGCTAAAGGCTGTGGAGTTTATTATCCTTTCCTTTGCTTTTTGGACCTCTTCCTCCGTGAGGTTTTGAGAGAGCTCTTGCAAAAGCTCAAACACCTTAGCCTTTACCTCTTCGTATCGGGCGGGGTCAAAGGTGGCGCTCACTACCCACAGGTTATCCCTGGGTCTTGCCATGTCCCCCGTGGATACGCCGTAGACCAGTCCCCTTTCCCTCAGCTCCCTGTAAAAGAGGGATGTCCTTCCGGAGCCGAGTATCTGGTCAAGAACCAAGAGAGCATAATACTCCTTTGAGCCCACAGATGGCGCCCACCAGCCTATAATCCAGTGTGCCCTGTCCAGTCTTGGGTCTTCTATCCTTTTGAACCTGCTCTGGAGTTGCTCGGGCTCGGGTAGCATGTCAGGACGTGGCACGGGTCTGGAGTCTTCCCTCCCAAAGGTTTCTAAGACTGCTTCCCTTACCTCCTCTGCGCCCACGTTCCCCACCACCACTATATACATGTTTCTCGGCTGGTAGTAGCTTCTGTAAAACTCCAAAAGCATGTCCCTGCTGAACCCTTTAATAGTATCCTCGTAGCCTATTATGGGATGTCTGTAGTTGGAGACCTTGTAGGAGAGTTTTTCAAACTCTTCCCATAGGACGCTCCTTGGGTTGTCTTTGCCTCTTCTTAGCTCCTCTATCACTATGGGCTTTTCCTTTTCTATCATCTCTTGAGAGAGTAAGGGTCTTTGGGTTATCTGGTAGAGGATGTCAAGAGCCTGTTTCCAGTAGGGTCTGGCTATTTCTATGTGGTAGAAGGTGTATTCCTTGGATGTGCCGGCGTTTATGTTCCCGCCCAAGCTCTCTACAATCTTGTCTATCTCTCCGTAAGGATACTTCTCCGTGCCATTAAAGAGCATATGCTCCAGAAAGTGTGCCAAACCCTTTTGCCTGTAATCTTCGTATATGGAGCCTACCCTAAACCACACGTGAAGGGCTACCGCCTCCGTGTCTTCCCTTTCTTTCACTATGAGCTGGGCTCCGTTGGGGAGCCTGTAGGTCTTTATCTCGTAAGCCAGCGCGGTTCCCATCAAAAACACCTCCAAGAGTAAAAAGATAATAGTTTGCAACATCAAGTTTTTTAAGTTAGGCATCGCCCTTGCTTTCTGTATGATAAAGATACTCCTTAGCCTTTACGAGCTTGGTTATGATTTCATTCACAGGGGCGGAAAGTCTGACCCTTTTAGAAAGCTCCACCACCGCACCGTTTAGGCTGTCTATCTCCGTCCTACCCTTCCTTATGTCCTCAAGCATGGAGGGGACATGCTCGGCGGTAGGAGGGAGTAGCCTGTTATAAAAGAGCTCCTTATACTCTCTGGCGCTACTGTGAAAGGTGGGTATGCGGTTCTTCTCAAACACCAAGAAGGCTTCCTCAATAATCCTGTCCATTAGCTCCCTCGTGTGGGGGTTGAGGGCGAGGCTTCCGTAAGTGGTCTCAAGGAGGGCACCCAAGCCGTTGAGGGCACAGTTGTATATGACCTTATCCATCAGATACTTGTAAACCTCCGGTTCATACCTTGTGGGAATGCCCGAGCTGTTTATATCTTGGACAAGAGCCTTTAAAAACTCCTCGCTTATGCTGTGTGAAGGGTCTCCCAGAACCACATCGTCCGCACATACGGTGACTTTGACCCTTCCCTTATCCAAAAGCTTTGCCCCGAAGATGATGCGAGAGAGTATGACCCTACCCTGACCTAAAACTTGCATCGCTGTCTCGTAATTGCCGTAGCCGTTCTGGGCTATGAGGAGGTAGGCATTGGTGGTAAAGAGTTCCTTTATAGCATCCAACGCGCTCCTCGTGTCGTAGCTCCTGACGGACAGGATTACCACATCCGGTTTGAAGGGTAGGTCCTTTATGTCCTCCACCGTCAAAACCCTTTGCTCAAAGCTTCCCCATATGCCCTCCACACTTATGCTTTCCAAAGTCCTACCCTTCTTTACCAAACCCGCACATTCATAACCCGCCCTACTCAAAAAGGCTAAGAACACGCTACCCACTGCGCCCACGCCTACAATTAGATACCTCATTCCTTCTCTTCCAGTTTTATGTAGGGTAAGATATCAAGGAGCTCCACATACCTATCGCAAGCGTTGACCAGCTCCACCGAGGTGGTCTCCTTCGTTGAGACACAAACTACCTCTTTGCCGAAGCTCCTTAAAACCCAGACAAGCTTTTCAAAGTCGCTGTCTCCGGAGCAGAGTATGGCGGTTTGGTAGTTATCCTTGGTCAGGAGCATGTCTATGGCCATGTCTACGTCCAGGTTTCCCTTGTGAGAGCCATCTTTTAGGTGCTTTAGAGGCTTTTTGACTACCGTCACACCGCTGAAAGCCAAGAGCTTTATAAAGTTCTCCTGCTTTTCGTCTCCCTCCCTGTAAGAGAGGTAAAAGAAGGTGTTATATATGTTATAGTCCTTCTTGAAGTAGTCCACAAACTTGACTACATCTATCCTTTGATGAAGTATGGTCTTCTGTATGAAGTAGAAGTTGGTCCCGTCTATGAATATGCCCGCCCTCTTTTTCATTCTTGTATATACCAGACCCTTATACCAGCCGAGACGTGAGAGTTCCTCTCCCAAAGGGTCTCCACATTGAGGACCTTTACGTTGTTTATCTTTATCCACTGGTTTACCTGTTCCTCAAGGAGCTCCTGCAAACTCTCATCCCTGAAAGGCGCCATCTTACGGTGGAAATCCTTAAACCTTATCTCCATCAAGTTATCTCCTCCTCCACGATGGAAACCACCACCCTTGCAGGTCTTAGAACCTTGTCATGCATGTAATAACCTTTCCTTACTACCCTTATCACCGTATCCGGTGCCACATCGGGATTGAACTCCTTATCCACCGCCTCCGCAAGGTAGGGGTCAAAGGGTTTACCTTCCACCTCTATTTCCCTTATGCCATGCTTTTCCAGAATCCTCAACAGCTCCCTGTATATCATCTCAAAGCCCTGCAAGAGCGCCGGAGGTATGCCCTCCGCTGTGAGAAAAGCCCTCTCAAAGTTGTCCACCACCTCAAGGAGGTCCAGAGCCAACTTTTCGTGTCCATATTTTCTGAGCTCTTCAATGTCCCTCCTGTAGCGTTCCTTCTGATACTCAAGCTCCCTCTGAAGAACCACGTAGCGCTCGTTGACCGCTCTGGTTATACTTTCAAGCCTTGCCACCTTCTCTTCCAACTCCTTAATCTTCCTTTCCTCTTCCGAGAGCTCTTCCAAGGACTGCTCCTGCTTCTCCTTTTCTCCCATAAGGAATAATTATAAGGCGAGAGGGACACCTAATCCACCTACCGCTGGAGGAGGTATATTGGTTTAAAAACTACTTGACTTGAAAATCTTTTTATTCTATATTATACTACCATGAATGATTTAAATCATGTAAAGGAGGTTAATATGAAAAAGGTCATAGGGATGATGGTCCTCCCGTTGATTCTCACGGCGTGCCAACAAAAGCCCGTAGAGCAACCAGCCCAAGAACAAAAACTCCCTGAGCAGGCTCAGCCGGTGCAAACGGAAGCGAGCGATAAAGGTGTGGGTCCTGTTCAGGAGGTAAAGCTCGGACCCATAGATAAAGCTTTGGTTGCTAAGGGAAAGGAGATATTTGACTCTAAGTGTGCTTCATGCCACAAGTTTGAGGAAAAGTATGTGGGACCGCCTCTCAAAGGCGTCACCAAACGGAGAAAGCCCGAGTGGATAATGAACATGATACTAAACCCTGCAGAAATGGTAGAAAAAGACCCTGTAGCCAAGGGGCATCTGGCTGAATATCCCATGGTGATGCCCTTCCAGAACGTAACTCAGGAAGAGGCGAGGGCTATTCTGGAGTACCTCAGGAGCGTGGATGAGAAGTAAAAAGCCTATAAAGGAGGTGGAGCCATGCAGGGAAGGCGTAAAAAGCTGTTGCTGGCAGGGTTGGTGGGACTGGGGGCTGTAGCCTTGGCAGGATGTCCCGCCAAGAAGGAGGCAGTGAAAACGGAGGCTGTAGGGGCGGATGTCGCGTCCCAAGTGTACGTCCCTCCGGGGAAGCACGATGAGTTCTACGTATTCTTCTCAGGGGGCTTTAACGGGCAGGTGACCGTCTACGGTGTGCCCTCCGGAAGAATTCTCAAGGTCATCAAGGTGTTCTCCGTGGACCCAGAGACGGGTTATGGCTTTTCGCCAGAGACCAAGCCCCTTCTCATGACCTCTTACGGCTTTATCCCCTGGGATGACACCCACCATCCATGGCTTTCATAAACGCCAACAACACCACGAGGATCGCCCGTATAGACCTAAAGACCTTTGAGACCACCGAGATTATAGAAATACCTTTTGCAGCTGGCAACCACCCATCGCCCTACGGAACTGAAAACACCGAGTACGTGGTGGCAGGGACGAGGTTTGCCGTTCCCAGCCCTAACAAGGATGTTCCCCTGTCCGAGCTCTCAAAGGAGATGAAGGGGGTAATAAGCTTTGTGAAGGCTAACGAGCCAGGCAAGATGGATGTAGCCTTCCAAGTGCTGGTTCCGGGCTACGATTATGACCTGGCTCGCTGTGGTAGGGGTCCATCACACGGCTGGTGCTTTTTCACGTCCTATAACACGGAGCAAGCAACTACGCTCTTGGAGATAAACGCATCCAAGAACGACAAGGACTACATACTCGCAGTAAACTGGAAGAGGGCGGAAGAGTGCATAGCGCAGGGTAAGTTCAAGGAAGTTCCCGCCACATACTACCACAACGTCTATGACGAGAAGAAGCATATGGCAACCTCCAACGTTAAAAAGTCCGTCAAATGGATAATTCCCAGCGAGTGTCCAGGTGTAGCCTACTATCTACCCACACCCAAGTCTCCTCACGGCGTTGATGTGTCCGACGACGGTGAGTACGTAGTAGGGGGCGGTAAACTGGCGACGGTCATACCCATACACTCCTTCTCCAAGATGCTGAAGGCTATAGAAAACAAGAGCGTTGAGAAGGAGGTGGATGGCATACCGGTGCTAAAGTACGATGCGGTCCTCCACTGTGAAGTCCAAAAGCCTTGCCTTGGACCCCTTCACACCGAGTTTGACGGTAAGGGTTATGCCTACACCTCCTGCTTTGTGTCCTCTGAAATCATAAAGTATGACTACAAGGCGTGTAAGGTGGTGGACAGGGCTCCTACCTACTACTCGGTGGGACACCTCTTGGTGATGGGCGGTGATACCAAAAAGCCTTACGGAAAGTACGCCATAGCCATGAACAAGATAACCAAGGACAGGATTCTACCGACGGGTCCCGAGCTTCCACAGAGTGCCCAGCTTTACGATATAAGCGGGGACAAGATAAAGCTTATCCACGAGTTCTTCACAATAGGAGAACCTCACTACGCACAGGGTATAAAGGCGGACCTTATAAAGGACAAAGTGGCAAAGATTTATCCATTAGCTGAGAACGAACACCACTACGCCACAAAAGCGGAAAAAGATGCTAAGGTGGTGAGGAAAGGGAACGAGGTCCACATCTATATGACCGCCATAAGGTCTCACTTCGTGCCCGACAACATTGAGGGTATAAGGGTAGGGGACACCGTCTACTTCCATGTGACCAACCTTGAACAGGACTGGGACATACCCCACGGCTTTGCGATAAAGGGCGCCGAAAACGCAGAAATCTTGATAATGCCTGGGCAGACGAAGACCCTTGTATGGAAACCAAAAGAGCCAGGCATCTACCCCTTCTACTGCACGGACTTCTGCTCTGCACTGCATCAGGAAATGCAGGGTTATGTGAGGGTATCTCCCGCGGGTTCTAACGTCCCACTTAGGGCTTGGACCGCCAACACGCAGGTAAAGGTTGAGTAAGGAGGAAGAAGCATGAACCCTATTTCAAGAGGGCTTGAAGCCCTCGCTTCTTTACTTTTGGTGGGGGTGTTTTTCTTCCCCCTCTGGAAGATAAGCCTGGTAGCACCTCAGTATCCGGAAGGGTTGAGCATGTACATATGGGTGAATGACATAAAAGGCGGAACGGAGCATGATCTTTACAACATAAACCTCCTAAATCATTACATAGGCATGAAGCCCATAGAACCGGAAAAGGTGCCTGAACTTAAGGTTATGCCCTTTGTGTTCGGCTTTTTTATACTCTACGGTCTTTTAGGAACTCTTCTAAACAGGAGGTTCTTCCTTTACTCTTGGGTAATCCTCTTCGTGTTAGCTGGCATCGTAGGTCTTGCCGACTTCTACAGGTGGGAGTACGATTACGGTCATAACCTTGACCCCAACGCACCCATAAAGATCCCCGGCATGGCTTATCAACCGCCCCTCATTGGTACGAAAACCCTTCTCAACATGGAAGCCTCTTCTTTCCCAGATGTCGGTGCCTTTATAGCTGTCCTTTCTCTCCTTCTGGGTGTAGTGGCTTTAATCCTTGAGTTGAGGAGGGTAAAACATGCCAAGAGTGTTTAAAACCCTGCTCCTCCCTCTTTTTTTCCTCATGCTGTCGTGCTCCAAGGGACCCGAGCCTATAGTAGTCGGTAGGGATGTGTGCGAGTACTGTAAGATGGTCATAGCGGACAAGAGGTTCGCTGCGGAGGTCATAACAAAGAAGGGGAGGGTTTACAAGTTTGATGCTATAGAGTGCATGATTGCTTACTACAACGAAAACGAGCAAGACATAAGGTCAGCGTATGTGGTGGACTTTAACAGCCCAAACACCTTTCTACCTGCGGAGTCCGCATACTACGTGAGGAGCGAAGGCATAAGAAGCCCGATGGGTATGAACCTCTCCGCCTTTAAAAGCAAGGAGGAAGCGGAAAGAGCTATAAGAGAAGCCAAAGGTGGTGAGATATTAGACTTCGGGGCTGTTAGGAACCTCGTCAAGAAGGAGTACAAGTTCTCTCACTGACATGCTATCCCTCATACTCTCTCTAATCATAGTCTGCTCGGAGTGTGAGATAAGGGACTTACAGAAGGCTATGGAG
>FWWL01006130.1_pt1 | contig 17814 bp, 22 predicted proteins | sample 2228331 | NCBI WGS metagenome assembly FWWL01 (sample SAMEA103939775, study PRJEB20133) | metagenome
CCTAGAGGAGATGGTGGCCCACGCCCAGGCCGAGGCCCCCCTGGAGTGCTGTGGCATTGTGGCTGGCCAAAATGGGCGGGCGGTGAAGCTGTACAAGTGCCGCAACGCCGAACAGAGCCCCTACCGCTACCAAGTGGACCCCCAGGACCTCTTCCAGGCCTACCGGGAGTGTGAGGAGAAGGGCTGGGACTTCCTGGCCATCTACCACTCCCACACCGCCTCCGAGGCCTATCCCTCGCCCACCGACGTCCGCCTGGCCTTCTGGCCCGATGCCTACTACGTCCTCATCTCCCTGCAGGACCCCCAAAGGCCGGTGGTGCGGGCCTTTCGCATCCGGGAAGGGCAGGTCCAGGAGGAGGAGATCGAGCTGGAGGAGTGATGGAGGAGGCGGCGGCCCTGGCCCAGGCTGCAGGCATCCCCTTGCCCCAGGAGAGGGTGCCCTTGCTGGCCGCCTCCCTGCCCCTGGTGCGACGGGCCATGGAGGCCCTCTCCTCCCTCCCGCTGGGGGAGGGGGAGGGGCCGGCGGGCGTCTTCCGGGCCCCAGAGGAGGGGCCGTGAAGCCCCAGGAGATGGCCGGCCTCACTGTGGCCCAGGCCGGGCGCCTCATCCGGCGGGGGGAGCTCTCGCCCCTGGAGCTGGTGCGGGCTTGCTTGGAGCGCATCCAGGCCCTGGAGCCCCACCTCAACGCCTTCATCACGGTCATGGAGGAGGAGGCCCTGGCCTCCGCCCGCCGCCTGGAGGAGGAGGCGGCGCGGGGGGAGGTGCGAGGGCCCCTGCACGGCATCCCCGTGGGGGTGAAGGACCTGTTCTTCACCGCTGGGGTGCCCACCACTGCCGGCTCACCCCTCATGGCGCACGTGCCCCAGGAGGACGCCACTGTCGTGGCCCGCCTGCGGCAGGCGGGGGCGGTGATTGTGGGCAAGCTGAACCTGCACGAGTTCGCCTTTGGGGCCACCAGCAAAAACCCCCACTACGGCCCGGTGCGCAACCCTTGGGACACCCAGCGGGTGGCCGGGGGCTCCTCTGGAGGCTCGGGGGCGGCGGTGGCCGCCGGGGAGTGCCTGGCCGCCCTGGGCACGGACACCGGGGGCTCCATACGCATCCCTGCCGCCCTGTGCGGCATCACCGGCCTCAAGCCCACCTATGGGCGGGTGAGCCTGCACGGGGTGGTGCCCCTCTCGTGGTCCCTGGACCACGTAGGGCCCATGTGCCGCACAGCGGAGGACTGTGCCCTCATCCTCCAGGCCATCGCCGGGCCCGACCCCCGCGACCCCTACGCGGCGCCTGTACCTGTGCCTGACTATGTCTCCCTGCTGGACGGCGGCGTGGGGGGTCTGCGCATCGGCCTGCCCCGCCAGCACTTCTGGGAAGGGGTGCAGGAGGAGGTGGCCCGCGCCGTGCAGGAGGCGATAGACGTCCTGGCCGAGCTGGGGGCCCAGGTGCGGGAGGTCTCTCTGCCCCTCATGGACGTGGTCCCCCACGCCGTAGTCTCCATCCTGCTCCCTGAGGCCCTGGCCTATCACCTGCCCCGCTTTCGGGAGCGCCCCGAGGCCTATGGGGAGGACGTGCGCCTGCGCCTGGAGATGGCCGCCCTCATACCTGCGGTGCAACACGTGCAGGCCCAGCGGGCGCGGCGGGCCATCGTCGCCGCCTGGCGGGAGGTCTTCCAGGAGATCGACCTTTTGGCCCTGCCCACCACCCCCATCGTCGCCCCCCGGGTGGAGGAGAGCGAGCTGGAGGCCACCCTGACCCTTATCCGCAACACCAATCCCTTTAACCTCACTGGTCAGCCGGCCATCTCCCTGCCCTGTGGCTTCACCGGAGAGGGCCTGCCTGTGGGCCTGCAGCTGGTGGGGCGGTGGTGGGAGGAGGGCACCGTCCTGCGGGCGGCCCACGCCTACCAGCAGGCCACCCAGTGGCACCGCCGCTTGCCGCCCTTGGGCTAGGCCCAGAGGGCGCCTCGGGCTATACTGGGCGGTGCCATGGCCTGGCCGGACGTGGGGACGACCCAGATCCCGCCCCTGGAGATAGGAGGACGCCTCTTCCGGTGGGGTGCCCGCACCTACATCATGGGCATCGTCAACGCCACCCCTGATTCCTTCTCCGGCGACGGCGTGGGCTACGATGTGGCCGCCGCCGTGCGCCTGGCCCTGCGCATGCGGGAAGAGGGGGCAGACGTCATCGACGTGGGTGGGGAGTCCACCCGCCCTGGCTATCAGCCGGTGCCGGCGGAGGAGGAGCTGCGGCGCGTCATACCTGTCATTCAGGCCCTGCGACCGGAGCTGGACATCCCCATAAGCATCGACACCACCAAGGCGGTGGTGGCTGCCCAGGCCATCGAGGCTGGGGCCGCCCTGGTCAATGACGTCTCTGGGCTCCTGGCCGACCCGGAGATGGCCAGGGTGGTGGCCACTTATGGGGTGCCGGTGGTGGTCATGCACAACCAGCGGGGGCGGCCCTTTGTGGGGGTGGTGGAGGGGGTCTTGGCCGGCTGGCGGGAGGGCATGGCACGGGCCTTGGCTGCCGGGGTGCCCAGGGAACGCATCATCGTCGACCCCGGCTTCAACTTCGGCTGGAGCCATCAGCAGGCCCTAGAGATACTCCGGTGCCTGGGCCAGTTGCGGCAGGCCATAGGCCGCCCTCTCCTCCTGGGCCCCTCCCGCAAGTCCACCATCGGGCAGGTGCTGGGGGGCCTGCCGGTGGAGGAGAGGCTGGAAGGAACAGCCGCCACTGTGGCCCTGGCCGTGGCCCAGGGGGTGGACATGGTGCGCGTCCACGATGTGCGGGCCATGGCCCGCGTGGCCCGCATGGCCGATGCCATAGTGCGGGGGTGGCCACCCCAGGAGGCGGGCACATGATGGAGCCCAGCCCCTTTATGCGCCTGGTGGGGGCCCAGGTGCGGGACGAGGAGGGGGACGGGGTGCAACTCTCCCTCCCCCTGGCGGTGCACCACACTAACCCCGGCGGGATGATGCACGGCGGGGTGGTGGCCGCCCTGCTGGACGAGGCGGCGGCCCTAGCTATGCGCCGCGCCCTGGGGGTGGAGGCGGGTCAGGGCCCCCAGCTCCTCCTGGTGGAGATGAACGTGAGCTTCCTCTCCGCCGCCCGCCCCGGGGAGACCTTGGAGGCCCAAGGCCGCGTCCTGCGCCTGGGGCGGCGGGTAGCCTTCGCCGAGGCCGAGGCCCGCCGGGGCGGAACCCTGGTGGCCAAAGGCCGGTTCACCTTCGTCCTCCAGCATGAGTGAGGGGTCCCCTCTTGCCGGCCATCAGGCGGAGCTGGCCCGTAGCCCCTTTAGCGGCTTTGTGGGCAACCGGCTGGAGGAGAGGCGCCCCGGCTATGCCCGCCTCTCCCTGCAGGTGGGCCCCCAGCACTTGGACTTCTGGGGGCGCCTGCATCCGGGCGTCCTGGCCACCATGATGGACTCGGCCCTGGGGGCGGCCATGCGCCAGCCCCCCGGGACTCGCGGGCGGGAGCGGCGACGGGCGACCATCGCCCTGGACATGTGCGTATGGCAGGCGGTGGGCGAGGGGGAGGAGCTGGTGGTGGAGGGGCGTCTGGTGGAGAGGTGGGGGGAGGTGGCCTTTGGGGAGGCCGAGGTGCGTCGGGCCGACGGGGGCCTGGTGGCCCGCGGCAGCCTGGTCTTCGCCTTAGGAGGGGAGAGGGGGTAGTGGCCGCCGCCTATCTGGGCCTGGGGGCCAACGTAGGCCCCCGCCTCCTCAACCTCCGCCTGGCCCTCCGCCGCCTGGCCCGTGTTGGCCGGGTGGAGGCCGTCTCCTCCCTCTACGAGTCGGAGCCGATGGGTGGGCCTCCCGGCCAGCCCCCCTTCCTTAACGCCGCCTGTCTCCTCCGGACCTCCCTCCCGCCGCGGGAACTTTTGGCCTTCCTCAAGGGGCTGGAGGAGGAGCTGGGTCGCTGGCCGGGGCCCCGCTGGGGGCCCAGGCCCCTGGACCTGGACCTCCTCCTATACGGACAGCTGGTGGTGAAGGAGGAGGGGCTGGAGGTGCCCCACCCCCGCCTGCTGGAGAGGCCCTTCGCCCTGGTGCCTCTGGCCGAGATAGCCCCAAGGGTGCGTCACCCCCTGCTGGGGAGGCCAATGGGCCAGCTGGCAGCCCGGGCCCATAGGGGGGGCTTGCGCCTGGTGCTGGGGCCGGGGTGGGAGACCTATTGAGCGCTGGCCTCCTGGCCCTCCAGGAACTCCTCCTCTTCCTCCTCGCTGGTGAACAGGGTCCAGCCGATCCAGAAGGCGAGGGCGGAGACGGCGGCCAGGGCCCCGGCCACGGGCAGGGCCACGGCCATATAGCTTCGGCGGGCCATGGCCCATAGGAAGAGGACCATCTGGAGCACAGACCCCACCATGATGAGGGCCCCGGCGATCTGCGTCTTCTGCATGGCCCTGGCACCTCCGCTTATTCGGCCTTGCGCATGTGGGGCGGCAGCAGGTTGGGTATGGAGTCCTCAATAGGGTACCGCTCTCCACACTGGGTGCAGGTAAGATATCCCCGCACCACCTCCTCCCCCTCTTCCTCCTCCACCGTGAGCTGGAGGGGGGCTTTGTCCATGGGGCAGGCCAGGATCTCCACCAGGTCCTTGCGCATGAGGCCTTGCTGCCGCAGTCGCCCCGCATTGTAAGGGCCCCTGGGGCCTATGTCAATGGCGGCCTTATAATGGAGGGGCGGGGCATGGGTGGGGAGCGACGGGCCATCCCCCTGGATCGGCGGGTCTGCTATCTGGGCCCTGGAGTCATCGATATCCGCCCTTCCCCGGGGGCGGTGGCCGGGCCGGTCTTGGCCCTCGCCCTGGGGGTGGGGGTCCTGATAGCCCTAGCCTTCTTCATGGACCGTATCCCAGCCCCCGCCGCTGGCCTCCTCCTCCTTGTGGCCATCGTCGCCGTGACCTTTGGTGGCCTAGGCACCGTCCACTCCCTCTTCGGCTCCTTCGTGCTCATCGACAAGGAGAAGCAGTCGGTGCGCTTTCAGCAGGGGCTCTTGGGCCTGGGCCTGGGCACCCAGGAGCTGGTCCCCTTCTGGAAGATAGAGCGCATCGAGCTGGCCGACCTCCCCCTAGGGGAGAGGGAGGGGAGGGGGCCGGAGGTCCCCTTCCCCTTGCGGGGCTGGGAGCTGGTGCTGGTGAAGACCAGCGGCAAGCGCCTGCCCCTGGGCCAGGTCATCGTGCCGGAGACGGAGGAGTTGGTGGACGAGGGGTTCGCCCGCGCCTATAATGTGGGGGATGCCATCGCCTCCCTGGTGGGCAGGCCCTTGGTGATCACTGCCGCCCTGGCCGAACCCCAGGAGGAGAAGGAGGGGACACCATGAAGGGCCCCATCGACTATGGGCAGTTCGACTCGGCCATCGGCCTCAACTGGTACTTGGTGGACCCCAACCTCCGCTTCCTCATGGACCTCTATCTGCCACCGGAGCGGCGGCAGTGGGCCGAGGGGTACCTGGTGCGGTGGGGGGAGCTGTGCGGTGGGCCCATCGCCCGCCAGGCGGAGATCATCGATAAGAACCCGCCCCGCCTAGAGCGCTATGACCCCTGGGGCCAGGAGATATGCCAGGTGGTCCACCACCCGGAGGCCCTGGCCGTAAAGCGCGTGGTGTGGGAGGAGGGCCCCCACGGCCTGCGGGCCCGCGGGGAGGAGGTACCCCCTGTGCTGGGTGGGGCCTTCACCTATCTCCTCTCCCAGGCGGACACGGGCATGGTGTGCGCCACGGGCATGACCGGCGGGGTGGCCGACCTGGTGGAGCGCTATGCCTCGCCAGAGACTAGGGCCCGCCTTCTGCCCCACCTCCTCTCCCCCACCTTTGAGGGGGCCTGGGACGGGGCCATGTTCATGACCGAGATCGAGGGGGGCTCCGACCTCTCCCGCATCGCCACCACGGCCCGCCACCTGGAGGGGGATATGTGGCTCCTCAACGGCTCCAAGTGGTTCTGCTCCAACGCCGACGCGCGGGCCATCGTCACCCTGGCCCGTCCTGAAGGGGCTCCGGAGGGGCTGCAGGGCATCGCCCTCTTCCTAGTGCCCGCCCTCCGCCGCGATGGGACCCGCAACGGCATCGTCATCAAGCGCATCAAGGACAAGTTGGGCACCCGCTCTGTGCCCACCGCCGAGGTGGACTTTGTGGACGCCGAGGCCTACATCCTCTCCAGCCCTGGCGGGGGGTCGTCGGAGGCGCGGGGCCTCAACCGCATGATGGGCATGGTCAACGGCTCCCGCCTAGGGGTGGCCACCATGGCCCTGGGCATCATGCGCCGCAGCTTTCTGGAGGCGGCCATATATGCCCACCACCGGCGGGCCTTTGGCCGCTACCTGTTCCAGCTGCCCATGGTGCGGGAGACCCTCATGGAGATGGCCATGGAGCTGGAGGCGGCCGCGGCCCTGGTGTTCGAGACCTATCATCACACCGGCCGCCGGGGGGACGAGGAATCGCGCCGCCTGTACCGCATCCTGGTGCCCATATCCAAGTTCCGCGCCGCCCGCCGGGGCCTGGAGATGGCCATTAAGGGCCTGGAGGTGATGGGAGGCAACGGCTACATCGAGAACTTCCCCATGGCCCGCCAACTGCGGGACGCCCAGTGCCACACCATCTGGGAAGGGACGGAGAACATCATCTGCCTGGACGTGGTGCGGGCCATGGTGCGGGAGGGGGCTCACGATGCCCTCCTGGCCCGCCTAGAGAGGGCTTTGGCCCATGCCTCTCACCCCATCCTGGCCGCCCCCCGCGCCACGGCCACCACCGCCCTGGGGCAGGTGCGGGAGGCCATCGGCCTCATGCTAAGGGCCGATGGCGAGGTGCGCCAACGCCACGCCCGCCGCCTCTCCGCCCTCCTGGCCGACGTGGCCCAGGCCTGCCTCCTGCTGGAGGAGGCGGAGAGGGAGCTGCAAGAGGAGGGGTCGGCGCGCAAGGCGGCGGTGGCCCACCTCTTCTGCCAGGAGCGCCTGACCCACCACCCCCTCTACGGCATCAGCGACGACCTGGGGGCCCTCCACCTCTACGAGGCCGTGGTGGGCTATGCCCCCCTGGAGCCCAAGGACGTCGCCTTGACATAGGCGGAGGCCGCTTGTAAAATCCGCCACGAATGCCCGAAGGCGACCACACCTAGTAAGGAGGGATCGGCCCGTGGCGGAGGTAATCGTCGGCCCCAACGAGAGCTTGGACCAGGCCCTGAAGAGGTTCAACAAGCTAGTGCAGCAACTAGGGATCCTGGCTGAGGCCCGCCGCCGCGAGCACTACGAGCCCCCCAGCGTCAAGCGCAAGAAGAAGGCCGCCGCCAAGCTCCGCAAGAGCCTGAAGAACTCCCAGCGCGCCCTGAGGGGTTGATGGGGTGAGCCCTCTTAAGGAGCGGTTGGCGGAAGACCTCAAGGAGGCCATCCGCCAGCGGGACGAGGCCCGCAAGACGGCCATCCGCATGCTCATGTGGGCTATCAAGAACACGGAGGTGGAGAAAGGCCGCCCCCTAGAAGACCACGAGATGCTGGCCCTGGTGCAGAGAGAGGTGCGCCGCCGCCTGGAGAGCATCGAGGAGTTTCGCAAGGGCCAGCGCCCCGACCTGGTGCAGAGAGAGGAGGCGGAGCTGGAGGTCCTGCGGTCCTATCTGCCGCCGCCCATGACCCGGGAGGAGGTGGCTCAGGTGGCGCGGGAGGTGATGGCCCAGGTGGGGGCCAAGGGGCCGCGGGACATAGGGAAGGTGATGCCCGTCCTGGTGCAGCGCCTGGCCGGTCGCGCCGAGGGGCGCCTCATCCATGAGGTGGTCACTGAGCTCCTGACCGGCCAGGGCTAAGGCGTTCCTCCTGCCGCTCCCCTCTGTTATCATGACCGTTGCCGGCTGAGCCCGTCATGTCGCCCTTTCACGCCCTGGGCCCCTATCGGATGGCCTTCTTTGGGGCTGTCCTGGCGGCCGCTCTCGCCCTGGTGCTAGCCTTTGCCCTCCCCCAAGGGGAGGGCAGGGCCTCCGCCCCAGAAGTGGGGGCGGCGGTGATAGTCGCCCTCCTGGCGGCCGTGGCCATGGCTGGGCACGTGGGCCTGGTGCGTCCGGCGGGGCTCCGGGGGCCCTGGCGCCCCCTCCTGTTGGGGGCCCTGGTGGTGGCCGGGGCGGCCATGGCCAAGCTCTCCCTCTCCCTCACCCTGCCCGACAGCGACCGCCTCTTCCTGCGATATATGGTGCCTGGGGCCGCCGCCCCCATGCTGGTAGCCGCCCTTCTGGACACCGGGATAGCGGTGACGGTGGCCGCTGCGCTGGCCGTCCTGGCGGCGGTGGCCGCCATCCTCGTCCACGGGTCCCCTGCGCCCCCGACGCTGGGGGCGGAGGTGGCCGCCGTCTACCTGGCGGGGGGCCTGGCCGGCGTCTTCTCCTTGCAGGGGGCGGACCGCCTGGGGCGCTACGTGTGGGCTGGCCTGGCCGTAGCCCTGGCCTCCCTGGCCGCCCTCTTGGTCTTCTGGCTCCTGGGGGAGAGCGGCCAGGCCAGGGACATCCCCTGGATGGTGGTCACCACCCTGGTGGGTGGGGGCCTGGCGGCCATGGTCACCGTGGGGGCCATGGTGGTGCTGGGCTACGTGTTCGGCATGCTCACCCGCTTTCAGCTCATGGAGCTGGCCCAGGGCGATCACCCCCTCCTGCGCCAGCTCCAGGAGCGGGCCCCCGGCACCTATCACCACAGTTTGGTGGTCAGCAGCCTGGCCGAGAGGGCGGCCAAGGTGGTGGGCGCCGACCCCCTCCTGGTGCGGGTGGGCTGTCTTTTTCACGATGTGGGCAAGCTGGCCCACCCCCCCTACTACGTGGAGAACCAGGGCGAGGGCCCCAACCCCCACGATGCCCTCTCCCCGGAGGAGAGCGCGCGGGCCATCGTCCAGCACGTGGTGGCCGGCCTGGAGCTGGCCCGTCGGTACCGCCTGCCAGGGCGGGTGCGGGCCTTCATCGCCGAGCACCACGGTACCCGCCTGGTGACCTACTTTTACCGGCGGGCGGCGGCCCAGGACCCCCAGGCCGACCCTGAGCGCTTCCGCTACCCCGGGCCCAAGCCCCAGTCCAAGGAGACGGCCCTGGCCATGCTTGCCGACTCTGTGGAGGCCGTGGTGCGGGCCGCCCACGACCGCTCCCCGGAGCACATGGACGAGCTGGTGGAGGGGGTTATAAGGGAACGCATCGCCGAGGGCCAGCTGGACGAGTGCGACCTCACCTTCCGCGACGTGCAGCTCATCGCCCAGTCCTTCAAGGCTGCCCTACGGGGGATATACCACCCCCGTATCGAGTATCCGGCACCCACAGAGGCCGAGTTGCGGGCCCAGGCCGGCCCCCCCGTGCCCGACGACTCCTAGCCCCTCTCCTCCCAGTAGCGGAGGAAGCGGGAGAGGGCAACGATGGCCCGGTCGGCGGAGGGGAACACGGCCATCCCCCCCTCCACCAACTGGCGGCGCACCTCCTGCAGGAGACGCCACTGCCACTCCTCTTGATAATCGGCGGGGTTCACCACCACCGCCAGGGGCTTGCGGGCCCGGGCCGCCACCTCCAGGAAGCGCTGGGCTACCCGGCGCACGATGGCCTGGGCGTTGGGCCGCCCCAGGGCCCATGGCTCCCCCAAGATAGCTATCAGGGCATCGTAGGCCGGGTCCTCGCTCATGAGCTCCAGGATCTCCGCCCCCCCTACCCCGCTGCCGGCGAGGATGGACTGGTCTACAGGGTTGGTGACCCACCCCGCCAGTTCGGGGGCCTTTTGGGCGATGTGCTCTTGGATGCCGGGGGAGAGGGGGGGCGTCTCCAGCCCCTCCTCCTCGCAGCGGTCGGCGGCCAGGACCGAGCGCCCACCGCCCCCGCCCACCACGCCGATGCGCCGGCCCCGTGCCGGCGGCAGGCGGGAGAAAGCGATGAGCAGGTCCATGAGCTCCTCCGTGCTCCGCACGGGCACGGCCCCCGCCTGGCGCACCGCCGCCTCCCACACCTCGTAGGCCCCGGCCAGGGCTGCGGTGTGAGAGGCCGCCGTCCTCCCCCCGCCGCGGGTGCGGCCTCCCTTGAGGATCACCGTGGGCTTGGCCCGGGCCGCCTCCCGCAGGGCGGAAAGGAATCGCCGCCCGTCCCGCACCCCCTCGATGTAGGCCCCGATGGCCTGGGTCTCTGGGTCACGGGCGAAGTAGCGCAAAAAGTCGCTCTCGTCCAGGTCCAGGCCGTTGCCGTAGCTTATGGCCTTGCTGAAAAAGAGGCCCCGCCCCCGCCCCTGGTAGTTGAGCTCGAACAGCAGGTTGCCGCTCTGGGAGAGGAAGCCGATGGGCCCCGGGGGGCCTATCATGTCCGGGCGGAAGGTGATCCCCGCCCGCGGGTGGTGGAGGCCCATGCAATTGGGGCCGATGATGCGCACCCCCACCTCCCGCGCCCGGGCCAGAAGCTCCCGCTCCAGCTTCCTCCCCTCCTCCCGCCCCGTCTCCGAGAAGCGGGCAGTGAACAGTTGCAGGGCCTTCACCCCCTTACGCCCACACTCCTCCACCAAAGGCAGGACGGCAGTGTTGGGGATGCAGGAGATGACGTAGTCCACAGGCCCAGGCACCGCCTCCAGGCTGGGGTAGGCCCGCTGCCCCAACAGCTCCTCCAGGCGGGGGTTGATGGGGTATATAGCCCCCCGAAACCCGTATTCCACCAGGGAGAGGACATAGTCGTAGCCTGGGCTGTCCCTGTTGGCCGAGGCCCCCACCACGGCGATGGCGCGGGGGCGGAAGATGGCCTCTAGCTCCCCATAGATGTCCATCTTCAGGCCCAGGTTAGCGGGGGGAGGGCGGTTTTGGGAAGCTGGGCCCTGTGCTAACGTCTGTCTTGGGATGCGCTTTGCGGTGGTGGTCTTCCCCGGCACCTGGAGCGACTACGATTGCCACTACGTCCTCACCCATATCCTGGGCCAGGAGGCCGACCTGGTGTGGCACCGGGAGCGCCACCTCTCCTCCTACGACTGCGTGGTCCTGCCGGGGGGCTTCTCCTATGGCGACTACCTGCGTCCGGGGGCCATCGCCCGCTTCTCGCCGGTGATGGAGGCGGTGATGGAGCACGCCCGGGCCGGCAAGCCGGTCATCGGCATCTGCAACGGCTTCCAGATCCTGTGCGAAGCCGGGCTTTTGCCCGGCGTCCTCCTCCGCAATGCTCATTTGGAATACCGTTGCCAGTGGGTGCACTTGCGGGTGGAGAACGCCCAGAGCCCCTTTACGCGGGCCTGTCGCCCGGGGCAGGTGTTGCGCATGCCCATCTCCCACGGCGAGGGCCGCTATTATGCCGACCCCGAGACCCTGGCCCTGCTGGAGGCCGAGGGGCGCATCGCCTTCCGCTACTGCACCCCCCAGGGGGAGGTGACGGAGGAGGCCAACCCCAACGGCAGCCTCCTGAACATCGCCGGCATCCTCAACGAGGAGGGTAACGTCCTGGGGATGATGCCCCATCCCGAGCGGGCCTGCGAGCCCCTCCTGGGAGGGGAGGACGGCCTCCTCATCTGGCGTTCCCTCCTGGAGTGGGCCAGGGGGTAAATGGCCCCCCTCTTGCCCGGCCTGGAGGGGGGCTATCGCCCTTGGGGCCCAGCTCGTAACATGGAGCTGGGCCCATGGACGTGGACCGCCTCCTGGAGGCCATCGCCCTCACCCGCGCCGAGTACGAACTCATCGTCCGCCGGCTGGGGCGGGCGCCCAACGAGCTGGAGCTGGGGATGTTTGGGGCCCTATGGAGCGAGCACTGCGGATATAAGCACTACAAGCCCCTCCTGCGCCGTCTCCCCTCGCAAGCCCCTTGGGTGGCCGTGGGCCCGGGGGAGGAGAACGCCGGGGTGGTGAAGGTGGGCCATGGCTGGTGCGCAGCCCTGAAGGTGGAGTCCCACAACCACCCCTCAGCCATCGAGCCCTATCAAGGGGCGGCCACCGGCGTGGGGGGCATTGTGCGGGATGTGCTGGCCATGGGGGCCCGGCCCATCGCCATCTTGGACTCCCTGCGCTTTGGGCCCCTGACCGACCCCCACAACCGCTACCTGTTCACGGGGGTGGTGGCGGGCATCGGCGGCTATGGCAACTGCCTGGGCATCCCCACCGTGGGGGGCGAGCTCTATTTCGAGGAGCCCTACTCCCCCAACCCCCTGGTGAACGCCATGTGTCTGGGTATCGTCCCTCAGGAGAGGCTGGTGCGGGCCCGCGCCGAAGGGGAGGGCAACATCCTCATGTTGGTGGGGGCGGACACCGGTCGCGACGGCATCCATGGGGCCTCGGGCCTCGCCTCCCGCACCGACCCCACCGCCCGGTTCGAGGAGCTGCGGCCGGCGGTGCAGGTGGGCAACCCCTTCCTGGAGAAGCTCTTGGTGGAGGCCTGCCTGGACCTGGCCTGGCACCATCCCCAATGGGTGGTGGGCATCCAAGACCTGGGGGCGGCGGGCCTCACCGCCGCCTGTGTGGAGGCCGCCGCCCGTGCCGGCGCCGGCGTGGTGGTGGACATCGCCCGCGTCCCCAGGCGGGAGGAGGGCATGACCCCTTACGAAGTGATGCTCTCTGAGTCCCAAGAGCGGATGCTCATCATCGTCCGGCGGGGATACCAAGAGGAGGTGGCCCGCCTCTTCCAGCGGTGGGAGGTGCCCTGGGCGGTCATCGGCCAGGTCACGGGCGATGGCCTGGTGCGGGTGCAGGAAGGTGGGGTGGAGCTGGCCTGCCTGCCCGTGGGCCTCCTCACCGACCCCCCTATCTACCAGGGGCAGGGGGAGATGCCCCCGGAGGTGGCCGCCGCCCGGGCCGTGGACATGGGCGCCGTTCCCCCGCCGCAGGACCCCGGGCGGGCCTTGTTGGCCCTTCTTGCGGCCCACAACCTCTGCTCCCGCCGCTGGGTCTACAGGCAGTACGACCAGTCGGTCCTCAACAACACGGTGGTGGAGGCCGGGGCCGATGCCGCCGTCCTGCGCATCAAGGGCACCCCCCTGGCCCTGGCCGTCACCACCGACGGCAACGGGCGTTACTGTTACCTGGACCCCTATATGGGGGGAGCGCGGGCGGTGGCCGAGGCCGCCCGCAACGTCGTCTGCCTCGGGGCCCGGCCCCTAGCCATCACCGACGGCCTCAACTTCGGCGACCCCGACCGCCCCCACGTCTACTGGCACATGGAGGGGGTGGTGGAGGGGATGGCCGCCGCCTGTCGCGCCCTGGGGGTGCCGGTGGTCTCCGGCAACGTGAGCCTGTACAACGAGACCGCCGGTCGCGCCGTGTACCCCACACCGGTGGTGGGGCTTTTGGGCCTCATCGAGGACGTCTCGCGCTTGCCCCGCCCGGGGACGGCCCGCCCCGGCGACGAGGTCTATCTCCTGGGCCCTGGGCCCCCCCTCCCCCCCGCGGCCCTGGCCGGAAGCGAGCTGTTGGCCCTCTTGGGCCGCGCCCCCGCTGGGCGCCCAGGCATCGACCTGGAGCTGGAGGTGCGAGTGCAACAGGCGGCCCTGGCCGCCGTGGCCGAGGGCCTGGTGCGCACAGCCCACGACTGTGCCGAGGGAGGCCTGGCCGTGGCCCTGGCCGAGCTCTGCCTGCGAGAGGGCCTGGGCCTAGACGCCCCAGAGGTGGAGTTGGGGCCCCACCCCCACGCCTCCCTGTTCGGGGAGGAGCCCTCCCGCATCCTGGTGGTGGCCCCCCCGGGGGCAGGGGAGAGGCTAGCTGCCCTCGCCGCCGCCCATGGCCTCCCCTTGACCTTCCTGGGGCGTCTGGGGGGGCGCGGGTTCCGGCTGGGGCCCATCGCCCTCCCCCTCCAGGCCCTGGCCCAGGCCTACGAGGGGGCCCTAGAGCGGGCCCTCCACGCCCCGGCCGCCCCTTGACCTAATAGATAGGGCTGTGGTAAAAAGTTACCGCAAACGTGAAGGGAGGTGGGCCTTGACCCAGGCGCAACCCACGCAAGAGAAGAAGGCCAAGCCCCTGGTGCCCTTCCTGCGCATCCCCGACAAGTGGCCTGAGGAGCCCCCTTATCTCTTTGGCTCTCGCTGTAAGGAGTGTGGGGCCCTGTTCCTGGGGGAGCGCTATGCCTGCGGGCGCTGCGGGGCGGTAGAAAAGTTCGAGGAGGTGAGGCTCTCCGACGAGGGCGAAATCTACGTGTTCACCGTGGTCCACCAGAGCTTCCCCGGCATCGAGACCCCCTACATCGCGGCCGTCATCGACCTGCCGGAGGGGGTTTCGGTGCGGGCCAACGTCTACGGGCTGGACCCCAACAACCCTGGCCCTCACTGGTTCGGCAAGAAGGTGAAGATGCGGGCCGAGAAGATCCGCGTGGACCGGGAGGGCAACGATGTCATCGCCCCCAAGTTTTACGCCGTAGAGGGCTGAAGAAAGGAGGGGATGGAGATGCGCGAGACAGCAGTGGTGGGCGTGGACATGGTCAAGTTCGGCCGCTACGCCGACAAGGACGTGGTGCGCCTGGCCTGTGAGGCGGCGGTAGGGGCCATGAAGGACGCCGGCATCACCATCAAGGACGTCCAGGTGGTGGTGTGCGGCAACCTCTACCAGGCCAACGGCATGGTCGGCCAGCGCATCATGAAGGAGATCGGGGCCACGGGGGTGCCGGTGGTCAACGTGGCCAACGCCTGCGCCACCGGCTCCACCGCCTTCCGGGAGGCCTACCTGGCCGTGGCCTCTGGGGCCTATGACATCGCCCTGGCCATCGGCTGTGAGCAGATGGGCAAGATGGGCCTTTTGGGGGGAGGCGGTGGCGGCGACCCGGCCTACAACCCCGAGGGGGTGATGGGCACTAACCTCATGCCCGGGGTGTTCGCCATGACCGGGGTGGAGCACATGCGCAAGTACGGCACCACCATAGAGCAGTTCGCCAAGGTGGCGGTCAAGAACCACAAGCACTCCACCCTCAACCCCTACGCCCAGTACCAGGTGGAGACCCCTCTGGAGATGGTCCTCAGCGCCCGCATGATCGCCTGGCCCAACACCCTGTACATGTGTTGCCCCACCGGGGACGGGGCGGCGGCGGCGGTGATCATGTCCGCCCAGAAGGCCCGCCAGTACACCTCCAAGCCGGTGTGGGTGGCGGCCTCCGTCCTCACCTCCGACCCCTGGACGGAGCGCAACCCCAACATGTGGGATGTCAACACCCTCACCCGCAACGCGGCCAAGCAGGCCTACGAGATGGCCGGCATCGGGCCCGAGGACCTGAGCATGGTAGAGCTCCACGATTGCTTCGCCACCGCCGAGCTGGTCCACTACGAGAATCTCATGCTGGTGCCCGAGGGCGAGGGTGGCCGCTGGATCGACGAGAATGGCCCCTACCACCCCGACCTGGGCGGTAAGCTGCCGGTGAACGTCTCCGGCGGCCTCCTGTCCAAGGGGCACCCCTTGGGGGCCACGGGGGTGGCCAACATTGTGGAGATCGTCTGGCACCTGCGGGGCCAGGCGGGGGCCCGCCAGGTCCCCAACGCCAAGACGGGCCTGGCCCACGTCATCGGCCTGGGCTCCGCCTGCACCATCCACATCCTCAAGGTCTAACCGGGCCTGCAGGAGAGGGGATGGGGGGCCTCCCCAGGGGAGGCCCCCCATTGCATATGATGCGGCCTCTCCCTATTATAGGATTAGAGGCGTTAGCGTCTGACCAGGAGTGGAGCGATGCCTGAGCCTTTTGACGACTATCTGGACCTCATCGAGGCGGCGCGGGAGCTAGGGATCCACCCGCAGAGCCTGCGCCGGCTCATCAAGCAGAAGAAAGTACCGGCGGTGCTGTTTGCCGGCAAGTATCTTATCCGGCGCGATCACCTGCAGATGTTCAAGGCCACTTATGACCCCCGTCCTGGGCGCAAGCCTGTGCGCCGTCTCCTTTAAGGGGCCTGCCCGCACCTCCTCCCTAGGGGAGGGAGTCAGGGCACCTCTTCCCTCCGCCGGCGGTAAATGTAATCGATGCTCTTCTGGTACCACTCGCCGTCGATCTTGCCGGCAGCCATCAGGTAGTTGAGGATCTGCTCCAGGGTGAGCACAGGGATAAGGTTGAGGCCGTATTGGCGGAGGCGCTCCCGCGCCCCCTCCCCCCGGTCCACCAGGACCAGGACGTCACGCACCCGGAGGCTGGCGTTGATGTGCAGCCAGGCCGCCGTCTCGATGATGTTGGTGCCGCTGGTGACCAGGTCGTCAATGAGCAAGACGGTCTCCCCCGGCTGGTAGATGCCCTCCAGGAAGGGGTCGGAGGCGTCCTTGCCCTTGGGGGGGTGGATGAACACTAGGGGCACCTTGCTCACCAGGGAGAAGGCCAGGGCCAACTGGAGGCCGCCAAAGGGGATGCCGCACACCCGCTGAAAGGGCTGCAGGTGAGGCCGGGCCATGGCCTGCAGGGTGCGCACCATCTCCCACATCACCTTGGCCGTCCGCCATAGGGCGCGGGGATGGCTGCTGAGGAGGCGCAGGTTGATATAGACCGGGGAGTGGAGGGTGGTGCGGCCCAAGGTGAAGTCGCCGAACTGCACAGCCCCCAGGTCCCACAGGACCTTGGCCAGCCAAAGGTTCTCAGGCTCGCGTCGCCGGGGCATGTTCAGGCAAGAGGTCTGAGGGGCCACTAGTCATGGGCCTCCCGCTGGGGCCTGAGGGCGGCGCTGGTCAGGCTCCTGCCCCGTGAGGTAGCGGGGGCGGTAGGAGGGCTCTCGCCCCAGGATCTGGTCTATGTGCATGCGGTCATGGCGGTAGTAGGAGCGCAACCACTGCAGGACGGTAAGGGTGCCGAAGAGGGAGTTGGTGGCCGTGCGGTCGTAGTCCTCGGGCCGCAGGCGGGCCATGAGCTGGAGGGTCTTCTCACGCTGGCGGCGCATCTCGGCCAGGAGCTCCTCCTTGGTGGCCTGGTGGGCCCTCTCCAGGGGGATGGCCACGGGCTCCCCCCGCACCCCGTCCACGTTGGGGTTATCCTCGGCCAGGGCGCGCTCCACCCAGGCGCGGTAGGCGGCCTCCATCTCGCACAGGTGGGCCATCTGCTCCTTAGGCGTCCACTCCCCAGGTTTGGGGGCCCGCCCTAGCTCCTCCTCGGACAAAGACTCTAGGAGGGAGAGGAGGCGTTGCCGCTCCTCCTCCATCTTCCGCCATAGCTCCTGGATCTGGGCCGGGTCGGCCATATCTCCCTCCTGGGGCCCATGATAACCCTGGCCACGGGGTAGGTAAACTCGATTTTCCGCCCGCCTTATAGTACAATAGCTTGCGGACCTGACAAGAGGGGGAGGTGGCGATGGCCGTTAAGAACCCCCAGGAGCCTTTCACGCGCATCACGGTGGAGGAGGCGGCGGAGATGCTCCGCCGCGACGATATAGTGGTCATCGACGTGCGGGAGCCTCACGAGTACCAGCAGGGGCACCTGCCAGGGGCCAAGCTCATGCCCGTGGGCTCCCTGTTCGCCCGTAAGGACGAGTTGCCCAGGGATAAGGCCATCATCTTCGTCTGCGCCGTGGGCCAGCGCAGCGCCCTGGCCTGCGAGATAGCAGCCGCCGTCGGCCTCGTCCACCTCTACAACTTGGAGGGGGGGACGGAGGCCTGGGTCAAGGCCGGCCTCCCCGTGGAGAAGTAGGGGCCCATGCCCCTCACCGTAGTCCTCTTCGACTTGGATGAGACCCTCCTACGCACCGGCGGGGCGGGCGTCCTGGCCATGAACCGGGCCTTTGAGGACCTGTTTGGCGTCCCCCAGGCCCTGGAGGGCATCCCCTATGCCGGTCGCCTCGACCCCGACATCGTGGCCGAGGCCCTGACCCGATACGGCATCGACGGCGAGCGAGAGGCCCTCCTCTCCGCCTTTCGGGAGCGCTACCTTTGGCATCTGCAGCGCACCCTATGGGAGCGGCAGGGGCAGGTGATGCCTGGCATCCCCCAGCTC
>FWWL01006132.1_pt1 | contig 17807 bp, 16 predicted proteins | sample 2228331 | NCBI WGS metagenome assembly FWWL01 (sample SAMEA103939775, study PRJEB20133) | metagenome
AAATATAGGGATAAGGTGCAAAAAATTATTAAAGAAGTTGAAAATTATGTAAAAAAACTTGAAAATATAATATTAAGTAAATTATTATTATAAAAGGAGGTGAAGGATGGTTTTAAGGGAACGTTTTCAAAATCTTGCTTTTAAATATTTTAATAATAGAGAGTTTGATAAGGCATTGAAGCTGGTAGACAGGTTACTGGAAGATAGTAAGGAAAATTTTGACCTTCTCCTTTTTAAGGGTGATATTTTTGCAGAGATAGAAGAAATTGGAGCTGCCCAGGATTATTATGTTTCTGCGCTTGAAAAGGCAAACAGGGAAAAGGACCATTTTAAAAGGCTGCTTGCTTTAATGAAACTCAGAAGAATTCAGGGTGAAACAAATGAACTCAATTCAAGAATTTTTGTTTCTGCCTATCATCTTGGTCTATTAAAACTGTGTAGGAACTCTATTTCAAAGCTCTTGAGAGAAGATATAATAAGTGATTCTCAGAAATTTATTGAGAGATTGGTAAAGGAAATAAAAGGAGAGGATTCTCCTGTTACAAGATTTCTTCTTGGAATTCTCTACGCAAAGCTTGAAAAAGAGGAGGGAATAAAACTTTTGAAATCTCTTCTTGATAAAATAGAAGAGGATGAAAAATTAAAAAATTACAGGGATTTTATAGAAAAGCTCGTATCATTGGCTTTAAGAGTTGATATAAAAGAACTGGAAGATATACTTGAAATTGAGGGGCTTTCGGAAAAGAAACTGGAACCAGCGGCTACCCTTGAGCTTGCTGACCTTCTAAAAAGTATAGGTTCCCGTGAAGAAGCCCTACTTGAGTATTACAGTGCTATTTATAGTTACCTAAAAACAGAAGGTAATGTAGAAAAGGCAAAAGAGATTCTTGAAAAAATAAAAGAGATGGCTCCTCAGGATGAAAGAATCTATAAAGTAGAAGGTTTTATTGAGAAGTTTGAGAGAGGAACAAGGGTGAGCAAGACAGAAGTTCCAGAAATAAAAACCGATTTTATTTTAAAGGTTTATAATGAATTTCTTTCCCCTGAGGAAAACATTGAAAATTATATTAAGTTTTTAAATATGATGGCAGAATGGAATATGTTTGAGGAGATAGTTAATGATTATAAGGAAATAGAGGATAAAGAGAAGGTTGACCTTTTTGCTCCCTATTACTTATATGTACTCTTTATGATAGGGGAGTTTGAAGAGGTTATATCAAAGTCAGAAAAGTTTACAGAGGAGACAGAAAGTGAGGAGGCTCTCAAATTTATTAAATATTTTAAAGCGCTTTCTCTTTATAAACTTGATAAAAAAGAAGAAGCCTTTGAAATATTCGGTTCTCTCTATGAACAGGACCCAGGATTTCTTGATATAAAGGAATATATTGAAGTTAAAAGACCGGAAGAAATTGCTGTTAGTGAAGGTGTAATTAAAGAAGTAAAAGGGGAGTTTAAATATGAAGAGCCTCAGGAAATAGAAGTAGAGGAAATAGAGAAGGTTGAAATTTATGAGGGTAAGGAGGCTAAACCCTTGGAGGAAAGGATTTATAAGAAACCAATTAATGAATATTTTGTTATAATCTAAGGGGGGAAAGATGGAATTGTTTGAATTTTTTGGATTTAAAAAGGACCCTTTTGCAATGATTCCAGACCCAGAGCTTTTTTATCCCTCTAAAAATCATAAAAATGCTCTTGAGAAGATAAGATTCTGTATTACAAAACAAAGGGGTGCCTGTGTGCTCACAGGTGAAGTTGGAACAGGGAAAAGTATGATGCTCAGAAAGATATTACTTGATTTTTATCAGGATAAAAACTACATACCCCTTTTTGTTCTTTTTGCACATCAGGAGGTTGATGTTAAATGGTTTTTAAAGAAATTATCAAAGTTTTTTAATCTTGATGAAAAAGAAGATGTATCAAAATTGAAGGAGGATTTTATAACTGCTTTGCTTGATAATTTTGAAAAAGGGAAGAAATTTATTTTTCTCCTTGATGAATCCCATAAAATAAAATCACCTGAACTCAAAAGTTTCTTCAGGGACCTTCTTTCAATAGAAACGCTGGACGCAAAACCTCTCTCTTTTGTATTTGTTGGTCTTTCTGAGATAATAGATAATTTTAAACAGGATCCTAAATTCAGTCAGAGAATACCTGTATGGATTTCTCTGGAAAAATTAAATGATGATGAAATTGTGAGTTATATAAATTACAGGCTTGAAAAAGCAGGAGGCAATAAGGAGATTTTTTCCGAGGAGGCTAAGGAAAAAATAAAAGAAATTTCAAAGGGTATACCAAGGATAATAAATGCAATCTGTGATACAGCCTTACTTGAAAGTTATATGGAAGGAAAGAAGAAGGTAGAACTTTTAGAAGTAGAGAAAGTTATTTCACATATGGGAATATGAGTATTATTGAGCTAAAAAAAAGGGCAAGGGAATATGAACTGAGAGGAGATTATAAGAAAGCATTTCAAATTTATCAAGAAATTTTGAAAGAGGAGCCTGAAGACGCGGAAGTTCTTTTCAGTATGGGTCATATATTAATCCAATTTAAACAGGATAGAAAGGCAGGAGAATATTTGCTTAAGGCTTATGAGATTTTTGAGAAGAAAGGTATATATAGCAACAAAATAATAGCTCTTTTAAAAAAGTTAATTCAGATTTATCCAGAAAGAAAAGATTTTTATAAAAAGCTTGCAGAAACTTATTACCATGTAGGTATGCCTGGTGAAGCAGGTAAAACTCTTGAAGGATACATTGAATATCTTTTCAAAAACGGTGAATATGAAAAGGGGTTTGAAAATTATGAAGTTCTTATATCCTGGCAACCTGAGAATTTCGCTTTAAAAGAGAGAGTTGCGGAGCTATATCTTGCTTTTAAAAAGAAAGATAAAGCAATTGAGTTATATATAGATTTAATTTCTTACTATGCAAAGAGAAACAAAGAAAAGGAAGAACTTATAAGAAATAAACTTATATCACTTGGAGTAAGTGAAGAGGAGATAGAAAATTTTATAAAGTCAGACCATGAAGAAAAAACCAAGGAGAGTGTTTTTATAACCCTTGATGAGTTACTCGCGGGAGAAAGGTCCTTTAAAAAAAAGAGTTTTCCATCCGAGCTTGAGGAGAGGAAAAAAGATATAATAGAAGAAGTTCAAAAAGAGGTGGAAGAGGAGTTTAAGGAGGAAATTGAGGAATTCGGGGAAAGGGCAGAAGAAATAGTAGAGTTTAATGAAATTAAGACTAAAACAACTACTCAGGAAGAGATTGCCGAGGAAAAAATGAAGAGTCCTCTCAAGGTGAAAATTTTTGCTGAGACACTCATTTTAATGGGAGATTATGTTGGTGCACTTGACACCTATTATAAAGCCTTTGAGTTGTATTTGAAGGAAAATTCCCTTATTGAAGCTTTTAATGTGCTTAAAGAAATAGCAGATAAATGGCCTGAAGAGATAAAAGCAAGAAAGGAGATGGTTAGAATTGCCCATATGTTAAAAGAAAAAGAATTACTTGTGGATAGCATTATTTCCCTTGCAGAATGTCTCTATAAAAGAGGAGCAAGGGATGAGGCTTTAAAGTTTTTTCTTAAAGTCCTTGATATTGAACCTCAAAATAAAAAGGCAATTGAATATGTTTCCTTAATTTCACCTGAAAAACTTGAAAAATTTAAGAAAAGAGAAAAACCAAAAGAAACTTTTAAAGAGGCAAAAAAAGAAGAAGTAGAGATAAGTAGAAGGCAAATTCAAAAGGAGGAAATAGAAATTAAACCTAAGGGGGAATTTTTTGATTTTAGAAAGGAACTTCTTGAGGAAATTGAAAAAGAACCAAAAAGAGAGAAGGGAATATTTGAGGAGGTAAAGGAAACACTCCATAAATTTTCAGAAAAGATTGATTACAGGGGTAAACTTGAACTCGGAATAGCAATGAGAGAAATGGGACTTTATGAGGAGGCAATAAGTAATTTAAAGGAGGCAGCTCAAGGAGAAGAAACAAAAGTGGAAGCACTTGAATTAATCGGACAAATATTTATGGAGATGGGTAAAAATAATCTTGCCATAGACTATTTTGAAAAGGCACTCCAGGTAAAAAATATTGATGAGAAAAGAAAAATATCAATTGAGTATTATCTGGGAGAATGTTATGAAAAGATAGGAGACCCGGTTAATGCGCTTTTATATTACAAAAGGGTTTATGAAAAGGATCCAAGTATAAAAGGATTAAAGGAGAAAATAAAATCTCTTGAATCCAGCAAAAAAGGAATTGTTGATGAAGACAGAATTTCCTTCCTGTGATTTTGGCTTTAAAGAAATTTTGGCATAATTATTCTTTTTAAAGTATAATATTTTTTTAGGGAGATGCAGGGTATATCATATCTTGATTTTTATGGTTTTAAAAAAGAGCCTTTCTCTGCTGCTCCTGATGAAAGTTTCTGGTTTGATTCCCCGGGACACAAAGAGGCTTTAATGAAAATTTTACATGGAATCAAAAATTATAGAGGTTTGATTTTGGTAACAGGTGAAATAGGGCTTGGTAAAACAACACTTGCCAGAAAATTATTAAGAGAACTTTTAAAAGAGGAAAACTTTGAACCTGCTTTGATTGTAATTGTGCATTCCTCAGTAGGAACTCTCTGGTTTTTAAAAAAAATATCCTATTACCTTAAGATAGAAAACGAAGATGATGACCCTGTTACATATGTTTCAAAGATTTCAAAAAAATTAATTGAAATGTATAAGCAGAATAAAATTCCTGTTTTTCTTATTGATGAGGCGAATATGCTCAAAAATAAGGAACTTATGGAGGAAATAAGAGGACTTTTAAATATTGAAATCCCGGGTAAACGTCTTTTAAACTTTGTTCTTTTTGGTTTGCCAGAAGTTGAAGAAAACCTCAAAATAGATATGCCCCTCTATGAAAGGATTGCTCTTAAAATAAAAATTAAACCTTTTGATTTAAATTCAGTAAAAGAATATATTCTTCATAGATTGAAAGTTGCGGGTGGAGATGATAAAATTTTTTCAGAAGAAGTTTATGAGATTATTTATAAATATTCTAAAGGTAAACCAAGGTTAATAAATACCATCTGTGATAATGCTTTGCTTGAAGGTTTTTTGATAAAAAAGAAAATTATTAATAGTGAAATTATTGAAAAGGTTATAAAAGAGCTTTTCATATGAGTGGTTTAAAAATTGACCTTCATACCCATACTTTTTTTTCTGATGGTAATTTATCACCTTTAGAACTTATTAAAAAAGCAGAAAAGGAAAAAATTGATGTTATAGGTATATGTGACCATGATACCTTAGAAGCAAGGTATTATGTTCCTGAAACAAGTATTGAAATAGTCTTTGGGACAGAGCTTTCTTTAAGTGACGGAAATAAAGATATACATCTTCTTGTTTATTTTCCTGAAAAGAATTCAGAACTTGAAGAAAAGTTGAAAAAAGTAAGGGAAGCGAGGTTTGATAGAATAAAAAAGATTATAAAAAAACTTAATGCTCTGGGAATTAAAATAACACTTGAGGAGGTGGTTGAAAAAAATAACACAAAATCTCCTGGCAGGCCACATATTGCAAAAGCTCTGGTGGAAAAAGGATATGTTTCTTCCTTTGATGAGGCTTTTGAAATTTATCTTGGTAAGGACAAACCTGCTTATGTGCCCAAGTTTAAATTAACTCCTAAAGAAGGAATAGAACTTGCTTTAAAATCCGGTGGTATCCCAGTTGTTGCTCATCCTGGAGTAGAAAAGATTGATTATGATTATCTTGATTATCTTAAAAGGCTCGGAATGAAAGGAGTTGAGGTTTTTTATCCTGAACATGACGAAGAAAAGGAAAAATATTATCTTGAATATGCTATTAGGAATAAAATGCTTATAACAGGTGGTTCTGATTATCACGGAGATAATCATGAGGGGAAAAATATTCTTGCTCAAAAAACGCTTCCTGAGAAATATTTTTTTGAATTAAAAAAATATAAATATGAAGTGCTTAATAGTAAATAGGGGGGAAATCGCAGTAAGAATAGCAAGAACCCTCCGTGAAATGGGAATATACTCAATAGGTATATATTCAGAACCTGATAGGTATTCTCTTCATAATTTCTTTGTTGATTCTTCATATCCTTTAAATGGGAGAAGCTCTTCTGAAACATATCTTAATATTGAAAAGATTTTATGGATAATAGAAAAAGAAAAACCAGATTTTGTGCATCCAGGTTATGGATTTCTTTCAGAAAATCATGAATTTGCTTATGAACTTGAAAAAAGAGGAGTTAAGTTCGTTGGTCCTTCTCCTGAGTCCATGAGGTTAATGGGAGATAAGTGCGAGGCAAGGAAAATTGCAGAAAAGTGTGGTGTTCCGGTAGTTCCCGGCTATTCAGAAAAACTTTCAGATGCAAGAAAAGCCTTGGAAATCGCGGAAAAAATTGGATTTCCTCTAATGTTAAAGGCAAGTATGGGAGGAGGAGGAAAGGGTATGAGAATAGTTAAAAGTAAAGAAGAATTTCTTTCACTTTTTAATCTGGCTTATAAAGAAGCTGAGAGTGCATTTCGTGAGGGTTCTCTTTATATTGAAAAATTTATTGAAAAACCTAAGCATATTGAAGTTCAGATTATTGCTGATGAAAAGGGCAATTATTTTGCACTGGGGGAGAGGGAATGTTCTATACAGAGAAGACATCAGAAACTTATAGAAGAAAGTCCTTCTTATTTTATTGATGATAAAATAAGAAAAGATATTGAGGAGGCAGCCCTTGAAATAGCTAAAGCCTCCAATTATTACAATGCAGGAACAGTTGAGTTTATTTTTGATGAAAATAAAAAGTTCTATTTTATTGAGATGAATACGAGATTACAGGTAGAACACCCTGTAACAGAAATGAGAAGCCTGCTTGACCTTGTTAAACTTCAATTTATAGTTGCAAAGGGTGAAAAATTAAAGCTCAAAAATCCTTATCCCTTGAAAGGATATGCAATAGAAGTAAGAATTTATGCAGAGGACCCTTATGAAAACTTCATCCCTTCCGGAGGAGAAATAAAATGGCTTTCTCTTCCCTCAGGACAATTTGTGAGGGTTGATTCAGGAGTATATCAGGGATACCTTGTTCCTGAGGAGTATGACCCTCTTCTTTTAAAAATAATAGTATGGGGGGAAGATAGAAAAGAGGGTATAGAAAGGATGAAAAGGGCTTTAAAGGAATTTTTTATCGCAGGTATAACAACTACAAAAGAATTTTGTCTTGAATTAATAGAATCCCCCTTTTTCATGAAAGGTGAGTATGATACTTTTCTTCTTGAAAGATGGAAACCTGAGAAAAAAGAAGTAGTTTACTTTTTTGAAGAGGAGGTGGCGGAATTTCTTGAAAAAGAAAAAATTGTTTCTGATAGGGGGCATAGCAAGGTTAATAGGTGGAAGGATTTTAAATTCTTTTTTAATAATTTTGAGTTTTAATGAAGGATATTTTACTTAATGACATTCTTTGGAAAACTCTCTTTGTAGGACTTGTTGCCCAAGTAATAAAATCAATAATTTATATGATAAGGTTTAAAAAATGGAATTGGAAATGGTTAACAGAAACAGGGGGAATGCCTTCTTCCCATACTGCTTCAACTTTTGCTTTAACTACAATGGTGGGAATAAGGGAGGGGTTTAAAACTCCTCTTTTTGCGGTTACTGCCTTTTTTACCTTCATTGTTATGTATGATGCAGCAGGATTGAGAAGAGCGGCAGGAAAACAGGCTCAAATTCTGAACAAAATAATGGTTGAATTTTCTCATACAGGGAAAATTAATGAGGAAAGATTAAAGGAACTTTTGGGTCATACACCCTTTGAGGTTTTTGTTGGAGCAATTCTGGGTATAACTCTTGCCTTGATTTTGGTATGATTTTACTTTATAATTTATATTATGGAAAACATAAAAATAGGTGAACCTGTTTTCCAGAGAAACCTTTTACTTTTTCCCATTTATGGAGGCAATGGGAAGGGTAAGGATTATGAAAATTTGAAAACAATTGAGGAAGCTTGTAAGGAGGGATTTGGTAAGTTTGAAGAGCTTAAAAATCCTGATGTGTCAAGAATTATTTTCAGGAATTCAGGAAATTATCCTGTTTTTGCAATTGATGGAGAGGAGGTTCTTGGTGCTTTTCAAAATAGGGTAATAAATACTGCCTTTTTTTCAGAACCCAACACCGTCATAGAAGTTCCTGTTTCCTGTGTTGAGGAAGGAAGATGGGGAGGTGGAAGGAGTTTTATAGCATCTGGAACAGCTTTATACCCCAGTTTAAGAGCTATTTTATTAAAAACAACAAATAAAAACTTTTCAAGATATAAAACATATCGTTCAGAACAGAGTATTGTATGGGAAAATATAAGAAGCTCTCTTAATTCTCTTAGAGTGTCCTCAAGGACACTTTCTCTCCATGATGCCTTTAAAGGGTATGAGTCTCAGATTGAATGGTATTTTGAAAATCTTGATTTTGGTGAGGCTAAGGGTCTTATTGCCTTTGCAGGTTCTAAATTCATATGTATGGACCTTTTTATATCTCCCTTTCTTTTTAAAAAATTTATGCCTAAAATTTTAAGAGGTTATGCCTTTGATGCATTGCTTTTAAGAGAAAATCCTACTGACCTTATAAAACCTGAAGAGGCTAAAAGGGTAATAGATAAAGCTTTTAAATCAAAGATGAAAAAATATCCTGCTGTTGGAAAGGGATTTGAGTTTCGCGGAGAAGGAGAGGGTATTATTGTAAGAGGTTTAAAAGAAGAAGAAAATAAGGAGTTTTTGCATTTAGCTGTTTTCCCTGATCCCAAAATATAAATTGGATTTTATTCAAATAAGATTCCTTGACATCATAGATATAGCGCTTCTTTCCCTTTTTTCTTACTTTATTATAAGGTTATTCAGGGGTACAAGGGCAGGATTTATGATACTCGGACTTTTTATTTTTGTTTCTCTTGCATTTTTTGCCTATGTTCTTAACCTTACAGGAGTAAAACTCTTTTTCAGTGGTTTAAAAACAATCGGGCTTATAGCCTTTATTATAATATTTCAACCGGAAATAAGAAGACTATTGGCAAATTTTGGTAGAATTCCCCTTTTAAGGAGTTTTACAGGAGAGGAGAGGGAATTGGAAGATATAGTTCAGATTCTTATAAAATCTTCTTTTTCTTTGCGTGACAAGGGTTATGGAGCAATAATTGTTGTTCAGGGGAAAATAGGACTGAATGAATATACAGATAAGGCTTTATTTATTGATGCAAAACTTTCTGAACCCCTTATTCTTTCAATTTTTAATCCTCTTTCCCCGATGCATGATGGTGCCTGTGTTGTGGTGGGAGATAGGGTAAAATATGCAAGATGTATTTTACCTCTTTCTGATTCCCCCCTTATAGACCCCTCTCTTGGAACAAGACACAGAGCAGCTATAGGTATCTCTGAGCAAAGCGACTCTTTTGTTATAGTTGTTTCTGAAGAAAAAAGAGAAGTTTCCTTTGCTTATCAAGGTAAATTATACACAAAAGTTCCACGGGATACTCTAAGAAGAAACCTTGAACTTTTTTATACAGGAAAGGTTTAAAGCGCTAAAAAAGAATTAAATCCACTTTTTCCCTCCTCCCCTTTCCCTCTTCCATTTTTTCCATCCCCCCCTCCCCCGTCCAGGGTGTTCTATAAAAAGTTTAAGGAGCTAAAAGAAAATCAAGACCCCTTTTTACATAACTTTTAAAGTTTGATTCATTAGAAAGAGAGTATTCTATCATTGCTTGGTAAATAGGGAAAAGTGTTATAAATCTTAAAATTGTGCCTGCGCTCACTTCTTCTTTTGGTTTTGTTATCTCAACAGGACCAAAAAATAAAACCTCTTCTGCCTCTGTAAAATACTGGTCAAGAAAATTCAAAATCTTTTCTGTTGATGTAAGGTCAATCTGTCTATCCCTTAATTTTGCATAAACAAAGGCATTCTGAATCACTGAAACAACATCTTCAGAAAATTGATGAAAAAGGAAAGCAAACCTTGATTTTTCATATTTGCCTTTTATTCCCAGGTATACCCCTGACTCCTCAGGTGAATGGATTTCAAATCTTAGAAATATTTTAAGAATATCAGAATCTTTTTTATAACTTTCATTTTTTCGTGGTTCTATACCATAAGCCACAAAATCTGCTTGCTCCTCATGTAAAGAAGGAAAAACTGAAATTTTTGAATGCCAAAAAATATCAATTCCGAGTATTTCCTCAAGTGTATTTAATATTGGGGTTATTAAATCCTGAATTTTTGGTCTTAAATTTTCATAAAATAATTTAACCCTTTTATCTTTATCTCTAAAAATTTCTTCAAGTTTTTCTAAATTTATATAAGGTTTTAATGTGGTTTCTTCCATTTAAAACCTCTTTTTTATTTTTCCATTTTAAAGCAAATCTCCTTATTTTGTCAAGAAGTAAATTAATGTTTTCTTTTGTCTTAGCAGAAACAAAAACCAAAGGTTTATATTTATTTTTAAGATATACCTTTTCTTCATTATTTAAAAAAAGGTCATATTTGTTAAATACATAAATTATATCTTTTTTACCCCCAATTTTCATTTCTTCAAGAATTTTGTTTACTGCTTCTATGTGTTTTTCTTTTAAAGGGTGAGAAACATCAATTACATGTAAAAGTAAGTCTGCATCTATTATTACTTTTAAAGTAGACTTAAAGGCATGGAGCAGATGTAAGGGAAGGTTTTCTATAAATCCAACTGTATCACTTAATAGCACAGGAACACCATTTATATAGAATTTTCTTGTAAGAGCATCAAGGGTTACAAAAAGAGCATCCCTTGTTTCTGCCTTTTCTTTTGTTATTAAATTTAAAAGAGAAGTTTTACCTGCATTTGTATAACCTATAAGACAAATTTTAAAAAAAGTTTTTCTTCTTTCACTTTGAATATTTCTTTGATTTTCTATCTCTAAGAGTTTTCTTTTTAAGTTTTTTATCCTTTCCATAATGTTTCTTCTTTTTACTTCAAGTATTTTTTCTCCTGGTCCCCTTGTTCCGATGCCTCCTCCAAGTCGTGATAACCATTTTCCCATACCTCTTAATTTGCTCAATCTGTACATAAGCTGAGCGAGTTCCACCTGAATTTTTGCCTCCTTTGTCCTTGCATGCTGGGCAAAGATATCCATTATTAATTCTGTCCTATCTATTACTTTTATCTTTAAAAAATCTTCAAGATTTCTTGTCTGTCTCGGTAAAAGATCACATCCAAATATAGCTACATCTATCTTATTTTTGAGTATTTTTTCTTTTAATTCTTCAAGTTTACCTTTTCCTATGTAAAATTTAGGCTCAATATCGTCTTTAAATTGGATAACTTCAGATGCTATTTCCACTCCGGCTGTCTTTGCAAGGTTTTCCAGCTCATTTATTTTATAATAAAAACTTTCCTTTTCTTCTCTTTTAAATACCCCCACTAAAATTGCCCTTTCTTTCAAGATTTTATAGATAAGAGGTGCGAAAATTCCCTTGCTTTTATTTTATCCTTCAAAAGTTCAGGATAAACTATGTTTATTCCTTCATTAATTGATTTTACAAAATAAAATTCCATTTTCTTTTTAAGTTCCTTTCTTAACTTTTGAACATCGGGTTTTGACTCCTCAGGCAAAACTATTCTTTTTAAACCTCCTCTTTTAGCAGCATTTATTTTTTCTTCTACCCCACCAATTCTAAGTACATCTCCTGTAAGGGTTATCTCTCCTGTAAAAGCTGTATCAGAGGGCAATTCTTTTTTTATCAAAGCAGATAGGATTGCAAGAACAATTGCAAGACCTGCTGAAGGTCCGTCCTTTGGAATTGCTCCTTCTGGTATGTGTAAGTGAATATCATATTTTTTATGAAAATCCTTTGGTAAATCATAAATCTTACTCATTGACCTCAAATAACTTATGGCTGCATACACTGATTCTTTAAGAACATCTCCAAGATGGCCTGTTAAAGTTAATTCTCCTTTTCCTTCCATCAATAAAACCTCAATTTTCATTATTTCACCCCCATATTCTGTCCAGGCAAGTCCATAGGCAACCCCTGGTTTTAATTTTCTTTCGCTTTCAAAGGTTGAATAGGGTGCGGGTCCCAAAATTTTTGAGAGATTTTTAACATCAATTTTTGTTTTTTGCTTTTTTTCAACATAATTCTTTGCTGCATATCTTATTACCCTTGAAAGTTTTCTTTCCAGTTCCCTCACCCCTGCCTCTCTTGTGTATTTTCTTATAATTTCAAGGATAGAAGAATCAGGGATTGAAAAATATATTGGATTTAAATTAATTTCTTTAAGAATCCTCTTTACAAGATGTTTTTTTGCTATTATAAGCTTTTCATCTTCTGAATAACCGGGTAAATGAATTATTTCCATTCTGTCCCTTAAAACAAGGGGAATTGTATGAAGGGTATTTGCAGTGGTTATAAAAAGAACCTCTGATAAATCAAATTCCACTTCCAAGTAGTGGTCAACAAAATGCTTGTTTACATCTGGATCAAGGACCTCAATAAGAGCAGCATAAGGATCTCCCCTGAAATCCATTCCCACTTTATCAATTTCATCTAAAAGAAATACAGGATTTTTTGAGCCTGCTTTTCTTATTCCCTGAATTATTCTTCCAGGAAGGGCTCCCACATATGTTCTTCTATGCCCTCTTATTTCTGCTTCATCTTTTACTCCTCCCAGTGACATTCTCACAAATTTTCTGTTTAGCGCTTTTGCTATTGATTTTGCAAGGGAGGTCTTACCCGAACCAGGGGGTCCAACAAAACATAAGATTTGCCCCGTAATCTTACCCTTTAATTTTAAAACTGCAAGATATTCAAGGATTCTTTTCTTTGGTTCAAAAAGCCCGTAATGGTCTTTATCAAGAATTTCCTTTGCCTCTTTTAAATTAAGCCTATCTTTTGTTCTCTTATCCCAGGGCATTGAAATTAAAAAATCAAGATAATTTCTTATAACAGATGCTTCAGGAGAAATAGAAGGGGTCATCTCAAGTTTTTTTAATTCTCTTAGAGCGTGTTCTTTTACATCCTTCGGCATCCCTGACTTTTCTATTTTTTCTCTTAAAGTTTGAAATTCGTCTCCTTCCTTATATCCCAGCTCCTTCTGTATCTGTCTCATCTGCTCATGTAAAAATACCTGCTTTTGACCCTTTTGCAATTCCTCCTTTACTCTTTCCTCTATTTCAACTTTTAATTTTCTGAATTCTATTTCTTCAAGAATTTTTTTATTAAGTTCTTCAAGGTATAAAATTAAATCGTCAATTTCAAGAAGTTTTTGTTTTTCCTGTGCCTTTATAGGGAGATGGGTAGAAACAAAATCTGCTATTTCAAGAGGCTTTTTTCTTGCAAAAAGATGGGCAAGTAAATCCTCAGGAAACCCAGGAAGATAGGTTGTAAGAGTTCTAAAGTTTTCTATTATTATTCTTGCAAGCGCGCCTGTCTTTTCATTTTCAATGATATTTCTTCTTATATTTTCAAATTCTGCTTCATAAAAACTTCCATTAAATACAACATCTTTCACCTTTACTCTTTCCACACCTTCAACAACAATTCTGTATGTGCCTTCTGGGGTCTGAAATTCAGTTACAACAAAACCAAGGGTTCCAATGGTATATAGGTCTTTTTTCTGAGGTTCACTAACAGAAGGGTCTTTCTGTGTAAGAAATATAAGATGTTTTTCTTCTGTTAAAAGGGCTTTCTCAAGTGCCTTCTTAGAAAATTCCCTTCCTATTACAAGAGGATAAATAGAATTGGGGAAAAGCACAACTTCTCTTAAAGGCACAAGCGGCAGTTTTCTCATATATTAAAATTACTTTTAAAATTTGATTTTTTCAAGTTGATTTTTTTATACTTAAAATTCAATGAATATTATTTTGATACTATTTATATTGCTGGTAAACCTGGAAGTGAAGGATTATCCCAATGATTCTGGGGATAAATTAAATATTAAAATATTTTTATCCCATCCCGATTCTGTCCTAAGTGTTAAAATTTTTAGAGAAGAGAAAGAGAAAATTAAAGAACTTGAACCAATTAAAATTCTTCAAGGACAGAGGGAATACCTTTTGACGGATAAGGAGGTTGAAAGAGGAAAAAGTTATAGCTATATACTTGAGGTTGAGAAAGTTGATGGTAAAAAAATCAGAAAAATTGTTTCTAATATTGTTCCAAAAGCAGAATTTTTCCATAAAAAAAGATTAAATGTTCTTGTTTTTCTTATTTTTTACTCCTTTTTCCTATTTTTCTATCTTGGAAAGGCAAAAAAAGGAGAAGCTTTATTTTTAAGAAAAATTCCAGGGCTTGATGCGGTTGATGAGGCAGTGGGTAGGTCAACTGAGATGGGAAGACCTTTATTATATATTCTTGGTCTTGGATATATATCTGATATTGCTACACTTGCGGGTCTTTCAATTTTAGGTAGGGTTGCCAAAAAGGTGGCTGAATATGAATCAGACATACTTGTTCCTTGTTATGACCCTATCGTTATGGCTGCAGCGCAGGAAATTACAAAACAAGGGTATATGGAGGCAGGAAGACCTGACCTTTACAAGGAAAAAAATATTTTCTTTTTAACCCAGGACCAGTTTGGTTATGCTGCTGGTGTTGATGGAATAATGTTAAGAGAAAAGCCAGGAGCAATATTTTTTCAAGGGTATTTTTACGCAGAGTCCCTTATTCTTGCCGAAACAGGTTACTCAATAGGAGCAATTCAGATAGCAGGAACCACTGCAATTACACAGCTTCCTTTTTTTATTGCCGCCTGTGATTATACCCTCATAGGAGAAGAGATGTTTGCTGCAAGTGCATATCTTACAAGGGACCCTCTTATGGTAAGCACAATAAAGGGAGAAGATGTGGCAAAAATGTTTTTTATGGGATTTATAACCTTAGGGACAATTCTTGGAAGTTTACCAATTCTTTCAAATTTATATAATCTTATAATGAATTTCTTACAAACTTTCTGATATGAAAAGGGAAGTTCCCCTTATAATTACCTTTCTTTCAGGAGTAATTATAATAATTGCCTTTTTTATACCCTTTTACCCCTTTGGAACATATAAGGATTTTCCTGGCTTACAGGATAGATTTCTCCAGTGGTATGCGATACTTCTTGGGTTTACTCTTATTTTAGGAATTGATACTCTTATTGCCTATCATTTAAAGAAAATAAAAGAGAGTTCAAAGGATGCGCCTTATAGTATTGCTCTTATTTTAAGCATATTTATTACTCTTTTTGTTGGTATTTTTTCATGGATAAAATATGGGGATCCCTTTAAAGAGGGTTCTCCTTTTATGTTTTATTATGAATATATATTTGTTCCCCTGCAATCCACAATGTTTGCTCTTCTTGCCTTTTTCATTGCTTCGGCAGCTTACAGGGCTTTTAGAGCAAGGAATCTTGAAGCAACCTTGCTTTTAATCGCAGCCCTTATTGTTATGATAGGTCGTGTTCCAGTGGGTGATAATATTTTAAATATTCATCTTTTTGGATATCATATAACAATTCCTAAAATTGCTGCCTGGATACTTGATAGTCCTAACATGGCTGTTCAAAGGGGTATACTTATAGGTGTTGCTCTTGGTGGTATAGCTATGTCACTAAGAATTATTCTTGGAATAGAAAAAACCTATTTAAGTTAATATGGAAAAAATATATAATATTTTTGAGTTTCTTGGTAAAATTGATAGAAGATGGATTTATCTTTTTGTATTTATTTTTACAACCCTTCCCCTTGCTTTGAAATTTAAAGTAAAAGTGAGACCCACGGAGGAGGTTAAGAAAGCCTTTAATTATATTGAAAATTTAAAAGAAGGGGAAAAGGTTTTGATTTCAATTGATTATGACCCTGCAAGTATGCCTGAGCTTCAACCTATGCTTTATGCTATTCTAAGACACCTTTTCAGAAAAAATCTTAAAGTTATAATGATAGGACACTGGCCCTTAGGTTTACCCTTGGGAAAGAAAGCTCTTGAGGAGGTTGCTAAGGAATATAACAAAAAATATGGTGAAGACTACGTGTTTCTTGGATATAGACCAGGAGGTTCTGCTGTTATGGTTGCAATGGGTTCTGAAATAAGAAATGTATTTGCCACAGATCAATATGGAACTCCTCTTGATTCTCTTCCAGTTACAAGAGATGTTCATAATTATGAAGAAATTGCACTTTTAATAGGTCTTGAAGCAGGGGCAACAGGTGATTTCTGGGTTCAATTTGCAAATGCAAGATTTGGAGAGGAGATAATTCTTGGATGTACAGCAGTTATTGCCCCAAATCTTTATCCCTATTATCAGGCAGGGCAAATAAGAGGTATTATAGGAGGACTAAGGGGAGCTGCTGATTATGAAAATCTCGTAGGCAAACTTGGGGGAGGTTCAATAGGAATGTGGGTTCAGTCAGCAATTCATATTCTTGTTATTGTTTTTATTATTTTTGGTAATATTGGATACTTTGTTTTAAGAAAAAGGAGAAAAAAGGGTGGATAGTGGATTTTTAAGTGCTTTTGGTCTGTGGCTTGCTGCTTTTTTTACTCTTTCAATTTTTTCCTTTTTATATAAGGATAATCCCTTTTATAAATTTGCAGAGCATATATATGTGGGGTCATCTGCTGCTTACTGGATTTTATATCTTTTTGTCTTTGATGTTAAACCCCTTTTATGGGATGCCTTTTTTAGGAATGTAGGGTTTGAAAAATGGATTTTGATTATTCCTTTTCTTCTTTCTTTAATGATGCTTACAAGGTTTATTCCGAATATTTCCTGGATTTCAAGATATGCAATTGCCTTTGTAGTGGGAATAGGAGCAGGTCTTGCGATAACAGGAGGTATTCAAGGTATTTTAATTCCTCAAATAAAAGGCACCCTTATTCCTCTTTTTGGTAAAGGGAATTTCTGGCATTATGTTAATAACTGGCTTCTTGTTGCTGGTGTTATTACAACACTTTTTTACTTTTATTTTTCTATTCATCACAGAGGTCTTTTAGCAGTTTTTGCAAAAATAGGTGTGATATTTATAATGATTGCCTTTGGAGCCGCCTTTGGGTATACGGTTATGGCTCGTGTTTCCCTTTTAATAGGGAGACTATATTTTCTTTTATTTGAGTGGCTTTCCTTTATATTTCATTAATTTTTTTACAGATTTCCCACAGGGAATATATAGAGCTTAGAAAAAGCTATATTGAAAGTAATAATTGTGTTCAACTTCTTAATATTTCTTATCAAAAATTTAAAGAAAATAAAAATAACCTAATTTATATATCTGACTTGTTACTTTCTCTTGCTTGTCTTAGAAGAGATAGGAATTTTGAAAATTTTTCGGATTCCCTTTTTAAGTATTTTAGAAATCCTTCAGCAATTTATTCAATTATTAAAACCCTTGAAAGATATGGATTTTCCTCTCAAATTATATATCTAATAGAAAAATCAAGATATTTTTTTAAGGAAAAGGAACTGTTTCAAAGAGAATATCTAAGAGCTCTTTTAAGAGAAAAAAATTTTTTTGATTTCTGGAAGGAGTTTTTAAATTTAAAAAATAAAATGGGTTATCTTGACCTTTTTTCTGATTTTATAAAAGAAGTGGAAGATAAAGAACTTATTCATTTTTATGAGGAAGCAAAAAGAATAGGGCTAAGGGAACTTTACCCTTCTTTTTTAAAAGAATTTCTTGGAAGGAAAGTTTATGATTATGCTTTTGAAATTTTTGATTTTTTGGATCAAAAAAATAAAAAGGATTCTCTTTTATTTTTTTTATATAAAGAGGAACCCGAGATTTTTTTGAATATTTTGTCA
>FWWL01006133.1_pt1 | contig 17803 bp, 17 predicted proteins | sample 2228331 | NCBI WGS metagenome assembly FWWL01 (sample SAMEA103939775, study PRJEB20133) | metagenome
TCAACATGGAAATCGGCCACTCGGAGATGATCGGCCTCGATGCCGTCTACGATGTGGTGGAGCAGCTCGAAGAACGGGCCATGGTCCACTTTCACCTAAACAGCCAGGGCTACAACGACGGCATCATTCTGGGTGGTCCGGGGCGCTACGACATCGACCACGGCGCGCGCGTCAACGGCATGAACATCGCACTGGCCGGATTGCTGGAGCAGGACGGCTACAACCGCTGGCTTGGGCACGACATGCAACCTCGGCCCTACGATAACGAAGGGCAGGCCATTGATCGCGTGGTGCGCAGCATCCTAAGCTGGGAAGCCTGCCGTCGCGCTGCGCAACAGCTCGACGTGTCGGAGCTACTGGCGCTGCTGGCCCGACGCGAGACGGCCCGTGCCGAAGACCTGATGCGGGCGGCGCTGGTCGAGGCGCAGCGTCAGTTCGATGCGCTTTATGAGTCGACCGTCAGCGCCTGAGCACGCGCGTATCTGCTTGCAAGCTCATCAGGCCTCTTCCTCGGAAGGGGCCTGATGATTAAGGCGCTCCAGAAGCTGGACAGCCTCGCGGTGGTCGTGGAGCGTCTGGACGGGATTGGGAGGTGTCGGGGCATAACAGGCGGCCTCGCAGGCGGCCAGCAAGCGAGCCATGCGGGCCACTTCGGCTTCGGGCAGGCCACGCCGACGCAGACGCTCGCACAGACGGGTACGCGTCAGGCCACGCACGTCTTCGCCCAGGTAGCGACTGGCCGCCCGTCGCAGCGTTTCTTCCAGCTGCCGGTAGAAGAGCCGGGGCTCCAGCGTGGATGGCGGGAGGGGGGCGGGTTGCATAGGTGAAGGCCGCGGGCGATGAGCAACGCGCCGCCGATGTGCCAGCAACAGCAGCAGGACGAACACCAGGAGTCCTCCGCCGGCATAGGGCAGCCATCGGAGCCAGAAAAATGAATGAGAACGAGCGGCCGACGGGGAAACCGACACCAATGGTGCAGCGGAGGGCGCCGACGCTGGATGCACGACAAGCCCCGGCAGCGGAGCCATCAGCCTGCGGTAAACGTCGCCGTCTGGATCAAAGTAGGCGAAGCGTACGGGGGGCAACGCGAAACGTCCGGCCTGCTGGGGCAGGAGCACGTAGGAAAGCGTACGGGTACCGGCCAGCCGCGTCCCGCGACGGTCGAGCGCCAGCGCATCATCGGAAAGATAAACAGCAAAGCTGGAATCCACATCCGGCCGGGGCGGTGTCAGCGTGGGTAAGTTTCCTGATCCGGACAGGCGGATTGTAACGGTGACCGGCTCGCCGACGCCGACTTCGGTCGGCGACGCTTCGGCCTCCAACCGAAATCGTCCCACGGCATCAACAAAGCCTGGCGGTGCGCCGTCGGGTAGGGGACGCACCGCCACGGTGCGTGCCGGGGCCGTCACGCGTTGTGGTTCGCTCGGATCCGGACGCAGCAGCGAGGCAAAGGGATCAAATGGATCCGGCTGCAGCGAGACTTCGCTTTCGATGGTGAACGGATCGATCCGGAGCGTGCCGCTGCGCGTGGGAAACAGCGCGATGCGCTGCAGCACGAACGTGTAATAAGGCACACCGTTGCGAAGTACGCGTTCGGGCAGCGGCCGGTCCTCAACTTCAAGTTCCTCGCGCCAGAACCCTTCTGTCTCCCAGGATCCCACCAGGCGGCTGCGCCAGACCTGCAGCCCTTCCCGGAAGAACAATCGGTATTCGAGCACGGTCTGTTGTCCTTTGTAGGGCGTGGTGGGCTGTAAGGTGGCCTCGATAAATAAGTCGGGTGTTGTAGTGGACGCGCTCGGGGCAACTTCGGCGGAAGGCGCCGTGGGGGCATCGTAGACGGTCAGTTCGATCGGTGCAGTGGCCAGCATCTGATCGCCCACCTGAAGCCGAAAGGCGCCGATACGGGCATTGCCAGGACGCACTGGCCGAAATCGCCAGCTGTAGCGGATGCGTTGCTGGATGCGCCCGTCGATCAGTGCGTACTGGCGGTGTACGGTGGGGGTTGGATAAACGAGGGCCAGCCCTTCGGTCGGGGGCGGCTCCGGCATGCGCAAGCCATCGGGCAGGACGCCGATGACGTCGACGGTGTAGACGACCGTCTCGCCCATGCCCACCTGCGTGCGACTGACGCGGGCCTGGACTTCCACCGTCCAGCGCTGCGCGGCTGTTGGGATTGCCCAGGCGCTCAGGAATAGCACCAGAAGAAGCCAGCGCCGCATGTTGCTCACCAGTCTTTCTTGACCGTGCGAGGAGACGTAGGCAATTGAAGGGCGCGCCGGAGGGCTTCTTGTTCCTGACGTTGGAGCGCGTCGAGCAGGCGGGCGGCCGCTTCGGGCGAGAGCCGATCAGGAAAGGCGGGTGCTTCGGAAGCAGCAGACTCGGACGCGTCGTTCTGCGTGGGCGTATGCGCTGCCTCTTGCTGGCGGCTACCGCCCGCTGCGCCCTGTCCTGGTGCGTTCTGCGCGTCGGTGTCGTTGGGATCGCTCTGGCCGGCCTCCCCTGCCGACGGGGGAGGCGGACTGGAAGGGGGCAGGTGGCGCAGGACGTATTCGTAGTTGAAGCGGGCGTCTTCGAAGTTGGGGTCGGCCAGCAGGGCCGTGCGGTAGTAGTGCAGGGCTGCCCGCAGGTCGCCCGCAGCGAAGGCGGCGTTGCCGGCGTTGTAGGCAGCACGCGCCCGTGCGTCGTCGGGGGCCATGCGGAGTGCCGCGTCGAAGGCAGCACGGGCAGCTTCTGCCTGGTTCAGGCGCAGGAGGGCCGCACCCAGGTTGTACTGTAGTCCAAAGCGCGTGGCCGGATCCTGCGTCAGCAGCAGACCCTGGCGGTAACGCTCGGCCGCCTCGGCGTAGCGCCCGGCCTGGTAGGCTGCGTTGCCCTGGCGTCCCTGGCGGGCGCCGTCGTCTGCAAGCAGCAACAGCAGCAGTGCGAGTCCGAGAAGTAGGCGCATTGTTTTAGGCGGTCTGGAGCGTTCGGCGGCGTTCGGGCAGCAGCGCTTCGAGCGTCAGCAATAGTAGGGCCAGCGCCAGCGGCCACTGATAACGCTCAGCGTAGGTTTCGAACGTCTCGGTTACGATTGGGGTTCGGGCGAAGCCGTCCAACCGCTTCAACAAGGCTGGCACGACGTCGCCGGTGCGTCCCAGGTGGAAGTAGCCTTCCGGACCCGCCAGCGCCTGCAGCGTGGCCGGCTCCAGCCGTGTGTGCACCACACGGCCTTCTGCGTCGCGCCGAACGCCCACGCGGCGGCCGTTACGGTACACAGGAATCGGCGCACCTACGATTTCGCCCACGCCAATGGCCAGCCGCTCAATGTTAGCCTCCCGGAGCTGCCGGAGCGCCTGCTCGAAGCCCTCGGCGTGGTTTTCACCATCGGACACGACCAGCAACACGCGGCTGCGGGGCGCTTCATCCGCTCGAGGCGCCTCGAAGGCCTGCAGGGCCACCTGGATCATACGGACGTAATCGGTGCCCTGCGTAGGGATCAGCGACGGATCGGCCACATCCAGAAATAGTCGCACAGCGCCGTAGTCCGTAGTGAACGGGCATTGCAGAAAGGCATCGCCAGCGAACAGAATGAGGCCCACGCGATCGCCTTCCAGATGCTCGAGCAAGCGGTAGAGTTCGTAGCGAGCGCGTGCCAGTCGGCTGGGCGCCACGTCTTCGGCCAGCATGGAGTTCGACACGTCCAGCGCGATGAGCAGGTCAAGTCCCTGTCGCTCGGTCTGACGCGGTTGCAGGCCGATGCGGGGACCGGCCAGCGCCAGCGCAAGCAGTGCCATGGCGGCCAGGAGCAACGCAGCCCGCAGCTGGGCACGCCCGGGCGCCGATGGGGTCAGTTGTGCAATCAGCAAGGGATCGCCCAGGCGTTCCAGATCGTCCCGGCGCCGACGCGCCGCCCACCACAGCAGCAACGCCGTGCCGGGCACGGCGACCAACGCCCAGAGCCATTCGGGATGGAGCCAGTGCAGGTTCATGTGACAATCAGGCGGCGGAGTCGGGTATTGCGCAAAACCACTTCCACCAGAAGCAACAACAGCGCCGGCGCCAGAAAAATCATGTACCGTTCCCGGGCGGTTGCGTAGCGGGTGATGGCCACTGGGCTTTTCTCCAGGCGGTCGATCTCGGCGTAGATGGCCTCCAGCGTACGGACATCGGTGGCGCGAAAGTAGTGGCCGCCGGTCTTTTCGGCCACCGCTCGCATCATGGCCTCGTCGATCTCGACGGGTACGGGTTGCGGGCGGGTGCCGAAAGGTGTCTGCACCGGATAGGGCGCTTCGCCCCGGCCGCTGAGGCCGATCGTGTAGATGCGAATGCCCGCCTGACGGGCCAGCTCGGCGGCTGTAAGCGGATCGATCTCGCCCCGGTTGTTCTGGCCATCGGTTAGTAGGATGATTACCTTGCTGCGGGCTTCGGAATTTTTCAGCCGGTTGATGGCCGTGGCAATGGCGGTGCCAATAGCTGTACCGTCTTCGAGTCGGCCCACCTGCAGGTGCTGGAGGATGGTTAGCAGAAAGCGATAATCCAGGGTGGGCGGCACCTGCGTGAACGCCTGTCCAGCAAAAACGACCAGTCCGATTCGGTCGGCCTGGCGTCCCTGGACGAACTGCATGGCCGTACGGCGCGCCACCTCGAAGCGGTTGGGCGAGAAGTCCTGCGCGAGCATCGACGACGACAGATCGAGCACGAGCATCAGGTCGCGCCCTTCAACCGTTCGTTTTTCAAAGACATGCCGCTCCTGGGGGCGAGCCAGCGCCAGAATGCCCAGCGTCAGCACAGCCAGCCGGAGCGCAAACGGGAGTCCGCGCAGGCGACTCCAAAGGGTGGCCGGTGCCGCCTCGACCAGCGTCGCACTGCTGAAGAGCAGGTCTCCGCTGCCACGGCGCGCACGCCACCAGCGCACCAGGGCCAGGATCGGCACCAGCGCCAGCAACCAGAGCCACTGTGGCTGCGCAAACGTCATAAGCAAGGTTTTTGGCTCGAAGGATCTCACGTGGAGCAAGCGATGGGGTTTCCTGATCCAGCAGCTCGGATCGTTTGCTGCGTATGTTTGGGTGGTAGGGCTACGCTGCAGCTTGAGGATGAACGAATGCGCTCGAAGGGCGTAGTTTTTGCTTTACACGATAGAAGTCCGATAAACAGCAGGGAGTACGTACCGATGGGTGGTTTATCACAGCAGAGCTGGTGGGATCGATTTCAGGAGCTACTGGACGATCAGAACGAATGGCCAGCCGAGTACCTATTCAAATTCATCGCCCCTTCCAGCGAACGCGAAGCACTTCGGGCGGTTTTCGGGCACTATCCGGTCACGATCCGTGAATCCCGCAAGGGCAATTACATCAGCCTGACGGCGCGCATGGAGGTGCAGTCCAGCGACGAGATCATTGCCATTTACAAGGCGGCGGCCCGCGTGCGCGGCGTCATTGCGCTGTAGTTTAGGAGTTGAGCGTCAGCGCCGCTGCCAGTTCCTGAAACAGGGCCGACAACGTAAACGGCTTGCACAGATAGCCGGAAAACCCCAGGCGCAGGATGGAATCTCGGTGGTATAGCGTTCCCACGGACGTCATGGCAACGACAGGTGGTTGGTGATCGGGAGATGCTTCCCGGATCAACTGCATGGTGCGGTGGGCATTTTCTTCCAGAGGCCAGGTCGGGTGGCCGACCGACTCCAGGGAGATCAGTGCTACCTGATAGCGATGTTGTTGCAACTGCGCCCGGAGCTGATCGGCGTTGACCACCGGGTGGCACATCATGTGGCGTAGCGGGGCGTAAGGTGCCCGACGGAGGGCGGCCTGGATAAATGGATGAAGGGCCGTATCGGCATCCACCAAGAGCAGCAAACGACGCTGCCCGTTAACTTCGCTGTGGGCCATATACTTGTGGAAGGCGGGATTCTAATAAAAAACTCACGTTTTTGCGCTGAACTAGAAAGTACTATTGGCGCATCATCCCAGAGATTTCTGGCAGAAAAGGTGTTACGCCAATAAAAACGCAACGATTTTTTTCAGAGGGTTGCGGGATCCGAACAGGAAAAAGAAGGTCTTTATAGAGGAACTTCTCTAAAAACCGGGGGCGCCATGGCTGAGGCAAATCTGAACCGGGCGATACAGGTCCACTGGGCGCGGATCGTGTCTGACGGGGCGGCCGAGCAGGAGGCCGCGCAGGTGCTCGAGCAACTGGCGCGCGAGTTGCAAGCGCTGGCGCAGGAGGTTGAGCAGGCTTATGCGGATGGCGGGCGTTTACTCCAGCATGCGCAGACAAACCTACGGCCGGATCTGTGGCGTAATGCGGCGCACCTGCAGGTTCGGCTGGAAGGGCTAAAGGACCAGGTGCAGGCAGCCCGCGAGCTGGTCGAGCGGCTCCGGGCAGCCACGCAGGAAGATCGGCTTCCGAAGGAGGGGCGGGGCGTGTGGCGGTCAGAGGCCGTAGCTTCAGTCGAAGCCAAGCCAGCGTAGCAGCTCCGGCCAGTGAGCAAAGATGAAGACGCTTTCGGGGACGTGCGCCGGGGTGGCAGGCGTGAACCAGGCTACCTGCCAGCCGGCGTTTTTTGCACCAAGCACATCGCTTCCGAACGAATCGCCGACGTAGAGGATGGCTTCCGGCGCAACCCCAGCCGCTCGGGTGGCATGGGCGAACAGTTCCGGATGGGGTTTGGCCACGCCCACCTCCTCGCTGATAACCAGTGCCCTAGCGTATCGGTGCAGCTCCGGAAAGCAGGTCATCTTGGCATGCTGTACGGCAGCAAAGCCGTTCGTCAGAATGCCCACAGGCAGGTAGCGGGCCACTGTCAGAAAGGCCGCACGGGCGCCTGGCACCCAGCGCCAGTGCTGGCGGTAGCGTTCCATGTAACAGGCATTGAGCTGCTCCGACGTGACGCCCTGTAGCCCGAGCGCTTCGATCAGGCGCGCAAAGCGAGCGTGCATCAGTGCCGGGCGGTCAATTTTTCCCTGCTGGTATTGCTCCCAGAGTTCGGTGTTGATTGTGTGGTAGGTATGGTGCAACTGCTCCAGGGACACGTGGACGAACGCGTTCGGAAAGGCAGCTTTCACGTCGGCCAGGGCTGCCTGCTCGGCTGCCCGATGATCGAGCAGCGTATCGTCCAGGTCGAAATAGACGAATTGTATCGTTTCAGAGCGGTTTTTCGAAGAGGGCATATTCCTTATCCGCTACGCCCCCCAGGTGTTCAAGGGCGTTCAGCAACACTTTGTTTGTGTCGAGTACCCAACTCATTTCGCAGGCTTCGTAGCCGCGGAGCTTGCCGCGCTGGATCGTCTCCAGCACGAGCAAGGCATCGAGTCCGCGGCCATGATACTTTTTGCGAATGCCCATCAGGGGCATGCGGGTTTCGTAGATGGCGCCCAGCTTAGCAGCCAGCAGGACCTTGATCAGTCCGAAGGGAAACAGCCGGCCGTCGCGGGCATGGCGCAGTGCCTGGTTGAGGTTGGGCAGCAGCAGCGAAAAACCGATGGGATACCCTTCATCTTCCAGAATGAAGACCAGCTCCGGATCGATGATCTGCTTCATGGCGCGGGCCAGGTGCTGGAACTCGTGTGCGCTCATGGGCACGTGGCCCCAGTTTTCGGACCAGGCTTCGTTGTAGATGTCCAGCACCGTTCGCGCCTCATCGTCGTAGCGGCGCATGTCGAGCGTGCGCACTGTGATGGTGGGGTTACGTCGCCGGACCAGCTCGACGCCCCGCTCCAGCTTTTCAGTCTTCAGGTATTTTTTGTGCACGTAATAGGCCCACATGGTCATGACGCGCGTAAAGCCGGCCCGCTCCAGAAAGTCGACGTAGTAGGGTGGATTGTAGGGCATCAGGATAGAAGGGGCGCGGTCAAAGCCGTTGACCAAGAGGCCAGCCATGTCATTGAGGGAAGGGTTGGTCGGGCCGCGCATGTGTTGCAGGCCCTGCTTGCGTAGCCAGTCGGCGGCCGCGTTAAAAAGCGCTTCGGCCACCGAAAAGTTTGGCACGCACTCGAAGAAGCCAAAAAACCCGACGCCGTCGTTGTATTTCTTCAGGTGCATGCCGTTGACGATGGCTGCAATGCGACCGACGACACGCCCCGCCGCGTCCAGCGCCAGAAACGGCTGAATCTGGCCGTGCTCGAAAAAAGGATTCTTGTGGGGCGAGAGCGTTTCGGCCACGTCCCGGCGCAGCGGCGGGACCCAGTACGGGTTGTCCCGGTAGAGCCGGTACGGCAGGTCGATGAACTTGTGCAGCAGGCGTCGGCCGCGAACCGGCACTACCTGCACCGGGGGCGCGACACGGACTTCGGGGAGCGTTTCAGTAGCTTCCATTGGCCTGAATGACGCCCAGTCGCTTTCCGACGCGATGGAAGGCCTCGAGGATGTAGTCGAGTTCCTCGTCGGTGTGCGTGGCCATGAAGGACGTCCGCAGCAGCGCCTGACCCTGCGGGACAGCCGGCGGCACCACCGCATTGACGAACACCCCTTCTTCCAGTAACTCGCGCCAGAATCGGAAGCAGGTCATCATGTCGCCGATCACGACCGGAATGACCGGCGTCTGGCTGTTCCACACGTTGAAGCCGGCGCTGCGGAAGCCTTCGCGCATGTAGTCGGAGATCTTCCAGAGGCGTTCGAGTCGTTCCGGCTCCTGCTCGATGATGTCGAGGCACTTGAGCACGGTGGCCACGTTGGCCGGCGGCATAGAAGCCGAGAAAATGTGGGCTGAGCTGGTGTGGCGGATGTACTCGATCACGTCGCGGTCGCCCACGCAGAAGCCGCCCAGGGAGGCGAAGCTCTTCGAGAAGGTACCTACGGTCAAGTGCACCTTGTGCTCTAGTCCGAAATAGGCCGCCGAGCCGCGGCCGCCCGGGCCGATCACACCGACGGCGTGGGCATCGTCCAGCATCAGCGCAGCACCGAACGCTTCGGCCAGTTCCACCAGCTCCGGCACCCGTGCGATGACGCCACTCATAGAGAAGACGCCGTCCGTGACGATCAGCTTGCCGGCCTCCGGCCGTTCGGCCTGGGCGCGTTCGAGCAGGCGCCGCAGCTGATCCAGGTCGTTGTGCCGATAGCGCACCGTGTCGGCCAGGCTCACCTGGGTACCGGCCACAATGCTGGCGTGGTTGTCTTTATCTGAGAAGATGATGTCGTTTTTGGAAGTGAGCGCCTGGATGACCCCCATGTTGGTCATGTAGCCGGTCGAAAAGACAATGCAGGCTTCCCGTCCCATAAAGCGGGCCAGGCGTTCTTCCAGCTCCAGGTGCAAATCCAGCGTACCATTGAGGAAGCGGCTCCCCGTACAGCCTGTGCCGTACTTGCGGATGGCCTCGATGGCCGCCTCTTTCACCCGGGGATCTGAAGTCAGCCCGAGGTAGTTGTTCGAGCCGGCCATGATTACCTCGCGGCCGTTGATGATGGCACGGGTGCCTTCGTTGCGCTCGATGGGCCGGAAATAGGGATACAGTCCGGCTGCCTTTACCCGGGCATAGTCGCTCTCCGGCGCAAAGAACCTGTGGCACTTGGTGAACAGGCTAGGTTCCGAAGCCGAAACCTGGGTCTCCAGCCGTTCCTGTGGCGTACGGGCCGCGTCCGACATGGGCATATCCTGGCAGGTTGTTATAGCTGGGGCAGTATCTTTAAACTTGCGCTAAAACGCAGCATGCAGTATAAGGATCTATGGCGCGTCGTTTTTACTCGGTTTAGATGAACAAAAGCGCGATATTTTCACGGGTAGAGCGTACAGGGCGCCCACGATAGCGGGGCATTTCCAGGCGCTGCAGCAACCGTTCAATGAAGTTGAGGGCCATTTCGTTGCCGCATCGCAACGTGTGCGTTCGCAGGCGTTTTTCGTAGTGGGGGCAGACCTCGAGGAAGCGGCGGACGTCCTCCGTTCGGAGTTCGCGATCAAAGACGGCCATGCCCAATCCTTCGCGCTCCAGAAACAGTGCGTTGAGCGTCTGCTCAAAGATGCCCCGGTTGGGTACGACCAGCAGCGGCTTGCCAAGATAGAGCGCCTCGCTCATCAGCGTAAAGCCGGCCGTGCAGAGTACGGCCTGGCAATTGGCCAGATCTTCCAGAAAGCCGTCGATGGAAGGTGTTTTGAACGTCAGGTTCGGGTACCGCTCTGCTTCAGGGGGAGGTGGGACGTTGTAGAGTACGAACGACGCCGGCAGGCGCGCAAGCACTTCGGGTAGATGGTGTACGCCTTCGGGCTGGTTAAAATAAACCAGTACATGCGGGCCGGTGGTGGGTCGTAGTGCCTGCACCTCGGCGCGGATGATTGGGGGAATGAGCGTGGCGCGTTCGGGATGGCGCAGCGGCGGGAAGTAAAACGAGGTTAGCAGCACGTGTAACGGTCGCCGGGGCGCGATTAGGTGAATGGCCAGATGGGCCAGGAGAGCATCTTTCCAGTAGCGAAGGGGGAGCCGGTAGCGCGTTTCGGTTACCACCTGCTGATGGTTGAACGATAGCACTGGAAGGCCCAGGCGGGCCGCTGCACGAGGGGTCAGCGCCTCGAAGTCGGTAATGACCAGATGGGGGCGGAAGTCGGACAGCACATCGGTCAGTTCATCGAGCAGGGGGCGCAGCCGGCGCATTACCGGAAGGTTGGCCCGCAGGGTAGCTAGCAGGCGCATACGGTTACCGTGCAGCACCTGGCGCAGCGAGGGGAGGGGCCAGACAGTCTCGCCGCAGGCCTCCAGCACGGCGCGGGCGGTACCCCCGCAGCAGAAGCGCAGCTCGTGGCCGCGCGCGCGCAAGGCCTGGGCGATGGCCAGCACGCGCGACGCATGGCCCCGTCCTTGGCCGCTTAATGCGTAGACAATACGTGCCATGAAATTTCAGCTCCCCCTATAGGCCGGCTGATCAGGACATTTGGCCAGAAGATCGTAAAATTTATGTAGAAAAGAAAATCAAAATTTTAAAACCGTCCTTGCAGGCGTAGGGTGGCCCCGTTCGGACGGGGCTGCAGACGAAGCTGCAGGTTTTCGCTCACGTCAAAATCATACAGGTGCGCATGTACGTAGGCATCCAGTACGGTCAATCCATACCATAAGCCGAGCGCAATGTAGGAAAGGTCACGGTTGCGTCGGTAGCGATCGCGATACTGGCGCAGCAGGTCGGCGCGTCCGGCTTCGATCACGGCGCGAAAGCGTTCGCCTTCGTCGCGATACTGCGGGTAGCGATCCGGGGCCATGGCGTACAGGTAGGCATGGCGGTAGAGTCGGTAGCGTTCGTTCATGAAGTGGGCCAGCGCTGCGAAGCCGCCCAGGCCAGCATAGACGAACGGTACCTTCCAGTACTGGTGGTTGTAGATCTGGCCCCAGCCGGGGAGCACCAGGGCTCGCCAGAGCGCCCCTTCGGGCGTGTGGGTGCGGATCGAGTCGGGCGACGGCAGCGTAGCGCCCGTCGGAAGCAGCAGGCACGCCAGCAGCAGCCCAGTCATGTACCCAGCAGCAGGCTTAGCAGGCGCTCCAGTTCCTCGTTGGAGAAGTAGGCAATTTCAATGCGGCCGCCGCGGCCTGAGCGATGCCGGATGCGCACCTGTGTACCCAGTTGTCGCCGGAGCTGATCTTCGTAGTCGCGGATCTGGAGCATCTCGGGATCCGGCTCGGCTGGTGCGGGGGTTGTCTCGCCCGGCGCTTTGCGCTCCTGTCGGCGGTGCCAGGCCCGCACTCGCTCTTCGACTTCGCGGACGGAGAGTTGCTTTGCCTCGATCTCCTGCAGCAACCGGAGCTGGACCGGTTCGGGCAGACCAATCAGAGCCCGGGCGTGCCCGGCCGTGATTGTACCGTCGCGCAAGCTGGCCTGAATGCGCGGCGGCAGCTTGAGCAATCGCAGAAAGTTGGCCACCGTCGCGCGATTCTTGCCCACCTTCTCGGCTACCTGCTCCTGGGTCAGCCCGCATTCTTCGATCAGTCGCTGGTAGCCCAGCGCCACCTCAATCGGGTTGAGTTCTTCGCGCTGGACGTTTTCGACCAGGGCCATCTCCAGCATTTCCTCGGTGTCGGCCTCGCGCACATAGGCCGGGACACGTTTTAAGCCGGCTCGGCGCGCTGCCCGCAGGCGCCGCTCGCCCGAGATCACCTCGAATTCGTTGTTGCCCAGCGCCCGTACGGTGATCGGCTGAATGATACCCAGCTGGGCGATGGAGCGGGCCAGCTCGTCCAGCGCCTCTTCGTCGAAGTCCTTGCGTGGCTGGTACGGATTAGGCCGGATTCGGTCGATGTCGATTTCCGCCACCCGTCCCAGCAGCCGAAGCCGCTCTTCGAAATGATAGAGGCGGCTTTTGGGCGTTTCGACACCCCTCACCTCTTCAGACGGTGTCGCTTCCTGATTCGTACTTGGAAGCAGGGCGCTTAACCCGCGTCCCAGGGCTGCTTTCTTTGTCGCCATAAACTGTTGGTTGCTTGCTCAGGCATCTTGCTCGGGATGCGGCCGAAACGGCGCAGCATCGGATGAAGGCGAACGACGACCGGCCGGGATGGACAGGCCGTTCGTTGAGGTCTCCTCGGTGGTCGATTCCGGTAACAGAAACCGCTGGTTGTTTTGAATAATTTCTTTGGCCAGCGCCATGTAATTGCGGGCGCCTATGCTCGTAATGTCGTAAAGCAACACCGGGCGGCCGAAGCTGGGCGCCTCCGACAGCCGCACGTTGCGCTGCACGATGGTGCGAAAAACCTTATCGCCAAAGTAGCGGCGCACCTCTTCGGCCACCTGGTTGGACAGGCGCAGCCGCATGTCGAACATTGTGAGCAGCACGCCTTCGATTTCCAGTTCTGGGTTTAGATGTTGGCGCACGATTTTGATCGTGTTCAGGAGCTGACCCAGACCCTCCAGCGCAAAGTACTCGGCCTGTACGGGGATCAGGACCGAATTGGCCGCCGTCAGCGCATTGAGCGTAAGCAGACCCAGCGACGGGGGGCAGTCGACAATGATGAAATCATACTTGCGGCGGGTGCGACGCAGTGCGTTGGCCAGAATCCGCTCCCGCTCCATAACGTCGATCATCTCAATTTCGGCACCCACCAGGTTGATATGGCTGGGCACGATTTCCAGAAACGGTAGCTCTGTCGGCTGAATGGCTTCCTCCAGCGAGATGTCGCCGATGAGCACCTCGTAAGTGGATTTCTGGACCGTCCGCGGATTGACGCCAACGCCAGAAGAACAGTTGGCCTGCGGATCAATGTCGATCAGCAGCGTGGGATGTTCAATGGCAGCCAGCGAGGCGGCCAGGTTGATCGCGGTGGTCGTCTTCCCTACGCCCCCTTTTTGGTTAGCAATCGCAATAACTTTACCCATGAGCTATCTGTGAGCTTGCAGCCACCGGATCTACGGACCGAGCAGAAACGGACGGCGGCCGGCCTTTGTTGCATAGGCGGCAACACACCTGACTTTAAATCTATAAAGAAACGCACACGTAAGCCAGCCCTATGCCAAAAAAGCTCTGGATCGGATCACACGCTGCCGCCTCGCGTTGAGAAAGAGCAAAACCCGCTCGCATCGCTCGAAATGGTGCGCCGCTTTGTACTGAAGCCGGAAGCCGAAGCCCCTACCACCCATCTGACTGTGGACTATGCCGGCCAGCTCAATCCGCAGCAGTATGCGGTGGTGACGGCCGGAAGCGGACCAATTCTGGTGGTGGCCGGGGCCGGTACTGGCAAGACGCGCACGCTGGTCTACCGCGTGGCCTATCTGGTCGAAACTGGTACGCCGCCCGAGGAGATCGTGCTGCTGACGTTCACACGCCGCGCCGCCCGCGAAATGCTGGCGCGGGCCGCTGCATTGCTCGACGGACGTTGTGAGCGCGTGCAGGGGGGTACCTTCCATGCCTTCTGCCTGGGGTTGCTCCGACGCTATGCCGGCCGGCTTGGCTATGCACCGAATTTCACCGTGCTGGACGCTTCGGACGCGGCCGACGTGATCGATCTCCTCCGCACTGCGCGTGGCTTGCATCGGAGTAGCCGTCGCTTTCCTCGGAAACAGACGATCCAGGCTATCTTTTCGGCGGCGGCCAGTCATCCTGATGCCGATCTGGAAACGATCCTGGAGGCCCGCTATCCACAGTTTCTCGAACATCTGGAAGCGCTGCAGGTGCTGCAGGAGGACTATGCCCGCTATAAGCGCCAGCACGGTCTGATGGACTATGACGATTTGCTAACCTGTACCATTGAACTCTTTCGGCACCACCCCGACGTGCACCGTCAGGTAACGGCCCGGTGTCGGCATGTGCTCGTCGATGAATACCAGGACACCAACCGCTTGCAGGCGCAAATCGTGCAGGCACTGACCGCCGTGCATGGCAATGTGATGGCCGTAGGCGACGATGCGCAATCGATCTACCGCTTTCGCGGCGCCGACTTCCGCAACATCTTCGAGTTTCCCCGGCTGTTTCCAGGCACGCGCATCCTAAAGCTGGAGCAAAACTACCGCTCCACGCAGCCGATCCTGGATCTGGCCAACCGGATCATTCAGCGCGCGCACCACCGCTACGACAAAGTGCTCTTTAGCGACCGCAAGCAGGGCGAGCGACCGGCTATCGTCCCAGCACCGGATGAACGCACCGAAAGCCGCTTCGTCTGTCAAATGATTCTGGCGCTTCGCGAGCAAGGCGTGCCACTGCATCAGATGGCCGTGCTGTTCCGAAGCAGCCACAATGCGTTCGATTTGGAAATGGAACTCAACCGCCGGGGCATCCCCTATGTGAAGTACGGCGGACTTAAGCTGAGCGAGGCAGCCCACGTAAAAGACCTGCTGGCCTACCTCCGGTTGCTCGAAAACCCAAAGGACGCAGCGGCCTGGAACCGCGTGCTGCAACTGATCGAAGGAATTGGACCGCGCACGGCGCAACAGCTCATTGAATGGATCACGTCGGCTGACGCGACACCGTTCACGCTGGAAGAGCGGCCGTTTTCGCCGCGCTATGCCGAGGCGCTAATCCGACTCTTCACGCTGCTGCGCCAGCTTTGGGAGCGTGAGCTACCGCTGGAGGCGCAGCTGACCGAGCTATTGCACTACTACCGGCCGCTGTGCGAGCGCCGTTACTATGAGGACTATCCGAAGCGGCTACAGGACCTGGAGCACCTGGTCAGCCTGAGCGCCCGTTTTCAAAGCCGGGTGGCATTTCTGGAAGCGCTCGTGCTCGATCCGCTGGAGCTGACCGCCCTGGAGGTCGAGCCACTCGTCGAAGACGAACCGCCCCTGGTGCTCTCAACAATTCATTCGGCCAAAGGTCTGGAATTCCACACGGTGTTCATCATCCATGCACTGGAAGGCACGCTACCTTCGGCCTATGCGCTGAACGACTGGGAGGCGCTCGACGAGGAGCTGCGGCTGCTCTATGTGGCCATCACCCGCGCGCGGGAATACCTGTTCATTTCGTACCCAATGGTGCGATACCAGGCCAGCTCCGGCTCGTATCTGACCAGCCCCAGCCGCTTTCTGGAAAATCTGCCAGAAGAGATTCTGGAACCCTGGATGCTCGTGGAGGAACCCACGGCTTCTTCTGCTTATGGACTTCCGGGTTCAAACGCGTCTGCGTTACCGCCAGGTGACTGACGATGGAGCTTTACCGCGCACCAATCCAAAATGGCGCCGTCTTGGTCATTGAGGAGGTCGGATTGGAGCATCTGGACGTGATCCGGGAGCTAAACTGGGCCATTTTCGACGAAGAACGAATCATCAATACGTTTGATCGGGACGATCTGATGATTCTGCTGGCCCGGATTAACGGCGTACCCGTCGGCTTCAAGATTGGCTACCGCGAAAACGGACGAACGTTCTACAGCGCCAAGGGTGGGGTGCTGCCCGAATACCGGCGCCAGGGCATCGCCCGCCAGCTTCTGTACGTGATGATGGAACGGGCCCGTCAAAAAGGTTACCGGCGCTTTGCCTACGACACGTTCCCGAACCGGCACCCCGGCATGGCCGTGCTGGGCCTGAACGAGGGTTTTCGGGTCACGCGCGCCGACTACAACACGTTCTACCGCGACTATCGCCTGCGGCTGGAAAAGGATCTATGAGACACTGCCCGGCGAAGCAGGATCAGGCCAGTTTGTAGGCGCCGTTTCGCGCCAGCGCAATGTCCTACCTGAAACCGTTACATGCAGTAGGGGCGCACCCCTGTGCGCGCCCTCCGTCCGGGGTGCCCCCTGTGTGCGCCCCCTGGCCGGACAAAGAGGTAGGGGTTTATGCGCGCATGCCCCCTTGAAAAGTTAGCAAGGTTTCAAGGGTTTCCGTAACGCATATCATCCCCTCAGCCGCTTCGCGGCAGCTCCCCCTGGGAGGGGGAGCGGTTTCGATGGGCTGCGGTTGGCGGTGTGTGTGGGCACTTACGCTTATTGCCGCACCGAAGCCTGTTGCCAACACACTTCCTCCTCCCTTTTAGGGAGGGGGCAGGGGGAGGGTCAAATTGCTGGCTTCCTCGTTTCTGGAAAATCCTTAAAGGCGAACGCAGGCCAACGGGCGCATCATGCCCGACGCTTCTTACCGAACGGCACGGGCGTCCCCTTATTGCCGCACCGCTACGCGGAAGCGACCGATCAGGCGACGATCTGGCTCGTCCGATAACCGAACGTAAAGGTGATAGGCTGCATCTCGCCCCAGCACCGTACCCGGAAGCTCCAGCGCCTGCTGCCAGGTGCCCGACAGGGATGCCAGCACACCATAAGGCATGATGTCCGCGTCAGTCCAACCACGACGCTCAAAATAAGAAGGCTTCAGGTTGTGAAAATAGGCCAGCACCAATGTGTCTCCAGCAAAATACACATCTATCATAATGGAACTCTGCAGCAGCAACTCATTGAAACGATCCGGGTTATTGGCGAGCAAGTCGGCACGCATCTCCTGCGGCGGATCTCGCCAAGCCGGATGCTGCAGCGCTACCCGACGCAATAGATGGGCCGATGTATCTCCCAGCGCATACAACTGTAACTCTGTAGATAGCGCATACACGACAGCTGCAAGTCGACGCTGCTCGTGTACGTCTATTTCTGCAGAGCGCCCGACGTAGCTTCCTTCCTGGTATATCCGGGGATACTGTCCGAAGCGGTATAGCACCCTGGCCAAGCTGGTATCGACCACCGAGATTGAGCGCGTTTCGGGACAGGCCGGCTTGGACCAGTCCCAGCAGGGTTCTGCGATCGCAACTGAAGGAACTACCAAACGGCCTGCCTCGAGGCGGCGTAGGCCAATTTCCGAGTAGTAGCCCTCCGGGAGTTTCGGACGATCCACAAAACGTCCTGACGAAGTGAAGCGAATGACTCTGGCATAATTCTGTTCGACGTAGAGCATGCCATTATGGAAAAGCACACGACTGGGCTGAAATAGCGCACCTGGTTCCTCAAAACCCGGCTGGCCGATAACCTGCAACGGACGCCCCAGGCTATCATAAACGACTACCCGGTTCAGGCGGCGGTCCGGCACGTAGATCCGGAACGGTTGCAGCGTGACTTCGAGCGCGTAAAATTCTCCCAGAAAGAGCGTGTCGGGCTCTTGCAGGTGGATCGTATCGACCGGCACCAGCACCGCCCTGACTTCGGCGGGCTCTTTCGAGCTACACCCGCACACAAGGGCCCGGCAACCACCACCCCAAGCCACCGAAGCCCTTTGCTAACAACCTCCAATCCCATCACTACTTAGGCCTAATGATAATCTCACAAAAACAGTTGGTTGGACATCCGTCTCAGTTGCCATCACCATCCCAATCACTCGCACAAAAATTATTTGCTACTGCTACCATATTCTTAGGCGGATACCATGGCAGCAGGCTCAGATCCACCGCCACCACCAGAAACAACGTCGCCAGCCGATCTTTCCAGCGTTTCATCGCGCACCGCCTTTTTTG
>FWWL01006134.1_pt1 | contig 17802 bp, 19 predicted proteins | sample 2228331 | NCBI WGS metagenome assembly FWWL01 (sample SAMEA103939775, study PRJEB20133) | metagenome
ACAGCAGAGGAAATTGCAGAACTTCTCACAACTACAGTCAGAGAAAAATTAAGAACCTATCAGCCTGAAACTGAACATATGCCTTTCCATCTTTAGTAAAAAAGATAAAAGCTATTTTACTTCTCCGATTAGCGATGATAAAATTTAAACTTAAAGGAGTGAATGATAAAAGCAGTGTGAATGCCTGGAGGCGGTTATGAAAAAGATTTCACCATCAATACTCTCGGCGGATCTTTTGAAACTCGGGGAAGAGATCAGGGCAATTGAGTCCGCGGGCGCTGATTACATTCATATTGATATTATGGACGGACACTTTGTGCCAAACATAACATTTGGTCCGGCGCTTGTAGAGGCAATACGGAGATGCACCAAGATTCCCCTTGATGTCCATCTGATGATAAGTGAGCCAGAAAAGTACATTGAGCAATTTGTAAAGGCAGGGAGCGATGTCCTGACATTCCATATTGAAGCCAGCGAGAACCCCGTAGCACTTTTGAAGAAAATCAGAGGATTTAATGTTCGCGCAGGCATCTCTTTAAATCCTGACACGCCGGCAGACAGATTGACAGAGGAGATTCTTAAGAACACGGACTGGATACTTATCATGACCGTTTACCCTGGGTTCAGTTCACAGAAATTCATTCCGGAGGTTCTGCCCAAATTGAAAGAGGTGAGAGAGATGCTTGACAGAATGAAACTTGACAGGATAGAACTTGCCGTTGATGGCGGCGTTAAACTTGATAACATTGCAGAGGTGGCAAGGGCGGGAGCCACTGTCCTTGCCTCTGGTTCGGGTATCTTCAAGACACCTGATTATAAAAAGACAATAGGTGAGATGCGAAGGTTGATAGATTCATAGATTCATAGATGAATCAATCCATCATGTTAAATAAGTCCAGGAAATTCTGAACCGTTAAACTCTCTGGCCTTGCATCAGGCGAAATTCTCAGTCCCGCTAAAAGATCAGGGATGCTTTCTTTTTTAATCTTTTTTATTGACTTTAAGATATTATAGATTGTCTTCCTCCTCATGGAAAAGCAGATTCTTATAAATCGTGAAAAACTTGTTGCCCTTTCTCTTTCTATCAGTGGTTTGTTGAGAGGTGTAAGTTTTACAAATGCTGAATCCACCTTCGGCGGTGGAGTAAAAGCCCCGGGTTTAATATATTTCATGATTTTAATGGAAAAATATGTATGTAACAATACAGTTAAAGAACTATAATCCTTGCTCCCTGGCTCTGCAGTAATTCTCTCTGCAACCTCCTTCTGGAGTAATATATTGCAGTCCTTGATATATTCAATATCCTTCACGAATTTCAACAGGAGTGGTGTGGTAATTTTATATGGAATGTTAGCAACTATTTTTAATTTTTCTTTGCATTCCTTAAATATCTCGCCAAAGTCATGTTTTAAAAAATCGGAATGAAAGATTTTTATATTTCCCCCTGAGGAGAATCTATGAGTGAGCATCTTATAGAGTTTTTCATCAAGTTCGTAGGAATACACAAATTTCGCTTTCCTTACCAGTTGTGCTGTGAGATCTCCCATGCCAGCGCCAATTTCCACCACCACATCCTTTTCTGAAACCCCTGCAAGTTCAGTCAATTTTTCAAGGAGCGATGGATTTTTCAGGAAATGTTGTCCCAGGACTTTTGTGGGTAACATAACTACAGTGTAGCAAAGGCGTCCAGTTCAAAACCGTCCGTCTTGCCCTCTTTTATTCTGTAATAACCGAGACATGCCACCATTGCAGCATTGTCAGTGCAGTACTCAACTGGCGGAAGAATGACCTTGAGGTTCTCATCCTCCAGTTCCATACATGCCTTTCTTAATGCTCTGTTCGCTGCGACCCCACCAGCAATGACAAGCGCGCTTGCCTTTGTTTTTAGTAAAGCCCGCCTGATTTTTTTTATAAGTATTTTAACAACCGTATGCTGGAATGAGGCAGCCAAATCCTCCGGCTTGAATTTACTGTTCCTTCTAACATAGTTGACGACCGAAGTCTTCAATCCACTGAAGGAGAAATCAAACCCCTGATGACGCACCATTCCAAGGGGAAATTTTATTGCATGAGGATTGCCCTTTTCTGCGAGTTTTTCAATAAGGGGTCCTCCTGGATAGCCGAGTCCCATGAGTTTAGCAACTTTGTCAAAGGCCTCACCTGCTGCATCATCAAGAGTCCTCCCAAGGAGTTCAAACCTGTCATAGTTCAGGACATGGTATAAACTTGTGTGCCCGCCGGAGACGACAAGGGCGAGAAAGGGGAAGTTAATGTGAGCGGTCAAAAACCCTGCAAAGATGTGTGCCTCTATATGATTGATTCCTGTGAGTGGCTTCTTCCATGCGTATGCAAGGGACTTTGCAAATGTCAATCCCACGAAGAGTGAGCCAAGAAGCCCTGGTCCATTGACAACAGCAATTCCATCAATTTCTGGAATAGATATCCCGGCTCCCTTTATTGCACTATCCACAACGGGCTGTATTAATTCTAATTGCTTTCTTGAAGCAATCTCCGGAATGACTCCTCCGAACTTTGAATGCAATTCTGCCTGGGAGGAGACAACTGATGACAGAACCTTTTTCCCATCCTCCACAACTGCAGCAGAGGTCTCATCGCAGGATGTCTCTATGCCAAGGATAAGCATAAAATTAAGTATAGCAGATTTTATGGTGATATACTTAAACTTTTGAGATTACTGACCCAGAGGGGTGCAATCTATGTCTTTACAGGGTTCTATATCAGTAATACTTAGTGAAGTAGAAAAAACTTTTATCTTTGCTGCACCCAATAGAGTGATTATCCCATTTATCTTACCGTATGTTTTTATAATGTAATCCCCGGGGACAACATTGAATATTGAGAATAATCCATCAAAGTCCGTATCCGTTGCATCTGAAGAAAGAACTCTTCCAAATGGTGGAGTGTATCTGTAATACCTTACTGCTGCGGTTGATGAAGTATTAAAATCCTTTATGGCTTTTCCATCTGCATTGATTATGGTAATTATTGCATGGTGAACTGGATTGAATGTACAATCCACAATCTCTCCGCCAATTATTCCCTTTGTGGCATCCTGGTTTACCTGAGCAAATGCAGGTAGTATGCTGAACATTCCATTTGAGATTATCAAAAATTCATCGCTGTGGTAATCATCGCTTGGGTCACCAGGTGTTCCATTATCGTTATTTTTGTCATTTAAAATATTAAATCTGTAAGTATTTTTGCCGGCATACACATCATTGCAGATCGCGCCAAAATTCACATTCCCACCAGGGGTTGCCTGTCCATCGGATACATCAACCTTGTATGCGAACCTTTTGTTTTCAGGAAGCGAGCACCCTATTACATCCCCACATGAGGAGGGATTTGCCCCCGGACATAAATCGCATTCTGTTACGTCTGATGTTAGCGAACACGCCGGCGGTTGAGAAACATCATTTGTTGAGTAGATGAAGACCTTTGCATTACCAATAGGCGCGCTATCTCCTGTAGCAGAGTCAATTGCCTCAATCTGGACTCACCTTCCATGTCTCGCCTGTCTCTATATGTAACTGTCCAAACTGTAGCATGCTAATTCCTCTCGGTATTCTCATGGTTGCATTGTAGCATACTTTGTTCCATCTTCGCCACTGTATACTATATGAATATTATCTTGCGAATCCTTAGCTATAGCTACATGACTCCACTGGAAAGGTTTTTCAGCTTTCTCTATAATATAATATTTCCACTCCCCAGAGAGATTTGTCCCATAAACAATATTGCCTCCGGCGTAAGCTATATGTAACGCTCCATGGGTGTCAATTACCATAGGCATATTAAAATCACCATAAGGAAGAGAATGACTTTCCCATTTTCCAGAGGCATTTGTTATATACCTGTAGTCAATAAGTGGTTGGTTATATTCTGAATATTTTTCACTTAAATAGTTAATGTAAATATGGCTTTCTGTGTCAATTGCTATTGAAGGAGCAGCAAACGAAGGTCCCAAAAAACCATCTTCACAACAATACCCCTTATCCAGTAAATATTTTCCCCACTTACCAGTAGAATTCGTAGCATAACTTAGATATAAATCTCTATCTAAATATGCTATATGTATGTTATCTTTCTGGTCTACTACTGAATCCATAAGAATATACCAAAAATTACCTTCATCAATAAAATATTTCTCCCATTGTCCTGATAAATTAGTTGCATAACTAACCCCTCCACTCAAACCAGAATATACAATGTGAATATTGTCTTTTGAATCTAGGTTTGCAGAATACCATCTTACATCTTCTCCTAAATCTATAATGGATATATTCCAGTTTCCCAGTTCGCCTTTTGCATGCTGTAATCTTCTCGGTTCATCATCTATATATTCAACAGCAAATATATGTTTATTCCCTCCAGAATCTATTACTATGGTCGGATTAAGGACCTTGAAGTCTTCGGAAAATACTATAAATTTCTGCCAGTTTCCTGAGACATTTGTAACATATTTCCTGTCAAAGACGATATGGATATTATTCCCAGAATCTATCGCTATATCAGGATTGGCTTTTGTTGAGTCTATATCGGTTATTCTCCACTCCTGTGAACATGTAGAGCCAGTTTCAGTTATTTCTTCTACACATCTTGTAACTGTATTAAATTCTTTCTTATTCTCACAACCTACATTAGAGATAAACAAAACTATTAAAAAACTTTCTATCAATAGTTTTCTTAAAGACATACTTAATGATTTGGTCTTAACCCTAAAAGGTATTTAATGCTTAAAAAACACTGGTTAAAATTATTTAAATCACAATGGTATGGGATATCAGTATCGCTTACATACACATCGCTCAACCATCTATATCCAACGCCTGTATCCCTGAATCTTCCTTCATCAAAAATATAATCATAGAAATATTTATCCACCAACTTTGTATAAGCATCCTTGATAGTGCTGCCCATATGTAACGGAATTAAATAACAGGACCAGTCGCCATCTGTAATATACCCCTGCAGATATGACTCAGCGCACTCCTCTGAGAGCTCCCAGAAATTTGGCACTTCAATCTCTCCGATACTCCCACCATAGAATGGGACTTTGAATTTTAATCTCTTAACGCCATCTGTATCCTCCTCAATATAAACAACTATAGTTAAATGGATGTTACCACCATTTACAACTCCGCCAGACAGATCGCACCACCTATCTTCCCCACATATTGGTGGTACATAAGGGGCTGATATGTAAAATCTCCCATCATTAATATTTACTTTATTAATATCTAATGAGGCATTTATTCCACCAGCTACTTTCTTGATAGATTGCGGATTACTTGATAATTTAGGAATAATATACTCATTTAAACAACATGTTGGATTACAATCACTGAAACGAGATGAACTATTACAACAGGTTTTAGAAAGTACCATCCAGCATGAAGGTAAATACTTTCCAATGAGTTCATTTAGAGTAAGCAATTCAAAGTTTATCATTCTGTTTTTAAATATTAAATCAATATCTTTAATATCTATTTTATAATCTTCTTGAAGTAAATTTGAATCTAATGGCTGGTTACATTGTGTATACGCTTGACAGTTCTGCCAGCAAGTTTCATCATAGAGATTCCCACACCTACATTTATTGAAATTTGCTCCCTTACAAACCCAGGATATTAACGGTGGAACAGAGTTGTCTGGCTTTATCCATAAAATTAAATCACTTTCTGGTATTATCCCCCCATCAACAAAATCATAAAAGGTAGAAAGGTCACTTAATTTCTCACCAGAGTTTACCTGTGTTTCCATCTCAGGTGTCTGAACATTGACCGTAACATAGTCATCACCAAAATAATATGGTAAACCACCGTCAAAAAACTCTGATGCATATATATACACCTTTTGAATGCCTGGTTTCTTGAAATAAAAATTCCCGTGATAATTTTTTCCATCACTTGTTACTCTATCGAACCAAAAGTCATTTCGGCCTAATGTATCCGCGTCAGGATTCCAGTACAAGTTATACATCCTGTTTACACCATTCACTTGTTCCGTGGGGGATAATTTCTCTCCACTGCGTAATAATAATTGGCAGCACGCTGGTGTATTTTTAGCCAGAATATTGAATTTTTGTGGGCTCGTGATTGTGGGTATTATATCCCACTCATTGCATCCCTGAAGTACCTTAACATTCTGGCTCTTTGGCTCTGTAATTTTCACCTTGGATGTGTGAAATCTTTTGGTATAAGTGTTCTGCATCTTCATTCCTGAACCATCAACAGTTGGTGAAATGTATTTATACACTTCCGGGTCCATTCCTTTGCTCCCGGGTATAGTATATTCGTAATCGGTGTCAATATCAAGTGCTCCTCCAAGTGAAAATATTGTTAATCGGTTCTTGCCTCCCAAATGGTCATAATATCCCATAACCTGACTAAAGGGATTATATATCGAACTCACCACCGACTGACCGCCCTGCTTGGTCGCAAGCCATGGCACTCTTCCTCCCTCCATCGGCTCAGAAAAATTAAACTCAACTGGCTGATGCGGTGGAACAAAACCAAGATTTAAACTGTCAAATGTGCTGGAGACAATAACAAATCCTCATCCACTTCCCCTGAATGCACAAGATTTATGATTTGCTTCGCTGCCTTCTCCTTTGCCTTCTCATCCTCCCCGTATAAGTCCTGCTTTAGCCCATCCAGATCAGCGACCCCCTTTTTAATTTTGTTTTATGGAATGATAAAGATAAAAATCTACCGAGAGAGAGAGAGAGAGAGTAAAAATTCTCTCAAGAATTTTCATAGTATAAAATCTATCACAATTTAAAACCAATATCAAGAATTTTTTCGCGATGAAAAAAATTTAATTAAATTCACTTCACCTTCTCAAGTTTCTTTTTTGCTATTCCTGCCTGTTCGGATTTTGGGTATTCGTTAATAACCCTGAGGTAGAATGCCCGTGCCTCCTTTTTCCTCTTCAATTCCTGAAATGCCATTCCTGCCTTTAAGAGCGCAGCTGGCCTTTTTGGGCTGTTAGGGAATTTCTCTATCACCACACCATACTCATCAATTGCTGAGAGGAAATTTCCTTCAGAATAGTAACACTCCCCGCTCCAGTAATGCGCGTTGTCCACATACTTTCCGTTGGGGAAATTATCCATAATGATTTTGAATGTCTCCAGCGCCTTTTGATACTCCTTTGCATTATAAAGTGCAAGCCCCTGCTTGTAAAGTTCCTCTTCGTTCTCTCGCTTCTCCGTTGCTTTTTTTAAGTCCTCCTGTATGGAATTGAGAATCTCCTTTGTTGCCTCCAGTTCCTTCTTCAGGTCTTCATTTGCCTTTGTCAACAGGTCAATCTCGCCCTGCAATTCCGCAAGCCGCGCCCTTGTTTCATCAATCTGGATGAGGAGATCTGCCTGCTTCTGCCTCAGGTCTGTAAGGTCATTCTCTGTCTTTTTCAGGTCATTATCCCTGATGGAGTCAACATACTCGCGCAGTTGCTTTATATCCTGACGAAGGCGCTGTGACTCCCATACCGTTGCACAGGATGAGAAGAATCCTGTTAGTATAACTGCATGTAGTATCAAAACTCTCCAGGAAAACACAAGCCACCCGGGAGTCTGTGGGGATCCTCTGTCTCTCTCAGAACGAAAAGATGCCCTCATTTTTCAATAATTACAAACTCAGCCCTTCTGTTTTTTGCCCAGGCGGACTCATTGTGCCTTGCATCCACCGGGAATTCCTCTCCATAACTTATTATTGATAGATTCTCTGATGGGACCCCCAGTTGAACAAGATAGTCCTTAACGCTCTTTGCCCTTTTCTCGCCCAGTGCAAGATTATATTCCTCTGTCCCTCTCTCATCGCAGTGTCCCTCAATCAGAACCTTAAGGGATGGATGCGCATTGAGCCAATCAGCAATGTTTCTCAAATTCTTTCTTGCCTCTTCGTTGAGATAAAAACTGTCAAATTCAAAATAAACTGGCTGTAAACTCTTTACTTTAATGCCTTCACCCAGTGCACCCTTTTCTCCCGTTCTTTCTTCCTCGGGAATCTCAGAAAGCTCTGGCTCTTTAAATTTTACCTCCTCCTGCGGCGGCTGTTTCTGTTCTTCTCCCTTTCTCTTTAAAGCAAGTTCCCTTGCAAGGTCAGCGCGCTCCTTAGCAGAGATGGCTGATGCCTTTGCTTCTTTATATTTATTCTCTTCCACCTGCGCAATTGCCTTATTGAGCATTTCCTCAGCGCTCTGGTATTCATCCGGGGCGTATTTCGGCGCCTCTGCCTCCTTTGCAGCCTTGAGTGCCTCTTTAGCAGCGTTTATCTCTGCATCAGGCCTTTTTACACAGTTGAGAGATAACATTAAAGCAATGCCAGGGAAAAGAAATAAAATCCAGAGTTTTCTATTTTTCATAATGCACCTCCATTGAAATTTTACCTCTTACTCAATTTAAAATCAACAACCGGACCCCAGGAGGGATGTGTCTCATTGTATGGAGTTCGTGTCAGACGATATAGATAGGTCCCGCTGGTATTTGTTATGTAGAGTTCAGAGTTGCCCTCCCGTGTGGAACTGAAGAGGATGTATCTGCTGTCCGGTGACCAGGATGGACTTTCATCGCTGCCAGCGCCATCTGTTATTTGAATAAGTTCACTGCCATCAGGGTTCATAATAAAAATCTTGAAATTGATGTTGTCGGAGGAGATACCACTGAAGGCAATCTTTCTTCCGTCCGGAGACCACCTGGGGGAGGCATTATATTTGCCTTCATAAGTTACCCTCCGGACATTGCTTCCATCGGAATTCATAACATAGATTTGGGGTGTCCCTGCGCGGTCTGAGACAAAGGCGATGCGTTCACCATCGGGGGAAAATGAGGGAGATACATCTATCCCCCAGTAGTTTGTCAAGCGCTTTAATTTCTTTGATTCCAGATCCATGATATATATTTCGGGATTGCCCTCATAACTTAAAGTTAAAAGGATGCTTCTGCCGTCCGGGGAGAAGTCGCCGCTGATGTTGAGTCCATCCCGTCGGGATACAGGGGTCATTCTGCCAGCGGAAAAGTCATATAAGTATGTATCAGGATTTCTTCCCAGATAGGATGTGAATAATAATTTTGTTCCATCCGGACTCCAGACAGGAGAGACGACGGCAGTCCTGTGATTGGTAATGCGCATTATATCGCTCCCATCAATATCCATTATGTAAAGTTCCTTTTTGCCTGTCTGGTCTGATACAAAGGTGACCTTTGAACCAAAAAACCCATCCCTCCCGGTGAAGGATTTTATTATTTCATTGGCAACTCTATGTGCCAGTTGTTTCATACTGTTTCCATCGCATTCGTATGTCTTTGCCAGAAGTGCCTCCCCGGTGACCACATCATATAATCTTACAAGCACCTTATATTTTCCCTCCCTCTCCCGGTACCCGGTTTTCAGCACTGCCTCAGCGCCGATTATAGACCAGGACTTAAAGTTAATGCTGTCGCGTTCCATTGATTCCCTTGTTGCTTCTTCAAGAAATGCCCTCGGGTCAAGGAGGTCAAAAAGCCCGGATACTTCCAGCGCTTTTTTAATTGTCTCAGAATAAATGTTTATGTAAGTTTTATCTGAATGAGGGTTCTCCATTGGAACAGGCTGCTGGATTGCAAGATTAATCCTTTTGGGATTTGGTGAATCAATATCAATATAGATTTTTGCAAAGAGGATTGCGGGAGATATTGTTAAGAACAAGATGGCTTTTATTATTTTTTTGAATTCTATGAATTTTTTATTCTCCATCAGAATATGATTCCAATCTCAAGATATTTATCAGGCATCTGAGAAGGAAGAGGGGGAAGGGGGCTTGATTTCTTTACAGCCCTTAAAGCAGCCCTGTCATAGTAGATATTGCCGGACGATTGCTCAATCCAGATCTTTTCTATGGTTCCATCCCTCCTCACAATGATTCCAATTATTGTCTTCAGTTTCTTTGCCTCCTGCGCCATTGCTCCGGGAAGGACCCAGGAATCCTTTATTTTGCGTTCCACCGAATCGTAATATTCTCTTGCAGTTCCACTGAGGGTGGCACCGGTCAGGAGCTCGCCGGTTTCAGTTCCAGAACCTCTTTGCTCTACTTCTCCAGCCCTCCTTTGAGAGAGTTCCCTCCTTGCAGAGTTTAGCATTGCCAATATATCATCTTCCCCGGCAGATTCTTTTTTCTTAACCTTCTTTTCCTCCCTCGCAGTGCTCAGTGCCTTTTCATTCTTCTTTGCCTTAATGTCTTTTGGTTTCTCCCTCTTGCTCTCCTTTGATGGTAACGTTTCAGGGGCTGGAAGAGTTACCACTCTCTTTGCTTCTTTCTGTTGAGATACACTGCTTTCTGCCCCCTGTAGAGGCGCTGTCTTCTTAGGTATTCCGGTTGGCAGTGATTTGATACTGACCCGGTAAACCCCTTCCCGTTGAATTTGCCTGCTGGCGGGAGATGTGGTAGAGAAGAAAAGAACAATGAGGAATATTATATGAATGAATGCAGATATTTTGAGGTATCTTTTTAAGCCAGGCTCTATATTAAAGATATGAAAAGCCCATGTCATTTCTGCCCTTCCTTTTCAGGAGGAAGAGTGATAAGCCCCACCTCCTCAATTCCTGCGGTTCTCACTGCACTCAGAACCTGCATCACAAAGCCGTATTTTGCCCCGCTGTCAGCGCGTATATAAACCTCCTTATTCTTTTTTGTTTTTAAAATAGCAATAAGTTTTTCCGCAAGGTTTCCAAGGGTTAATTCAGTTTTTTCAATATATATCTTTTCATCCCCTGTGATGGTCAATACTAATGAGTCCTCTGTGCTTTCTATGGGGGCAGCAATTACCCTGGGTAGATTAACATTTATGCCTTCCTCCATCAGTGGCGCAGTTACCATAAAGATTATTAGAAGAACAAGCATGACATCAACGAGCGGTGTGACATTGATTTCTGATAATGTCCCTCTTCTTCCACGATGGATCATCATAACAGATGCCTCTGGAGAATATTGAGAAATTCAGAGGAAAATGAATCTATCTGGGAGACCAGGATTCTCACGCGGTTGACAAAATAGTTATAAGCAATCACAGCCGGAATGGCTGTGAAGAGCCCCATGGCTGTTGCCACAAGGGCTTCGGAAATGCCCGGTGCCACCACACTCAATGAGGCTGAGGCGGTCTGGCCAATGCTGTGGAATGATTCCATTATGCCCCAGACAGTGCCGAAGAGTCCAATAAATGGTGCTGAACTTGCTGTGGATGCGAGAAATGTGAGGTGCCCTTCAAGATGTGCCTCCTCCTCTGCCTTTACAGAAATTATTGTGCGCTCCAGGTTTTCAATTAGCATATTTGAATTTTTTTCATCGGGTTCAGGATTGCCTGCCCTTTTATGCTTTAAAATTTCTTCATAAACGGAGATGAATAACTGTGCAAGGGGGCTTTTCAGGAGATTTTTTGACTGCTCGTAGATATTATCAAAGCGCCGGTCCTCCCAGAAGAGTTCAAGGAACCGCTCCGTCTGCCTCATTGCTGACCTGAAGGAAAGGTATTTGAATAGAATAATTGCCCAGCTGTAAATGGATGCACAGAGGAGAAGAATGAGGACGAACTTTACCATCCAGCTGGCGTTGCTTACAATCTCCCAGAGCGTTCCATCTCCCATATTAAAATTACTTTAAATTATCATATATGAATAGTCAAGGAGAATAGAGATGTGATAGAATGAAAATGATGAAAAAGGCGCGCCTTTTCATTCTACCGTTTCTCATTATTATCGCCCTCCTCATCGGAAGGACATTTATACAATTAGAATCCGCAGAGAATCTACCCCAGGGTAATGTGCCGGTAAAACACATCATTGATGGCGATACAATAATTGTTGAATATAAGGGTAAGGATGAGAAGGTGAGGTTAATTGGAATTAACACCCCGGAGATTCATCATCCCGTGAAGGGCATTGAGCCCTACGGATATGAGGCAAAGAGGTTTGTTGAGGGCATTTTAAGAGAAGGAGATCCGGTTAAACTTGAGTTTGACATTCAGTTAAGGGATAAATATGGACGGCTTCTCGCCTATGTGTATCTTTCTGACGGCAGGTTTTTAAATGCACTCCTTGTGGAGAATGGCTATGCTCAGGTTATGACAATTCCACCGAATCTGAAATATCAGGAGTTATTTCTGAAGTTACAGCGGGAGGCAAGGGAAAATAAGAGAGGACTCTGGTCAGGCAGGGATTTGATTAATCCAGCCCCGCAGGAAACTCCCTTGGAATGCAATTTCACTGCAAGCAAGGTAAGCGAGGTCTTTCACAAACCCGACTGCCAGTGGGCAAAAGAGATCAGGGAATGGAACCGGCAGTGTTTCAGCACTCGCGAGGATGCAGTAAGGGCAGGCAAGCGTCCCTGCAGGATCTGCAGACCATGAGTTTCAGTTCCTGGCACAAGCTTGCAACATGCTCACTCATAAGAATTTATGCTGGGATTTCCTGCCTGATTCCGTCAAACTTTATCCCCTGTGTCTGAAACAATGTCTTCCGAAACAGGCCCTTATTATAGCGATAATCTAACAATAAAACTGTCAGGACAAAAAAGTAGAGCAGTTTTCAACAGATTCCCACATTAGGATAGTAGAAAACTTAAAATGCAGGGCAGAACCTTTAAGAATATTGTGAAAAAAAGTTAGAACTCAATAACAGTTTAGTTTTTCCATAATTCATTTAACCTGGGTTTTATCTTCTCCCTTATAAGGACCTCGTAGTTCGGGGTTACACCCTGTGTTGAGAATACTATTTCACACTTATGGTTCAGGATAAAGGTCTTTGGCACACCCCATACACCAAAATTAGCCCCGCATTTTTTATTTGTGTCAAGGAGAACTGGAAAGTCAATGGCCCTTGAGGAGAGGAAATCACCAACCTCCCACCTTCCCTCACCAAATGATATGAGAAATACCTGCAAGCCTCTTTCATAGAAATCTTCCGGTTATTACTCCTCCTCTTGTCTCTTAAACCCTCCTCTCCTCTTTGCAGAAATCTCTTGCAATACCTCTTGATGCTCCTTATCGTTACTCCTAATCGGTTTGCCGCCTCTCTTTGTTTTATTCTCCTCTTGAGGACTTCCCTTATTATCCATACCCTGAATTTATAATCTTTCTCTTCCATGGCTATCCTCCTTTCTCTTCAAGGATAACCAAAAAGGTGACAGTTCAGACTTTATATTTCGGGGGACAGTTTAAACTTTATACGACAGATATTTTCTGCTTGACATACATGAACTATGAGTGTTAATATGGTGGCATAAAGTAGGAAGTATATGGGGAGGAGGCGTATATGAAGAAGAAGTCATTAATCATAATTTTTGCAATAACAATATTTGCGGGATGCATAACTCAGGAGAAGATAATCGGTGGTGGAGAGAGCACAGGGATTGTTTCCGGAAGGGCAGTGCTGTCCGGTTCAGCAGAGCATTCAGGCACCACCGTTGGTTTAGCCGGAACATCGTATATTGCAGTCACAGACAGCGCGGGCAATTTCAAGATATACAATGTAGCCCCCGGGACATACACACTTGTTGCGAGCAGGGATGGTTATGAGAGCAAGACCATAAGTGATGTCCAGGTTAATGCAGGAGAGGAGATATCTATTGGTGAGATCACTTTGAACAAATTGCCAGCCCAGAACAATTCACCATCAATCAGTTCAATAATTGCAGAGCCAGCAATGGTAGCACCTGGAGGCACTTCAACCATCACATGCACAGCAACAGACCTGGATGGTGATACACTCACATACACATGGAGTGCAGGTGCGGGGAGCATTTCCGGCTCCGGAAATGTGGTGACGTGGACAGCGCCCAATCAGAATTCAGTTGTTGCGAACATCACTGTTGAGGTGAGTGATAACAGAGGAGGGAATGCAAAGGGAAGCGTAATGGTTGCCACACAGGGATCCTTCCCGGGAATGGGGTCTGTTGAGGGCTATGTAACCCTCTTTGGTGAGGAGGATTCAAGCGGGATTAATATCTCGCTTCTTGGCACAGGGATAAGCGGGTTAACAGATGCAACAGGATTTTTCAGTTTAACCAATGTCCCGCAGGGCACATATACAATTGAAGGGAGTTTATCACCATACCAGCCGAAGCAGAGGAATAATATAATAGTAACAGGCAATGGGACTTATAATGTCAGCCCATTCTCGCTCAAGCTCGGAAGGTTGTTATACAACAGTCCTCCAGCATCAATCCAGATTACGCCTGATAGGACAAGGATAGTTTTCGTGACATCTGGTGCATTATACTCACAGGCATCAGATGGTTCATCAGGGCCAGTATTACTTGATACAGGTGTTGGTGAGGCATATCAAATCACGCCTGACAGTTTAAGGGTGGTGTATGTGAAGGGATATAACTTATATAGCAGTCCTATTACAAATAGCGCGCCAGTATTGATTGATACAGGTGTGAGTTGGTGGTTTCCACTGCAAATCACGCCTGACAGTGTGCGAATGGTATATTCGAAAAGATCAGGGTTTGATCTTGATATATACAGCAGTCCTGTGGATAGCAGTAATCCCGTGCAGATAGACACAGGTGTGGATTACTTTATAACAACTCCTGACGTCACAAGGGTGGTGTATAGAAAGAGTTCGAATTTATATAGCAGCTCAATTACCAGCAGTTCACCAGTATTGATTGATACAGATGTAAATTGGGGGTTTCAAATTACTCCGGATAGCATGAGAGTAGTATATGCAAAAGCAACTGGAGGTGATCTTTACAGCAGTCCAGTAAGCAGTAGTTCACCAGTGCTTATTGATAATTCTGTTAGTGGTTTTATGATAACTCCAGATAGCACTCGTGCTGTTTATAGGAAAAATTCAGATCTATACAGCAGCCCAGTTACCAGCAGTTCGCCAGTGTTATTAGATTCAGGTGTTTACTCAATAAGTGGTATTACACCAGACAGCAACAGGGCACTATATTTCAAGCAGGGTGCAACCTGTGAGCTTTACAGCACACCTGTTACCAGTAGTTCACCTTTAATTATTGACTCTGGTGTAGATTTTAATATCCAAATAACACCTGATAGTAGCAGGGTAGTTTATCCAAAAGGTGGATGTAATTCTTGCGGATGTTTCTCTTCACTTTCAGATCTATACAGCAGCCCAGTTACCAGCAGTTCGCCGGTTCAGATAGACACGAGGGTAGAAGTAGTTTGGGATGGTTATCAAATAACTCCGCAAATAACTCCGGACAGTTCAAGGATAATGTATCATAAACCGGGAACCTTCCTGAGTGCCCTTTTATATTTCCGCGTGATTGATGGTAGTAAGAAAGCCCGCGCTGTGGATGATTATACGGGCTCTTTTGCAATTGCATCAGATGGCAGTTTTTTCGTTTACTCACGCTACACCGATATTTACCCCCAGAGTTTGGACAATGGCATATTCAGGGTTGACTTTCCTGCGGGGTGGTGAAGGGAGGGTGAAATGAATATAGACAGACTAAATGAATTAATTGTTATTAATAAAGATGATAGGGTGGATGCAGAGGCTAAAAATTTCCGTGCACGATTGTTTGGAATTTTTTACGAAGAACTTTTGGAAACCTGTTTTAAAAATGGATATAAGGGATATAATCTTGTTGAAAAGAATGATGCCAAAATTGGTGGAAAAGGGAATGGGAGAAGATATGACTTTTGTTTAAAAAAAAGAAGAGAAATTTTTTATCGCTGAAGCAAAATGCTGGACTGCTTACGAGAATGGAAATTTTGCAATTTTAACTATTGAAAATACTGAAAAAAGGTCGGCAAAATAACATCTATAAAGAATTTCTTAAATTGGACTTTAGAAAATTTAATAATCTACACAAAAAAAGAAAAAGCACACAAAATACTTATCTAGTGGGATTTTGACTCTAAAAACAAAGATGAAATTATAAAGAAATTCGATAATAAAATATCAGACATTATTTCAATAAAAAAATTACTTCAGGAACCACTTAAGGACGGAGAAGATTCAGAGTTTAGAAAAATACAAAAATTGGGCTGATAAGTTATTCTGTGCACTTCTTTAAAGTGTGATTTTTCACTGAATTTTACATCTCCCACAAATCATCTTCCCAGTTCTGTGAATAGACTCTTGAATATTATTCATTGCATCTCAATATCTTTATCATTATGTAAAAGTATTAAGTTATTTTCAATGGCTATAAATATAAATAAAATACACGCAAAAATACTGTAGAATCCCTGTGTTAGAGCGCTTGAAAAATCATTATACTCAACCGGAGACACTTCTACTTAAATATCCTTGCCAAACGATACGCCGTGAACTACAGCCATTTATCTGTATTAGCATTAATCTCCTCTAAAAATTGTAAGAATGTCATGGCAGAAGTTTCTATATGAGAATCAGGGCTATTAAATGGATGGATGAGCCAGTTTCTTGTATTATCTATGCCAAATATTCTCTTATATTATTTTTTATTAAAGTAAAAGAAAATCTCTGAGTACTCGCATTGTAAAAAATATTAATAAAAATATGATTATCTATGATTGCTTTGATTTTTGCTACAGGTTCATCAATTAAGAGTATTTCAATTCCTTTAATAAAAGTATATTTTGAACATTGCTGTATTACCTGCTTAGAAAATTCAAAGGCATCCATTATAAGATGGAAGTCAACAAGGACTTATATTTTGAGAGACGGCTTATTAATCCTTCCCATTCAAGATAATCCGTCTCAATTTCATAGCTGTAAGAGTCGGGCATGGCTTTCTTATGGAATTTATCCTTAAACTCTTCAAATCCCATATTGTATTTCTGTTCTAATCTTTTTAACTCTGCCTGAATCTTCTCTATTCTATGCTCTATGGCATCCGGTAGCAATTCAAGTATTGCACTTTCCGGCCGTGGGTCTCCTGTTATTTCTAATAACACCTTTGATATATTTGTTATTACGGTCATTATACAACCTCCTTTTATTAATTATATCTTAATCTTGAATTTTTTCCAAAATAATTTTTTCGTTGCTCCATAAAAAAATTTATTTCAATGCAGCAATCAGCCGCTCTACCCCAACTATTGTTAACCCAACTACTTTTCCATTGTTCAATTAAAAAGGCATAGAATCCCTGTGTCAGAGCGCTTGGAAAATCATTATTTCAGAAATATTTTCATTTTACCCCTTCTTTATCCACCAGTAGCGCTGTCAGGTATTTGTGAATGATACTGGTTATCAGTGTTGTTTTTGAAATTACAACGAGAAGCAAGGACGAATAAGCGTGGGCTATGGGCAAATGATTACAGGAGCAGGGCTTGTCCTGCCCAAAATGCAGGGACGATTCGCGAATCGTCTCAAGAATGCAATTTCACTGCAAGCAAGGTAAACGAGGTCTTTCACAAACCCGACTGCCAGTGGGCAAAAGAGATCAGGGAATGGAACCGGCAGTGTTTCAGCACTCGCGAGGATGCAGTAAGGGCAGGCAAGCGTCCCTGCAGGATCTGCAGACCATGAGTTTCAGTTCCTGGCACAAGCTTGCAACATGCTCACTCATAAGAATTTATGCTGGGATTTCCTGCCTGATTCCGTCAAACTTTATCCCCTGTGTCTGAAACAATGTCTTCCGAAACAGGCCCTTATTATAGCGATAATCTAACAATAAAACTGTCAGGACAAAAAAGTAGAGCAGTTTTCAACAGATTCCCACATTAGGATAGTAGAAAACTTAAAATGCAGGGCAGAACCTTTAAGAATATTGTGAAAAAAAGTTAGAACTCAATAACAGTTTAGTTTTTCCATAATTCATTTAACCTGGGTTTTATCT
>FWWL01006135.1_pt1 | contig 17796 bp, 12 predicted proteins | sample 2228331 | NCBI WGS metagenome assembly FWWL01 (sample SAMEA103939775, study PRJEB20133) | metagenome
GAGTGGGAAATTACCCTAGATAGGACGCTAAAAAGCAAATTAGAGTTAACTAACTAAAATGGGGGGTATTCTTAGGGGGTGTTAACCCCCTACGGTTAACCTTCTAATCTAAGATGGGAGTACACTAGGGATTGAAACCTCAGAGAATAATAAGGGGGTACACTAGGGGGCGGAGCCCCCTATAATCAACTAAGGGGTGGGAGGGCGGGAAGTTACCCTAAATAGATTCTAACAAAAATTCTTAAGTAGAAATTCCTAGTCATCAAAATTATTCTTTTGATCGAAACGATTCCGATAGCTTATACTTTCTAGCATGATAGTATATGGTTTGAATGTGGTGAGAGAAGCCATAAAATCAAAATATCAGGAGAGCATTGCTGAAATAATAATCGACGAAACTAAAAAATCACATGAGAAAATAACCTCGATTCTTTCAGAAGCGAAGTCTCTAGGTATAAGGTATAGAATTGTAGCTAGAAAAGTTTTGGAAAACATAACTAAAACAGAATTTCACCAAGGCATAGCTTGTGATATAGGAAAATTCCACTACATTGATGAAGAAGAAATGATAGAAAATACTTCTACTGTCCTGATATGTGATTCGATTATGGATCCAAATAACTTAGGCGCCATATCTAGAAGTGCTTTACTTTTTGGATTTAACTGGATTGTAATACCAAAAGATAGGAATGTCGATGTGACACCTACAGTTGTAAAGGTGTCAGCCGGTGCAATACTTCATCAAAACATATCAAAAGTTGTAAACATAACCAGATTCATAGATACCCTAAAAAGTAATGACTGGTTCATAATAGGACTTGATGCTGGGGGATCAGAAGATTTGAGAAAAACGTTACAAAAATCTCAAGGTAAAATAGGAATAGTCGTAGGGTCTGAAGAAAAAGGTATGAGAAAATTAGTCAAAGAAACCTGTTCAGTAATATGTAGTATACCAACAACCGGATCACTAGACTCTCTAAACGCAAGCGATGCTGCCACAATAGCAATGTATGAACATTTCTATAATAAAAACTTTCAAAAAGCAATTTAAAATATAGAATTGAAAGTGAAGTATCATATGATACTTTCAACTATCTTACATGTTTGAACTCCTTCCTTTACATCATGGACGCGAATTATAGAAGCACCATTTAGAAGAGCAATTGTGTTTACAACTATTGTTCCTGTCAGTCTTTCCTCTGGAGGTATACCACCAAGAATATTACCTATCATAGATTTTCTAGATACTCCTACAAGAATGGGTCTCTTCAGTTGTTTTAGTTCTGCCAATCTCCTTATTATCAGTACGTTATGTTCCAAAGTTTTTCCAAATCCTATACCTGGATCAACAAGAATATTCATCTCATCTATACCATAACTTACCAAATTATCTATTCTCTCTTTGAGAAACTGAGTAACCTCCCTGACAACATCCTTATACTCTGGATTTTTCTGCATATCTTTGGGAGTACCTTTCATATGCATTAAAATAACTGGGCATCTATAATCTTTTAAAACATCCTTCATTCTAGGGTCAAGAGTACATGAAGAAATATCGTTCACAATATCAGCACCAGCTTTCAAAGATTCCTCAGCTACTTTGGATTTATAAGTATCAACAGATATAGGTAAATCCGGAAAATTCTCTCTGATAAATTTTACAACAGGTAAAACTCTATTCAACTCTTCTTCCAAAGGTACCGGATCAGACCCAGGACGTGTCGACTCACCACCAATATCTACAATATCCACACCATCATCAACCATCTTGCTAACAACACCTAAAATGTTATCAATAGAATACCTGCTACCTGAGTAGAAAGAATCAGGCGTTATGTTTAGAATACCCATACAATACTTCTTCTTAGAAAAATCAAAAACTTTTCCCCTTATCTTCATAGACTTAAATTATGAAATAAGCATTATCTGAGATTCTTCAATATGAATTTTAAAAAAGCAAACAAGTGCCTAGGGTACTTTTCTAAAATAGGGGGATGAAACCCCTTACAATTAGGAGAAGAAGCTTAGCCTCGGGGGTACACTAGGGGGCGAAGCCCCCTAGAATTAAACTAGGGGGTGGGTTGGGCAGGGATTACCCTAAATAGGATGCTAAGTAAATGGGGGTATTATTAGGGGGCCAAGCCCCCTATAATTAAGAAGAGAGGCCTAGCCTCTCAAAAACGGGAGTACTCTTAGAGGGCTCCGCCCTCTAGAACAACAACTTAGGGTAAGTGTGAGTTACTTTCTAATTCAAGCAAAACGGGGGTAATCTTAGGGGATGTTAACCCCTATAATTAAGAAGAGAGGCTTAGCCTCTAAAAAAAAACGGGGGTATTCTTAGGGGGCGAAGCCCCCTATTAATTAACTTAAGGGAGGGTGGGTGGGGGTTACTATAAATAGGATGCTAAAAAGCAAATTAGACTTAACTAACAATTACCTAAACTTAGAGAAGAAGCAAGAATTCATCTCAAGAAGAAGATTTAGCCTCTTAGGAGACAGCGGTGTATAAAACACTTTCTTAAAATAGAGGGCGAAGCCCTCTAACAGCAACTAGGTAAGAGAAGAGTCTTAGACTCGGGGGTATACTTAGGGTGTGAAGTCCCCTAGAATTAATTAAGAAAGAGGCTTAGCATTAGGGTGGGAAGTTACTATAAATAGGTTGCTAAGAAAAATTCTTAAGTAGAAATCCCTGAACAGGTGACATAGCTTTTTGTGAAATCTCTTAGGTAGATGCTAAGACACTTATTTAGAAACGAGAGTACTCTTTTAAATAATGAAGGTATTCTAGGGGGCGTAGCTCATATAATTGAGGGAAGAAGCTTAGCCTCAGAAGATGCCTAGCCTATTATAAATCTATATCTAGAAGTAATTGCCACATAAAGTATAGATTCGCGTTGAATTTTTATTTAAAAGTCTACACATATTACTTTAAAATATCTCAAGAAGAATGAGAGGGAATAAAATGTCAAATTTAGACAATAATATTACACAGGAATATACTGCTGAACAAATTACAGTTCTTGAAGGTCTTGAACCTGTTAGAAAGAGGCCCGGAATGTACATAGGGTCAACGGGTATTTCAGGATACCACCATTTAGTGTATGAAGTTGTGGACAATTCCATAGATGAAGCCATCGCAGGATATTGCAAGAACATTACTGTTACAATTCATCCTGGAGATGTAGTAGAAGTCGAAGATGACGGTAGAGGTATTCCTGTTGATATTCATCCACAATATGGTGTTTCAGCATTACAGTTAATCATGACAAAATTACATGCTGGTGGTAAATTCGACAACAAAGTTTACAAAGTCTCTGGGGGGTTACACGGTGTAGGCGTATCAGTAGTGAACGCGCTTTCTGAATGGCTTGAAGTTTTCGTAAAAAGGGATGGGAAACTGTATTACCAAAGGTACGAAAGAGGTATACCTAAAACAGATGTCATAGTTAAACAGGAAAATGTCAAGGGGGTTGGTACCACGGTTAAATTCAAACCAGACAAAACTATTTTCGATAGAGGAGTATCATATAACTACGAAATACTTTATGGCAGACTTAGAGAACTAGCTTTTCTAAATAAGAAAGTTAGGATAAAACTCATAGACAAAAGACAAAAACCTGAAAAAATTGATGAATTCTACTATGAAGGAGGTATAGTTGAATTTGTTAATGCTCTTACCGAGGAAAAAACCAAGATCGTAAAAGAACCTTTCTACATATATGGGGAAAAAGAAACCTCAGATGGAAGAACATACATTTTCGAAGCTTCATTTACTTATACAACGGATTATGACGAGATCGAGTTTAGTTACGTAAACTCAATAAGGACTATAGAAGGTGGAACACATCTAACCGGATTTAAATTAGGATTAACCAAGGTGATGAACGAATTTTATCAGAGGCTTGGCCTAGACAAAAAACACAAGATAGACTTAATAGGAGATGATATAAGAGAAGGAATAGTTTACGTCATAAGTGCCAAACTTCAGGAGCCTCAGTTTGAAGGTCAGACTAAATCGAAATTAGGTAATAGCGAGATAAAAGGACTTACTGAAGATATAGTTTACGAAAAGTTAGTAACTCTTTTTGAGAAAAGGATCGACGAAGTTGAGGTTATACTAGAGAAAGCAGTAGAAGCTGCTAGAGCCCGAGAGGCCGCAAGAAAAGCTAGAGAACTAGTAAGAAGGAAAAGTGCTCTTGATTCTTTCATGTTACCAAGTAAACTAGCTGACTGCTCCGAAAAAGATAACACAAAATCCGAATTATTCATAGTCGAAGGAGAATCAGCTGGAGGCAGCGCTAAACAGGCAAGAAATAGAGAATTTCAGGCTATTTTACCACTTAAAGGTAAAATAATAAACGCCGAGAAAGCAAGACTAGTAAAATTGCTAGATAACGATGAGATAAAATCTATAGTTGTGGCTATAGGCACAGGACTAGCAGAAGATTTTGATATATCTAAAATCAGATACGGCAAGATAATAATAATGACAGATGCAGATGTTGACGGGTCACACATAAAAACCCTGTTACTAACTTTCTTCTACAGATACATGAGGCCGCTCATAGAAGAAGGATACGTATATTCCGCTGTTCCACCATTGTATAAAATAGCTACACCTAAAGAGTCTTTTTACGCTTACTCCGATGAAGAAAAAGAAAAAATAATAAAATCATTGAAAACCAAGAATTATGTCGTACAAAGATATAAAGGTTTGGGAGAAATGAACCCAGAACAACTATGGGAAACTACTATGAACCCACTCACTAGAAAACTCATAAAGCTTTCAATAGAAGATGCTGTCAGAGCAAACACTGTGTTTTCTATCCTTATGGGAGAAGATGTCAAAAAAAGAAGAGAATTTATAGAAAAACATTCCAAAGAAGTTGTAGAGTTAGATATATAAACTCGAATATTTATTGTTTGTTTTTGATTACATACATTTTTTATTATAATTTTCAGTGATGAGTGAAGATTTGGACAAAATAAAAGAAAGGCTTAAAATAGATAAGCTCGACCTGGAAACCCGTAAGAAATTAATGGATCAATTCATAAAAAGTGGGGGGAAAATACTATCCCACAAAGAACTATACAGAGAAGCTATAAAGAAAAAATTTTCACCATCTTCTCAAACTGATAAAAAAGCATTACTAGATAAAAATAAACTTACTTCTCAAACAAGCACCAAATTTTACCCTAAAGAAAAAGTTTACCAAACTCAACCAACTAAACAAGAACTTACAAAAAGCTATAGCAAGAGTGAACCTGAACTCTTAAAACCATCTTTACTAGACCGTCTATTTTCTCACATGGAAGCTTTTTTTAGAAATGTGGTGAAACTTTTTACAAATGACATCACCCGCACTTTTGCCAGAGACACCTTTATCGAGCTTAAAAGAAACTTAGAAAACCTTAAGCTGATATCCTATCTTATTACCTCTAAGAGCCCCGAAATATCAAATATCATGAAAGCAAAATTGGAGTCTGTAAATGAATATGCTTACGAGATTATCTATAGGCTGAACGAGTTATACAATGAAGAATACATAGCAAAGTTCGACAAACTGAGGGAAATTTTTGAAAATACAAAACAATTACCTCTTAAAAGCATTGAAAAAGAACTAAAGTTTTTCTTTAAAAAACTTCTAATAATTTTTGGTTATCGGTCTGTGTTAAAAAAAGCTGTCAACACATCATTTAGAGATCTTGCTAACTACTTACCTAAGAAAGACCTTGATATGATCTACAAAAATTTTCTTTCTTCAGAGTCTTTTATTTTCGACAACTATTTTGAGAAGTTAAAACATGCTATTTTTGCGCTTTTTGGTAAAGTGGTTTCCTTAGACAACATTTATTTTTTGAAATATCTTGAGATCTCCGATGAGGATAGAATCGGCTACTTAACACAATTCAAACAGATATCCAAAATAGTAGAAGAAAAAAAGGAAGAGGCAAAGAAAGAACCAGAGCAAAAATCTCGCGACAGTAGTGAAGATATACTTGCGGAAAGTCTCGAGCTTCTGAAAAACATCAGAATTTCCTCACTTTCGCCAAAAGTTGATCCAGATTCAATTCTAGACCCAAATGACAAAGCCTTACTAAGTGGGTGTTTAATAGAATTCATCGATTCACAGATATTTCCTATCCTAACCATGAAAGCGAAATATAATGTAATCTTTGAAGCAGGAAAAAGTTTTGATCCCAAAAAATCTTTCGATGACATATACGTATACTTAAACGAGATCAGGAATAAGCTACTAGACTATAAAAAAAATGAAGAAGAAACTAAGAAAATAGAATCTGAAGTTATGAATATTAGCCAGAAATCTAGCCTTTTAAATGCAAGGTCTATCGAGAAGTCAAGAATTTCCAACGAAATACGAAAAGAACTTAATAGTTTACTGGGTAGAATGAAAGTTATTCTAGATACAGTTCTATCCGACTATAAGACTGAAAGAAAAATATTATCCAACCCAGATGAGGAAATAGAGTTCAACATTGGAAACATAAAAAAATTAGACATTGTCGAAAAAAATATCTTTGAAGGTAGAAAAGTCATAGATGCTTTGCAAGATATATACAAGTATATCTTAGCATTTTCTTTTCTCCTTACTGAAGGCGAACTCGGAGGATATACCCTAAAAGCTGAAAAACTTTACTACCTTTGCTTGTAGGTTCTTCAAACAAACTCCAAACAGAGCTATTAGATAGTATTCTGCTTATTCAAATTCTATAACTTTTATCATATTAGTACTACCAGGGACTCCTACTGGGACACCAGAAGTTAATACAACATTATCGCCTCTATTTACATAGTTTCTTAACATATCTTGGGCCATATTTATCATTTCATCGGTAGATTTAGCTTGTTTAACATAGACAGGTATAACACCCCAGACATGCTTAAGTCTCCTAACTGTGTTAATATCAGGTGTGGCGGAAATTATTGGGCATTGTGGTCTAAACTTTGAAATTTCTCTCGAAGAAGCCCCAGTCTCAGTAAAGTTAACTATATACCTTGTGTTCAATTTTCTAGATATCTGACTAGCAGCAAAAGCTATAGATTCAGTAACATCTGAGGTAGGCGGATAATCGTAATACTTGAATTGAGTCTTATACAATTCACTTTGCTCAACAGTTGATATTATACTTTTCAAAACCTTAATGACTTCTATTGGATAATCACCAGCAGCAGTCTCACCAGTAACCATAAGCCCATCAACTCCATCAAGTATAGCATTTGTTATATCAGCTACTTCTGCTCTCGTTGGTTTTGTGCTTTTAACCATAGATTCAAGCATCTGAGTGGCAACTATTACAGGTTTTCCAGCCAATCTTGATTTTTCTACTACTGTTTTCTGAACTAGTGTCACTTCATTCAAGTTGAACTCAACACCTAAATCCCCCCTAGCAACTATTATAGCATCAGAGACATCTATTATATTGTCTATATTTTCTATAGCTTCTGCCATCTCTATCTTTGCTATTATAGGAATATATTTTTTATGTTTAGTGATCATATCTCTTACATACTTTATATCCTTCTCAGACCTTACAAAAGAAACTGCTAACAAATCTACATTGTTCTCCAAACAAAAAAGTATATCCTCTTCATCCTTGGGTGTTATAGAAGGTATACTTAACTTAGCTCCGGGCAAGTTAACACCTTTTCGCTCCTTCACGATACCACCAATAGTAACAGTAGCCACAAGATACGAATCAAATACATCTTTTACCACAAGCTCAACATTACCATCGTCTATCAATACCTTATTCCCTTTGGATACTTCTCTCACTATAGGTTCGTAGTCCACCCAAAGAACCTTCTGGAATTCCTTTGAAACTATTTCATAGTTATTTTCATTTGTTATTGCTATAGTTTCACCTTCCTTAACTTCAATCTCAATACCTCGACCAAGCCTTATCTTTGGGCCTTGAATATCACCCATCATCGCAGCAACCATGCTAAGCTCTTTCTCAGCTTCCCTAACTAGTTTTATGCTAAGAGAATGATCACTATGAGTACCATGAGAAAAATTCATCCTAAAAACATCTACGCCATGCTTTAACATATGTGGCACAACTTCTTTTTTCCTCGAAGATGGCCCTAAACTCGCAATAATTTTAGTCTTGTTAACATACCTATCCGATAACTTGGTAAGCATAGAATCTCCCTCCTATGAAACAACCAAAAATCAAGAAAAGTATGCTACTTTATGTTTTCATCTTTTCTATCTATAATCAATTTATCTCTATACTTGTTAAGCAATTCAGATACAGCAATTTTATACTTTTGGCTAATAAGCTGTCTTTTTATTAACTCCTCAGCTTGATCTGGAGGAATATTATTTTTTCTAAAATACTCCTTGTTTTCTTGGTAGAACTTTTCAACTTCTTTGGCAGAAACTTGGATAGAACTAATATCTATCTTTTTATTGAGAAAAGATTCAACAATAGCCTTTCTTAAGGAAATTTTTGACAAAACATCCCAATCCTTAGAATTCAAAAAACCCTCATTGTAAGCATTCAGTAAAATCACATATTCTGATATAAGGTTCTCAAAATACATTTTCTTTTGAGTTACATCATTCAATAAAAGATCTCTTTTTTCAGGCTCACTAATCGTACTGTTATAAACAAGAATCCTATATTCTTCGTCAAAACTATCAGTACTTAAGTAAAAGTCGCCAATTTTAACCACATAACTCTGAGGCTGAGTAGAAGACAACCCAAAGCTAGATAAATCTCCTCTCAGAGAAACACTTCTCCCACCTACTCCAAAAACCAAAACCATAAAAACTACTGTAATAATTATTGAAACAGCAGAAACTATAACGTAAGGCAATAAAGACAAAAATGTAATTTTACCAGAATTAGACATATACGCCTCCTAAATTCTTTTCACGGTATTTATACTAATCCATACAATGATATAAATTCAAATTAAAACTGAACAAAATTTCTTACCACATTTCTTTCGATGGCGTAAAACTATTATTCGCTAATCTCAATTAACGCTGTTGAAAAATTCTCAAATTCTTGCTCTCAAATGCATAGATATGAGAAGTTTCATATTGGGGTACTCCCGTTTCTGAAGAAATTTCTTAGACATCTATCTAAAAGATTTCATAGGGGATACGCCTTTTGTTTTAAGAAAGTGTCTTAGACACAGTATCTCAGATACTCCCTAAACATATTTCCTACTTTTGAGTATTCGGTATGCCAGAAAGTCTTTATAACTACCTCTGAGTTATTCTTTGACCAGAGATGGAATTTACTTTTTCTGAGATTTGAATATACTCTTTATAGAGTTCATAAACAAACTCTCTGTAATCTTTTGTACCTTTCTCTATGTTATCCATAATACTCTCCATGAATGCAGTTTTCTCTTCTGAGATGAACTCAATAAAATTCTCCTTTAACCTACTATATACCTCAATACCAATAGGCAAAGGAATAAGTCTGTTATTTTTATCCAAAACATATCCTCTTGTTATCAGAGTATTTATAACCTTTGAATACGTAGATGGTCTACCTATAGATTTCTCTTTCATCAACTTTATCACGTCCGCTTGAGAATATAATCTAACAGATGGTCTTTTAGACTTTCGAACGTTTTGTACAATCAATTGGGATGGTAATTCTGAATCGAGTTTAATATAACCAAACCTTAACCATCCTTCTTTGATCACTGAGACAGTTCTTATCAACTCTACTTCAGTATTACCTAGACTAAGTCTGTATTTGAAGTTTTTAACAAGAGCACTAGCCATCTGAGAAGCCATAAATCTCTTGAACACCAAATCATATACCATAACATGAACTTTAGTTAAATCCTGATAATTTCCTTCGTATATTAATTGATAAAGGACCTTCGAGTCTACGGATTTTACTGGCCTTATACACTCATGAGCACCTTCTGAAGACCAACTTCTTCCAACAAAATCTTCTTGCATATCAACAAATTCTAGATATTCTTTAGCAATATTTTGCCCTACGTGTGAAACATTTGTAGAGTCAGTTCTATGATATGTTATCAACCCCTCCTCAAATAAATCCTGAAGGATTTTCATAGTTTCTCCAACGCCAAGCTTAAAAATTCTATTAGCTTCCACTAAAACAGTATCTGTAGTAAAAGGGGGTAATGGGTTTCGTTCTTCTACTTTCTCTTCAACTAAACTTACTTTTACTATCTCACCAGATCTTGGTAATGCTTCAAATTTGCTTTTCTCTAAAGATAAGTCAAGACTAACACTGCTATCCTCCGATTTCAAAGTTATATCCAAATAATCGATTTTTGAGTTGTTGTAAATTTCATAGTTCTTAACAATCCAACCTAAAACTGGTGACTGTACTCTACCTGCTGAAATGTTAGATTTCTCAAACTCATCCTTGAGAAAATCACTCAACCCAAAACCTATTATCCTATCCTGGATTCTCCTAAAAAGCTGAGCACTAACCAAATTTAAATTTATCTCAGTAGGCGATTCTATTGCTTTTTTCACGGAACTATATGTTACCTCATGGAACTCTATTCTCTTTACCTCCACGCCCAAGTGTTTAACTGTGCTAAGCAAAGAACAAAATATATCAAACGATATCTTCTCACCTTCTGTATCTGGGTCAGAAGCTAATAACACCATATCTACTTCTTTAGCTACTTCCAAGATAGATAACACATCTGACATTCTATCATAAATATCATCTGAACCACAATAAGGACACTTTTGAACGCTCGAAACAAACCTCCTAGCACACTTTTTGTTATTGCATATTTTTATCGAATCATAAACAGGAACTAAAAAACCATCATAATTCCTCAAGCCAAAAATATCCTCTTTATCAGTAGTTAGCTCAAAGATATGTCCTTTTGAGTATGTTATCATCAATGTCATATTACCAGTTGTTATCTCATAGCAAGTCAGCCCTTTTATCTTTCTTTTGCTCGGCTTACCAAAAAGTGTTGAGATGGTCTTAGCTTTGGTCGGAGATTCCACCACTATGAGAACGGTTTTACCTATATCTCCTACCTTGCCCTTCATTTTACCTTCCGAGATTTCCATTATCTTCCTTCTATCTTCCCTAGCAATCTCCAAATCTCTAGAAATACTTAGCTCATCAAACGGTAGCCACTCCACATCTCTCATCCATTTGTGTCTCCTTGAAGACAAAGTTATCAATTTTTCGTTTTTCTCTATAACAAAACATATACCTTTTGAGACCCCTCCCGGATATACCCTAGAAGTCCTACCACTAGCTTGTATAAAAGTATTCATATCAGGAATTAAAATCACATTCTTACCATTATTGGTAGAAAAAATTATATCCTCGCTTTTCCTTAAGAGGTCTATATACCTGTCTTCTTTGAGATAATCCCTAAGCAAACTTCTAGCTTGCTCAAGTATGGGAGCGTAATTCAAATTCCTTCTTAACTTTCTTACAATCGCCTCAAGTTTTCTTTTTTCTTTTCCATTTTCTAGCCCACCAGCTATCTCAGAAAGTATCTTGAATACCTGATACCCAGGTATTCGGACATTCTCAGGGTCGAGAATTATTTTGAAAAACGGCATCCCAACAAAAACCGAATATATTATCCTTTCTGGAATATCTATACCTCTCACAAGAGAACCATAATAATGTGACACTCCTATCAAAATGTCTACCTTACCTTCTCTAAATTCTAGTATAGCCTTAATACTTTTTGAAGATACAACTTTACTTTTATATTTGCAATTTTCATTTATATATTCACTCAATTCTTCAGCAAACTCTAATCCCAAATCAAGAGAAACAAATATGATACCACCACTCCCTATTAATTTAACAATATCTAAAACCTTTTCCTTATATTTTTCAGTGCTTATATAATATGTGGAAATATTTGTAACAGTATCCGACTTAGTACCTATCTCAAAATCAAAAAGCTCTACAAAAAGTTTCATTTTGGCACCTTTCGGTTTTGCAGTAGCACTCGAAACTACAATTATACCGTGATCTTTTGCCTTGATATCATCTATCTCGCCTAAAAGCTCATTATATTTGTGTAGGTATTTTTCTTTGCTTCCTGACACACCTAGAGAAAATTTAGTTTTCACAAATTCTAATGCTTTACTAATTTCCTCTTGAGAAAAACCGGTAGCCCTAATCACAAATTCTGTATTCTTAGAAGACTTCAAAATCGAATCAACATCATCCACAAATACAAAATCAAATCTTGTATCATCCTTTATTTCAAATATCTTTTTCAACATGTTTGAAGTAACAACAACTATATCAAAATCACCATTTAGAAACCTTTCCTTAAATAAGGATTTTTGCTTCGTAGGAATCTTCGAATGGTAACTAAGTATTCTTAAACTAGCATCAAGTCTCTTTGAATAAGATATAAGGTTCTGATAAACTTGTTCTACAAGGCTTACTGTAGGAACTATGATTAGTGACTTTTTCTCGTCCAAGGCTAAAACTATTGAGGAAACATTTATAAAAGTACTCTTACCTGTTCCTGTAGGCGCTACAAGAGAAAAACTTCTCCCCAAAAGTATTCTTTTAAACCAAGATTTCTGTATGTTCCAAGGTTCATTATTTACAAGAGTTTCAAATAATTTAGTTACCTTTTCTAATTTTGTTTTTATTCTAAAAACATCCTCCAGCTTGTGTGATATTATTTTCAAGTTTTCCTGATTGTAAATATCAGGTAAACATGCTGAACAAAGCAAACCCTTTGAAGCCCTATTCTCATCTATTTCGCCACCACATCCCGGACACAATCTTCTATATATACTTCTGAATTCCACAGGCATAACAAGACCAAATTTAAACTGAATAGTAAAAATAATATAAATATACCTTCAACTTATGAGTTTGGTAACCCAAAATAATAACCTTAGCATGATGGGGACAGGTGTCTAAAGGTGCTTAAAGCACTGTGCCTAAGGGTGCCTATGGCACTTTTCTTAAAACGGAGGTACATTTAGGGTGTGAGACCCTCTAGAATTAAGAAAAGAGGCTTAGCCTCGGGAGTATTCTTAGGGGGTGAAACCCCTACTAATTAACTTAATGAAGAGATGGGCAGAATTACTCTAAATGGGCTCATAAAAATTAAAGAAACTTAGTCTATTAGAAAAAGGGGGTGTCTGTGACACTTTCTTTAAAAAAATGGGGGTATACTAGAGATCGAAGCCCCTTACTGTTAACCTTAAGGTGGTAAGGATATTATCCTAATTTTAAAATGGGGGTATTCTTAGGGGGCAAAGCCCCCTATGAGTAACTAAGGGGCGGGTGGGTGGGAGTTGCCCTAGATAGGATGCTAATAAAAACTCCTAAGTAGAAATCTCTGAACACATCACCGTTAACTCGAGCTAATAAAATCTACCAGGGTATAATTCTTAGTATCTTCGGTAAAATCTATACTACTCAGTAATCAATTTTAACCTGGAGCAACATATCGTTAAACTTAACCGTCCAACCTAGAAAATTCAGTAAAATTTTCAAGTAAAAACCAGTGTAGAAAAAATAAATCATTAACCAATAGCAACAACTAGTTTACAAACTACAGTTTTATCTAAAAACTTTTCATTTTTTTTCGACAATTTTATCATGATATTTAGCCCCTATAGCCATGAAGGAAAAGTTTTAGATATAATAAAGAGAACCCTTGATGCTACTGTTATCAGGCACAATGTCATAGCTGACAACATAGCAAACGCAGATACTCCTAACTTCAAGAGAGCCGAGGTTAGCTTCGAATCCCAGCTGAAACGAGCCTTGGATTCAGAAAAATACCCAGATCATCCCGCTAAGAAAACTAGTTCTAAACACCTAGACTTTGAAGATATCATAGATTACAAAACTGTAAGACCAAAAATCTCTGTAGAGTTTGACTCTTTCTATAGGAATGACAAAAACGGTGTCGATATAGATAAAGAAATGGTAGACTTTACCAAAAACTCAATGAGGTATAACCTTCTCATAGAGATGTATAATAGAAACATAAAAAAAGTTGAAATGGTTCTTAGAAGTAATGTATAGGAGGAATAACACATGGGCATGTTTACTGCACTTAACATAGGTGGAAGTGGTCTTACTGTAAACAGATTCAGATTGGATGTCATAGCAAATAACATAGCAAACGCTGAAACAACAAGAACCACCGAAGGAGGTCCTTATCAGAGACAGAGAGTGGTACTAATGCCTAGAGATGATAGTCTAAAGTTTAAAAGCCATCTTCTCCCCGAAGCTCTTCAGCCAGGCCAAGGTGCGGGAGTAAAGGTAGTAAGAGTAGAGAAAGACAACTCCCCTCCAAGATTAGTATATGACCCAACTCATCCCGATGCAATAAAATACGGTAAGTACAAAGGTTATGTACTAATGCCCAATGTTAACATAGTCCAAGAAATGGTAGACATGATATCTGCATCCAGGGCATACGAAGCAAATGTCACGGTTATAAATACCACAAAACAAATGTTCGAAAAATCTCTCCAAATAGGTAAATAGTTAATACCTTTAAAATAATTCTTCAAATACGGTATTCCACCACTAAGATTACCCATACCTTAAAAAGGTAGAATTACAAGACATCCAGGGATTTCTATTTAACAAAAATTTTTCCTTTTAAAAGGGAGTTATAGAGGGACAAAGTCCCTCTAAGAAAAGAGGCTTAGCCTCGTGCCTAAGTGCTTAAAGCACTGTGCCTAGGGCACTTTTCTAAAAAAACGGGGGTATTCTTAGGGGGCGAAGCCCCCTACAAGTAACTAAGGGGTGGGGGGTGGGAGTTGTCCTAGACAGATGTTAAGAAAAATTCTTAAATAGAAATTTCTACGAAAACTTTTTTTGAAATTGATATAACATAACTTTTTTGTTAAAATTACATAATAATCTATGTATCTAAAAGGTTATAGAAAAACAATATTGGGACTTATAGGTAGAACAAAAAGAAAAATATCTTTTGTATTAGCACTAGACCTAATCATAACTAATTTTTTCCACAAAATTAGAAACAAGTTTTTTACCTTAATACTTACTATCGCAACCAGAATAGGCGATTGGTGGGCATGGGTTATTCTCTCAATATTGATCCTAATATTCGCCGATGTAAAGCTATTTCTAATACTTTCTGTTTCATTAATCGTTCAGGTAATATTCCAGAAAACCATAAAAAGTGCTATATCTAGAAAAAGGCCATATATAAAGCATAGAACGAAATTAAAAAGGCTTATAATACCCCCAGACAAATTCTCATTTCCTTCTGGCCACACAGCAGGAGCTTTTGTAGTATACTTTTTCATGCAAAACTATCTTGCTTCATACTCTATGTTTTTCTTAATTCTTGCTGTAATTATAGGTATATCGAGAGTATACTTAGGGGTACATTATTTTTCTGATGTAATATTCGGTGTATTACTTGGTTTCTTATCCTTTCAGCTTGCTAACTATGTCGTGCGAAACATTTTAACTCTGGAAACTTACCCTAATCTTCTCGAGATCTTAGGAATTATAAATGACGGCGGAGTTCGAGGAAAAAGTTTTTAAAACCATAAAAAAATTCGACCTTATCTCTAGTGGTGACAAGATAATTGTAGCAATATCAGGAGGGCCAGATTCAGTAGCTCTACTTAACTTTTTAGTAAAAAACAAACAAATTTTGAAAATAGACATATTGGCAACCCATATAAACCATCTGATAAGAAAAGAATCTTACAAAGACGAAAACCTAGTCAGAAACCTGTGCAAAAACCTAAAAGTAAGATTGAAAATATTCAGAAAAGATATACCCAACTTGGCAAAAAAGAAAAAAATGTCACTAGAAGAAGCTGGAAGGTTCTTTAGATACAACGTATTCAAAAAACTCATAAGAAAAGAAAACTTTACCAAAATTGCTACAGCTCATCACCTCGATGATATCATCGAAACATTTCTTCTTAGACTATTCAAAGGCACATCTATAAACGGACTAACCTCTATACCCCCTAAAAACGGTAACATAATAAGGCCACTAATAGAAGTAACAAAAGAAGAAATATTTTCTTACTTAGAAAAAGAAAAAATAAAATTTATCATCGACAAAACTAACCTGGTAAATACCTACGAAAGAAACTACATTAGAAATATAATATTCCCTTCAATGATCTCGCGCTTTCCAAACTCTAAAAGTAAAATAATGGATCTTATAGAAGATTTCAGACTCATACAAGAATTCTTTAAATGCTATATAGAGGAACTTACATCAAAGGGTATAATCGAGAAAACTCAGAGTTTAGTAAGAATAGACCTATCCAAGATAGATTTTATAAAAAACAGATTTTTCTTTTCAGAACTAATAAGAAGACTAGTAAAAGAAAATTTCTATCTAGATCTTAACAGAGAAATTTTGAAAAATATATTTAGCCAAGTATCTTCGAATAATAACTGCGGTAACAAAAAAGTTTTCTCAGCCAAATATTTGGAAATGATAAGAGAATACAACTATCTGACCATATCTTCTAAATTCAAAGATCAAAAGAAAATAAGAACTAAACCTGAGTTATACCTATTCCAAAACATAAAAGCAATAAGTTATGTAAAAGGAATAAGGTTTAGAGAAGCAAAAATAAGTTCAGTAGACAGAGATTTCTTACTACAAAAAGCAAAAGAAAAAGTTTTCTATCTTTCTGTGGATGAAGTAAAAGAACTAAAAGCAAGATTTAGAAAACCAGGGGACTTTATGTATATAAAAGAAGGTAGAAAGAAAATAAAAGATATACTAATAGACTATAAAATCCCCTACTCTGAAAGAAAAAATGCAGTAGTAGTAGAAACGGATAAAGGAGACATATGCCTCCTTAAATCGGGTAACTTGATAAGAGTTTCTGAGAAGTATTTCATATCTAACCAGACTAGAAACATGATTGAAATCAGATTTACAGACTAATAGTCTAACTTTGCTTCTAGAACTGATCTTCTCATTTTTTCATTATACTGATTTAACTTTTCCCCAAGTTGAGGATATTTTAAGCTTAGTATTCTAACCGCAAGTAAACCTGCATTAGCAGAATTGTCAACTGCTACAGTAGCTACCGGTATACCTTTTGGCATCTGAACTATAGAAAGAAGAGAATCAAGCCCAGAAAGTTTAGAAGATATAGGCACACCTATCACCGGTAAGGTAGTCAGTGCAGCTATAACACCTGGAAGGTGCGCAGCCCCACCAGCACCAGCTATTATCACTTCCAATCCCTTATCTGCTGCAGTCTTAGCATACTCGAAAGCTATATCAGGCGTCCTATGCGCTGATATTACTCTAGCTTCATAAGGTATACCAAATTCCTTCAAAATCTCTACAGCTCCTTTCATAACCTCAGCATCAGAAGAACTACCCATCAATATACCAACGAGATGCTTATCAAATCCCATAATTCCTCCATAATTTTGCTTTATTTAATTATTATAGAAAAAGCTTAACAACAGTTTCAAAAAATCTGGGAAACATGTCAGGAATTTCTATTTTAGAGTTGATATTTTAAAATTTTATTGTTATTTTCATATGGTGAGATACAAAATGAGGGGGATTATAATCCCCTCGATTAAGGCAATTAAAAGAAAATATTATCAAACTGGATGAGACTATTTCCTATTCAAGTGAAGCCTTCCTCATCAATTACTAACACTTAAGTATATCAACCCCTTTCCCCTTACACTTCCTTATCAAACCACCGCAGTAGTATAACCCATCAAGTAGTATAATCTTTATCTTACCTCCGCGTTCATCAAGCACCCTCTCTATCAAATTACGACTCCCTCTGAGCTCATACCCTCTAC